>Ga0209717_1000539_pt1 | contig 46134 bp, 31 predicted proteins | sample AD_UKC048_MetaG_FD_184418 | JGI IMG/M metagenome (GOLD analysis project Ga0209717, IMG submission 184418) | Active sludge microbial communities of municipal wastewater-treating anaerobic digesters from USA - AD_UKC048_MetaG (SPAdes) (version 2) | ecosystem: Engineered > Bioreactor > Anaerobic >...
CTGTCGACTCTTTGTGCTGTTAAACAACTCCAGGTGAATCTTATTTCCCGCAATCCCTTTCTTTTCCAGAAAAGCTTTTACCGTAAAGATCATCTCTGTCGGTCCGCAGATGAAAAATTCATCGGTGCCGGTAAAGTCTTCTAAACGGTCCAGCTCTTCCAGCTTCTCCTGGCTGATCCGTCCGAAATTAAGATCGGTATCCATCCGTTCCCGGCTCAGGATATGGACCAGGCTGAAACGCTCCATATACTGGTTCTTGAGTGCTTCCAGTTCTTCAAAGAAAATAATGGAGTTCCGGTTCCGGTTCCCGAATACCAGGGTAAAGCGGCTATGCTTCTCCGTGGCCAGGGTGGTTTTAATCAGGGAGATCACCGGGGTGATGCCACTGCCGGCGGCGAAAGCGAGATAATTCTTTTTATTTTCAGGATGAAGCGGGGTGTTGAATTTGCCAACAGGCGGCATTACATCCAGCACATCCCCCTTTTTCAATAGCTCATTCGCAAAAGAAGAAAACAGGCCACCTTCCACTTTTTTGATCGCCACTTTGAGTTTATTCTCCAGCGGCGAGGAACATATAGAGTAGTTACGGCGGATTTCTTCGCCATTGATCGTGGTGCGGAGGGTCAGACTCTGGCCCTGGCTGAACTGAAAATCGTTTTGCAGGGTTTCAGGTACATCAAAAAGTACAGAAACACATTCAGGGGTTTCTTTCTTTACCTCTTTTACCGTGAGGCGGTGGAAATGAAGGGACATATCAGCCTTGTTTACGTAATCCGTCGATCATGATCATAACCATATTATTCTCGAGTTCATCGGCACTGATCTTGGCCGTACTCCTGTGCCAGCTTTCAATACCGCTGACCGCATGGAGCATGATGAGGACCGCTGTCGGGGCATCTATTTTGCGGATCTCATTTTTCGCAATGCCTTCTTCTATGATGGAAGCAAATTTTTTACGGTAATTACGGCGTTGGGTCTGGAAATTAGAGAGATAAGGCTCATCCAGGTGTTTCCACTCCCGGTCACTCACATACACATCCTCATAGTTTTCGGTCATCTGCCGGATGTGAAAACGTAAGAGTTGATCAATTTTAGCAATCGACTTCTGGTTACTGGCCTCAATCGTATCGATCGTGGTATTATACACATTGGCTACGTCAAAGCAGATCGCTTCCAGTATCTCGTTTTTAGAACGGATATGGTTATACAGGCTGGCCGCTTCAATACCTACCGCTTCTGCGAGGTCACGCATGGAAGTGGCGGCGAATCCTTTTTCGCGGAACATTGCGGCTGCTTTTTTCAGGATCAGTCCTTTTTTGGACGCTTTTTTACGTTGGGCCTTTGCCATAGTCATTAATTATAAGTAACAAGTAGAAATATAAATATAGGGAACTATTCTCATTTGTTATTTCGTTTGGGAGCCGGTTCTTCCGGTTTCAACGGGGATGGACGGTTAACCGGATCCACTTTGTCGGGGACTTTTGCCGGTATCACGATGGACTCGCTCAGGTCGGGTTTGATCTGCCGGGCCGCCTCCCGATTATTCTGAGAATCAAAAAAGGTCCAGAAAACACCGCCATCCCAGGACTGGCCGATCAGGTGACTTTTCGAGGTGATTCTCTTACCATCGGTCTCGATGATGGAATTCATTTCAATCATGCATTGCAGATCGGCGCCGCTTTTGATGACCTGTAAAACCAAACCGGGTTTATACAATTTCCAGGCATCAGGGGAGATATCCCCGAACATGGATGCGATCGTCCGGATAAACTCTTCTTTCCCGCCCAGGCTACCAATCATTGCCGGGTTGCTATACCGGGCAAATACCTCCCAGTTCCGGTTACGGAATCCATAGGCCAGGCTGTCGGCGCATTTGGTGATCTGGCTCTTTACAAAACTGCTGTCAAACTGGGCATTGGCATCCAGGGTCACTAAAAGGACCAGGATCAGCAGCAGCCGGCAGAAAAAGCGGTTTTGTTTCATAGTATCAAAGGTATAGAATCGGAAGGGACTAAGTATCCCGGTCTTACGGGTAGCAGGCATTAAGTACGAGGTACGAGGTACGACCCTTCGATACGTCCCGCATGAAAATTTTTCACAAGCCTGAAAAACTAGTTTTGCGGGACTACTCCCACCTTCACTTCGTTTCGGTCGGCAGGCAGGGTGACAAGAAGATCAGTAAAACGAGGAACATCAGGTTATTTTAGATTAAAACTTCTCAGGAGGTCCTGACACCCGACACCTGACACCCGACACCTGACACCCGACACCTGATACCTCCCAACTATCGTCTCTTTTCAGTAGTTTTGCACGCCTTTACGTAATAAAATACAAAAAACAAATCATGTCTTTAATCACCGTTGGAACCATGGCTTTTGATGCCATCGAAACACCCTTTGGAAAAACCGATAAAATCGTCGGAGGATCTGCTGTTTATGTGGCTTATGCCGCCAGTAATTTTGTGAAACCGGTACAGCAGATTTCGATTATCGGGGATGATTTTCCCGAAGAGGAAATGGCCGATTTACGCAGCCGTGGGGTGCACCTGGACGGGGTGGAGATTATTAAAGGCAAGAAATCCTTTTTCTGGAGCGGTCGTTATCACGAAGACATGAACAGCCGCGATACACTCGTGACTGAACTGAACGTACTGGCTGACTTTGATCCGAAGATCCCGGATAGCTACCAGGGAGCCGAATTCCTGATGCTGGGTAATCTGGCACCCAAGATCCAGCTGAATGTGATCCAGGAGCTGAAACAACGTCCCAAGCTGATTGCCATGGATACCATGAACTTCTGGATGGATATTGCCATGCCCGACCTGAAGATCGTACTTCGTTATATTGATATGCTGATCGTGAATGATGCCGAAGCCCGCCAGCTGACCGGCATGTTCTCCCTCGTAAAAGCGGCCAAATCCATTATGGCCATGGGGCCGAAATTCCTGATCATTAAGAAAGGAGAGCACGGCGCTTTATTATTCCACGGCGATGATGTGTTCTATGCACCCGCCCTGCCTTTGGAAGATGTGTTCGATCCGACTGGTGCCGGTGATACGTTTGCCGGTGGTTTCATGGGACATATCGCCAAGACCGGCGATATCTCCTTTGAAAACATGAAGCGCGGTATCATCGTGGGTTCGGCCATGGCCAGCTTCTGCGTGGAAAAATTTGGTCCTACCCGGCTGAAGGAAATCACCGCTGAAGATATCAATACCCGCCTCCAGCAGTTTAAAGACCTGGTGAGCTTTGATATTGAACTGGTGTAAAATTTCCTAATCTCCCCGGAGTAATTGTTTGAAATGCTTTTTGTACTTCCTGAATAAGGGGGTTTCGAGATAGCCTATGTATTTATGTTGATCCTTACTCCGGAAGGACCGGAAAGAGATCAGCCGCTTATTGTTTTTCAATCCGGGGTTTTCTATACTGAACTCGAGTCCGTAAAGTGTATCTCCGTCGAGTATATATTCCGGGATGATGTAAAAAGGCTGACTGACCTGCCGGTAATACATTGGCACCGGCAGACTGTCCGGAAGGGGCACCCATCGCGCCACACTGTCTCCTGGTTGCTGCACCTGGTAATAGGGCCTTTCATTATTATTATGCGGAAGATATCTTACCGAATCTATACGCCAGCCCTGGTGCTTCGGATCAAGGGCGTACAGAATTTCCTGATCTGTTTTTTTGGTGTTGATCAATACGGAAAAAGAGATTTCATCCTTCTCGTAATATTCATACCAACGCCGGTAGGGCATCGAAGTGAAACAAAAAGCAAATAAACTGATCAGTCCTGATCCGGTAATTATCACCTGCTGCCACTTCACAGGCGCTGCAACAGGGGGCTTGAGCCACAAGGTCATTGGCAGGAAAATAATGGCCAGGTAATCCGAATAATCCACCACCCTGGTTACAGGAATATCCAATTGTTGATTTATGAATGAAATGACCGGTTCACTGAGTGGCGATTTCCACCAGAGAAAGAATAACATAACAAACAGCAGGATATTCTTTCTTTCCTGTGAACAGACAGCAAACCCAAAAAGACTAAAGGCCAACAGTCCGGTTATATCTGACAATTTTCCGGTGAACCAGTTGTTAAAGGCATATTTCAGGTAATGGTCATTTAACAGTAGCAGGGCCAGACAGGCCAGGAAGACCGGATGGATCAGCCATTGTAGTCTTGGTTTCATTGATTTAAGGTAAACGAATTCCTTAAAATACCGGTTCAGGAAATGTTAATTCAACCGTCGGGCCAGCACAATCACTTGTTTATACTGTTGCTTCTTCCCTTGCAGGTTGAATAATTCAGCCATTACAATATAGTGCCCGAGCGGTAAGGAACGTCGGCTATCATCCAACCCGTCCCAGGTCCAGCTGCCGGTACGGCCCAACAGGGCATTGCGGACGAGTTGCTTTACCGGTTTACCTTCCGCATCAAAGATGACCAGGTTGGCTACATAACCAGATTCCTCCAATGAATATTGTATCAACGCCAGATCATCACGGCCATCATTATCCGGGGAGAACACAGCCGGGCTGACTTTTATTTGTCCCGCCCCCATATCAGCCGATCGGTATTGAGAGTTCTGATACCCCGGTGTACCATAACCGGCCGTGGTTGCGGCACTATGCCAGTTGCCCGGATCACCGGAAGCCCTTCCGGGATCCAATCTCTCCAATGCCACCCCTTCATCATTACTGATTAATTTAAAATGCCAGTCCTTATTGTACTTCACTTCATCAATGACTACGCCTTGTCCGTTCAATAATAGCACCGTGCCTTCCTCATCCGGAAAAGAGGGTGGTGAAGTAATGGCCAGTACCCGGTCCGGGAAACGGACCATAAAAAACAGGGGCAACTGATCGGGTGATTCCGTGAAGGCGAGATATTCACCGGGATATAAATAAAAAGGTACGGAACTCAGCGCCTTGATGGAGCTGACTGAGCCACTGCTGTTGCGGTTGCCCATAAAGAGCCGCGACAAATCGGCCACCTGGTTACTATGGTTATAAATTTCCACATAATCTTCCCCGTTAGGTGCTGGATTGAACAGAATTTCATTGACCACTATTTGTCCGGGTACCGGATCCTGTGCCCGCCCCGCTTTTGTTTCCGTAACCGTCAGCCGGTTTCCTTTGCAATCACTGATTCCATCCGCTTTTACGGTATAAACTAAATTGTGCTGCAGGGGACTGTTTAGTTTCAGCTGTACTTCCTGGAAGAGCGGTGTAACGGTACTCACACTACTAATCGTTATTCCCTGGCTGATGGAATATTGAGAGCTACTCACTGCTGTCGCACTGTCCAGTGGTTCATCAAATACCAGCCGGATCGTCACACTATCCTGGGAATAAGAACGCAGGAGCCGGGGCGCCGTTGTATCCGGGTTGCTTGCTTCTGTGGAGTTTTTCTTACCCGGACTACCGCCAGCCGGATGTATACTGGCTGTCCAGTTGCTTTTACCGCTGCAGGGATTCCGGGTGTCGATCATTTCCAAAGACCAGCCGCCTTCTTGCTTCAGGGCATTGCCATACCAGTTGCTGGTATAATTAACACTATGAATGACTCTTCCATCCGGAGCTTTCAGGGCAATCCATTCCCCTTCATTGTCCAGCGAAGGGAAAGAACTCACTGCAATGGCAGTTCCGGATTGTGACATAGCTGCTAAAGCAGAAGAAGAGCAAATGATCAGGAAGCTATCAGGTTGCAAAACAAAAGAAGGCAACGGACCGCTTTGTCCATTGGCATCCGTGATCCGCCAGTTTTGTAAGGATACAGGTTGGCTGCTGCAGTTCTTAAGTTCAATCCATTCACTCGCGGGCAGTCCGACTGTTGGTGAGGGATCGGGCATCAGTTCACTGATAATAACATCAAACCTGTTTTGCGACCACATACAAACAGGTGTAAGCAATAGGATGCTTATAAGGAGGGATAAGGTTCTTTTCATAGGGCAAATATGTTTTTTTTTGATACGGCGTGTGTAACCGTCGCCATATTCATGAATTTTTTTTTGGCATTATTTGGCATTCACGGCTTGCGGGACTATTTTTGCTTCGCAATGATGACAACGAAACATACAAAACGCATTAAGAAACATTCCTGAGGGAGGTTTGCAGCGTTATGTGTGTCCAACATAAAAGTTTAGCAGGCCTTCCTTACGGAGGGCCTTTTTTTTATCCGTTGTCATTGTAGCATCAACAAAATTTTTTAAAAAAAAACTTCCGCCTTGCGGAAGATGGGGGGACAAAAAAATGAAAGTTGCAGTAGTCGGCGCCACAGGACTTGTGGGCACCAAAATGTTACAGGTATTGGCAGAACGGAATTTTCCGGTGACCGAACTGGTACCGGTGGCTTCTGAAAAATCAGTAGGGAAGGAAGTGGAGTTTAAAGGAAAGAAGTATAAGGTAGTGAGTATGAGCGATGCCATTGCCGCTAAACCGGCTGTTGCGATTTTCTCTGCTGGCGGTGGCACTTCCCTGGAGTGGGCCCCTAAATTTGCGGAAGCAGGTATCACGGTGGTAGATAATTCTTCAGCCTGGAGAATGGATCCCTCCAAGCCCCTGGTGGTTCCGGAAATCAATGCAGATATCCTGACCGTCAATGATAAAATTATTGCAAACCCTAACTGTTCTACTATTCAGATGGTGGTGGCTTTAAACCCGCTGCATAAAAAATATGGCATTAAGCGGATCGTGGTGAGCACCTATCAGAGTGTAACCGGTACTGGTGTGAAAGCCGTTGAACAGTTGCATGGTGAAAGAAGGAAAGCAGTAAAAGGGGAAACCACCGACTACCCGATGGCCTATAAATATCCGATTGACCTGAACGTGATTCCACAGATCGATGTATTCCTGGATAACGGGTATACCAAGGAAGAAATGAAGATGGTGAAAGAAACCAATAAGATCATGCGGGACGACTCCATCCGGGTAACTGCCACTACGGTACGTATCCCGGTAATGGGCGGGCATAGTGAAGCCGTGAATGTGGAATTTGCCAATGACTATGACCTGGCTGAAGTAAAAGCCTTACTGGCAGCTTCTCCGGGTGTTGTGGTGGTGGATGACCTGGCCAACCAGCAATATCCCATGCCGATGGATGCCCATGAAAAAGATGAGGTATTTGTAGGTCGACTCAGAAGAGATGAAAGTCAGCCGAACACCCTCAATATGTGGGTGGTGTCCGATAACCTGCGCAAAGGCGCGGCCACCAATGCTGTACAGATTGCTGAATATCTAAACAGTAAGGGCTTACTCGGCTAATGCGTGATTGATAAAATGAATCAGCGGTTGCAGTGCTTCAAAAGCTGCAACCGTTTTTTTTACGAGGTCTTTGGAACTGAGGTCCGTGTCTTTCATCGGACTGAGTGCTACAAAACTCTTTAGTTTTAAGTAGTCGCCGGCCGGGTTATCGGCTTCATAGCCTTTTGGCAATCGTACCAATGTGTACGCTGCAGAACGGGAAAGATCCCCATAAACAGCCTTGAATTTTTTATTCGCCAGTATTTTTTTGAAATCGGCATAGTTATAATCGATCTCCTGCCTGATCTTACTCAGCTGCGGCGGCATTGGCATCCATAAACCACCACCCATAAAAGCCTGCCCGGGTTCGCAGTGAAAATAAAACCCGGCAGTAGTGGCTTTCTTTCCGCCCGGATTGAAATACGCTCCCATATTGGTTTTGTAAGGTGATTTGTCTTTAGAGAACCGCACGTCCCGGTTGATCCGGAATAAACAGTTTTTGGCCAGCATACTGCTGTAAGCCGGATTTTTCTTTCCGAATTCGTTGATTACCTTCTGCACAAAATCCGTATAATCAGCTTTTGCAGCTTCATACGTTTTCCGGTTTTTTTCAAACCATTCCTTATTGTTATTCTTCTTAAGTGCCTTGAGAAAATTCAGGGTTGCAGGCTGGAGCATGAGGGAATAATTTCCGTTAAAGGTGAAGCATATAAGTCAAAATTCAAAAGTAAAAAGTAAAAATAACAGGCTGAAAGGCTGAATAGTATTTATGCGTTCGAGTGTCAGGCGTACAAGGAATGTAATCCCTCATTACGACACGAAATATCAAACACAGCGTATAAGTAACAGATTCTTCTTAGAAAGGGCTGTTGACTCCCGACTACTAACTCCTAACTCCCGACTCACTTAACTCTTCCCCAATTCTCCCCACTCTTAATCCTATACAATGTCATTTCACTCACGCCATATTTTTCAGCAAGCTGACGGATACTCAGGGTGCGTTTTTTACTGGCAAGGGTGGCTTTGATCTTACTTACCTGAGAAGCGGTGAGTTTAAGACCAGTGGTCTTATTGGCCTGTTTTATTTTGTACGCTTTTTTCGCCGGACTGTTTTGCTGATGCGCCATCATTTCTTCCAGGTTGGCCCACTTCAGGTTCTTGACATCATTGTCCAGTTTATTGTGGTTCTTATGGATGACGTATTTGTGAGCCGCAGATTTACGGTCCACCATCAGTTTCGCGATTTCCCGGTGAATGTACAGCGTGCCTTTGTTGTCAGGACGATGGAGGTTGAGTGTGCGGTAGCCAGTGGTTAAGGAACCGCTTAATAATTTTCCGTCCGTTATGTCTTCTTTGTAGCTGGCAATCCGGCCCTTACTAGATACGGCATAACGATTTCTCAGTTGCCTCCATCCGGAGAAACTCAAAGGTTTCCAGACTTCACCGGCTAATTTTTTGATCATGGTGTTAAGTTTTTTTTAGCCAGGAAAAGGTTTGTTCACTAACGGCGGTATATGCAGGTTAATAGTGCAAGTCAATCAGTACTAAGTTAGACCATATTCGCTTTAAAGACAATTATTATTTTTTACCGATCAATTGTAAAAATTCATCCTCTGAGATAATCTTGACCGAATTTATTTTTTTTGCCTTTTCCAGTTTACTGCCCGCATCTTCCCCCACCACTAAGTAATTCAGCTTAGCACTTACACCACCCAGTATCTGTCCGCCTTGTTCTTCTGCCATGGCTTCTGCCTGGCTTCGTTTCAGGGTGGGCAGGGTACCTGTAAAGAGAAAGGTTTGTCCGGTCAGACTGCCCGTACTACTCATTTCCTTCTTTTCGTTTTTCAGGGTTAAGCCGAGTTGCTCCAGTTCAAGCAGCATGGTGATATTGTCAGGGTTGCTGAAAAACTGGAAAATGCTGCCACCGACTTTCGGCCCTACATCCTCGAGTGCCTGCAACTGCTCCAGCGAAAACCCTTTAAAATCCAGCAAATGGTTTACGGCTTGTGCGAGCGTCTTTGCCGTGGTTTCGCCTACAAAACGTATTCCAAGAGCATAAATCAACCGGTGAAGCGGTTGTTTTTTTGAATTTGTGATGGCTGATTGAAGATTATCGATCGATTTCTGACCAAAACCCTCCAATCCTTTCAGTTTATTAAAATCAAGAATATATATCGAAGGAATATCTTTTAATAAACCCATTTCATAAAATTTCCGCACATTGGCTTCTCCAAAACCCCGGATATCCATGGCATCCTTGCTGACAAAATGGATGATCCGTTCCACTACCTGGGCCGGACATTCAATATTGGTACAACGCCAGACTGCTTCTTCTTCCTCTTTGAACAACTGGCTGGCACAAACGGGACATTGTTTAGGAAACTGAATAGGTTGTTCCTGCCCGTTGCGCAATTCGGGCATGGACTTAACGATCTGGGGGATCACATCACCGGCCCGTTCGATCAGCACTGCATCCCCGATCCGCAGGTCTTTTTCCCGGATATATTCTTCATTATGAACGGAGATACTGCTTACTGTTACTCCACCTACGGCCACCGGTTCAAGTTTGGCCACCGGGGTGACCGCCCCGGTGCGGCCTACCTGAAATTCCACATTCAGTAATTTGCTGGTGGCCTGGCGGGCTTTGAATTTAAAGGCAATTGCCCACCGGGGATGATGGGAGGTCATGCCCATTTTATCCTGAAGGGCAAAATCATTTACCTTGATAACCATGCCATCTATCTCATAGGGCAGGTCATCGCGGGTGGCTTCAAATTCCTCCACATACCGGATTACGGCGTCAATGCCCTTAAATACTTTCTTTTCCTGCTCCGGACTGCGGAAACCCAATTCCCAAAGCAGCTTTAAGGAACCGGCATGTGTGGTCAGGTTTACCGGAAGAGCAGCTTCTTTTTGCAGGGTGTAATAACTAACATGATAGACAAAGGCTTCAAGATTACGCTTGGCCACTTCGGCGGAATCTTTCAGTCGTAGCGTGCCGGAAGCCATATTGCGGGGATTGGCCTTGGGGTCTTCGCCCAGGGCAATGAGCTGGTCATTGTATTTTTTAAAATTCGATTTATTGATCAGTACTTCTCCCCGGATCTCCACTTGCTGGATGCCTTGTCTGGAGAATGCTGCTGACAATGGAATGGTTTTGATCTGACGGATATTGTTCGTGATCTCATCGCCCTCCACGCCATCGCCCCGGGTGGCCCCTCTGACCAGTAAATCATTTTCAAAAATCAGGGAGATACTCGCGCCGTCAAATTTGGGTTCCACACAATATTCGATTTCGTCGAGTCCGGTGAGTTCCCGGGCTTTCCGGTCAAAATCCTGCAGATCTTCCGCATTGTAGGAATTGTCCAGCGACAACATGGGCACCAGGTGCTGTACCGTGGGGAAATCCTTGGTCAGTCCTTTGGCTACCCGCTGGGTGGGGGAGTCTGCCGTTACCAGTATTGGCTCTTCCTGCTCAATTTTTTCAAGGGCTTTGTATAACTGGTCATACTCAAAATCCGCAATCAGGGGTTCGGTAAGCACATAATACCGGTATTCATGAAAACGAAGCACTTCCCGCAGATCTTCCACCCGGCTGGCCGGTATCGACCCGGTTTTTAACAGGCTAATTAATTCATTTGTAAGATGTTGGGTTGCTTTTGTGTGCTCGGCTGAATACATAGTCAGGGGTCTTGACCCGTAAAGTTAATTCCCTGAGTAATATAAAAATTTGCCGTTTATACAGAATTGACTCCTAAAATTAATGTGTCGTTAGTACATATTTGTTAACTTCGAATCGGGATACCCAGGTTGCTTATAATAGCCCGGGAATCTGAATTGCTAAAAAAGCTTGCTATGAAAAGAACGATCCCTCTTTTAATTGCATTGGTATTTTTTGTCGTGAAGGCCAATGCCCAGTTACTCACCTGGACTCCCGATTTTGCCAAGGATAATGATAATATCGTTATAACCATGGATGCCAGTAAGGGTAACCAGGGCTTGCTGAATTACAGCACTACTTCGGACGTATATGTTCACATTGGTCTGATCACCAGTGCCAGCACCAGTTCCTCCGACTGGAAATACGCCAAGTTTACCTGGGCCACCACACCTGCTACCGCACAGGCCACCTATATAGGTAATAACAAATGGACCTATACCATTAATAATCCCAGGACTTTTTTTAATTCACCTGCGGGTGTGCCTTCCGGTGAAACGATTCAGAAAATTGCCATTCTGTTCCGCAACGGTGCCGGAACTGTGGTCCAGCGGAATGCCGACGCGAGTGATATGTTTATTCCGGTATATGATAATACCCTGGCTACCCGCTTTACCGTGCCTTTCTTTCAGCCCACCAGTACCCGGATACCCGAACCGATCACCAAGCAACTGGGTGATAATATACAGCTGACCGCTATTGCGAATATTTCCTCCACCATGAAATTGTTCCTGAATGGAACGGAAATACAAACCGCTTCCGGGGTAACTACTATTTCCGCAAACCCGGTATTGACTACCGGTGGTAACCAGACCATACGTGTGGATGCGATTGACGGAGCGACCACTAAATCAGAATCCTTCTCCTTTTTTGTTTCCACCCCTGTCAATATTGCGCCTTTACCGGCCGGTGTGCGGGATGGGATCAATTATGAAGCCGGCAATACCTCGGCGGTGCTGGTCTTATATGCACCCAATAAAACACGGGTATCAGTGATCGGAGAGTTCCCGGGAAGTAACTGGGCCGAGCAAAGTAATTATGTGATGAACAAAACGCCCGATGGCAATTACTGGTGGCTGCGGGTCAGCGGACTTACAGCGGGTACCGAATATGCGTTTCAATACCTGGTGGATGGCAGCCTGAAAGTAGGGGATCCCTATGCTGAAAAAATACTGGATCCGAATAATGATAACTTCATTACATCCACCGTTTATCCTTCACTGAAAGCCTATCCCACTGGTTTAACAACGGGTATTGTAAGCGTACTGCAAACCAATGCACCGGCTTACGCATGGACCGTGAATAATTTTGCCCGTCCGGATAAACGTAACCTAGTGATCTACGAAATGCTGCTCCGTGATTTCATTGAAGCCCATGACTGGAAAACACTTCGCGACACCCTGAATTATTTTCAGACCATGGGGGTGAATGCCATCCAGCTGATGCCGATCAATGAATTTGATGGTAATGAAAGCTGGGGCTACAATCCTTCTTATTTCCTGGCCCCCGATAAATATTATGGACCAAAAAACCGGCTGAAAGAATTTATTGACAGTTGTCACCGCCGCGGCATTGCCGTGATCATGGATATCGCCCTCAATCATACCACCGGTGATAATCCGCTGGCCAAATTGTATTGGAACAGCAGTACGAATCAGCCGGCGGCGAATAATCCCTGGCTGAATGTATCCGCTACGCACCCATACAATGTGTTCAATGATTTCAATCACGAAAGCCTGGCCACCCGCTACTTTACCAGTCGCGTGGTGGAACACTGGCTGCAGGAATATAAAGTGGATGGCTTCCGCTTCGATCTCTCCAAAGGGTTTACCCAGAATGCCCAATGTGGTAGCAGTACCACGAATGAATCCTGTATTTCGCAATATCATGCAGACCGGGTGGCGATCTGGAAGCGCTATTATGATACCTGCCAGTTAAAAGCAGCGGGCAGTTATATGATCCTGGAACATTTTGCCGCGGATAATGAAGAAATTGAACTATCGGATTACGGGATGATGTTATGGGGGAATGACACGTATAATTTTAATGAAGCTTCTATGGGTTGGGTCAATACGTCCAACTTTGAACGCTATCTCTATAATGCCCGCGGTTGGAGTAAGCCCCACCTGGTAAGTTATATGGAAAGCCATGATGAAGAACGGCTGATGTACAAAAACCTGAATTTCGGGAATAACAGCAACAGCGCTCATAATGTACGTGACCTGGCCACGGCCCTGCGCCGGATTGAACTTTGTGCCGGATTCTTCCTGGCAGCCCCGGGTCCGAAAATGGTATGGCAGTTTGGCGAACAGGGCTATGATTTTTCCATCAATCGTTGTACAGACGGGACGATCAATACGAATTGCCGGTTGAGTAATAAACCCATCCGCTGGGATTATTTAACCGTAACCGGACGGAAAAGGCTCTATGATATATTTAGCAGTATGAACAAACTCCGGGCACATCCCTGGTACAAAGATGTGTTTACGGCCAATAATATAACCATCAACCGCAGCCTGGCGGGTGCATTTAAGACACTCACCCTGCGCAGTGCCACGGATACTTCTATGTTATGTGTGATTGGTAATTTTGATGTGAATGCACAAACGGGTTCGTTTACCTTTCCCAATGCCGGCACCTGGTATGATTATCTCGGGGGTGGTACATTCACGTCCACCGGTGCTGCACAGAGTTTTACCCTGCAACCCGGCGAATTGCATGTATTTGTAAACCGCAACCTGACTAATGCAGTGGTTACCGCCGATACCAGTGTAACACCGGCAGGTAATCGGTTTGCAGCTCAGCTTTACCCCAATCCGGGAGTGGCTGCATCACAACTGGAAATTGAAATGCCCCAGACCGGCCTGGTACGGGCAGAAATAGCGGATATCAGCGGCCGTAAAATCGGTACTCTTTTATCACAATCCCTGGCAAAAGGGAAGCACCGGATAGCTATTGGAGAAAAAATAAGTATGTTGCCGGCCGGAATTTATATTGTGTCCATCCGGACCGGAACAAAAACCATCCAGTTAAAACTGGCGATTCAATAACAGACCAAATGCTGCAGCGATGACGGAGAAAGCTTTACAACAACTGAAGACCGCGGAAACGGAAAAGATCAGTCACCTTGATTATTTCAATATTGGTATATCGATTGACTGTGTGATACTCGGTTATGAAGAGAAAGAGCTGAAAGTCCTGTTGATCAAATCGGATATGCAGGAATTTTCCGGACTCTATTCCCTCCTGGGTGATTTTATAAAACCCGACGAGGACCTGGAAGCGGCTTCTTATCGGGTGTTAAAGGAAAGAACCGGACTGGATGATGTGTTCCTGGAGCAGGTAAAGACTTTCGGGAATATTTATCGTCACCCATCCGGTCGTGTTATTACCGTGGCTTATTATTCACTGATAGATGTCAGCAATCATAAGCTGCAGCTGGACCTGAATGAACTGCACTGGCACAAAGTGGATGAAATAAATCAACTGGCCTTCGACCATAAACTGATCCTGGACACCTGTCTCGGCCGTTTACGCGAACAGGTGATGGAGCATCCGGTTATCTTTAACCTGTTGCCGGAAAAATTCTCCCTGCGTGAATTACAGGAACTTTATGAAGCTATACTGGGAGTGGAACTGGACCGCAGGAACTTCCGGAAAAAGATCTCCATTAAAGACTGGTTGGTGGATATTGATGAAATGGAAAATGATGTACCACACCGTCCGGGTAAACTGTATATGCTGAAAAAGCAGTATCGCAACAAAGCCATTAAAGCAACTATGCCTTTACAACTGGCCTGACTTAAAGCGAGCCGCCGGTTACCAGCCGCGATGGAAGAATAATTGAACGTGAAGGGCTGGGTCCTTCCATGATTTCCAGCATACGCTTCACCGATAATTTGCCCAATTCAAACCCGCTTGTTTCGATATAAGTGATTTCCGGTTTATAAAGACCAGGGATAAAGCCATTGCTGATGGCCAGTACGGAGAGATCATCGGGAATATGCAGGTCGGTCTGATAAATACTCTTCATGGCTCCGATCAGCAATTCATCGCTCATACAAAAAATATGATCCGGCCTGTTTTTCTTACCTAGTACTTCCGTTGTGATTTTGCGGGCTTCCGCACTGTTCAGGCAATGACGAATATCCAGGGAGGGTGCTGATTTTTCCTTTTCGAAGACTTTCAGAAAGGCGTCCTTTCTTTTCCTGGTGATCGAGAGATCTGCATTGCCCAACAGCGCCAGTACTTTTTTCTTTTTATACTTCAGAATAGTATTTGCGGCCATGGTAGCGGCTTCTTCATCCGCCATACAGATAGTGTCAAAGCCGGCATCATCGGGTACTTTATCAAAGAATACCACCGGGGTACCTGACTCTTTTAATTTATTGTATAAAGGGGCGGAGTTGCTGTCGGCCACCAGCGAGACAAACACACCATCCACCCGGTTCAGCTTACAAAGCTTCAGGTTTTCCGATTCCTGCAGGGGATCATCACCGGATTGCAGGATGATGAGTGAGTAACCGCAACGGCGGGCTTCCTCTTCCACGGCTGCAATAAAGGAATCATAAAACAAGTTGGAAATAACAGGAACGATCAACCCGAATACCCGGCTTTTATTGGTACGCAGGTTCACGGCATACGAATTGGGCTCATATTCCATGAGCAAAGCGAGTTCCTTCACTTTCCGTTTAGTGTTTTCAGAAATATCGGGATGATTCTTCAACGCTCTTGACACCGTAGAAATACTGATGTTCAATTGGGTTGAAATTTTTTTAAGTGTGGCGGGACTTCCCATAAGCAGGCAATCGTATGAAATATAAAAGTAATTTTTCCACCGCAAACATTTGCGGAAATGTTTTCGGTCTTTTTTCGCGACCCAAAACACGTTGAATGTGTTCTTGATACATCTAAATAACTATAAATTTATCCCGGAATGAGAATTTTAACATTCTTTTTTTCAACGCAGCAATGCAAGGCGAAAAATTGACTGAATGAAAGAATGATAGAATTGCCAGGCCAGTCAGGTTGAAACAAAAGCCGGTCCCCCCTTATAGTTCCAGTGTTACAGACGGATCAGGCCATATGAAATTTGGATTATTACACCGATTATAATTTTTAAAAAAATCGATTGCTTATGTCTGCAAAAACGCTGCTTTCTGCTATCCTTTGCCTTGTATTTGCGGTCTCCGTGCAGGTTGTATCTGCCCAGGACAGAACCGTAACAGGTAAAGTGACTGATTCAAAAGATGGTTCCCCGGTGTCCGGGGCTTCTGTTCAGCCCAAGGGCTCCAAAACAGGAACGTCTACAAAACCTGATGGAACCTTTTCCCTTAATGTAGGTGCTGGTGTTTCCGAACTGGTCATTACATCAATTGGTTATGAAACACAAACGGTTTCCGTTTCCGGAAAGAATTCCGTTGACGTGTCATTTGTAGCCAGTGCAGGTTCCAGCCTGAATGAGGTAGTGGTTACCGGTTATGGTACAACCAGGAAAAAGGACCTCACCGGTTCTGTTTCTTCTGTTAAAGCCAAAGACTTTAACAAAGGAACAGTTACATCACCTGATCAGCTGATTCAGGGTAAGGTAGCCGGCTTACAAATTGTAAATAACAGCGGCCAGCCCGGAGGTGGTGCTACGATCCGTATTCGTGGTACCAGTTCAGTTCGTTCCGGGAATAATCCGCTGATTGTTGTGGATGGTGTGCCACTGGATGGTGGTACGGCCCGTCCCGGACTGGGTGTTGGAGGTGTTGGTACAAGTCCCGCATCCAACCCGCTTAACTTTATTAATCCAAGTGAGATCGCCAGCATGGATGTGCTGAAAGATGCGTCTGCCACGGCTATTTATGGTTCACGTGGTGCAAACGGGGTAATCATCATCACCACCAAGCGGGGTCAGTCAGGTGCTCCCCAGATTGATGTAAATTATACAGCCGGTACTTCTTCCATTATGAAGAAACTGGATGTACTTACCGGGGATGAATACAGGGCTGCATTGACTCAATACGGACTTACTTCCGGGAATTATGGCGGAAGCGTGAACGCAATGGATGAGATCATGCGCAAAGGCATGACACAGAACATTTCCGTTGCAGCCAGTGGTGGTAATGAAAATGCCAAATACCGCTTTGCGGCCAGTGCCCTGAATGAGGAAGGTATCGTTAAAGAGTCAGGACTTAAAAAATATACAATTGATTTCAAAGGAAACTTCAAACTGCTCGAGAGCAAAAAACTCGGTCTGGATGTTTCGCTGATGACTTCACAGGTGAAAGAATCAGTGGTGCCTATCACAACCGATGTGGGTTTTGAAGGTAACCTGATTGGTCAGGCATTGCAATGGAATCCGACGCATCCGATGATGAAGACAGATGGTACATTCTGGTCTGAACCCCAGTTTGGTGCCACATCTATCAACCCGCTCTGGTTCCTCAAAATGTATGATGACCAGGTGAATACGTCAACCGTATTGGCCAGTATATCTCCCTATTATAAGTTCAGCAATTCACTGGAATACCGGTTTCTTTACAGCTTCAATGAAAGTAACGGTTCCCGTAAAGCGCAGATTGGCCGTCAGTTAACCAATATCCCTGCGTTTAAAGACAGGGGATGGGCATCTGTAAGTGCGGGTAAACTCAGGACGCAGCAGTTCACCCATACATTAAACTTCAACAAACAGCTCAGCAATGCACTGAATCTTTCTGCTGTAGCCGGTTATGAGTATACCAAGTTTGAGTTTGCCAACAATGGCCAGACTGCACAGGATTTCATCGACATTGGTATTCCCTATTATAATATGCTGGGCTATGCCACACAGGCCAGCCGGGCGATCTGGAATTTTGAAAATCCCACAAACGAACTGCAATCTTATTTTGCAAGAACATCGTTTAACCTCCGCGACAAGTACCTGCTTACCGCCACTTTACGTGCGGATGGTTCTACTAAATTCGGAGAGAATAATAAATATGGTTATTTCCCCTCACTGGCCGCTGCCTGGAATATCAGCAGTGAGTCCTTTATGCAGGGGGTGGATTTTGTCAGTAACCTGAAACTCCGCTTAGGCTGGGGCCGTACCGGTAACCAGGAATTCCCTGCCGGTTCATCTCAGACCCGTTTCGGTGTAACAGGAATCGGTTCCATTTCCCAGTTAAACGTGGGTAATCCTGATCTGAAATGGGAAACATCGTCCACTACGAATATCGGCCTTGACTTCGCATTGCTGAATCGTAAGGTGAATGTTTCAGTGGATTATTTCAACAAGCTTACAGAAGATGTGCTGTTTGAACTGAGTTTCCCGGTACCGGGTGGTTCATCTGCACGTATCTGGAGAAATCTTCCTGCAACTATCAAGAATAACGGTATAGAGATCGCGGTGAATACGAACCTCGTCAGCAAAACTGATTTCAGCTGGAACCTGGGTGTAAATGCCACTTTCCTGAAGAATATGCTGGAAGGATTAAATGGTACCTACAATACAGGCGCACTCCATGGCCAGGGAAGTACCGGTGCATTTGTACAGAAACTGGCTTCCGGTTATCCCCTGAATGTGTACTACCTGCGTGAATTCATGGGTATCGATAAGACAACCGGTCAGAGTATCTACCAGGAAGACGGTGACGTTTCCTACTATGGTAAAGATGCCAACCCGAGAACACTGCTGGGTCTTAGTTCTGAAATGAGCTATAAGAAATTCGGACTCGTGATCAATATGAACGGAGCCATGGGGCACTACCTGTATAATAATACAGCACAGTCCGTAGTTCCGATCACCAACCTGGGTAGCCGTAACGTGGCCAGCTCACTGATCAGTGCTTCTGTAAAGGAAGACCTGTCAAACCCGATCACTTCTTCAACCCGTTTCCTGGAAAAAGGAAATTACCTGAAGATGGCCAACATGACGCTGTCATACGATCTGGGCCAGTTTGCCAAATTTGTGAAAGGAGCCAGGGTGTCGCTGACCGGTCAGAACCTGTTTGTGATCACCAACTTCACCGGCTTCGATCCGGAGGTAAACGTAGACAAAAATATCGGTGGTATTCCTTCAAACGGTATCGAGTATATTCCTTACCCGACTGCCAGAAGGATCCAGCTGAATTTCAATTTTTCACTCTAATTGCTAAAACTTAAAAACATTAATATGAAATACGGTAAAGTAATATTGGTTGCTTCAGCTGTTCTTTCATTAACGGCTTGTACCAAGCTGGATGAAAAGCTGACAAGTGAGACGACTTCCGGTAATACCGGAGGCTCCGGAAGCGTGAACGTATCGGCCCTGCTTGTAGGAACCTATCGTTCATTTGAAGGATTGTATATGGATCAGGCCCGTATCTGGGCCGCCCAGGAACATTCATCCGATGAAGCAGTAGGCCCGACACGTGGCGGGGACTGGGATGATAACGGTATCTGGAGGGTTTATCATAATCACAAATGGACTGCTGATCATGATTTCCTCACTGCCACTTTCCGTCAGCTGGCTCAGTCACAGTTTGCGGCCACAACGGTACTCGATAATAACCCGTCTGCACAGCAGGCTGCCGAAGCAAAATTCCTGCGCGCTTTTGCCATGTGGCCGGTATTGGATTGCTGGGACCAGGTGCCTTTCCGTCCTACATCAACCGGTGATCTGACAACCACACTTCCTGAAGTAAAAAAAGGAACCGAAGCCGCTGATTTTATTATTTCAGAACTGAATGCCGCGATTCCGAATCTTCCGGCCGGAAGAGGCCTGGGTATCGCCAGTAAAGATGCTGCCCGTGCGCTGTTAATGAAGGTTTACCTCAACAAAGGCGTATATGCAAACAGGGAAAATCCGGTATTTGCACCTGCTGATATGAACCAGGTGATTGCGCTGGCCGACCAGATTCTGGCAGGCAGCTATTCACTGGGCAACAACTTCTTTGACAACTTTGCCCCGAATAATGACGTAATCGGTTCAGAACTGATTTACACCCTTAAGGCAGATAACGGAGCCGGTGTGGGAGGTAATGGTGCCATGTATTCCTATATGTGCGGTCTGCATTACAATACCAACCCCAGTGGCTGGAACGGTTTTGCCACGCTCGGTGATTTCTATGATAAATTCGAGGCCACCGATAAAAGAAGAGGTGGTACTTATGCAGGTCTTACCGATGTGAGCGGATTAAAATCAGGTTTCCTGATCGGTCAGCAGTTTAATCAGAATGGTACGGCATTACAGGACCGTAAAGGGAATCCCCTGGCCTTTACCCGCGAAGTAAAACTGAAAGAAACCGGAAATAACCTGGAAGTAACCGGTATCCGCGTGATCAAATATATACCTGACTATGCTCACCAGTTCCCGGCCGATAATGACATGGTGATCTTCCGCCTTGCAGATGTACTGTTAATGAAAGCAGAAGCGATCCTGCGTGGTGGTACAGCTACCAACGTAGGTCCTTAAGGAGGTACAGCTGCCGCGATTGTAAACTATATCCGGACACATACCACCCGCGGTGTGGCTGCCTTAGGCACCGTAGACCTGAATGCGGTTTATGATGAAAGAGGACGTGAACTTTACTGGGAAGGATGGAGAAGAAATGATATGATCCGTTTCGGAAAATTCCTGGCTCCGAGAGAACTGAAGCCTGAAACCAGCGGTGTGGAACGTTTATTATACCCCATTCCGAACGAACAGCTTACCATCAACCCGAACCTGACACAAAACCCCGGGTATTAACAATTTTCAGCTAAGCAGTTAGCAATTTTAGCAATTACAAAAGCCATTTTCTAATGGCTTTTTTTTATGGGGTAATTGCAGGGTTCAGCCGTTTTACCAGCATAAAATCTTTAGATTTGACCTGTGTGCTTAATCAGCCGATTATCGTATTATGAGAAAATTGATTTGTGGTCTTTCTGTCTGCCTTACACTATTAGCCGGATGCGGGGATTCAGGCGATGAGAAAAATCTTTTTTCATTGCAGCAGAATACGGGTATCCGTTTTCGCAACGAGGTCAGCAACTCACCTGATTTCAATATTTTCAGTTACCGTAACTTTTATAACGGTGGCGGTGTGGCTATCGGGGATATCAATAATGACGGGCTCGCCGATGTTTTTTTTACCGCCAATATGGGCAGTAATAAACTGTTTCTGAATAAAGGGGACTGGCAATTTGATGATATTTCAGCAAAAGCAGGCTTTGTTAATAAGAAAGACTGGAGCACCGGCGTGGTGATGGTAGATATCAATCAGGATGGCTGGCTCGATATTTTTGTATGTAATGCCGGTTATATCAACGGTGCGAAACCCCGTTGCCAGCTTTTCATCAATAATAAGAATCTCAGTTTTACAGATAAAGCGGAAGAATACGGACTGACCAATGAAGGTGGCTATACCACCCATGCCGCTTTTTTTGATTATGATGCGGACGGGGATCTGGATTGCTTTATTATCAATAACAGCTTTATCCCGGTCAATACACTGAATTATGTCAATAAGCGAAACCTGCGGGCTGCTGACTGGCCCGTTGCTGATTTTCTGAAAGGCGGGGGCGATCACCTGCTGCGGAATGATGCGGGAAAATTTACTGATGTAAGTAAGGAAGCAGGCATCTACGGCAGCCTGGTCAGCTTTGGTCTTGGTGTTACCGTGGGCGACCTGAATGGAGATCACTACCCGGATGTATATGTTTCCAATGATTTTTTTGAGCGGGATTATCTGTATATCAATCAGCGTGACGGAACCTTTAAAGATGAACTGGAGCAATGGGTGCAGCATGTGAGTCATTCTTCCATGGGAGCCGATATGGCGGATGTGAATAATGACGGCTATCCCGACATCTTTACCACCGATATGCTCCCGGATGATGATTACCGGCTGAAGACCACCACCACATTTGATAATATCGATGTTCACCGGCTGAAGCAAAAATCCGGTTTTTACAACCAGTATACTCAGAATACCCTGCAGATAAACAACCGCAACGGGAAGTTTATGGAAACCGGTTTTTATAGCGGCGTTGCCGCATCAGACTGGAGCTGGGGCGGACTGATATTTGATGCGGATAATGACGGGCGCTCCGATATTTTTGTTTGTAACGGCATCTACCATGATGTGACCGACCAGGATTTTATTGATTTTTTTGCCAATGATATTATCCAGCGCATGGTGATGACCGGCGAGAAGGATAAGTTTGATGAGATCGTGAATAAAATGCCTTCCCGCCCGATTCCTAATAAACTCTTTCTTAACCAGGGGGATCTCCGTTTTGCCGACCCGGGCAATAAGTCAGGCCTCGGTACCCCTTCCTTCTCCAACGGATCGGCCTATGGCGATCTGGATAACGATGGTGACCTAGACCTGGTGGTAAACAATATGAATATGGATGCCTTTGTATACCGGAACAACAGCCGGGAAATTAATCAGCATCATTATATTGGCATCCTGCTGAAAGATACGGGCCGCAATACCTTTGCGGTGGGAAGTAAAATTCAGGTATACCAGGGAACACAGGTGTTCAGCCGGGAGGTCATTCCATCAAGGGGGTTCCAGTCATCGGTCGATTACCGGCAGATCATCGGGCTCGGTAACGGTGTCGCGGATTCCATGCTGATCACCTGGCCCGATGGCTCATCCTCCCGTATCATCCTTCCTGAAATAAATAAAGTACATGTGATAACGGCCGCCGCCACTGCACAACACACGTTGACTGCATCGGTCGCCAGCCAGCCCTTCTTTGCGTTAACGGACTTTCCGGTGTTTGATAAACATACCGAGGACGATTTCATTGACTTTTATAACGAACGGAATATTCCGGTTATGCTTTCCCGTGAAGGGCCGCATGCGGATACTGCGGATGTGAACGGGGATGGATTATGCGACCTGTATATCGGAGGCGCAGCGGGTCAGCCCGGACAACTCTATCTGCAGACGGTAACAGGTTCATTTTTGAAAACAGTATCTCCTGCCTTTGAAGCCGATAAAGCCTTTGAAGAGGTGGCCGTATTATTTTTTGATGCCGATAACGATGGTGACAAAGACCTCTTCATAGGGGCCGGGGGTAACGCTCAGCAACCCGACAGCCGCTTACTGGCCCATCGCCTGTACCTGAATGACGGAAAGGGAAACTTTGCAAATAGCCCGGTTAAACTTCCGGCCAATACTATGAACATTGCGGTGGCCGTTGCCCATGATGTCGATCGAGACGGTGATCAGGACCTCTTTATCGGGGCCCGTAGTGTGCCGATGCAATATGGTATTGTGCCTGACAGTTATTTGTGGATCAATAACGGGTCAGGTGCTTTCACCGCCGGCTCCCCTTTGAAAGCAGGAATGATTACCGATGCGGTTTTTGCAGACCTGACTGGTGATCAGCAGGCTGAACTGCTCCTTGTGGGTGAATGGATGTCACCCCGGTTGTATACGATCCAAAATCAACAACTGACTGAAGTGAAAACGGATCTCTCCTCCCTGAAAGGCTGGTGGCAATCGGTTGCGGTGGCGGACCTGGATGGCGATAAGCGAATGGATATAGTCCTGGGAAATACCGGAGAAAATTTTTACCTGAAACCCACTCCGGAGCAACCGGTACGACTCTGGATCAGCGATTTTGATGAGAATGGCACAGCCGATAAAATTATTACCCGTACCGTAAATAAGAAAGATATGCCGGTCTTTCTAAAAAGAGACCTTACAGATCAGCTCCCGGTGCTGAAAAAACAAAACCTGAAGTTCGAAGCGTATGGAAATAAAACAATACAACAGCTCTTCCCCGGCGAAGTCATGCAAAAAGCACAGATGTATGAATTTAACAGTGGCGCTTCTTGTATGGCCTACAACGAGGGGGATGGGCGGTTTCTCATTCAGCAGTTGCCGGTTCCGGTTCAGTTTTCTTCGGTAAACGCAATTGTCTGCAATGACTTTAATCAGGATGGACGTCCTGACCTGGTACTGGGAGGAAATCAGTTTCACTTTCAGCCGCAGTTTTCAAGACTGGATGCGAGTTACGGACATTTCTTAATTAATAAAGGCCGCAGTCAGTGGGAGTGGGTGGCCCCCCGGCAATCCGGACTTGAATTGCGCGGTATGGTACGGGATATCCGGCTCCTGCCAATAACTGGCCGGACTGGTCTCCTTTTTTTACAGAATGATGAGTCGCCTGTTTTTTATACATTCAGCGGGGCCATTAAATAACGATCAAGCATGTTCAGACAACCTGCGCATATTCTTATAGTATGGTGTACACTGGTCACAGGACTGTTCTCCTGCAAGGATACAGAGCCGGCTGGCCCGGTTTTGTTTGAAGCACTGGATCACACCCGCACCGGTCTGCAGGTAAGCAATCAATTGACCGCAAGACCCGACTTCAATATGTTGAAGTATATGTATTTCTATAATGGAGCGGGAGTGGGCACCGGAGATTTCAATAAAGATGGACTGACCGATCTGTTCTTTGCTTCAAACCAATCGCAGAACAGACTTTACCTGAACCAGGGAAAACTGAAGTTCACGGATGTAACTACTCAGGCCGGTATACCCGATGACGGAGGCTGGACAACCGGCATATCAGTGGCCGATGTGAATGATGACGGCTGGCTGGACATCTATGTATCAAGGGTGGGACAATATGAAACACTGAAAAGTAAAAATCAACTGCTGATCTGTAAGGGATTGGATAAAGAAGGGATACCGCTTTATCAGGATGAAGCAGCGGCTTACGGACTTGATTTTTCCGGCTTCAGTACCCAGGCTGCCTTTTTTGACTATGACCTGGATGGCGATCTGGATATGTTTCTGTTAAATCATTCCCTCCGGTATAACAGCACATTTGCACCACGTAGCAATTTTACAGGCACCGTGGATTCGTTGTCCCGCGATATTTTATACAGGAATGATAACGGAAAATTTTCCGATGTTTCCACCGCCGCCGGCATTCACCAGTCGGTGATTGGTTATGGATTGGGAATTGTTATCAGCGACCTGAATCTGGATGGCTGGCCGGATATTTATATCGGCAATGATTTTCATGAAAACGATTACCTGTATATCAACGATCAGCAAGGAGGATTCCGGGAAGAACTGACCGAACGGACCATGCATACCAGCCAATTCTCCATGGGAGTGGATGCCGGGGATATCAACAATGATGGCTGGCCGGATATTATTGCAGCGGATATGCTGCCTTCTGATCCCTATATTCTCCGCCGCTCGCTGGGTGAGGATGAATACGCCACTTTTCAGATCAAGATCAGGAATCAATATAATCATCAGTATGCCCGGAATAACCTGCAACTGAGCCGACGGAACGGATTATACAGCGAAATCGGATTGTACGCCGGTGTATCCGCTACGGACTGGTCATGGGCCACCCTGTGGATGGATTTTGATAACGATGGCCGGAAAGACCTGTTTGTCTCAAACGGCATTCCAAAACGGCTGAATGATATTGATTATGTCAACCATGTTTCCAATGATGAAATTCAGGCAAAGATCAGGTCCGGCAATATGCAGGACAAGGATATGGCCCTCATTGATAAATTTCCAGAGATCCGTTTGAAGAACCGGTTTTTTCTGAACAAGGGGCAGGCGTCTTTTGAAGATGCAGGAAACAGGATCGGCAGTAATCCGGAGACCTTTTCTAACGGGGCGGTATATGCGGACTTAGACAACGACGGGGACCTGGATATCGTGGTGAATAATATTGATGAACCCGCCGTCGTATACAGAAATACCAGTAATGACAACGGGGAACATCCCTCGCTGCAATTACAACTCAACGGACCGGCGGGAAACCGGCAGGCGGTTGGTGCCAGGCTGATTGCTTATTCCGGAAACCAGGTTTTTAATTTTGAGAAATTCCAGGCCCGCGGATTTCAATCATCCATGGAGACGCCCCTGTTTGTCGCACTCGGCAATCAAAAACCGGATGCTGCCTGGCTGATCTGGCCGGATAATACCTGTGAGCCTGTTTCGCTTAATATTGACACGGCACAGATAAAGACGCTAACCTACCAGCCGGGGCTTCCCCGTTTTGATTATGCGCGGCTGCGTTCCTTTTATGCAGCAACAGAAGTGCCATTTGAGGATATTACCCGGCAAACCGGACTGACGTTTATGCACCGGGAGAATGTATTTAATGAATTTGACCGGGAGCCCCTCATGCCGTTTATGGTTTCCCGTGAAGGACCAGCCATCGCCGTGGCGGATATAAACCAGGATGGACTCGAAGACCTGTTTGTGGGTTCGGTGAAATGGGAACAGGGAGCGGTCTTTATACAAAATAAGAACGCTACGTTTACACGCGTGCCACAACCGGCCCTGGCCGCCGATAGCACTTTTGAAGATACTGATGCCTGCTGGACCGATGTAAACAAAGATGGATACCCGGATCTGGTCGTTGCCAGTGGCGGTAATGAATACTACGGGCAGACACCCTATCTGCTTTCACGTGTATACCTGAATGACGGGAAAGGTCATCTTTCCAAAAAAGAAGATGCATGGCCGAAGGAACTGATGATTTCCGCATCCGCTGTGCTGCCGCTGGATTTTAATCAGGATGGGTATATGGATTTGTTTATCGGGGGCAGATCGGTTCCCTGGCAATATGGTGCCATTCCCGCTTCTGCCTTACTACAGAATGATGGTAAGGGCAGGTTCTTCAATGTTACGGAAAAGATAGCCCCGCAATTGGCAACTGCAGGATTGGTGAAAGATGCAGTGATTGCCGATGTAAATAACGATGGCCGTACTGACCTGGTACTGGCACTGGAATGGGAGGGGATCGTTGCTTTCCTTTATAAAGAAGGTCAATTTACCCGGCAAAATATCGTGGCAGATAAAGGGTGGTGGAATTTTATCTTGCCGGCTGATATTGATAATGACGGGGATATCGATTTTATCGCGGGTAACCAGGGACTCAATAGCCGGTTTACAGTTTCCAAAACGCAGCCTGTACGGCTTTACTACAATGACTTCGATGACAATGGACGAAAAGACCAGGTACTGACCTATTACCTGCAGGGACAGGAAATACCATTTGCCAATAAAGCGGAACTCGAAAGGCAAATGCCGGGGTTGAAAAAGAAATACCTGTATGCGGAAGAATTTGCGAAAGCCGGGATAAAAGATATGTTTAGCAAACAAAAGCTTGACCAGGCAACCCTGTTAACCGCCGATTATTTTTCAAATGCCTTACTGATCAATGAAGGCAAGGGCGTATTTAAAACAAAGGCCTTACCCTGGGAAGCCCAACTGACCAGTTTTCGCGGGGCCTGTATGGCCGATTTAAACGGGGATAACCGGCTGGATGTAATACTGGGTGGTAATTTTTACCCGAATAATATCCAGATGGGGCGCTATGATGCCGATTATGGTTCGGTACTGATGAATAAGGGACACGGGGATTTCCAGGTGCAGCAGTCAACACTACCCGTAAAAGGAGAAGTGCGGCAGGTGGCACCCATCCGTTTGTCAGGAAACGGAACGGCCTATATCCTGGCCAGGAATGATGACTCACTGATGGTAATCAGGTCAGCATCCAATCGTTAAAATACCGGTGAGAATATTTTCAGTTGTACAATCTGTTCATCGCTGAAATCATAGCCGTCACTCAGGATTTTCTGAAACGGAATAGCCATGGAGGTGAAATTATGATCAGACTTAAACCGGTCAAGGGCCCGGTAGGCTTTATCCACTTCATTCAGGGTTCCCTGGTAGTTGGCAACGAGCAGGTTTTTCCCCAGGGGCATTTTCTTATATTCAATACCAGTCGCCGGATCCGGATCCATCGCATTAGTGACCCCGATACTTGCAAATAATTTGATATCCTTTTCCCCCTTGAGTGAATAAAAAATACGGACCCCGTTATAACCCGCATCTTTCGAGGCAGCATAAGCAATCAGTTCATCAAACAGTTTCCGGGTGGCTTCCCGCTTCGTGGCCAAAGGCACAGAAACGGATTTAAAAAGAAAAGCGGTGTCTTCCACTTTCACCAGCTGGATCTCATACCCGTAAAAGCGTTTGCTGTCTTCCATATAGGCTTTCAGATTTTGCAGGCTTTTCCGGGCATCCCGGATAAGCGGATTCTTTCCAAACCAATGACCAAAGTATGTATTCTCATAACTAAGGGTGACATTAGAAAGCTGTGCATTCAGCGTGTCGCCATTTATAGAAAAACGAAAAGCCTTTTCCTTTCCCTGGAATCGGGCGGTGATCCGGGCACTGAAGGGGGTCTGTTCACTTACGGACAAGCTGTCTGATTCGGCGGAAGAGGAAAGATACCAACGTTGCACCTGGTCTTTTGACCGGAGCTGCTCACCGGTTTTGAGTATAGCATAGTTTATCTCAACCTGCTCCCGGAATGTTTGTTTGCTGAAACCGAAAAAAGCGGTGGCAAGCAGTAGTACAGCTAACACCGTCAGCAGAAAAAGTCTTGATTTCCTGTTCTTCATATAGCATTTATTTCGCCCGCTAAAAATAACCTCTTTCAGGCGTTATGTTTATTTTTTGTGCGCCGGATTATCCTGTTTAATTTCCCAACAACAAACGTTTGCAACAGCCTGTCTGTTCCTGTTTCAGTACGGTACTCCCTGCTGTTTTTTGTACTTTCCGGGTCCAAACGATTGCATATGACATTGGCTAAACCACGGTTAAGTTTCTGGCAGATCATTAACATGAATGTGGGTTTTTTCGGCATTCAGTACAGTTTTGGTTTGCAGCAAAGTGCCGTGAATCCCATTTATGATTTCCTGGGAGCCAAAACGGATGAGATTCCCTGGCTCAACCTGGCCGGACCATTAACCGGACTGGTCATTCAACCGATCATCGGAGCCCTGAGTGATAAAACCTGGCACCCGCGTTTTGGCCGCAGAACGCCCTACTTTTTTATCGGTGCCATTATCTGCAGTATCGCCCTCTTCCTATTTCCCTTCAGCAGTGCTTTATGGATGGCGGCTGGTTTGTTATGGATACTCGACGCAGGTAACAATACGGCCATGGAACCTTACCGGGCTTTTATTGCCGATAAACTCGATGCCACCCAACAGCCCACCGGCTTCCAGGCGCAGAGTTTTTTTACAGGGTTCGGACAAACATTGGCGAATTTATCGTTGTATGCATTTCCCTTCATTATAGTCGGAACGACAGGTAAACTGCCCACCTGGGTATTTGCCTCCTTTTTCCTGGGTGCAGTTTGTTCCATTGTTTCGATCTGGTGGAGTGTGCGGACCACACCCGAGATCGTACCCGATGAAGAAGAGCTGGCACAAATAAAGGAAAAGAATAAAGGAATGCCCCATCCGGCGATTCAGTTCTTTCTGTCTATCCTGACGACGCTCGTCGCTTATGCGGTGATCGTTTTATTACTCATACCTTCCTTGTTCATACCCGGATTGATCCGTCGTTTATTGAATTATGTCGAAGGCCATGCTACTTTGAAGATCCTTTTTGCCCAGAATATTGAAATCATCGATGCCATCATTAAAATGCCGAAAGTAATGTGGCAACTGGCGTTGGTTTATTTGTTCCAGTGGTATGCCCTGTTTTGTTACTGGCAGAACTCTTCCAAGAGTATTGCCCTCTCGGTATGGAACACTACACCGGAAGAAAACAGTAAACTGTATGAGAAGGCCGTTGGTTGGACCGGACTGGTGAATGGCTGGTATAATATCGTCACCTTTCTTTGCGCATTCGGACTGGTCTGGTTTGCCCGTCGTTACTCACCCAAGCTGGTGCATTTTGGCTGTTTGATACTGGCCGGAATCGGATTGCTGGCATTCCCTTTTATTGAAAACAAATACCTGCTGTTTCCCGCCATTACCGGATTCGGGATCGGCTGGGCCAGTATGATGGGGATTCCATACCTGATCGTGGTTAGTAAGATTCCCAAAGAACGCTACGGCGTATATATGGGCGTGATCAATATGATGATCGTAATCCCGATGTTTATCCAGACCTTATCCTTTGGATATATTTTAAAAAATTTCCTGCATAACAATGCTGGGTACGCGATTGCATTTGCCGGTGTGTTACTCCTGATTGCCGCAATACTGACCTTGCGGATACAGGCCGATGATAAACCGGTAAACGGCGAAGTAAATTTCTCTGCGGGTCATTAAAAATGAGGTATGAAAAAAAGCCAATTCAATTTTGTTTTCTTTTTTCTATTCATTGCAGCTGCTTCCTGCAAGCTCATGCCCAAAGAAAAGGAAGAGCCCAAAAAAGACGGAGTAAAAAAGACATGGTGGAAGGAAGCCACCGTATACCAGATCTATCCCCGCAGTTTCCAGGACAGTGATGGGGATGGGGTAGGCGATCTCAAAGGAATTATTTCAAGACTGGACTATATCAAAAGCCTCGGTATTGACGCGGTATGGCTGAATCCGATCTATGCCTCTCCCAATAAGGACAATGGCTATGATATCAGTGACTATGAAAATATTCAGCCGCAGTATGGCAGCATGACTGATTTTGATACCTTATTAAAGGGCTTTCATGACCGCGGTATCAAAGTGATGATGGATATGGTGTTGAACCATTGCAGTGATGAACATAAATGGTTCATGGAAGCGAAGCAATCGAGAAACAGTCCCTACTATAATTATTTCCATTGGTGGCCGGCAGAAAAAGGGGAGCCGCCTTACCGTTTTTCCATTTTTGATGAAAAAGGATATGGATGGGAATTCAATAAAGCCACGAACTCCTACTATCTCCATTATTTCGGCGATTTTCAGCCGGACCTGAACTGGGAGAATCCGCAATTGCGGCAGGATATTTATAAAATGATGCGTTTCTGGTGCGATAAAGGCGTGGATGGTTTCCGGATGGATGCCCTGGCTTTTATTTCAAAAGACACCACCTGGCCCGCGCAATTACCAGCTGAATACAAGGGCAGCTGGCCCATGTATTATGCGAGTGGTCCGCACCTGCACGACTATATCCAGGAAATGAATCAGGAAGTATTGAGCAAATACAACCTGGCGACTGTGGCCGAAGCCATGGGCGATATTCCCCGGGTGAAGAAATTCGTGGATGAAGACCGGAAGGAACTGAATATGGCCTATCATTTTGAAGCGATAGATTTTGGCTATTTACCCGGCGAATACAAAATGCCCGATCCCAATGGTTATGATTTTGCCAGATGGAAACAGGTCTATGCCAAATGGGACAGCGCCTTTACCGACAAAGGCTGGGGCACGATGTACCTGGCTAATCATGATCAGCCACGTATGGTTTCCCGCTGGGGTAATGACAACCCGGAGTATCGTGATTACTCCTCCAAATTACTGACCACGTTTATTCTCAGTATGCGGGCCACGGCCTTCTATTATTTCGGGGATGAGATCGGGATGAGTAATATTAAATTTGACCGGGTGGATCAATACAATGATGTGGAACTGCTCACGAACTACGAACAGGTCAAAGCAAAGGGCGGTGATCTCAAACGTTTTCTCGAAGGCATGAAGATCTCCAGCCGTGACAATGGCCGCACCCCGATGCAATGGGATACCACCGTAAATGCGGGTTTTGGCGCGGGCATGCCCTGGCTGCCGGTTAACGGTAATTACAAAACAGTGAATGTGTCGGCCCAGGAGAAAGACCCGAACAGTTGCCTGAATTATTTCAGGGCTATGCAAAAACTCCGGAAGGAAAATGAAGTTTTGGTGTATGGGAAATTTACACTGCTTGATAAAGACAATCCGGCGGTATTCGCCTATACCCGCGAATGGAAAGGGAAGAAATGGCTGGTATTGCTGAACTTTAAGGATAAAACAACTACGGTGAATACCGGGTTTGAGTTGTCCAAAGCAACCGTAAAAATGCATAATTATACAACAGCATCCACCAATGGTACACTACAACCCTATGAAACGGTGATCTATGAACTGTAAAACGGATAAGCATGAATAAGAAAATTGTTACCTGGTCAATCGCGGTAGGATTAGGCGGACTGTTGTTTGGTATGGATGTGGCGGTGATCTCCGGTGCGGAAAAAACGATACAGCAGTTATGGGGGCTCAGCGACTGGGTGCATGGGGTGGCGATTGCCATGGCTTTATTTGGTACCAGTATCGGGGCTGCGTTTGGGAATATACCAGCCAACCGGATCGGACGGAAAAAGTCACTTCTTTGGATTGGTGTTTTATTTTTTGTATCGTCGGTCGGTGCAGCACTATCGCCAGAAGTGATCAGCTTTATGTTCTTCCGTTTTCTCAGCGGATTGAGTATCGGCGCTTCTTCCGTAGTGGCACCGGTGTATATTTCTGAAATCGCACCGGCAAAATACCGGGGGCGTTTAGTTATTTCTTTCCAGATGAATATTGTAGCCGGTATTCTGCTGGCGTATCTTTCCAACTATCTTTTACAAGGAGTTGGAGGTGAGAACGACTGGCGCTGGATGCTGGGTATCGTGGCCTTTCCCTCCCTGCTGTTCTCCCTTTTTATGTTGTCTGTACCGGAAACACCAAGATGGCTGCTCCTCTTTAAAAATGATGAAACACATGCACGGGAAGTATTATCGATTACCGAGGATGATCCGGATAAGACGATCCGTGAACTCAAGGCCGCTTCCAATCAGCGCAGTGAACCGCTTTTTAATAAAAAATTTTATAAACCTTTATTACTGGCTTTTCTGCTGGCCACTTTCAACCAGTTGTCCGGCATCAATGCCATTATCTATTTTGCTCCCCGTGTTTTTGAAATGGCCCAGATTGAAAAAAGCAGCGCCTTTTTAAGTACCGTGGGTATCGGGGTGGTCAACCTCTTCTTTACGGTGTTGGGCTGGTCGCTGATTGATAAATTCGGGCGTCGCACCCTGATGTTTATCGGTTCACTGGGTTATATCGTTTCGCTCGCATTGATTGCCTGGTCGTTTCATACCGGATCAGGCTCCTACATCGTATATTATGTATTCCTTTTTATTGCGGCACATGCCATAGGACAGGGTGCCGTGATCTGGGTTTTTATTTCCGAGATCTTTCCCAATTCCGTCAGGGCCGCGGGTACTTCCTTTGGCAGTCTGACCCATTGGGCCTGGGCCACTATTATCACCCTGGTCTTCCCTTCCTTTGCCGGTAATCCGGATATAGGCGGGGCTAAGATTTTTGCCTTCTTTGCGGTCATGATGGTGCTCCAGTTGTTATACGTATGGAAAATGATGCCCGAAACCAAGGGGATAGCCCTCGAGGATATGGATAAAACAACCGTATTACATGTATGAGTAAGATACTTTGCATCGGAGAAGCGCTGATTGATATGATCTGCACCGATAAAGGCCGTTCCTTGAAGGATGGAGAAAATTTTTTGAAAAAGCCCGGCGGTGCTCCCACCAATGTGGCAGCAGCTATCGCAGCCCTGGGCGGACAGGTAGAACTGGCCGCTAAAGTGGGCGTGGATCCATTTGGACAGCACCTCGTGGAAGTGATGAAGGACTTCGGCGTGGATACCCGTTACATGCTGCGGGATGCGGATCATTTCACCACGTTTGCTTTTGTCTCCCTGATGGAAAATGGCGAACGTGATTTTTATTTTAACCGCGGAGCCGACGGTCAACTCAGTAAATCAGATATTGAAATAATAAACCTGGAGCAAACCAGCATTGTGCATTTTGGTTCAGCCACCGGTTTCCTGCCGGGCCCACTGCAGGAAGCCTACCTGTATTTATTGCAACAGGCAAAGGCCCGCAATATATTTGTGAGCTTTGATCCCAATTACCGGCACCTGTTGTTCAAAGACCATATCGGTTCTTTTATTCAACAGAGCTGGTATTTCCTGGAGCAGTGTGATTTCTTTAAAGTAAGCGATGAGGAAGCCCTGCTCTTAACCGGCGCATCCGGGCTGGAAGCAGCGGCACAGCAGTTCCTGGAGAAAACAAATGCGGTTTTTGCTATCACCCTGGGAAAAGAAGGGACCCTGTTGGGACGGGATGGTAAAACCAGTATCATTAGTAGTATTGCCGTAAATCCCGTTGATACCACCGGTGCAGGCGACGCTTTTGTAGGCGCCGTACTTTACCAGCTCACCGGCAGTGCCGGAAAGGAGCTTAGCACGAAGGAATGGGAAACCATTATTTTAAATGCGAATAAAGCGGGGGCCCGGACCTGTGAATACCTCGGAGCGATGGAAGCATTCCGCCATTTAAGTAACGATATATTTAAATAAGCAACGCACGTGTACAACCACCAGTTACATCAGCAGATTAATACGGTCCTGCAAAACGAACAGATCGATATCGGGGGAAAGGACAACCATTTCTTTACCCGCTTTATCGCCAATGCCACGGCGATAGATGCGCTCTTTCATGAAATATATGGTCGTACTGAAAAAGGGACGGCACAATTCGACCAGCTGATCCATCTGATTACCCGTGCTTATCTGCAACGACCGGATCAATTGCTGGCAAGAGATGCGCAAAAGGAAGCAAAGGGAAACTGGTTCCTGAGCAATGAGCTGGCTGCCATGAGTCTTTATGTAGACCGCTTTGGCGGGAACCTGAAAGGACTCGCCGGCAAACTGGATTATTTTCAAGAACTCGGGGTCAATTTCCTCCACCTGATGCCGGTCTTTGAAAGTCCGGAAGGCGAAAGCGATGGCGGTTATGCCGTATCCGATTTCCGGAAAGTGGATCAACGCTTCGGTACGCTGAGTGATCTCCGCGATCTTCAGCGTAAAATGCAGAAGGAAGGCATGTACCTGATGCTGGATATTGTGCTCAATCATACTTCCCATCACCATGAATGGGCTAAAAAGGCCAAGGCCGGAGATAAGAAATACCAGGACTATTTTTATATGTATAATAACCGGCAGCTGCCGGACCAGTTCGACCGTTCCATGCCGGAGATTTTTCCTGAATCAGCACCCGGCAATTTCACCTGGAATGAAGAAATGCAAAAATGGGTGATGACGGTTTTTCATCGTTACCAGTGGGACCTGAATTATTCCAATCCGCAGGTTTTTCTTGAAATGCTGGATCATATTTTCTTTTATGCCAACCTGGGGGTGGATATGCTCCGGATTGATGCGCCGGCCTTTATCTGGAAACAACCCGGCACCACCTGCCAGAACCTGCCGCAAGCACATACCCTTCTCCGGCTGATCAAACAATGTGTGGAAGTATCTGCACCGGGAATGGCCCTGTTGGGAGAAGCGATCGTGGCTCCGAAAGAAATCATGAAATATTTTGGTACCGGTTTGTATAAAGCGAGGGAATGTGATTTTGCCTATAATGCAACGCATATGGCCCTTCAATGGGATGCCCTGGCTACTGGTGATACCCGGGTGATGCTGGCAGCGCAACATGAAATCCTGCAAAAGCCTTACGGCAGTTCCTGGATTACCTATACCCGTTGTCATGATGATATCGGACTGGGTTACGATGATTATATGATTCAGCATGCCGGCTTTAATCCGTTTGAACACCGGCGCTTTCTTAAAGATTATTTTTCCGGTGCAAGAGCAGATTCGCCGGCCCGGGGGGCGTTGTTTTCAGTAAATCCGAAAACCAATGATGCGCGGATCAGTGGTTCACTGGCTTCCCTTTGCGGGCTCGAAAAAGCGCTGGAGGAAGAGAATGTTTTCAATATTGAGCAATCCATTTCCAAAATCCTGATGATGCAGGCCCATAGTTTTTTTCTGGGCGGACTGCCGATGGTTTTTTACGGGGATGAACTGGGCTATACCAATGATTATTCGTACCTGCAGGATCCCGGTAAAAGTTACGATAACCGCTGGATGCACCGGCCGGTGATTGACTGGAAGAAAAACGAACGGATCAGTGAAGAAGGAACGATTGAATACCAGGTGTTCCAGGCAACTAAAAAACTGATTCAGATCCGGAAAAAATTATTTGCCATCGGGGATTACAAAAACCTGACCTGGATGACGCCGCATAATATTCATGTGGCCGGTTACCTGCGGACTTTTGAAGAACAGAAAATTTATTGCCTGTTTAATTTCAGTGACCAGCCTTCTTATCTTACCTGGTTTGCTTTTAAAGAACATGGGGCCGCACCCCATACATTGTTTGATCACTGGACGGAAAAGGAATTAGCAATAGGGTATGATCACCAGTACCTGATACTTGAGCCTTACCAGTTTATGATACTGGAAGCAAAGTAATGCAGCCTATTCTGCTTGCCCATATTGGCTGATCAGGGCGAGCAATACTCCATTGGTCCAGCCAAAACCATCCTGGCCTTCGTATTCACCTCCGCCGGCTTCGAGGTGAGTATTGACTACATTGTATTTCTCCATGAGTTTACCGGTTCGTTTGAATACAGCGGTATTCAAACGAATCCACCGGCGGGCTATTTCACTGGCCAGTTCAGTAAAACCATAATTTTCCAACCCTTTAATGGTCATCCATTGCAACGGGGCCCAGCCATTGGGGGCATCCCATTGCTGGCCGGTGGCTTCAAGTGTGGTAACAACACCCCCTTCTTTCAGAAATAAACCCCGGATCTGCTCCTGAATCCTTTCTGCTTTCTGGTTGTCGGCCAGTTTAAAATAAAGCGCACTGATACCCGCCAGGGTCATTGCCGTTTTCTGCTTTCCCTCTACCCAGTCAACATCCATATAAAACCCGGCACTTTCATTCCAGCAATATTTTTCCAACGATTTTTTTCTTTTATCCGCAGCGAGTACCAGCCGGATGGAATGACCGGTCTCTCCTTTGAGTGCATATGCATGCGCTAATGTCTGCTCCAGGTTGAGCAATAAACAATTCAGGTCAACCGGTATGATATCGGTACAATGTATACTGGAGAAGTCCCCGGATTTTTTAAACCAGCGGCTGCTGAAGTCCCAGCCAGATTCAGCCCCGGCGCGGAGATGTCCATATACCGATGGCTTAACTGTTTCAGTGGTATGTTGCGCCAGTTCCACATCTTCCCGGTAAGATTCCGGCCGCGGACTGCTCCATTCATCTTTGTATCGGTTCAAAACGGATCCATCAGGCATCAGCACACAACGAAACAGGGCTTTGTTTTCTTTATCCAGTGCTGCTGCTCCTTTCATCCAGAACTGATATTCTTTTTCCAGTTGCGGCAGGTATTGCAGGTAAATTGACTCTCCTTTTTTATCAGCCAGCAATTTGATCATCTGCGCATAAAAAGGTGGTTGGGAGCGGCCAATAAAATAAGTCCGGTTGCCATTGGGAATATAGCCCAGGGTATCGATCAGGTACGAAAAATTTCCGATCATGTTTTCAATCATATCATATCGCCCGGAAGTTTTCAGACCAAGCATGGTGAAATAACTATCCCAGTAATAGATCTCTCCGAAACGTCCACCCGGCACCACGTAAGGAAAGGGGAGGGGAATCAGTGAGCCGTTTTCCGTGTCCGGTTCCCGGGTCAGCACATCCCATAATGATTCAATATTGGTTGCAACCGGTTTGGTTGTATCGCTGCTGTAATAAACCGAATGGGGCACCGGTAAGTCAAAATGGTTCAGCACGAATTGCTTCAGGTCAAAACCGGGTTTCTTGTTTTCTGTATGAAACGCTTCCAGAATCTCCTCGTAAGCTTGTTTGGGCTGGCAATCCACAAAGGTCTTTCCATCCGGAAAAATCCGGTTCAGCTGTACCGCTTCAAATAAGGGATTACAGAAAGGGTTCACTTTTTTCTCAGTCATAGATCGATGGATTAATGGCTGCTTCCACTGGTGGAAATGGGGGTGTTACCGGTGACCGGTTGAACCTTTTTAAATAAATAAAGCAATACCATCAATATACAGATGGGCACTAAGGAAGAATAAAAAGCGGTCTGTCCTCCCCAGGCATCAAAGATATGACCGGTAATAATGGAACCCGTCGTGCCACCCAACGCCGAAAAAACAACAATCAGACCGGACATCGACGCATGTTTATGCGCCGGCAGATTACTTAAGATGACCGAATTGATAGCCGGATAAACCGGGGCCAGGAAGAGTCCGATCAATGGGAATGCATAGGCGGCAAGTGGTACATCTTTCAGCAGACTGATGGTTTGCCCGCTGATATTATTGGTCAGCGGTACCGTGATCAGTACCAGGGCACCTGCTGCGAGCAGGCAACCGGTAAGAACATAGATCCATTCAATCTTACGAAGCAAGAGGCCGGCCAGGAAACGGCCAAGCGCAATCGAAGCAGACATGATACTGGCCATCTGAATACTGAGACTGGTATTGAGTTTAATCACATCCTTGTTAAAGGTCGGCAACCAGCTCATGATACTTTGTTCAATTAATACATAGAAGAAAGCACATCCGATAAATACCAATACGAGTGGAAGTATGACCAGTTTCAGCATCCCGCTGAAATCAGCTGTTAAAGATGTTGATTCCTGTTTTTCCGCCTGTTGAACGTTGCTTTCATCCAGCGGGGTACTCAGTAATAAAATAAATGCAATGGCAGAAAGACCGGCAAGCAGGTAGTACACCGAAAACCAGGCTTTGGATTCCGGATGGTCATTGTCCACAAAGGCACTGAAAATAAAATTGCCACTCAGCACACCCACCATAAAAAAGGATTCCAGGAAACTCATCAGACTCAGGTGTTCTTTTTTCCCGGTTGTCACTAATCCCAATGTGGCAAACACACTTACTTTGATCAGGGCAAAGCTCAATCCCGTAACGGCGAAAAGCATTTTGGTCATCCAGAAACTGTTCATGGACGGCATTGCAAGACAAATGAGGGTTACGAAAGCCAGGGCGGACAGCATGGTTTTTTTATAGCCCATCCGCACCACATACGAAGCAACCAGGAAAGAAGTGATGGCGATACTGAGATCTTTATAGGCTTCCAGCACACTGGCGGCCCCTTTGGTTACTCCATAATTAGTCTGTACCTGGAGAATGACGGTACCTACACTGTTGAGTAATATGGCAAAGACAAAATAATTGAGGAAAAGGGAGATTTTGATCTTGGTATTTTGCATTGCAATCGTTTAAGGTGAACTACCGGCTGAAGACAGTAAAGTTTCAATGGTTCTAAAATAAACCATCAATCCCGGGCAGGCAAATACCGGCCGGACCTATAACGTTTGCGGGGATAACTATTCGGTGTCAGATGGAGCCGCCTTCGATCAGGTCGGCCTCGAGATAGGAGATTTCCGGGAACGGCTCATGTCGGATGGCCGACATCATCTGCGAAAAAGCCAGTTTGCCCAGTTTGCCACCATTGGTTTCCACATAGGTGATCTTGGGATTGTACATCGTGGGGAAGAGGCCGTTGCTGATACTGATCACGGAAATTTCTTCCGGCACTTTCAGTTGCAATTCATGAATGGCCTGCATCACGCCCACGAGGATCATATCGCCCATACAGAAGATCACATCCGGACGCGTATGGCTCTTCAATGCCGCCAGGGTCACTTCCTTTGATTTCTCAATGCCTTCCGGGTAGTCGATACAGAACTGCGGCACAGGTGCTTTTTTCTCGAGCGTCTCCCGGAATGAAGCCGCCCGCATTTTGGTGATACTCAGGTGCGGATGACCAAACAATCCCAGTACCCGTTTCTTTTTCTTCAGGATAATCGTCTCCGCCGCCAATCTCGCGGCTTTGGCATCGGAGAGACAAACTTTATGAAAGCCGGGCAACTCCGGTACCCGGTCAAAAAACACCACCGGGATTTTCTGATCACTCAGTTTTTGGAATGCATTCATCTCTTCTGTTTCAATGGATACTGAGGCGAAACCCCCGGAGACCATATTCTTCCGGAACAGATGAAGGTTTGCATTTTCCACGTCCAGCTGATCACGCGACTGCATGATCAAAACAGAATAGCCCTGTTCACGGGCCATCCCTTCAACGGCTGCTATAAATGAATCGTAAAAAAAATTATCTATAGAGGGAACCAGTATGCCCAGTACATGACTCTGCCGGGTTCTTAGCTGGACTGCATTGTGATTGGGTTCATACTCCAGGGCAGTGGCCAGTTCCCGAACGCGGGTCTTGGTGCTTTCTGAAATATCAGGATGATTTTTCAGGGCCCTGGATACAGTAGAGATACTGATACCCAGCACTTCTGATAGTTTTTTCAGCGTGCTTTGCTGCATGAATAATGGTTAAGCAGTCAGGATTTAGCAATCGATGTCCTTCTAAAGATAATGTTATTTGTACAAAACCAAAAAGGCGTTGTAAAGAATTACAACGCCGTGCTTTGCTTATGTCAGACTGAAAAAAAACTATTCTGCTCCGTCGGTCCGGGCCCTGGTAATGGCAAATGCACCGACCTTATTGCCGGTCTCCAACCCTTTTTCACAATCACTCCGGTAATGGATGGCGCCATACATCCGGGAGATGCTGGCTTCATTTGCCATCTCTGTATAAGCACTTGCCCGACCCGGAATGATATGACCCAGTATGGTAGCGGCGGCTGCGCTGAATGTGGAGTGACCGGAGATATAAGCAGGGAAATTGGGTAATCCGGTCAGTGTCTTGATTTGCGGATTTACCTGCGATGGACGGGGATTGAAGTAAGTGAACTTGGCATCCCAGCAGGCAATAGCCGCATCCATCATGGCCATATTCAGCAGTGCGATATTGCGGGCCCAGCGTACTTCACTGAAATTTTGGGTGATAAAATCCTCTGCAGCGATCGCATTCCAGTGACCGGGCGGTGTGTAGGTGCCCGTGCCATCTGCCCAGAAATGTACGATCCGGATCTGTTCACGGGTGGCATTCCTGCTGAACTGCAGTATTTCATCCGTTTCTTTTTTGAATTGTGCTGAATTGGTGGAAGGAGGTGGCCCCGGACGAACCTGTGTTACCATCGTTAAGGAATCAAATAAAAAAGTACGCACTTTTCCAAAACCTGGTAGCATGGGTGGTCTTTTAGGCGCATCAAGGCTGATCCATGGAATTTCACCGCGGGCGATCGCATCATTCTCAAGTTGTGTCCAGAGCGTCTGGTTACCTACTGCAGCACCAGCCCTGTCGCCACGGGCACGTATGACAAATTTCTGGGCTACGGAACGACCCAGTTGATCACCGGCTTCGAGGTCACTACGGACATTGGCACCAGCGATCAGCCGGGCTCTTTTGTGTTCTTCCGCCTTTTGCTGGATAAAATCCTGGTCACCGGGGAACAGTAATTTCAACAATTCCACAGAAACACCAGCCACTACCGCATCTTCTGACGGGTAAGAGGGTAAAGCAGAAGTGGGTATGAGTGATTTGATGGAAGGGTCGACGGTATAAGGGGCGGCCCGGTTATACTGGCTTTTATAATACCAGGCAGCCACCAGGGCATCATACTGCGCCGCTGCCACATAGGCATAAGCCCTGGCCGCATAGGGTGGATTGGCAAAGGGGAATTGCGGGTAGGCCAGCGGGTTAGTAGCACTGGGTATTGGATAAGTGCCATCCGCATTCTGGTAAGGAGCCAGGTTGTATTTGGCCACCAGTTCCCGCATAATCTCGTTCCAGCGAAGCACCGCTCCTGCACTCCAGTAACTGACCAGGTCTTTTTCTTCGCTGCTCAGGTTGGCTTGCCAGCTTTTGATCTCATTGAGTTGGGCGATATAATCAGGTGAATTGGTGGCAATAGGTGCTGCCACGGCAAATTCAGTGGGCCCGGTAATCAGGATGGGTCTCCAGTTCCCGGCATTGGCGTCAATATTGGCGGGCTGAAGGGCGCGTGTATGATCAGTCCTGCCTTCCACTTCTTTTTTACATCCGGTAAACAGCACAGCAGCTATCACCAGTAAGAAAAGTATCTGTATAGTATTTTTAGGCATATTCGTTTTTTTAAGGTTGATCAGTTGATTTCTTTTCCCGGTGGAGATCGAGCACATAGAACAGGGATCCGTAAACCGTAGTGGACTGACCCATATTCCGTCCGGCGATCGTCATACTGCCTCCCGTTACCACGGATAATTGCGGCAGGGACGGGATCACATACTTGATATTCACACCGGCGGTGGTGGCATTCATCCGGTTACTGGGGAAAGGCATGTTGTTGCGGGTAATATCAAAACCGCCCAGGGTGGTCCAGTTGTTGACCACCGCTTCGGCGATCAGGCGAAAGGAACGGTAACCGGCCCTGAAATTAAAATTCATCGCATCCGGCATGGCTACTTTATTGGTCAGGTGTAGTTCCGTGGTGTAATAAGAATTGCGGTCTATCTCCATATTGCTCCGGAATACATAAGTGGCCGAACCGGTCACAAAGAGTTTATCCATCAGGTAATCGCCCATGATCCTTGCGGAAGCTGTTTTCGATTTTAAACCAATGGATAAGGGCAGGTAATCCGCTACATAATTACTCACCGGTAAAGAAACACCGGCAATACCGAATACGGAGAGGACACCATTCCCCTTTCTTTTCTGGTAAAACCGCCATTTGGCAAACAGGCTAAGGTCCTGCAGCCCGTTCAGGCCTTTCATAGTGCCCGCACTGGCCTTTGTGCGGATATAAGGCAGACTGAATAACAGGTTCAGTTTCCGGGTGACACCATAGTTGCCCATTACACTATAGGTATTGGTGCTGATACGGCCGATGTTGAGATTTTCTCTTTTCAGCGTGCCTTCCCAGTAATTTTTCCAGCTGCTGTGAGTGTACATGGGACCTACACAAAAAGCATTTTTTTCCATCATGATGGCATCTATATCCGTCTGACCCGACAGCCTGAGTTGCAGGACAAGCAGGATCAGCAAAAGGACGCAACAATTGAGGGTAAAATATCGTTGTTTCATTGCAGATAGTTTTAATAATAACCAGGTTGTTCCTGCATATACAGGAACCGGCAGGCTGACTGTATCTGTTCAATACAGGCAACACATAACTGGTTTTGAAAACAATTAAAATTTAAAGGTCATTCCCACACTCACCAGGTAATCGGCAAAGGCCGCATCACCTTGTACATGTGTGCCGGTATCCCGTGTCCGGCGTTTGTCGGAATCACTCTGGGTGCGGTTGCGTTTCAGGGCAAAGGGAACCGACAGGTTATAACTGACTTTTTTATTCATGTACGTCACAGCAGGTTCTGCTGAAATAATATAACCCGGTCTCCTGAATCCGCGACTTCCACCGATCAGGTCACTGGAAGGAAGTCCTTCCGCACGGATACCACCCGAAAAAGTAACATGCCCCAGCATATAACTCAGTCCGCCACGGGCCATAAACAGATCGGGCACACTCATGACATCGGTATTGTATTTAATGGCCGTGGCCGATGGAGCACTGCCTCTTGAAGTGGAAGTGCCGTTCACTTCGCGGGGATTGATCAGGTAAAAGAAACTGCCATAAGCGCCTACCTTATGATTGAAGTTGTAATAACTATTCAGTTCAACACTGATGCCTGTACCCCCATCGCCGGGTTGGATGGATTGATCCACCGGGCCTAATACAGCTGAATCGGGTTTCTTGTAAAAATAATCCTGGTAGTTATATACCCCCGTTGGCAGTTTGATACCCAGTCCCAGTTGCAGATTTCCTTTATGTGATTTTGCAGGATCAAACATCCAGCGGTAAGCAGCTACCCGGATATCGCCGATACCAAATGAGTGGGTACTGTAACGGTTCTGCCGGTCATGTTCATACAACGAAGAACGACCGAATGCCATGATGGGCAGGGTCAAGCCGACCGACCAACGGGTATTGAATGTACGGGTAGCGGTAATATCCAGTTCATAAGAATGATTGATCACCTCGCTGCCGTTTTCCACCCGTTCTTTTTGTTCTTCCGTGCCTACAAAATGTTTATAGGATTTAAAATACCGGTTGTTGATATTCATATCCCATCCGTTGGCATCAGCAGGGCGGCCGCACACACCGGCTACACCCCGGATGGCGACACAACCTTGTGCATATATATGGTTGCCGGCCATGACCATAACGGCCATTGCCAGGCAAATAGTTACCTGTTTCATGTAAAATCGTTGGTTTTTGTTTCGCAATTATTTTTTCATCCGGAGACGCTGGTTGATCAGGTCCCCCACTTTTCTTCCATACTCTGTACTCACGATACAGGAGTTATGAAAGTGAATCCCTCCGTAAAAACGGGCCCAGTTATTTTCAAGGGCCGCCTGGCGGAAAGAAGTAAATGAACGGTTTTTAATGCCAAACTCCAGCTCCGAGGTATCGGTATAAACAAAATTGTCGCCAAATACACTGGTCAGTGCTTCAGCGGCAGAAGAAGAGACGGTGCTATGCCCGCAGGTATACTCCGGGAAGGGAGGAGTCTGCAGGAAGGGCTTCCAGTCCGCATCAATGTATTTATTGATCACGGTTTCCGGACGAACGGTATTACTCCTGAATTTCTCATCCCAGCACTGGATAAAGGCATCGAACATGGCAATGGCCGTTTTCGCATAGGCGTATACGGTAGTGTTAAAATCCACTTTCGCCGTCTGTGCGGCTATACCGACAATATTCATCCAGTGACCCGTGGGGGAGAATTTTTTGGTCATAAACATTACGTGACCGGAAACATTCAGCCGGGTACCCAGGTCGTCCCAGAATTCTGCGATATGCATCTGCTCGTCTGTTAAACTGTCGCCTGCGTTTTTGACCGCCATTACTTCTTTGTAATAAAGACTGTTTTTGTTTTTAATATCAAATGGCGGGGGCGGAGGCGGTGTAAACATATCGGCACTGTCCATCACCATGGTCCGGATCTGGTTCCAGTGTGGCTCCAGTGCCTGTGCATACATCGGAGGTGTTGGGATCCAGCGGCCGGGGGTATCGATCACGGTATATTTGGGAGCCGTCCTCGTTTGCGCATAGTTATCTTTCTTACTCCAGGCCAGGATCGCTTTTCCTACTGTATCTGCATAGGCAACCGTGTTTTTAAAAACGGAACCCGGCATACCATGCTCCTTCACGAGTTTTTTCAGGCTGTCCACATAAAACTGCATACTGCCTTCGGGGAACGTAACGGCTTCACCAAGTTTGCAGAATGCCAGTATACTGGCAAAATGAAAATCAATTTCCTGTCCGGCCGGTGCTGCGGGAACAGCTGTAAAGCCATTCACCTGTCCGGCGAGTGATTGGTACTGGTCAGGGTATCCGGCGGCAATGATCTCATAAGCCGCAATATTGGCATAGAGATAATTCCGGGAAGCAATGATAGGCGGGAAATTATTATCCATCACCACATTGTTCAGCTCTTTCACCGTTCTGGAGTAGAGGAAAGGATTACTGGTGATTTCTTTATAATCATTTTTAGTATTACAGGCACTTACAGCTAACCATGCTGCAATAGCCAGAAGGGCTATACGCATACGAATTCGATTGTTGTTTGAATGAAAGTTATTTAAATGAACCGGAGTTTGTTAGAATCAGCACTCCGGAGGCGCATGGGGAACTTTACCATTCATCTCAACCGGGTAAAGCAGGTAGTTGTCATTAAATGAGTTTGCCGGATTCGCCGGCTTTTTCTGAAAAGCGGTATTCAGCTGATCATCAAAATCCCCGAGACTGTTTTTGATCAGGGATGGTTGTTTTTGTTGGGGCGGACCTTGTTCCGTAGTCGCTATATTACTGTTGGCGCGGGTAAGGTCATACCGCATATCTTTCAGTTGCTGGCGGGAAACGTTGGGAATACACTGGAAGATCACTACATCGCCGTCGATCTTTTTCTTTACATAGGTGTATGACTGCCCCTCCACTTCAATATTTCCGTAATGTCGCTCGTAACCGGTATAGCGTTGCTGGTATGGCATATTCAACGGCACGCGGATCTCAATCAGGCGGGACTCATCGTATACTTCTTCGTCAAGCAGGGATTCCAGGTTGCGGTCAGCCTTCTGCTGCAGCAGGCTGATAAAAGGGTGGTACCCTCCTGTACTGAACAGAAGAATTCCGGCAAAGCATATGGCAATTATCTTTTTCAAAGCAGCAGTCGACTGATTCTATTGACGCACAATATATGTTTTTTTCTCTCTTCCCGCACCGGTGATGGTCAGGCTTTTCCAATGACCGGGTAAGGCAGATTTTAGCTGCACCAGTCCCTGCGGGGTAATATCCAGTCCGCCAAAACCCATGAGTATACTTTGCAAAATCCCGCCGGCCCCGGTAGCAAAATAGGGATTGGTACCCCCCTTGGTTTCGGCGATTACCCGGAAGGGAGGTAATAGATTGGGCAGGTAAGCATCTTTAAACCAATGATACGCTTTTTCGCCTTCTCCCAGGCGCGCATACAAGGTCGTAAATACCGCCTGCGTCATGGCAGGTGTACCCTCGTTGGGCACCCGTGTTTCATAATAAGCGAGGTCTTTGCGGATGGCTTTCGGATCAGTCAC
>Ga0209717_1000540_pt1 | contig 46039 bp, 36 predicted proteins | sample AD_UKC048_MetaG_FD_184418 | JGI IMG/M metagenome (GOLD analysis project Ga0209717, IMG submission 184418) | Active sludge microbial communities of municipal wastewater-treating anaerobic digesters from USA - AD_UKC048_MetaG (SPAdes) (version 2) | ecosystem: Engineered > Bioreactor > Anaerobic >...
GCTGCATTGGACTAACGAGGCTATGGCCTTCTGGCTTTTGCCTTCCTCCAATAGCCGGATTATTAGGCTAAATCGGTATTCCGTACCAGAAATTCCTTTCATCCTCATGTGTAATCATTTGTTCAAAAAACTAAGATATCATTTTTTAGCGCTCGTTGCTAGCGGCGAGGCTATGCAACAAATTTTTTAGCCACAAAGGACACAAAAGGACACAAATCACAAATTTCATTTGTGGGATTTTGTGTCCTTTGTGGCGAATAAAAAAATCCCCGCCGCAGGCGGGCTAATAAACTTTTATTTTTGATGTTTATCTAATATTGTGTAGCTTGATCCAACATAAAAATCGGCATTATGTTTTTCAGCTTCTTTTACGCACTGCGCAAACACGGCATTCCGGTAAGTTTACACGAGTACCTGGCCCTGCTGGAGGCCTTGCAGAAAGAGATTGGAGCCTATGCCATTGAGGATTTTTATGCCTTGAGCAAAGCTGTTTTGGTCAAACAGGAAGCGCACCTCGATCGTTTCGACCTGCTCTTTAGCCAATATTTTCGGGGCATCGACAACCTGGCACAAGCCCTGCTCGCCACCGAAATCCCCGCTGATTGGCTCGAAAAACAGTGGCTGCGCAACTTGAGTGATGAAGAAAAAGCCGCCATTGAAAAACTCGGTGGCCTGGATGCCTTGATGGATCGCCTCAAAGAATTGCTCGAACAACAAAAAGAACGCCACCAAAATGGCAATCGCTGGATTGGCACCGGCGGTACTTCCCCTTTTGGTCAAAAAGGCTACAATCCCGAAGGCTTCCGCATGGGCAATGAGGCAGCGGGCAACCGCAGTGCCATCAAGGTGTGGGATCAACGCGCCTTTAAAGGCCTGGACGACCGCGTGGAACTCAATACGCGCAATATCAAACTCATCCTCAAACGCCTGCGCATCCTGACCCGCGAAGGCATCCCCACCGAACTAGACCTGGATGGCACCATCCGTAAAACTTCTGAAAACGCCGGGATGCTGGACATCGCCATGCACCCTTCCAAACAAAACCGCGTAAAGGTACTGATGCTGCTGGACGTCGGTGGCTCGATGGACGACCACATCGAATTGTGTGAGCAACTGTTTTCAGCGGCCAAATGGGAGTTCAAACACCTGGAGTTTTATTACTTCCACAATTGTGTGTATGAATCGGTTTGGAAAGACAACAAACGCCGTTTTCGGGAAAAAATCCCGACACTCGAATTGATCCATAAATTCAATAGTGATTACAAACTGGTTTTGGTGGGCGATGCGGCCATGTCGCCCTACGAGATTTTTTACCGGGGTGGTAGCGTCGAGCATTCCAACGATGAGCCGGGTATGGACTGGCTCAAACGCCTCAGTGATCATTTCAAACACCTGGTGTGGATCAATCCGCTGCCCGATTACGAGTGGGATTTTTACGAGTCAGTGAACGTGATCCGCGAATGGACGGGCAAACGCATGTTCCCCATGACGGTGGATGGTTTGACCAAGGCGATGAAGTGTTTGAAAAATCGGAAGTTTGTGCATGAGAATAAGGCTTGGGAGGAGTAAATCACGTCGCCGAAATCCCCCCATCCCCCACATATCGCGGCTCCATCGCCTCCTCAAACGTATACAACTCTACCAACTGCTTTTTGCCCTTCAATTCAAAAACACCTACCCGCTTGGGGTGGTATTGCAGCGGCGGCAAATCCAGTTTTTCCAACAAGTTTTTACTCAGCAGCATCCGCACCCGAAACTTGTTGCATACTGCTTGGATGCGGGCCGTGGTATTCATGGTATCGCCCGAGAACACGATGTCTTTTTTGATCACCCCAATTTCTCCAGTCGTGACCACCCCACAGTGCAGCCCCGCTTTGAACTCTGGCGCGACGCCGTATTTGTCGCGGTAAAACCCCGAACGGCGCAGGATGAGTTCTTGCATACGGAAAAAACAACGGATGCAGTTGGCGTTTTTGAGCCCTCGTTTCATGTCCCAGGAAATCACAATCTCGTCGCCAACGTATTGGTAAATTTCGCCTGCGGTATCCACAATCGGGTTGGTGACATCGCGGAAGAAGTCGTTCAAAAAATTGAAAAACTGCACGTGTCCCAGTTGCTCCGCAATGGCCGTAGAACCCTTGATGTCGACAAACATAAAAATACGTTCTTCCTCGCGGGGGCGGTGGTAATGCCCGAGCAACATCTTGATCAAAACCCCTTGACCATACTTTTCATTCACGTGTAAGGCAATGGTGGTAATAAAGGCCACGATGGACCAGAAGATGAGAATTTTGATGTAAAAAGGTTGGTCGAACAAACTGGTACTGCGCGCCAGCACCTCGGGATCGAGTCCATTTTGGCCATAACGGATGCTCAACAACACGCCGTGTGTCAATAAAAAAACGCCAAAGTTGAGCACGGAAATGACAAAGCTGGAAATCAGCAATGCAAATCCAAAGGACTTCATGGTGAACCGATCGCGCAGGAAAAACACCAGGAAGCCGCCAGAAATGATACTGGAAAAAAATGCCGAAAGGGTATTGAACAGCACAAAACGAACAACTCCGGGATCATGCACCGACCAGCCCGCCGAGAGCGAATATACGCCCAACGCGTCCAAAGCGCCGAGTAAGGTCCACCAGACGATGATCCAGAACAATTGGTTCAACTTGAGACGAAACCTTCTGGTATACTGTTCTTTCATAAGACTTTTACGGCGTGGGTGCAAAAATACATAATTTGCGACGCAAGAAATCTTTATTTTTACACCCGGGCCGAGGCTGTACCCATTGATGTACTGCCTTAGACGGAAGTCAATATCCTCAACAAAGCGTGACCACAAGGGTGGTTTTTATAAACATAAACCTATGCTTCAGCATTTGTTAACGGTTGAAACCGCACTGATTACCCACCGTACTGTCGTGCGGCGTTTTCGTGAAAACGATGGGCAGAACTACTATAAACTCTTTCAAGACAATCTGGATCAACTCGAAAGTCGTTACCCCCCCATTGTTGACCAGATCCCGGATCAGGACAATATTGAGTTTTTTGTACGCCAAAAGTTGGCCGCCTGGCTCACCCAAACTGAATATTGCCTGGGTGTATGGGACAAAGACTCCGCTGTGCCCATCGGCCTGGTGCGCATAGGTGACATTGATTGGAGGTGCTCCAAGGGGGAATTGTACTTGTTTTTGGACAAAACACGCCATCAGAAAGGCATCATGACCGAGGTGTTGCAAAAAGTGATTCACTTTGTCTTTCATCAATTGCAACTCAATAAATTGGTGCTGCGTACGGAAAGTGACAATTTTGCCGGGCAGCGCCTGGCACGGAAAGTAGGTTTTTTGCGTGAAGGGGACATCCGTGCCGAATACCGCCGCCCTAGCGGAGAATGGGTCGATTTAATGATATTCGGCCTACTTAAATAATTTTTTAGGGTTTTAAGGTTTTAGGGTTTTAGGGTCTTAGAGTTGGTCACCGAGCAAAGTCGAAGTGCCAAACTCTAAGACCCTAAGACCCTAAAACCCTAAGACCCCAAAACCCTAATATTGATGTTGCCAAATCTGCCATCCGAAGCCATCGTTTTTACTATAAATTCCGCCATCAGACTGGGGCGGAACATTCAAAAAGCGTATGCCAATAGCATTCGGGCCAAAAGCCTGGTGCTACCATTGCCCAAGTTTGATACAACCCTGGATATTCTCTCTGCCGATCGGTTTTTTCAACGGGAAGGCGAAGACAATGGCCACCAATTTTTGAACCAGTTAGAGCACCTCAATACCTTGCATCAAAAAAGCCTGAACCAGGGCTTGTTGGATGGAGAAAAGGAAGAGTACCTGGAGTACTACAAAACCTTTTTTCGGATGCTGCGCAATGGCAACGACGAATCCAAAATCCAGGACGGAGGCATCAATACCGAAGATGTAATTGCTTTGCTCAAAATCCGGCAATGGGAAAAAGGCAAGTCGCCACAACCCTCGGCGCTGCAATTGGTGGCCGGGAGTTTGGTAGAAATCGGCATCGACTACTTCAACAACGTACCCGGAGCGCTCAACCTGGAATCCTCTTATGGACGTGCGCTGAAGCAATTCCTGGATGGTTTTGACGACATTGAGATTGCCGAAACGGATGACCTGAAAAGAACCTTGGCCAAAGACATTTTGCCCAAACTGTTCATCGGCGCCGCTGAAAGCCTCAGTGAACTAAGCAGTACCGTCGCCAATGATGAACAGTTTCAACTCTTCATCAAAGCCACGGCCAATGGCATGGCCAAAGACCTGCTTGCCCGCACCGCCAGCAGCGATTCGGCGGACTATCACGCCACCGTGCGCTGGGGACAATTGTTGCTCAGCAGTTTGATCAAAAATGCGGGACATTACGTGTTTTCGGCTCCCTCAACCGTGTTGGGCACCCCGGAAGCGAGTTCTGCTTTGATCCAACAGACCGGCCTTACCCTGCTGAACATCATTTTGGACAAAGATTCCGACAACATCAGCTTGCGGCGGGTGCTCACCGTAGAAGCCCTGGATCAAATTGTCCGCGCTTCATTAAGCGTGTTGGCCGAATACCCCGAACTCTTGACCCACCAACGCGGGGTACAAGAAATTGTAAGCGGCGTTAGCTCAGCCGTGGCCCGTTCAGGCATTCAGCGCCCCGATTTGTTGCCCGAAATTCTGCGCCTGGTACTCGATCATACTGCGGGCAACCTCTATCTGGTGTGGGAAATCGAAGAAGACGAGGCGCAACACCTGCTGGTCAACGCTGTTCAGCACATCCTGAGTGTATTGGCCCAGCCCTCGAACAACGGTGCCTGGCGGCCACGTTTGTCCAAAACCCAAATGATCAATTTGGTGGGCGATTTGCTGGATGACGTTGTACAGCACCCCAGTTTGGTGACCGACAAAGTACGCCGCGATTCACTTTTGGCGGAAGTGCTCAGCATTACGTTCCAAGCTTTGGATAAAGTGCCCAAAGAGCAACGCCTACGCTGGGAGGTGGTAGAAATGTTGATCCAACTCAACATCCGGGCAGTCATCAAGAGTAAATCGGTTTTGGAAACGATCAATTGGGGATCCAGTGACGAGACCACAACCATTTTGAATAAAATTCTCGACCTCATTTTTGCTTCGGTCTTTGATGGCAAAACCAACCTTGGCGTCGAACGGGTTAAACTTTTGCAAGAGATATTTGAATACGTCATGGACGTGGTGGTAGCCGAATACCCCAATCGATTGGGCCTGGTGGTGGTCAAAATTCTGGTTTCACCTGAAACCGGGATCGACTTCTCGGAAGGATTCAACCGCCCACTTGCCGACGATATCGTGGAGGCTGCACTGATCCTTTTCACCCAGCACCCCGATTTGATTGTTGACGATGTAGCCTTGCAAAGAATCATTGGCGGGGTGGCGGAAGCAGTCAATAAAGCCGGCATCCATCAACCGGGTTTGTTGTCGGAAATTGTCCGGTTGGTGCTGATCAAAACCGCCGACAACATCGAACTTTTGGTAGAAGCAGACCAGATCGATGATGTTGAATACCTGCTGGTGGTGGCGCTGCGGGAAATCCTCCAATCCTTTGGTGCGGAGCCTCCGCTGGGACGCTGGAAGCCGCGGTTTACGCCCGAACAATTGATTCAATTGACCGAATTCCTGCTGGACGAAGTAGTGCAAAACCCCGCCTGGATTACGGATAAAGTGAACCAAAACAGTTTGTTACGCGAAGTGCTGGATTTGTCGCTCCGCGCCATGCAAAAAGTTCCGCCAGGGCAGCGGCTCAACGCTCAAACTTTTGAATACCTGCTGGATGTGGTCTTGCGGGGTGTTTCGCGCAGCCGCAAATTGCTGGAAAAAATCCGTTGGGCGGATGGCCAAGCGGAGCATGCGATCCTCGAGAAAGTACTGGACCTGGTGCTCAACTGTGTCTTCCCGCCTTCGGAAGGAGCTGCGGTGGACAAACCCAAGTTGCTCATCGACCTGCTTGAATTCGTCTTTGACGTGATCCTGGCCGAAAACCCCGACGCAAAAGGACTGGCTTTGTTGGAGTTGATCCTTTCCAAAGCGGCAGGCATTGATTTTTCAAAAGGATTTGACCGCGATTTGGTGGAGGATTTGTTGGAGGCGGCCCAATATGCCATCGGGCAACATCCCGAGTTGGTGATGGGCAAACCAAACCTGGCCGATATTCTGGCCGACAGTTCGGCAGCCATTCACCTGCTGAGTGTGGATCACCCGAACATTGGCGCCAAAATCCTGAGCATGATTTTGGAAAACAGCGCCGATAACCTCGAAGCGGTTTTGGATACCCGCATCGAAAACCCCAAACACCTCTTGGTGGAAGGGTTGCAGCAAATTGTGCTCGCCATTTCTGCAGAGCGCAGCAATGGACGTTGGTCGCGGATGATTTCGGAGGAACAAATGTTGGAACTCATCGAATTCGTACAGGAGCAATCAATTGCGCTTCCCGATTTTTTGAAAGATGATTTTGTGTTCAGGGTATTGGATTGTATCCTCAGCGCCATGGATCATAAATCGGGGCAGTGGCGCCCACCATTTGTTGTATTACAAATTCTAATGGAAAACCTCTTGGTGGTGGCCAATGAGCACCGTGAATTGCTCAAAAAGACCAATCTTCCCAATCGGACTGAACAACCGCTGATTCTTACTTATCTGGTAGAAAAGTTACTGGAATTACTTTTCCGTCAGGATAAAAACACCCATCGCGCCATTACCCAACTGCCTGCAATTGACGTGGTGGTGGATTTTTACCTTACGACCCTTGAAGAATGGGACATCAACGAACAAGCGGTGGACAAGGCCGCGGGAAAACTACAATACCACCTGGATCGGTATACCCTGGGCGATATTTCGCTGGAGGATTTACTGGAGGAATTGGGCCCCGACGAAGATTTTTAGCAATCACGTTGTGGCTTGAAAATACAGGGCCATGAAGTTGTCGTATCAGGAATTCTTGCCCTCTCCAGCCCTCTCCAAATATTTGGCCGGGCATTGGAAATTTGTAGTGCCTCCGGATTGGGATGGCCCACTGGAGCATCTTGCCCCGCCAGACGGCTGTGTGTCTTTGTTTTTGTATAAAAATGAACCCCAGCGGGGGCAGTTTATCGGCTTGGTTGGCACTAGGCTCAGCTTGTTTCAAACTTCACTTTTGCCTGGTTCGGTATATTGGGGGATCCGGTTTCTTCCTGGTACTTTTTCCTGTTTTTTTGAGCAGCCGCTCGATACCCTGCGGGATCAGGTTTTGCCTGCACCTGCTAGTGAGCGTTTTAGTGCATTTTTGGCGGTCTTGAATGCAGATTTTGAGGATGTTCATGGATTGGAACACAACCTACTCCAACTCAAACGCAAAGAACCAGATGAAGAAGTAGCCAAAGTGGTACGGGAAATTCTGGCATCAGAAGGGCAGTGCAAAATTGCCGACCTGGTGCAGCGGGTTTTTGTCAGCGAAAGACAGCTGCAAAAACGTTTTCGCAAGGAAGTTGGCTTAAGCATGAAGGAACTGGCGCGGGTTTTGCGCATGCGTGCTGCGCTGGCGCAGTTGGTGCTTTCTGAACACAAACATTTAGACATTTCATTCAACAGTGGCTATTACGATCAAGCTCATTTTTTACATGAATTTCAAGCCTTCGCCCGCCGAAAACCGGATCAACTGAAGCAGTATTTACGCAAAATCCAGCACGGGGACATTCATTGGTAAGTGTTGCGGCAGTAAAACGACGGATTTTTACAAGCCTGGCAGCATCAGAGCATTTAATCTTGTATTCAAATTCCACACTTGTCTAAATCCAATGACCATGCGTAATGTTTGCTTAGCTCTTTTGTTCTGTTTTTGCTGTTTGCATGCAACTGTAATTTTTGCCCAAATGCCTCCATCCAAAACCAAAGAAGTAGCTGCCAAGGTAGCTTTGTTGCCCATCCAGCCTGGAGAATGGATAGGAAAAGGTTACTACCAATTTGGCCCCAACCGCCAGGAAGTAGACCAGTACGAAAAAATCAGCTCCGTGCTGGATGGCAGTGTTTTGCTCATTGAAGGAATTGGGCGGCAAAATGGAGAAGTTCGCCACCATGCGGTTGGCACACTGAGTTACGATCCTTTTGCCCAAAAGTACATGCTGCGCACCTTTAAGGATGGCTACACCGTTGATGCCGATGCGGAGCTGAAGGAGGATGGTAGTTTCATCTGGTCGATGAAAAATCCACGAGGCATCACCCGGTATACGGTTCGGCTCATCGATGGAACCTGGCTAGAAACGGGAGATTTTTCTGCGGATGAAGGCAAAACCTGGAGTCCTTTTTTAGAAATGAAATTGCAGAAAAAATAATGTTGAAATAAATTTAGAAGGGCATCTATTTGATTGGATGCCCTTCTAAATGTTTAGCCCCACGCCTTCGCCACCTGTTTTTGAGTGCCCAAACCATCGATGCCCAATTCCACCACATCTCCCGGTTTGAGGTAGCGCGGCGGATTGAAGCCCAAGCCTACCCCAAATGGCGTGCCCGTTGAAATGACATCACCCGGCAACAAGGTCATAAACTGACTCAGGTAGTGAATCAGGTGTGGGATTTTGAACACCAGATCATCGGTATTGGAATCCTGTAGCATCTCGCCGTTGACGGAGAGCCAGAGGCGTAGGTTGTGCGGATCGCCCAATTCATCGGGTGTAGCCAGATACGGCCCAAGTGGAGCGAAGGTATCTGCGCTTTTGCCTTTGACCCATTGGCCAGAGCGCTCCAACTGAAACTCACGCTCAGAGTAGTCGTTGTGCAACACATATCCCGCCACATAGTCCATGGCCTCTGCCTCTTCCACGTAGCTGGCCTTGGTGCCGATGACCACCGCCAATTCCACTTCCCAGTCGGTCTTTTGGGAATTTTTGGGAATGATCAAATGATCGTATGGGCCGCAGATGGCTGAAGTAGCTTTGAAAAACACTACGGGCTCTGCCGGAACCGCCATGCCCGATTCGGCAGCGTGTTTGGCGTAATTGAGGCCAATGCAGATGATTTTGGAGGGGCGAGCGACGCTGGGGCCTAAACGTTCCGAATCGGCAATGACTGGGCAATTGGCAGCATTTGCTGTTACCCAGGCGGCCAGGTCTTTGAGTTTGCCGCTGGCAAAAAATCGCTCATCAAAATCGTTGGTGAAAGCCGAAACATCAATTCGACGCCCGTCGGGGAGTTGTACTCCGGGTTTTTCGGCTTCAGGTGCGCCGTAGCGGATTAATTTCATGTTGTTCTTTTTTTTCACCCACGACTAAAGTCATGGGGTGAACTTGTTATTCCCTGCCCACGAATAAATTCGTGGGTTGGTGTGGATGATGGCCTCCCACGAATAAATTCGTGGGGTGGCTAATTGTTGAGGCGGGTGAAACCGCCGTCGAGGGGATAGTCGCAACCGGTGATGAACCCTGCTTCATCAGAGCAAAGGAACAGCGCCAGGTAGGCAACTTCCACGGGTTCGGCCATGCGCCCGATGGGTTGAGTTTGGGCCAGTTTCTCGTACATTTCGGCTTCCTGGCCGGGATAGTTTTTGGCCAAATAGCCATCCACAAAAGGGGTGTGCACCCGGGCAGGCGAAATACAATTGCAGCGGATGTTTTGCTTGAGGTAATCTTTGGCCGTAGCCAGGGTCATGGTCAGTACTGCTCCTTTGGCCGTAGAATAGGCAAAACGATCGGGAATGCCAATCGTGGCAGCAATCGAAGCCATATTGAGGATGACCCCGCCACCATTTTCTTTCATCAGGGGAATCGCGGCGTGCAAACAATTGTACACCCCCTTCACATTGATGTTCATCACGCGGTCGAAATCGGCCTCGGAGGTCGTTTCGGCGGTGCCAATATGGGCAATGCCCGCATTGTTGACCAAAATATCCAAGGGTCCAATGTGTTGCAATACGGATTTCACTTGTGCCTGATTGCTCACATCGCAGGCATGGGCACTTGCTTTTCCACCCTGGCTTTGAATGCCCTGGACTGCTTCTTGAGCCGTTGCTTCATTCAAATCCAAAATATGGACTTCAGCACCCTGCTGCGCGAATACCTGGGCAATCGCCAAGCCAATGCCGCTGCCTGCGCCGGTGATGACCGCCTTTTTGTTGTGTAAAGAAAAAAGCATCCTATATAGGGTTTGGGGGTTCGAAGGTTCGGGAGTTCGTGGGTTCAGAGATGGTTCCCCGAACCCCCGAACTCCCGAACCTTCGAACCCTTGTTAATATCCTTCCTCCTCCATCCTCCCTGTCAACTGCTTAACGATCTTGAACTGGTACAAAAATTCTTTAGCGATGACCCGAATGATGGTGTAGACCGGAATGGCTAAAATGATGCCCAGGATTCCAGCGACCTGCGCCCCCACCAGGATCATGATGAAGATTTCCAGGGGATGTGCCAAGACACTTTTGGAAAAAATGTAGGGTTGTATAAGATTGTTATCGATGATTTGTACCACTTGAAACACGACAAAAACTTTGATCAACATGGGGGCTAATTCTGCGTAAAAATCAATGCCAAGGTTGGAAGAAATGGTGATAAAAATGCCAAATGCAGCGCCAATGATGGGGCCGATGTAAGGAATGACATTCATCAAAGCGCCAAACAGGGCAATCAAGAGCGCGTTTCTGATGCCCAAAATGGTCAACAAGAGCCAAAGCGCCACGCCAAATATGGTCAACTGAATGATCAGGCCCCCAAAGTAACGGGTCAAGAGGGCAACCGTGTCTTTGATCGTTTCGAGGGTTGGCTGTTCGTATTTTTCGGGTACCAGCGCAAGGATGAAGTTGATGAACAATTTGCGCTCTTGCAAAAAGAAAAAGGTGATAAAAACCACAGATGCTACATTGACGATGATGCTGCCAATGGCACCGAACACGGATGCGATGAAGTTGCCAATTTTACTCGGTTCAAACCAACCCTTGAGGCTGTTTTTGAGCAACTGTTCCAATGTATCTTCTGGCAACTTAATGCCGTACTGCGCCAACCAAAGCCCGACTTTATGGTAAGGTTCTTCCAGCGCGGTGGCAATGGCCTGATAGTCCACGCTGGCCAGGTTACTGGCTTGTTTCAAGATGGAAGGCACAAACATGGCGACCAACCCGCCAAAGACCAAAAAGAAGCACAGAATGGTCAGAATGGAAGCCACCCCCGGCCCCGGGCGCAGTTTCCCGATTTTCATCAAACGGATGCGCTTGTAAATGGGTTGACCAACCAAAGAGAGCACCCACGCCGTGATGACGTAAGAGATAATGGTACTAAAATGGTACACCACAACGCCAATAACCAGGGTGGTCAGGGCAATGATGATGTAGCGACTCCAGGTTTGAGCGGTCATAGTGCGGTGGAATTGGTGTTGCCTCAACGGCATGTGGTAAAAATAGGAGATTTTTGGGAAATTCAATTTTTGGCTTTGCTTTTGTCGGTGTAACTTTAGATCAATTTAGTTGAGAAAGTTGAGGAGGTTTAGCAGTTGAGGCTGCCGCGAGCGACTCAACCCGGCATCTCGACTCCACTCGGTGACCGGGCTGGGTCGCTCGCGGTAGCCTCAACCTCCTCAACTTTCTCAACCTCCTCAACTCCTACATCATGAGCAAGACAAAAAAACTTTCCCGCCGCAAGTTCATCGAACAGTCAGCGGTATTGGGGGCAGCCACGGTTGTTGTACCGAGTTTGTTGCAAGCCAGTGCTAACCCCGTTGCGCCAGCCAAAAAAGTGCGGGTCAGCATCATTGGTTGCGGCAGTGTATCTACCCAGTATTTGCCCCATATCTCTAAGTCTCCCCATGTGGAACTGGTGAGTACCTGCGACATCATCCCCGAACGCGCCCAAAAAGCAGCAGAACAATACGGCATCAAACACTGGTATCCTCACATCGACCAACTCCTGGCCGGTGAGCCCTTCGACCTCTTGCTCAACCTGACCGACATGCAGGAACACGGCAGGCTCAACAAACTGGCTTTGAATGCTGGGCGTAACGTATGGAGCGAAAAACCCATGGCCAATACTTACGCCGAAGGCAAAGCGCTCTTGGACCTGGCCAAATCCAAAGGCTTGCGCATTTGGGGTGCTCCGGCGGTGGTCAACAGTCCGCAATTTGCCTTCATGGCCGAACAAATCAAGGCGGGCAAACTGGGTGGGGTAGCGGCTGCCCACGCCCATTACGGGCATTTGGGCCCCACATGGTCGGCATTTTTTTATGAAAAAGGCGGCGGCAGCTTGCCGGATCTGGGGGTATACAATCTGGCGACCCTCACGGGGCTGCTCGGCCCGGCCAAATACATCACGGCCATGACCAGCATCGTGACGCCCCAGCGCAAAACCGACAACAAAGGAGACATCGCAGTAGAAGCGGAAGACAATGCCATCGTACTGATGGATCACGGCAAAGGCATCATCTCCAGTGTACAATGTGGGTTCAATTATTTTGACCCCTACGGCCACGAGGGCAAAGGCCAGGAAAAACCGACCATCTCCATCTGGGGTAGCGGCGGCAACATGAATCTGATCGGCTACGACTGGGCGCCTTTTGGGGTAGATATGGCCACTATGGAAAATGAAAACACGGTACGCCATGTACCCGATCCAGGCCAATACGTCTGGCAAATGGGGGCTACGGTGATTGCGGAATACATGGCCGGGGCCACTGGTGAGCCGCGCATCCAGGCGGAGCATGCCCTGCACGTGCTGGAGGTGATTGAGGCGGCGCGGAAAGCGGCGAAAACGGGGAAAAGGGTGAAGTTGGTGTCGACGTTTAGGTATCCGGTTATTTAGAGAATGACGATTTACGAATGGGGAATGACGAGTAGGGGCTATGGGTCTTGCATTAGATTGTCATTTTCTCTATTTATCTCATTTCATGTTAAAATATTTTTTCTATCTTCACTTTCAAACAACCCATACCATAATAAATGGCCGATCGCGATCTCGTCCGCAAAGACCGTCTTCATAGCAATGCCCCTAGTCCCAGAGGCAAAAACTACCTGCTGGCTATTGCCATCAATGATTACCAACATTGCACCAAGCTGAACAATGCTGTTTTAGATGTAGAAGCTTTTATTGAGTTGATGACCAGTCGCTACAACTTTGAAAAAGACAACATCACCTTAATCAAAGATACCGAAGCGACCAAAAGACGCATTGACCGCGCTTTTGACCGCCTAATTGATACTGTCTCCGATCAGGACAACCTCATCGTTTATTTCAGTGGTCATGGTCGCCACCACGAACGGCGTGGCGGATTTTGGGTTCCCGTCGAAGCCGGCACTAGTGATGAGGACTGGCCTGATTATCTTTCCAATGACCACATCAAAAGCTACCTCGCGCGAATTAAAAGTTTCCATACTTTCTTGATCGCAGATTCCTGCTTCTCAGGCTCTTTGTTCATCGACAAGAGCAAGGAAAAATTTAGCGGTGATCGTCGTGATACTGAACCGAGTCGTTGGGGCCTCACGTCGGGTAAAAAGGAAATTGTGAGCGATGGGCAGCCTGGCCAGCACAGCCCTTTTGCTGCTGCGCTGCTGGATGTTTTGCGTAAAGCGGAGCAGCCACCTGGGGTGATGCGGGTCTGTGATTTGGTGTTGGAAAAGGTAGCGGCGAACGCACAACAGACGCCAATGGGGTCTCCTTTGCTGGTGACGGGGCATCAAGGAGGGCAGATGGTGTTTTATTTTCGGGAGGATGAGGAGTTAGAATGGGCGGCGGCACTAGCAGCCAATACCCGCAAGGCTTATTCAGCCTTTTACAACAAATATTCAAAAGGGGATTATGGCAAACTAGCGCTGGAAAAACTGAGTTTAGTAGAAGAAAAAGAGATTTGGGACAAAGTGCCTAGAAGCAGGGAATCAGCATTGTTGTTATATATACATGAAAACCCCTATAGCCCTTATTTGGAAGAAGCACAGCAACTGGTGGAAAAATTACAAAAAGTGGCAAGTATAGTCGAGTCACCATATGTCAAACCATCTCCCGTTCGGCCCGGACTGATTATCCCCGAACACATGGTGCTAGTGGAAGGCGGGACTTTTGAGATGGGAGATGTGTTGGGCGATAAGGAATACAGTAATGAGACGGTTCATACGGTAACTGTAAGTGATTTTCTGCTTGCAAAGTTTCAACTCACCAAAGAGGAGTATGATGTTTTTTGTACGCACATTGGTCGCAAATTACCAGATGATTGGGGAATAGAAGGAAGGCGGCGTCCAATAACCAACGTGAGTTGGTATGATGCAATTCAATATTGCAATTGGAGGAGTGATTTGGAGAATTTAGACAAAGTTTATGTTTTACATTCAGACTCTATAACTCCTGACTGGACAAAAAACGGCTATCGTCTACCAACCGAAGCGGAGTGGGAATACGCAGCTCGAGAAAAAGGGAGAAGAATTCGATTTGGAAACGGTAAATCAATAGCTGATCCACATGAAATTAATTTTGATGGATCAAAGTCATTTCAAAAGGAATATTCCGTAGTAGGTTACAATAGAGGGAAAACTGTGGAGGTAGGGCTTCTCAAACCCTCTAATAATTTGAATTTATATGATATGAGTGGCAATGTTTGGGAGTGGTGCTGGGATTGGTATGGGGAGTATTCACAGGAGGTTCAAATCAATCCGAAAGGACCTGATGAGGGCTTATTTCATGTATATCGAGGTGGATCATGGGATGTCAGTGCGAACTGGGTTCGAGCGTCATTTCGCCCTGATAGGCAGCCAGCCAAAAACTATTTTAACATTGGATTCCGTCTTGCAAGGACAGCTACTAATGTTTAGTTATCCTCTTCCTAACGCCACTGCATACCCCGAAAACAATCGCACATATTCGGGCAACACAATTAGAGACTACATCGATAACTATTTCTTCGGCTTGCTTTTTTTAGCCTTCTTTTCTAGTGTCTTTGCATCCACCTTATCTTTCATCCTACCGGTAGAAAGTTTATTTTGAATCAAATCTTTTAAGCCAATAAAGTGCACATTAAGGTCTTCAAATGCTACATCTTCCCGCCGTGAAAAGCATGATTCGAAATCCAGACCTTCTAATGCCACGATCAAATCTATCCGATTTGGTTCATATCCAAGTTGAATCACATTGTCTGGGTTGATTAAATCTTCTTTTTGTAAGCCCAGAACCCCAAGCCCGAAATCTTGAATGGTTTTGATTAAACGATCTGCATTATCTGGATCAGCCCAAATCCAAAAATCGATGTCTTTGGTATAACGTGGGTAACCATGATATGCTACTGCATATCCGCCAATAACCAAATACCTAACCTCGTTTTCGTTTAACAATCGTATAAACTCTTTGAAATCCTTGTCCAGCACCATACTTCCAATCGTTGTATTGTTTTCTGATTTCTTCAAGTGCACAAATGCGTTCGATGGGTGGCCGACTCAGCCAATAGAGTACGTCATCTGGTTCTTCCCCTTTTTTATAAATTCTGATCGCTGGACGGGGATCAATACCTATTTCCATGTTCAGTTCTTTTTCCAAAGGTACCTATTTTTTCCAAAGAATGGAAGCGATTTTATTGGCGAAATCCCCTCAGCCAACAATCAGTTACCCCCCCAAAAAAACGATGGCACCGCTCTCACACGGTGCCATCTATATTTGCTGAAGAAAAACGGAATCCATTCCGTTCACAGCAAACTTAACCCTCTTCTAAGTTTCTTTACTGGGTCACGTTTAAGTACAAGGTATCTGAACTGATCGCCGTAAAAATGCCCAAACCGTTTTTGACATTGGTAGGCGGTGATTTCAGGTTCTGCGAATTGTCGCCCGAATCCTGATACAACAGCGCGTATTCCGGGTTGATGTGGTACAAGATGATGCGGTGTTTGCCGTAATATTGAAACTGCCTGCTGTTGATTTCGGAAGCGTTATTCTGCCTAGGTTCAACGCGGAACAAACGGGATGGCAGTTCGCGTCCTCCAAAGTTGCTGATGTCAAAAATTGGGTCAGGATCGGTTTCCGTGTTTTCCACCACCAGGAGGTAGTAGGATAAATCGGGATTACTCCAGCTGAATTTGACCGGATCGGGGAAGTTTAAACTTCCGCTGGGTGGAAAGCTGATTTGGGGAATTTTGATGGAAGTGGCATCCTGGGTAAATCCTTCAGGTTTGGACAGTACCACCGTTTCAGCACTCACGGTTTTTCCTTTGAATTCAAATTCCAGTTGGTAGCTTTGTCCAACTTCGATTTGCAGTCCGTCGTTGCTACTGCGGTAAACGCCATCCCCCTGTGGAACCAGTCGGTAAGACTGGCTACCATTTCTGATGTTGATGCCGAGCGCATCCAGGTCTTTGGGATCCAGGTTGAGGTCGGTCGCAAAAGGAGACTTGCGGCTGATTTTTAATTCTACCGGATTATCGGCATACAAGTAGCCTTCTACCACGGGTTCGTCGTTGAAAGTGACGGCACCACTGTCTTCGCAGGCCTGAAAAATCATACCAAACAACAGGGCCAAGGCCAGTCTGCGGTATTGCATCAAAGTATACTTTTCCATAGGGATTACCGATTAGAATTTTATGGTAAAAGTCAGGTTAGGGGTAAAACCCAAATAGTTTTTATCCACTTCGTATACACTGCCGTCTTCGATTTGGTATTCTTTATACCACACGTTTTTGCGGCCATATACATTGAACAAAGACAAACCCAAGCTGCCGCGTTCCGAGCCATCGGGGCGAGGGTTGAAATTGCAGGTCAGCCCCACATCGAAGCGGTGGTAATCGGGCAAGCGGTTGCCGTTTTTGGCACTCGTCGTGATGTAATCTTCTTCCACACCATCCAATAAAGTGATGCTGTAACCGCCGTCGGGAGCGGTATAAGGACGCCCGGTGGCGTAAATCCAGGTAGCTGAAAGGTCCCAGCGACCCATTTTACGCATGGCTACCGCCTTAAATTCGTGGGTGACGTCCTGATTGGCCGGAAAATAATCTTCCCCGTATATGCTGATCTGGTTGCGCGCTTGGCCGAGGGTATAGCTCACCCAACCTGTAATGCTGCCACTTTTTTTCTGTGCTAAAAGTTCGATGCCTCTGGAAAAACCTCGACCGGAGTAGAAATTCTCTTCGTAGCTGATTTGTCCAGGCCGAAGCGTGTAGCGCAAGGAATATTCCGAGATGCCCTCCAATTTTTTGTAATAGGTTTCGACCGAAAACAGATACTTGGGCGTTTCATAAGCTGTGCCTAAGATGTAGTGCCAGGCCGAGCTCACGGGTACATTTTCGTCATTGGAAAGAATCCAAAAATCTCGACTGCCAGAGAGTAAATCTTCGCGTACTACCCGGTTGGCAAACTGGTAGTACTTGCCCCAAGCCGCATTTATCCGAAATCGGGAACTGAGTCGGTAGATTGCGTTCAGGCGTGGCTCAAAATACGTTTTCCCGGTGGGTTCAAAATACGATGCCCGCAGCCCTGGTGTGATGTCGATTTTTTTGTCCGACAGGTTGATCTTGTCTTGCAGGTAAACCGCTCCCAATACACCCTTGTCTTTCCGGTCTAAAATGGATATTGTATCATTCTGGCCAAAATTATAGGCAATATCGTAGTTCGTAAACGCAAAGCCAAAACTTACACCATTCCGTTCGTTGAGGTCATACGTAAAATCAGTGCGCAGGCTCCAGTCCTTGACGTTGTTGGTTTCGATCAAACCATTGCGCACTTCGCGTTCTTCTCCATCGGCATTGGTAAAACTACCTTGCGTGGTACGGTCGCGGTCGGAGTAATAATTGGAAAAACTCAAGAGCGTATTGCCGTATAGTTTGGGTGAAAAACGGCGTGACCACTTCAAACTGCTCCCAATGTTGCCGTAATTGGTGAGGTCGGTATTGCTAAAGCCGCCATCGCCACCACCACCAAACAATCCGCCAAAGTTGATGCTGGTACTATTGTCGAGGTAATCGGTACCATTGAAAAAGCTGAGGGCAAAAATGTCGGACTTGCCAGCTCGCCAGGTCAGTTTTCCGTTCAAATCATAGAAGTAAGAAGATACGGTTGAATTGAAACTTGGGCCGCCTGATCCCCCAAAAGGCCCTCCGCCGCCACCTAGTCGTCGACCTGGCCCCGGCCCTTCTACTTCCTCTTTAAATCGGTTGAAAATTTGGTTGTAAATCGGCCCCCTCCAGGAGCGGCGGCCGGTGGCCAAAAAACTGATTTTTTTTCCAATCGGCCCTTCTATATAGGCATTGGCGCTAAGCAAGCTGATGTCGCCGCCAGCGGCAAAGCGTTTGGAGTTGCCTTCTTTACCGGTAATTTCTGTTACGCTGGAGAGTCGACCCCCAAAACGCGACTCAAAACCTCCTTTGTACAACTGCAAATCTTTCAGTGCATTGTAATTGAACGCCGAGAAAAAACCGTACAAGTGATCCACATGGTATACCGTAAACCCATCATATAAAATCAGGTTTTGATCCGGCGTCCCGCCGCGCACAAAAAGGCCAGAGGTGCTTTCGTTAGCGGCAGACACCCCTGGCAAAAGCTGTAAAGAACGCATAATATCTCGTTCTCCCACATTGGGTAATTTGGCCAATTGTTTGGGTGTAAGTTGTACGATGCTACCCGATTCTTTGGGACGCATCAGGGCTTCACTTTCGGCAGTGATGGTGACCTCGTCCAATTGCAGGGAGCCTTCAGCGACCATTTCGATTACCAGATTGCTTTTGGATACAGTGGGCGACAGGCTCAACTCTAGCGTTTTGTAACCCAAATAGGAGATGATCAGTGTGGCAGTATCGGTAGGAACTTTCAGTATGGTAAAATAACCATCGGGATTGGAATTGGCGCCTAAACTCGATTTTTTGACCTGGATATTGGCAAATGGCAAGGATTCACCGCTCTCTGCATCTTTAATCACCCCGCTCAAGGTAAAATTGCGCGCACTGGGCGGACCCAGGTATTTTTTTTGAGCTTGCCCAAGTGAACTGGCGCGGGGATCATCCGAACGGCGCATTAGGTAGATGACGTGGTCTTTGCCATCCAGGTACCATTTGAGTTGTAGGCGTTTGCACCAGCGATTGAGCACTTCTTCGAGGCTCAGATTGAATGGGCGGTCTTCGATATTGGTACTGCTGAGTAATTTGGGGTTGCCCTCAAAATGAATTCCAGTTTCGGCTTGCAATTGCCGCAGTACTTCTGCCAGAGTGCCATGGTAAAAACGATCCAGTTTGTAGGAGTGCAGCAATTTAACAATGGTCAACGAATCCACGGGCGAACTGCTGTTGCTTTGGGCGCTGATTGGAGCACAAATCCCCAGCAAAAATAAATACAATAGCCAAGTAAATATTCGGTTCATACACGCAAGTTTTAGCTAGAAAATTCAATCTAAGCTGATGATTTCGCGCTAAAGATGAGCCATATGCACCGATGCGTTGGTCGGCCAACTGACGCTCGTGATCAAGTGTATACCAAACCGAAAAATGTGTAGATGAACCAGGAAAATGTAGAGATAGAAAGATTGGGCTTATTTTAACTTAAAATATTCGTCCAGGCGCTTGCGAAACGATTCCCCCAAGGGCAATTCGTGCCCATTAATGATCAGGGCATTCTTGCGCAGGGCTTCTATTTTATCCAAAGCCACAATGTAAGAGCGGTGAATGCGTACAAAATCAGCGCTGGGCAACACTTCTTCAAGTGCCTTTACATTCATGCGGGTAATCAGTGGTTTGGGGTTATTGCGCAAAAAGATTTTCACATAATCTTTAAGTCCTTCCACAAACAGAATGTCCATAAACGAGACTTTAACCAGGCTGTAATCGATGTACACCATCATGAATTCAGCCTTGGCATTTGCTTCAACAGTGGCCAATTGGGCTTCGGCTACGCGTTGACGGAGTTGGTGTGATTCCTGGGCTTTGGTGCAGGCTTTGAAAAAGCGCTCGAAACTCACGGGTTTTACCAGATAATCAAGGGCGTTGAGGTCATAACTCTCCAGCGAATAATGTTTGTGTGCGGTTACGAATACGATCAAAGGAGGCTGGCTTAAAGATTTAACGAAAGACATGCCATCCAACCCAGGCATCTGGATGTCGAGAAAAATGAGATCGGGTTGGTGCTCGTGAATGGCGCGGATGGCTTCGAAGGCGTTTTTACACCGACCGACGTTGGTGATAAAAGGGACGTGTAGCAGGTTGTCTTCCAACAAATCTAACGCAAGTGGCTCGTCGTCTACGATGATGCATTTCATTTTACATGGGTATTTTTTTGCATAAAAAGTGGTGCTTACAAGTCAATTTCCAGTGCTACCATAAATTCATTTCCTAATCGTTGGGCCTTGAATTGAAATCGATGAGGGTAAATCAACTCCAGGCGTCTTTGTAGGTTATTCAACCCCAATCCTGCAGCAGAAGGGTTTTCTGACTCATCTTGGTAAACTGTTGGTGTGCAACTGTTCTTGAGGGCTAAAACCAGGCGATTCTTCTCGGTCAAGTACAGACTCAACTCGATGTAAGGTGCATCCAGTACCTGGGTGCTGTATTTGAAGGCGTTTTCAATCAAAGGAATCAACAGCATCGGCGCAATTTGTTGATGTTGGATCCTTGCTTCGTCAATATTGATCCTCAGGCGGATGTTTTCATCAAAGCGCATTTGCTGCAAATTGATGTAGCTTTGAATGTAGTCAATTTCACTTTTGAGCGGGATAAAATCCTGGTCGGTTTCGTAGATCGTGTATCGCATCAATTCCGACAATTTCAAAAGTGAAGGCTCCAAGAGATCGGATTTTTTGCGGGCTAAAGCCGTGAGGCTGTTCAATACATTGAACAAAAAATGCGGACTGATTTGGGAGCGCAAAAACCGCAATTCGGAGCGCAGGTTGGTAGTTTCGCGTTCTTTGTACAATTGCTCGTTGTGGCGGTGTTCAATAAAAATCCTAAACCCTGAGCTAAGTACGATCGTAACCAAGCCGGAGAAAAATAAAAAAGCCCCGCGTATGGGTATAAAATCCCTATTTGTGAAAGGTGGACGTCTTCCAAAATCAGGCATCTCAGGAAAAGGCAAACTGTATAAAATCAAGGCCCTCAGGATCAGTATTGCCAGGATGCTCAAGCTATAGACCCAATATTTTTTTTTCAAAAACAAATTTGGCATCAGCCAATACGCATTCAGGTAAAAAATCAAGATTTGTAACAAACTGCTGACCCAAAACAGACTGGGTGGCCGGGGTAGTTTGATGACCTCTGCTGATCCAGACCAAATGGAAAGAATAGGCAGCGAATAAAATATAGCCCAGGCCAGAACGTGATACAATACGATGCGGGTTTTCGGCATTGTGTAGGTTCATTTAGGAACAGCGATAAAGATAGTTTTTTGTCAGGTCAGGATGAATGGATTAGCCATCTATCCTGACAAAAAAGTGCTTAATCACAATCCACCCGCTCCACGCCCGGTAAAAAAAATCCACAAATCGTCAAAACGGCTATTACTGGATGAGCATGAAATTGAACGGTCAAATTGCTTTCCTTAAAACATAAACGCCCATATCAATCTCAAACTTTTTGATTGTCATAAAACGCATTTGTTCATTGTTGACCTTTCTTCCCAGCCTCCAATGACCGCTTAAATTCCGACGGACTTTCCCCCGCCATTTTTTTGAAAAAACGGCTAAAATGCGCCGCCTCCCCGAAGCCCAGTTCATAACCGATTTCTCCGGCGGGCTTGTCGGTGTAGAGCAGCAGTCGCTTGCTCTCGAGGAAGATGCGGTCACTGATGATTTGCAAGGGTGTTTTCTCGCTGTACTTTGCAAAAAGGTTGCTCAGGGTCTTGGGCGACTTGAACATCAGGTTGGCGTATTCCTGTACCTGGTGCAAACGCTTGTAATGGTTTTCTACCAACATATTGAACTGACGAACGGTGTCTAGTTCGTTTACGGAAAGTACATCGGCGTGGGCTTGTGTTTTTACCAGACGGGTCAGTTTGATGATGAGTCTTTTCAGCAAGACCCTCAGCATTTCGCCCTGAATATTGTCCCGGTTTTGAAATTCTTCTTTAAAAACCTCTACCAGCAGCCCGAAGCTCCGGATATCTTTTTCATCCAAAAAAATCGGCTCGCCCTCCCGCCATCCGTAGAACAGCAGCCCGGAGCAGGACACCTCCGCATCGTGCGTGACGATGCAATAAAACTCCCTATTGAACTGCCAAATCACCGCATCCTCCGACCGTTCCAAGCGGAAGGAATGACTGACGTTGAGCGCAAAAAAAGCATTGGCAGGTATCTCGAATCGCAGCTCGTCAATGGTCAGCGATTGTGCCTCGCCTCGGTTCCAGACGAGGGCATTGAACAGCTTGTTGCGCTCCCTAAAGAAGTAACGGGCAAAGTCAAGTTCGTCTGTCGTCATCAGGAGTTGCCCGCCAGAAGCAGGGTCGTGGTATTCGTAGCGCATCAGGCTTCTACTGTTTCTCCGAAAGGTACAGCATTTTCAATTGTCCATTCGCCCTTTATCATGCGGTGGACGTAGCAGTTATCGGCTTCATGCAGCAGTTCGGCTCGTTGTTCGGCACTCAGGTCGCCCTCGATTTCCATTTGCACCGTTACCGTGGTAGCGAGGCTGCGGTCGGGGTTGCGTTTCACAGACATTTCCAATTTTGCGTCCACGTCCCGTACCGTCCAGCCTTTTTTGCGGGCGATAAAACGCACGGTCGCCACTTTGCAGGAAGCCAGCGCAGAGAGAAGGAGGTCTTCAGGCGAAAAGCCCTGGTCGGTGCCCTTGCTCGTGATTGGTTCGTCGCCCACGATGGAGTGGCGACCATTGGAGATGATCGATTGGTAGCCTATTGGCAGGCTCTTGATGTTGATTTTGGTTGCCATGTGTAAATAGTGGTGAATGATGAATGATGAATTGGCTGCTAGGAGTTTAGATTAGACTTGGTTTGGTTGGTACAAAGCTACCCTGGAAAGGGCCTTGGTCGCTTACCGATTTTCCATAAATGCTTACCAATTTTTCCCGAAGAATAAAAAAGCGGCACCCAAACCGCAGAGTCGATTAGTTCTAATTTTGAAACACTAAACACGTGATTTTGGCTAGGCCAAAATGGTAATTCACCACGACGGACACGACGATCACGACGTTTTGCTCCGCACCACACGACGCAAGCGTCGTGTTCAAATCGCGCGAAGCGCGAAAACGTCGTGATCGTCGTGTCCGTCGTGGTGAATAAATCAAGCAGCGAAGCTGCACTTTAGCAGTTCGTGTTAGAACTGATCGGCCCTGCCCCAAACGGGGAGCCGCTTTTTTTAAAATGAAATTATGCGTACACTTCCTCCAGAGGCTGCGCTACTGGAAAATCAATCGAAATTTGGGTCACTCCATGCAGGAAGTTGGAGATGATTTTGTCGCCAATGACGATGAGGATGTCTACCAGATTGGCTTTGGTGTAGCCTGCAACAAAGAGGTTTTCGACCGCTTCGGCAGAGGGTTTGCCCCGCTTGATGGTAGCATCTTTCACGAATTTGGCAAGCGCATCCAATTTGGCGTCAAAACTAACCTCAGCGCTGCGGATTTCGAGAATCTGCTCGTCTGTGAAGCCGTTCATCTTGCCCAAAGCAGTGTGGGCACTCAGACAATAAAGGCATTCGTTCACTTGGCTCACCACGAGGTTGATGACCTCCCTTTCCTTGGCGCGCAGGGTGCTTTTGCGGTTTTGAAGGGTAAGGTAATCACCCAGCGCCGTGTCATTTAGGGCAAAGGTGGCGTAGAGGTTTGGTACAAAGCCGAGGCCTTTTTGCAGGTTGTCAAAAATGGCTTGGTTGCTTTCGGAAACCTCGTTTCTGGCTGGGACGGTGAAGTGTGTCATTTTTTTCAATTTTAGGTTTGAAAGAATTTTGTTCGATTTGATGATACAAAGATAGGAGCGAAGGAGGGCGATGAGCTAGGCGATGTTTCCCCGCTATTTACCAATTGTTCCCGAATGCTAAAAAACAGTCCCTTCCGCCAACGCTCGCCAATCGTTCAGGTCTTTTTGCACACTGTCTCAAAAAAAATAGGGCAATTTCGATGCATTATTTAGGTGCTTTTCTGTAGCTTTAAGCTCATTGCCGTCAATAGTTACTGCGGCAATGAGTGGGGTAGAGGAGGGCGAGTTGCGGTAGTGCAAGAGTTGGCGGTAATGCTATGAACGATGAAGCTTAAAACAAATAGACTAAATATTAGAGAACTTACTTTTGCTGACATTGACAATGTTCACGAACTTCATTCATTGTCAGAAACTGACGAGTTTAACACATTAGGAATTCCTGAAACTATCCAAACGACTGAAAAAATTCTGACAGAATGGTTGACACTACAAAAACAAGAGCCAAGAAGTTCCTACATTTTTAGCATTGACAAAAATGACGACAATAGTTTTGTGGGACTTATTGCTATGAATTTGGGGAAATCGAATTATCGAACCGCAGAAGTTTGGTTCAAAATTCATAAAGACTTTTGGAGAAGAGGCTATACGACAGAAGCATTGACAAAACTTTTAGACTTTGGGTTTAACGACTTGAAACTTCACAGAATAGAAGCAGGCTGTGCAATTGAAAATATTGCTTCAAGTAAAGTTCTTGAAAAAGTAGGTATGACACGAGAGGGAATGAAAAGAAAAAAGTTACCAATCAGAGGACAATGGAAAGACAACTATTTTTATGGAATTTTGGAGGAAGAATTTAACAAGGCAGACTAACCGAGGACAAAAAGCACTACCGCCAACATCGGTTTGGCAATATGGCGGCTGACGGAATTCTCATAAGCATTTGTGCTAAAACAAACATTTGGAACTTTTATGAGCTTCAGTGCTAAAAATCCCCCACTGCGGCAAACTGCAAACCGTTAATGAAAAGAAATGTGTAGAAGAAGAAATTCAATAAAACCTTGAATTGCAAAGGCAATCGAAAAACTAAAAAACGATGGCACCGCTCCTACGCGATGCCATCCAAATTTGCCGAAGGAAAACGGAGTCCATTCCGTTGTCAGCAAACTTAACCCTCTCTTTAAATATCTTTTAGTCACAATCCACCTGCTCCACGTCCGGTGAAAAAACCCACAAATCGTCAAAACGACCCGCGCCTCCTGTGCCCGTGGTGACATAGCCGACGCCATTGTGTGCAAAGGCAATCGTCGTTGCTCGGGCGGAACCGCAGTCGTCAGTCAAGGCCGTGTGTTCAGTCCATGTGTCCAGCGCAGGATCGTAAGCCCATATGTCGCCCTGGTAGTAGCCACCCGTGCTGCCGCCAAAGAAGAAGATTCGATTGCCAAGCACAAACGCACTTGCGGAAATGCGGGCTTCCAGGTTTTCCTGATCCTCGTCGTCGTCATCGAGGCTTTCAATCTCTGTCCAGGAATTTTGTTGCGGATCAAAAACATACAGGTTCTTTTGGGCAATCCCATTGTTGTTGCCAAAACCTACGTAGGCTTTTCCGTCAAATACTACTGCGGTGGCAGCTTCACGTTTTGAGCCTCCGAAGTCCCGCACGGGTTCCCAGGAATCGTTTGTGGCGTTGTAACCCCAAAAATCAACCAGGTAGTTGTCGTTGTAGCCCGTTCCGACGTAGGCTTTGTCGCCAATGACAAAAGCAACTGCGCCCCGGCGAGCGCCGCCCGGAAAATCGGCCAGTTTGCGCCAGGAGCGGGTGCCCGGATTGTACTCGTAAAAGTCAGATTGGTAGTCCTGGTCGTTGTCGCCTAAGCCCACGTAACCTTTGCCGTTGAGCGCAAAAGCCACCGCGCCGTTGCGGCCAGAACCCGGAAAGCGGGCATTGCTGTCGGTGCTGAGGCGCCCGAGGTTGTCCCAATACCCCAGTTCGGGATTGTAGGCCCAGAAATCGCTGAGGCGCTCACCATCTTCGTCAAAGCCAAGTCCAACATACGTGATGTTGTCGATGGTAAAACTGACCGCTGCATTGCGGCCAACGCCCGGGAAGCCAGATTTGATTTGTTCCCAATCACCCAGTGGGTCTTCGTCATCATCATCATCAAGATTGCAACTGGAAAGACCCAGTCCTAGTGAGAGCAACAGGAGCAACAAGGTGCTCCAGGAAAAACGGGTTAAAGTCGGTTGATAAAGCATTGTTGATTATTTAATTACGGTGAAAATTACATGCAGTTTAGCCGCTTCGCGCTGATGTTGACCACTCCCCAATACCACTCGGCCCAACTCATTGATGCCGGTACTGGAAGCGGAGGTATACAGCAAAATGCCATCATATTCGTCGGCATCCTGATTCAGGATGTTGCTGATGTAGTCAGTGAGGTAAATGCGGTAAGTGGAGTTTCCGGTCAGGGTATTTACGGTGCGCTGAATATTGACCGGGTTGATTTCACTTCCCGACCAAAAGGTTTGTTTGAGGGTGTTTTTATGGGTAGGGGAGTACACATAGAGGTTTTCCAGGGGCGCTAAATCACTGCCCTGGTAACTGGATTTGATGGGTTGAATATCCAGATAAGCCAGGTTGACGCTGATCTTGCGGTTTTGGCGAATGCTGCGGAGGGTTGGAAAATCCAGTTTGGTGCAGATTCCGACGCCCGCCTGGATGTAGGATTCCGCATTGGTTTGCCTTGAAGCTATCGCAGTTCCTCGTTGCGTGAGGTTGCGCAAAGCCGTTTGGCCTCGGTCGCTGAGCAGGCGATTGTACCGTAGGGCAGGCTTTAATTTCAGGGACACACTGCCTTTGTCATCCGTTTTACGGTCGTGGTAATGTACCTGAAGATAAATGCTGTCAGTGGGAAAACCCATCACGGACTGGCCAGCAAGCTCACCCTCCTGACGGATACTCATGCCCTGGATGACGTTGTCGATGTCTAACTCATCCTGTTTTTTGGCGACTTCAAAAAGGGCTCGCCCCAGGTCGTTGGATAGGCGAATGTTGAAACGTTTGTTGCGGGTGGTGCGGGTATTAAAGGTTGCCAACCCAACCTTCTGCAGCGTCTCTGGGCCTGCGGAATGGTTGAAGTAAAACACCTCGTCATCCAGTTTTTCCTTCAGGGTGTACACGGCCAGGTTTTGCAAATGATCGATAGCTGGATATTCGTAGTCGTGCTGAAGTGACAAGCTCAAGGAATCAAAAAGCAAATTGTCATCGTCTTCAATGGAAAAAACATCTACACTATCCAGGTTAAAAAAGCACTGCGCACTAACATTGCCCAGGTAAGGATCGGCAAAAGCCCCAGCCAATAGTCGACTGGCATTGGTGGTATAGATGGAATCGAGCAACAAACTGGAAGTTTCCACCCGCAGCGTATCAATTTCTTGTACCTGGGTATTGTCTTCATCTATCAAATCCTCGCCGATCAAGGTGCTTTGTTGGCAGGCAGCTACCCAAATGGCCAATACGATAAAGAGCAAAAAGTCGGTTAAATTCCTCACTGTCAAATGTTTTTATGATAAATAATGTACATAAAATCCCCATTCCGCTACCACTACAGGAGTGGCCAGTTGATGAAAAGCATAGCATGGACTACTGTAGATAGGTCAATACCTACAGGCTGGGCAAAGCGATGCTTATGTTGTTAGGAGAGGGTTAGACGATTTAATGAATCGTCCACATTTGAGCTTGAAGAGTGCTGGGGCGTTTGGGGCTAAAGATTGGGCAAAGGGCGTTTTTGGTTGTATGGGAATTTGTCAGATGGATTACTTTTTTCATCACCTTGCTTTTTATAACATCTTGCACAAGCGTATAATGATTTTTTGTATTTTACCTTCATTCCTCAACCAAAACAGCATACTCATGCGCAAATGCACATTTTTTCAACTGGTACTCCTTTCTTTTTTGGGATTAAGCCTGGCTTGTTCGAAAACGGAGGAAGCGGTTGTATCTACCACCGATATTCCTGAATTGGCGGCAAAGGCCCCCAAAGTGGTTACCTACCTCACCGGCAATGCTGCCGATGTTTCGCCAACACCAACTCCGGGGCTCTTGCTGATGGGTGGTAGTACGGATGTGGACGCGGCCATCGCCTGGTTTTTGGCCCGCAGCGGCGGTGGCGATATTGTAGTGATTCGTTCATCTGGTTCGAACGGCTACAATCAATACATGTTTGACATGGTTCCCGTCAATTCAGTAGAGACCATCATCATTGATAGTCGGGCCAAGGCAGATTTAGCGACGGTTTCTGATAAAATCCGGGCTGCTGAAGCTTTATTCATTGCTGGCGGCGACCAGTGGAATTATGTCAATTATTGGAAAAATACGGCTACGGAAACGGCCATCAATTATTTGCTCAATACCAAAGGGGTAACCGTGGGAGGGACGAGTGCCGGGCTGGCGGTTTTGGGTGCAGCGTATTACAGCGCCCAAACGGGTAGTGTCACCACGGCTCAGGCTTTGGCCAATCCTTACCACAGCTATGTGACCTTGGGGCACAATGACTTTATCGCGGCACCGAATATGCAAAATACCATTACAGACTCGCATTATACTCAGCGCACGCGGCAAGGTCGCCACATTGCTTTTATGGCCCGCATGATGAAAGATTGGGCGTATACGACCGCAAAAGGTATTGGGGTAGACGAAGAAACGGCAGTATGCATTGACCAAAATGGCATCGGTAAGGTCTACGGCCTCAATCATGCCTACTTTTTGAAAAATGCAAACCTGGGTCCAGAGACCTGCGTAAGTGGAAGCCCCCTGACATGGAACCGCAGCGCGCAGGCGGTGCAGGCCTACAAAATCCAGGGTAGCGCCACGGGAAATGGTTCGTTTAACGCCACGAACTGGACCTTTAGCGGGGGTACGTCGTATTTTTATTATGTGAACAATGGGGTGTTGTTTTAAATAATAGGTAGTAAAAGTTTAGCACCCGCCTCCAGCGGATTTTTTTCACCACGGATTCCACAGATTCCACAGATTTTATGGATATGACAAAAAATCTGTGGAATCTGTGGTGAAATCATCTTTATCAATTTCCGTCGCTTCAACCCCCTTTTCCCCCGCTTCCCTGCATTTCGCTTGACAACATGCTCCCAAAATCCCGTACTTTGGTCTACTATTCCCTGTACACCAAAACCGTGCACAATGAAATGTCTCTGCTGTCTTTTGTCCATCAGCCTGCTTTTTTGGGGCTGCGGAAAAGATAAAATCAAGGAAACCCAACCCGAAATCGCCACTTTAACCGAGGCCGTTTATGCCTCTGGAACCCTGGTGCCGGAGTCTGAATACCGAGTCATGAGTGTTTCGGATGGCATCATCACGGCAGTGCGCATCAAAGCGGGCGACCAGGTGCAGGCAGGAGCCTTACTTTTTTCGCTCAGCAACGCCAATTTGAATGCCAATGTGGCCGCTGCCCAGCAAGTGCTCGACAAAACCCGCCCCCTCACCACGGATGCTGCTCCCCAATTGCGCGAATTGCGGAACCGCCTGCAAAGTGCCCAGGCAAAAATGCGTTTTGACAGCCTACAATACCAACGCTTCAGCAGTTTGCTGGCCTCCGAAGCCATCTCCCAACGCGAATTCGAGCAAGCACAATTGCAATACGAATCCAGCCAACGCGAAGTGTCTGCCCTGCAACAGCAGCTGCGACAAGTCAATCTCAATTCCGCCTTACAAGCCCAACAAGCCGAAAACCAACTGCGCATCGCCAACACCTCGCAGCAAAATACCCAGTTGAAAAGTTTTGGGGAAGGTTTGGTATACGAAGTGTTCAAATACCCGGGAGACATGGTGTACCCCAATCAACCTTTGGCCATCATTGGCAGCAAAAACCTCATCGCCAAGCTGATGATTGATGAAACGGATTTGGGTAAAATTAAGCTGGGTCAGACCGTTTTGCTGACCATGGACGCCTTCCCGGATCAAATTTTTCACGCCGAAATCACCCGCATTTACCCCATGCTCAATCGGGTGGAACAATCCATCCGGGTGGATGCGGTGTTGAGTGATCCCTTACCCCAAACCATGTACGGACTCAACGTGGAAGCCAACATTGTGATCCGCGAAGAAACCAATGCCCTCGTGATTCCAAAATCATTGTTGTTGCCAGGAGATAGTGTGTTGGTGATCACCGATAAAACCGAGCACAAAGTAAAGATTCAACGCGGCGTAGAAGACGCCCAACGGGTACAAGTGCTCAGTGGATTGGATAAAACAAGTCGATTGATCCTCAAATAATGTTGAGCAGTTGAGGGTTGAGCAGTTGAGGCTGCCGCAGCGATTTTGAAAATGGTTTTGTCCAAGTCGCTGCGGCAGCCTCAACTCCTCAACTCCTCAACTTCTCAACGCTTAACATATAGCATGATGCGCAGTCTAACCCTCGAAATTGCCCTCACCCACTTGCTGACCAAGCGAAAGCAGACCATTGTGGCCATGTTGGGGGTTACATTTGGGATCTCGATGTTTTTGGTGATGATCAGTTTTATGACTGGGGTCAACGATTTTACAAAAAACCTTGCCATGGAAGAGGCACCCGATATCCGCATTTACAACCCCCTGGAGATTGAAAAAAATACCATCATTGCCAAGGCTGCCCCGGATACTACGGGTAATTTATATGTTGTACACCACCAACGCCCCAAAAATGTAGTGCCCAAGTTGCGCAATGCCATCATGCTGGCACAATCCCTGGAAGCCATGCCAGAAGTCAAAGGGGTAGCGCCACAAGTGGCCACCCAGGTGTTTTTTAACAACGGCCCCATTCGGATTACGGGGTCACTGTTGGGCATCGATGTCAAACGACAGGGCGAGTTGTTTACTCTGGCTCGAAAAATGGACGCAGGCCAATTGATCGACTTATTGGGCATCAATGACGGGGTGATTCTTGGGTATGGTCTGGCCAACAAAATGAACGTAAGTATCGGAGATCGATTGAGCATCACTACCTCTGAAGGCAGTATTCTCATGCTGCGGGTTGTAGGTATTTTTTCGTACGGTTTGGCCGATTTTGACAATGCCCGTGCCTATGCTACACTGGCTACTGTGCAAAAAGTGATGCAACGCGATCCTAGCTTTATCACCGATTTGCACATTAAAATGTACAACAATGCCCAAGCCAAAGCCATGGCCGAAACAATTAGTAAACGTTTTGGGGTACACGCGGAAGACTGGTCTACAGCCAATGCGCCCTTGTTGGCAGGAGAAAGCATCCGCTTTGCGATGACCGGTATCATTTCTTTCACCCTGCTGTTGGTTGCTGGGTTTGGTATCTACAACATCATGAACATGAACATCATCAACAAGCTGAAAGACATTGCCATTTTAAAAGCCACGGGATTTGAAAGCAGGCAAATTGTGGGCATTTTTTTGTGGCAATCGGCCATCATCGGGGTATTGGGTGGAACGATCGGGTTATTGCTGGGCTACGGCTTTTGTGTGGCCCTATCGCATACACCCTTCCCCGGAGGGAGTGTAGTTCGCATTGCCACCATGCCCGTTAATTTTAATCCACAACACTACATCATGGGATTTTCCTTTGGGGTAATCACCACCATTCTGGCGGGTTTGTTCCCGTCATTGAAGGCGGCCAAGGTGGATCCGGTGCAAATTATTAGGGGGTAGGGTTCGAAGGTTCGAGGGTTGAGGCTCCGAACCCACGAACCCACGAACCCACGAACCCACGAACTCCCAAACCTTCGAACCCTTAACCATGATTCTACAAGCCAAAAATATCACCAAATTCTTCCACGATCCGGAAACTGTTGAGGTCCTCAAACAGGTGGATTTTGCAGTGGAGGAGGGAGAATTCCTGTCCATCGTTGGCAAGTCGGGCTGTGGAAAGTCGACCTTGTTGTACATCCTCAGTACGATGGATACCGATTATGAAGGTGAACTCGACATCAAAGGCAAACGACTCAATGGTTGGTCACAAAACCAGCTGGCGCGTTTTCGCAATGAGAACCTGGGCTTTGTGTTTCAGTTTCATTTTCTATTGCCAGAATTTACCGCCTTGCGCAACGTGATGATGCCCGCCTTAAAACTCGGGAAATACTCCTATGCCGAAATCGAGCAACGCGCCATGGACAAACTAAAGATGGTAGAAATGGAAGCATTTTCCCACAAAATGGCCTCCAAACTATCCGGTGGCCAACAACAACGCGTGGCCATCGCCAGGGCACTCGTCAACGACCCTGCCATCATCATGGGGGATGAGCCTACCGGAAATCTGGATAAAGTGAATTCCCAACGAGTGTTTGAAATTTTTCAGGAATTGGCGCGTAAAAACCACCAGACCATCATTACTGTCACCCATGATCAGGATTTTGCGGCAGGAAGCGACCGCATCATTGAGATGAGTGATGGACAAATCATCGCCGGATGAAACGAAGTTTATGGACTTATCTGTTCATTGGTTTGTTTTGTTTGTTTGGTGCGTATATGCGTTCCCGAATTTTAACGGGCTTGCCCTGGTATGTTTATGTCTTGTTTTTTGTATTTCAGTTTGTATTCATCATCGGTATTTGGGAGTCAATAATTTGGGTAAACCGAAAATTGGAAGCCCGTTTTTCCCTGGAAAATCGACCATTTGTGCGGATCATGGTTCCAGTGCTGGTTTCAACCATCGGGATTTCTTCGATATTTTTGATCATGATTCGTTTGTTCAGTACCTATTTTCCCAATTACGCCACCAAAGAGTTTTTGCTGCTATTGGGGGTGTTGGCGGTAATTTCGATCGCCTTGCTCAATTTTATCTTTTTCACTTTTGATTTTTTAAAAAAACTCAACACGTCGTTGGAGGAAAAAACAACTTATGAATTGCGGGCGATGCAGGCTGAACGGGAAAAAACCCTCCTGCAATACCACCACCTGCGCAATCAGGTCAATCCGCATTTTTTGTTCAACACCTTAACCTCTCTGGATGGTTTGGTGCAACAAGACCCCCGCCTGGCTTCCAAATTCATCCGCCATCTGGCCAAAGTATACCGCTATGTGCTGGAACACAAGGAAAACGAAGTGGTGAGCCTACAAACCGAGCTTGATTTTATCGATCATTACATTTCTTTGTTGAACATTCGCTACGGAGAATCGCTGCACATTGAAGTGGATGTATCGGATAAAGCCCGAGATCAAGGTATTGTGATGGTAACGCTCCAGATGCTGATCGACAATGCCTTAAAACACAACATCATCCAAGCAGATCGGCCCTTGTACATCAGCATTGTTTGCACCATGGGGTATTTGGAGGTAAAAAACAACAAACAAATTCGCCGACAAATCGAAACGTCCAATGGGGAAGGTTTGTCCCAACTGCAACAACTTTACCAGTTTTTGAGTGAAAAACCCGTCAAAATCCTGGACGGAGATTTATTTTTTAAAGTTCAAATACCTTTACTCTGATGCCACAAACCCTGACCATATTGATGCTGGAAGATGAGCCACTGGTGGCCTTTAGCCTCTTGAATCTGGTAAGCGAAATTGAGCCCACGGCCACCGTCCTCGGCCCATTGAGCAGTGTGAAAGAAGCCCAGGAGTGGTTCAATACCCATCCCAGTCCGGATTTGGTACTGGCGGATATTCAATTGGCGGATGGCATCAGCCTCGATGTTTTTGCCAACCGACCGCTTGATTGCCCCATCATTTTTACCACAGCCTACAATGAATACGCCATCCGGGCTTTTAAACTCAACAGTATCGATTATCTGCTCAAACCCATTGAAAAAGAGGACTTGAAGACTGCACTGGAAAAGTATCACTTGTTGCAGGCCAAGTTTGAAAACAAAACTTACCTCCTGCAAATGCAGGAACTTTTCGCCAATTTTAATCCTGGGGCTAAAAAGTACAAAACCCGCTTTTCGGTACACCAGGGGCGCAGCATGGCCCTGATTCCAGCAGAAGAAATCGTCTGTTTCGGCAAAGAGGAATACATTTATTTGTTGAATACGGATGGAAAAAAGTACATCAGCGATTTTCGTTCCCTGGATGAGGTGGCCGAGTTGCTGGACCCCACGCAGTTTTTTCGCGCCAATCGGCAGTACCTCGTTGCGCTGACAGCCATCGAAGGTTTTCGCAGTGATGAATGGGGCAAACTCAAGCTCAAGCTCAAGGTTTCTCCTGGGGGAGAGGTGACCGTAAGCCGCGAAAAGGCAGGGGAATTTCGGAGATGGGTGGAAAAATGAAATTGTACCGGCGATAATGTATATTTTCGAATTTTGAAGCATAAATTCGCTGGTAGCTTTTATCTTCACCATCCACTTCATCATCAACAACGTTAATTCATGAAAATTATCTGCCTGATCGCATGTATCGCCTGTTTGCCGCTGTTGGCTACAGCCCAAAAAGTTTCTTTGTTCAATGGTAAAGACCTCAGTGGTTGGAACATCCACGGCACCGAAAAATGGTACGTGGAAAAGGGTGAACTCATCTGTGAAAGTGGCCCTGATAAAGCCTATGGCTACCTCTCTACGGCCAACAAATACAAAAACTTTGTCCTCAACTTACAGTTCAAGCAAGAAGCCAATGGCAACAGTGGTGTCTTCTTCCGCTCGGGCATCGAAGGGGTAAAAATCAGTGGTTGGCAAGTGGAAGTAGCCCCACTCAACAGTCATACCGGCGGGGTTTACGAATCTTATGGCCGTGGTTGGCTGATTCAGCCCAGTGCGGAAGCCGAAAAAGCTTTAAAAACCGGCGAGTGGAACAAACTGAAAATCCAGGTCAACGGCGATGAGGTCACCACCTGGCTCAATGGCCAACAAATGATCTATCTCAAGGATGAAAAAATCGGCAAAGGCGAAGGATTTATTGCCTTGCAAATCCACGACGGTGGTGGCATTAAAGTGCGCTGGAAAAAATTCAAACTAACTCAACTGCCTTAACCCTTTTAGGTTTTAAGTTTTAGGGTTTTAAGGTTTTAGGGTTCGGTTACACACAAAACCCCAACCCTAAAACCCTAAAACCCTAAAACCTGTTCACTGTTTCTCCCAAATCTCATTTACCGGATTTCCCGTCGAGCTTTTGCCGCTATGCGTCCATTTGCCACCTTCAACCAGGGCATCAAAGCTGAGGGACATGCCAACGCGGGAGCTATCGCGGGAGAAAAACTCCAAGGTTTCAGTGTATTTTCCATCTTTCAGTGTATAAGTGCCTCCACCCGTTCCCGAAAAATCGCCCGTTTGGGTATTGATGGCGGCCCACTGAAAACGGGTTTTGCTAAAGATTTTGATGGTTTTGCGGGCGGCTTTGGGCATTTCCCGAATTTGGCCATCGACCAATCGGCCAGTGATTTGCCAGAGACCAGCCAATGCATTCGGTTCGGGTTCGGAGATGGCCTTCCAGGTTTCGGCATCTTTTGCCCCAATGGCTTTGATCGATAAGTCTTTTTTCAGCTTGGCAATAAACACTTTTTGCTTCCCCACTGCTGCTTTATCGGTACTCGAAAACTCTACATTCACCACGAGGCTATCATTTTTCCAACTGTAAGTGCCGCCCCAGGTGCCACTAAATTTTTTATTGGCGGCTGAAAAATCGGTACAAGACAAATAGGTGGGGGTGAAAATGGCTATACCCTTGCTTGTATTCCAGGCACCTTCCAAACTTTTGTCACTTTTGAGTGTTGGGAAGAACCAAGATGAGAGGCTCAAACCCAGCGCGAGGCAGATAGAAAACAAAACTTTCATCAGTGTGTATTTTTGATGTGATGGTGTCAAAAGAAACCATTTATGCTGACATTTCGTACTGTAAAGTAGCGGATTCGTTCGATATTTTTGATCCGAATTCGAATAATGCTGTAAAAAGACAAAACAACAACCATGAAACTGATGAAATGGGTTCTGTTTGTGCTCGCTTTATTTTTCACCTGTATGCTGCAATTGAGCAGACAAGAATTTTCGGCCAAAGCGCTCGCACCGGTGGAGCGGGATAACATCGGCCTGGGGCCGTATTGGTTTGAAGGGAAAGCCGAAATCAGTCATTACACCTTGTCCCAAAACCGCTATCGGGATGTCCACCCTGGAGAAGCCGTACTGGTTTTTGTGACAGAACCTTTTTTGACCGATAAACAGGTGAAAAACGAAAAAGGCCAGCTGGAAAACTCAACCACGGTACTCAAGCTCAACGCCATCCAGCGCTTCACCACGGGGATTTACGACTACTCAGTGATGACTTCGGTATTCACTCCCGAGGACCTCAAGCGGTATCCACATTCCCTCAAAACAACCAGCAGTAGCCAGGATTGGTGTGGGCAAACTTTTATGCAAGTCAACCATGAAAAAGACAAGTATAAGGTAGAAATTCGCTCTTATTTCGAAAACGAAGCCGATCAAAACCTGAACCTTCCGATCGCACTTTTGGAAGACGAAGTATGGACTCGTTTGCGGATGGGGCCAGATGCCCTGCCCCTGGGCGCTGTACAGGTTTATCCCAGCGCCATGTACCTGCGCCTGATGCACAAGACGTTCAAAACCTATACGGCAGAAGGGAAACTGGAAAAATACACAGGGTCGGAATTCAACGGGGAAAAACTCAAGGTGTATTCCCTCTCTTTTCCTGAGTTGGAACGAAAGTTGGAGATCGTTTTCCAAAACAAAACTCCTTACCTAATCGAGGGCTGGATAGAAACGCATCCAGCGTTGGCCGATAAACAAGTGCGCCAAACCATCGCTAAAAGAACCCATACCGTAATGGAGGCATACTGGCAAAAAAACGGACTAAAAGATTTACCACTACGCAAAGCGCTGGGGATGGAGTAAACACAAAGGCCGCGCTTTCTGAATTGAATCAAAGAGGTGCGGCCTTTTTTTGTGAAAATGGTCGGTTGGAATTTAGGTTTTTTCCAACATTTTAGAGCCAAAAATCAAGAACAATACGAGGCAAAATGCTGCGATGATCATGGGAACGCGGTTTTGGGTAAAAAGAAAAATTGATTAAAAGCTGGAAAATGCAGTAGTAATGATCAGTGTCCACAGTAGTTAAAATCGATATGCTGCAGGTACAAGTAGCGTTTAAGAGCAGGTTTAATTTTTTTGTTTGAGGCGAAATGCAGGCTAAATTGGGCCATTTGCAGCCAAACAAAAAAATTTAAACATGCTCTAAAATAGGAAGTCTATGCTTTAGACGCAAAGCAGGTAAGGAGGGAACGAAAGGGAGAAAAAAAATAGTATATGAAGAGGGCAAAGAATGGATAAATATTGCCCTCTTCAGAAAAAATTATTTCGCGGCGAGGTAGCGTTTGTTCACTTCCTCCCAATTGATGACGTTGAAAAATGCCTCGATGTAGTCAGGGCGGCGGTTTTGGTAATTCAGGTAATAGGCGTGCTCCCAAACATCCATGCCCAGAATGGGGGTACCTTTTTTCTCCGCAACGTCCATCAGCGGATTGTCCTGGTTTGGGGAAGAGCTGACGAAAAGTTTGCCATCTGCACCTACGCTCAACCAGGCCCATCCGGAGCCGAAACGGGTAGCTCCAGCGGCAGAAAATTCCTTTTTGAAATTGTCAAAACCACCCAAATCAGCAGTGATGGCCGCATGGATAGCCGTGCCTTCTGCTGGAGTTGGGCTGCCATCGGGTGACATAATGGTCCAGAACAGGTTGTGGTTGTAATATCCACCACCGTTGTTGCGAATGGCGGGTGAAAGTGTAGAGATATTTGCCAAAATATCTTCGATGGCCTTGCCCTCGTTTTCAGTGCCAGCCAATGCAGCGTTGAGGTTATTGGTATAAGCCGCATGGTGCTTGCCGTGGTGGATTTCCATGGTGCGGGCGTCAATGTTGGGTTCGAGTGCGTCGAAAGCGTAGGGCAACGCTGGAAGTTCAAAAGCCATGATTGCTTTGTTTTTTGATGGGTTAAAAATTGCGACCGAAAGTTACTCTAAAAACGCTTTTAAATGGAAAGAGTTTTCAAGATGTGTGCAATACGGGTTGATTTTTTGGGTTTATGGCCAAGAATAAATGATAATTCTCATCTTGATTCCCCCTTCATGCTGCTGTAATTTTTCTATCTTTGCGGCACTTTTTTACCAAACTCTAAGCAGACCACATCATGGCTTTCCGCAAAGAAAAAGACAGCCTGGGTTACGTAGATGTACCCGCTGATAAGTATTGGGCCGCACAAACCCAACGTTCCAAAGAAAACTTCAAAATTGGTGGGCATTTGATGCCAATTGAGATCATCCGTGCTTTTGCCATCCTCAAAAAGGCCGCTGCTTTTACCAATTTGGAAGCAGGGGTTCTTTCTCCCGAAAAAACGGATCTGATTGCACAAGTGTGTGATGAAATTTCCGCCGGAAAACTGGATGACCAATTCCCCCTGGTGGTCTGGCAAACGGGTTCAGGCACCCAATCCAACATGAACGTCAATGAGGTGATTGCCAACCGGGCGCATGTGCTGACAGGTGGAGGTTTGGATGATGCTAAAAAGGTGCTCCACCCCAACGACGACGTCAACAAGTCACAATCGTCCAACGATACGTTCCCGACGGCAATGCACATTGCTGCGTATAAAATGCTTGTAGAAACCACCATTCCGGGCATCGAGTTGCTGCACGACACCTTGAAAGCCAAGTCGGAAGCCTACATGGGTGTAGTAAAAATTGGCCGTACCCACTTAATGGATGCAACGCCGATCACCGTAGGCCAGGAGCTTTCGGGTTATGCGGCGCAGCTGGATTATGGCATTCGCGCCATCAAAAATACCTTGCCCCATGTAGCCGAATTGGCACTGGGCGGTACCGCGGTAGGTACAGGCTTGAACACCCCTCCAGGATATTCAGAAAACGTTGCCCGGCATATCGCGCAGTTGAGTGGTTTACCCTTTGTAACGGCTCCCAACAAATTTGAAGCGCTGGCAACACACGATGCGCTGGTGGAAGCCCACGGCGCACTCAAAACGGTGGCGGTTTCTTTGATGAAAATTGCCAACGACATTCGACTTTTGGCCTCAGGGCCGCGCTCAGGGATTGGGGAATTGATTATTCCTTCCAATGAGCCGGGTTCGTCCATCATGCCTGGCAAGGTGAACCCTACCCAGTCTGAAGCGATGACCATGGCCATGGCACAGGTGATGGGCAACGATGTGACCATCAACATCGGCGGCATGAACGGGCATTTTGAACTCAACGTATTCAAACCCGTGATCATCTTCAACTTTCTCACTTCGGCGCGTTTGATCGGCGATGCTTGTGTGAGCTTCAACGAGCACTGCGCAGCGGGCATCGAGCCCAACTACGCCCGCATCACCGAGCAATTGAACAACTCCCTGATGCTGGTAACTGCCCTCAATACCAAAATTGGCTACGACAACGCGGCGGCGATTGCCAAAAAAGCCCACGCTGAAAACACTACGCTGAAGCAAGCGGCCATCGAATTAGGCCTGGTGACAGCGGAGCAGTTTGATGAGTGGGTACGGCCGGAAGATATGATCTAAGAGGTTTTTAGGGTCTTAGGGTTTTAAGTTTTAGGGTTGGGGCCTTGTGTGTAACCAAACCCTAAGACCCTAAGACCCTAAGACCCTAAAACCCTAAAACCCTAAGACCCTAAAACCCCGAACCCCTGAACCCCTGAACCCCCGAACCCTTACAGATATGCACCCGATAAAACAAACAGCCAGTGGCTACGTCTATGAACAGGGTACTACCCGAGGCGTTTCCGGCGTAAGGGTCAGTAACCAGCACGAGGTCGTTTTGACCGATGAAAACGGCTACTACTCCCTGCCAATCGAAGAAGATTGCTGCATTTTCATCAGCAAACCTGCGGGCTATTTATTGCCAGTAAACGAGTTCCAACAACCGCAATTTTACTACCTACACCGTCCCAAGGGTTCGCCCAATGTTGAAGAACTGGTACCTTATCCCGCCATTCCTCCAAGCGGCGACGTCCCCAATCCGCTGAATTTTTATTTGATCAAAACGCAGATAGACCCCGAGTTTACCGCCATTTTGATGGGGGATATTCAGCCCGAAACGAGCAAAGAAGTAGATTATTTTCGCCGACTGGCCATATCCACCTTACAACAAGAACAAGCTGATTTGATGATCCCGCTGGGCGATTTAGCCTGGGATGAGTTGGAAGTACACCCGGAAGTGCGGGCCGCTTTGGGTGAAATTGGCAAGCCCTGGTACGTGGTAATGGGCAATCATGACATCAACATCCGGGCTACACAAAACCGTTTTGCCCGCGAAAGTTTCCAATATATTTTTGGCCCGACTTATTATTCCTTCGATTACGGAGAGGTGCATTTTGTGGTCTTGGATGATGTAGACTACAGTGGCTGGAACACCAAACGCGATGAACAAGGCATCACCGAAGGCCGCCTCGATGCCCGGCAATTGCAGTGGCTGGCCAATGATTTGGCGCTGGTTCCCAAAGATAAACTCGTTTTTTTACTCTCCCATATTCCCATTTTCACCAAAACTGCCGCGCAAAATCCCTATCGGAACATCATGAACCGTCGGGATTTGTATGCTTTGCTCAAAAAACGCCCCCACTTGTTTGCTGCCTCCGCGCATACGCATACCATCGAGCATGTGGAACTGAGTGACGGTGGTGGCTGGGAGAAATGGAATGGTCAGTTTCCAGAACTGATCGCAGGGGCCGTTTGTGGTGCCTGGTGGCAAGGCCCATTGGAAGAGGATGGTCTGCCCGTGAGCATGGCCATGGACGGAGCACCGAATGGGTATTTTGTATTCAAATTTTCCGGGACGAAATTCAGCTACAAGTTTAAACCCTTAGGTGTTCCTGAAAGTCGTTCTCGTTACGTCCTGCGTTTCCCCAAAGTTAAAGCTCCTGCTCCAGCGCAGTTGATCCTCAATGTTTTTGCAGCCCCACCGGATTCAGTAGTGGAAGTTCGCTGGGATGAGGGCGACTTTCAAACCATGACCCAATTTGAAGGCATCGACCCTTATGTGGATGATTTTTTAAACCAGCACCTCGGAACTTATCGCGTATGGATGGCGGCTAAAGTGAATCGACACTTGTGGAAAGTTGAACTGCCCAAAGGATTGACGAACGGTAAACACAAGGTGGAGGTTAGAATTGCGGAAAAAAATGGAGAACAGTATGGCGGTGTACATTTTTTGGAGGTCAATGCAATCGCCAAAGAGAAATACAAGGTATCATCATAAAAATACTAAACGACTTTTCCATGGCTAACCTTAGGTGGCTCTTGAGTGTCTAAGGATTCTTAGGTGGTGAAATCATTTTTTTACCACCTAAGAATCCTTAGACACCTGAGAGGCACCTAAGTAAGAGAAAAATGGGATTCAAAACTTCCAATCCAACCCTACCCATACACTTCTTCCCACGCCATCAATCCCCGATCCATGTGTGCGGTACGCCTCGTTAAACAGGTTATTGAGTCCGGCCTGTAGCTCAATTTGTTTGAACTGGTAGGCGCTGCGTAAGTTCAACACTTCCCATCCAGAGGTGCCTCCCTTCGGAATCCGAGGATCGGATTTATCGCCACCCGCCAAGCGCTCTTGTTTACTCGCGTACAAAAATTCTACCCGATTGAACCACTGTTTCACAGGTTGGTATTGCATGGCAACCCGACCATTGAGTGGTGGAATTCGGCGCATCGGCTCATTAGCTGTAGTATTTTGCCCAAAAGTATACGTCAAACTACCTTGCAGATTGAATTGTGCATTCAAGGCCCAGGCCACATCCAGTTCAGTTCCGCGAATGAAAGACTCCGCCGCATTTTCTTTTTTGTACACGTCACTGCCCTCGTAAGTTGGCTGCCCCTCAAAAGTGCTGCGCACTCGGGTCACCAAATCGGATAAAGCCGTGTAAAAACCCGAAACATTGGCCTGCAATTTTTCCGAACTGTACTTATAATTCAATTCATAGGTGGTCGTACGCTCAGGAGAAAGGTCATAGCTAGGCACTTCGATGCCAAAATCAAAACGCCCAAAACTGGTCATGTCGTTGATGTTGGGTGCCCGGAAACCGGAATACGTGCCCCCAGAGATTGCATGGTGCTCTCCTGCCTGATAACGCAATAACGCATGAGCTACGAGGGCATCTGGTGTGATTTCCGTATCCCCAAAAGTAGCATCCTTAATCGCCAGGCGCACCTGGTTGTAGCGCAGTCCCAGGTTGAGGGTCCAACGTTGATGGGTCAGCTGATGGGCAGTAAATACTGCAGTGTTGGTGGCGTTGGTTCCCGCAGGATAAAGACCCCGGCGCGCCGTGACCGCACCCGTTTCCGTATTGAGGTTGCTGCCACCACTGCTTACCTTATCGAGGTAGGCTTCTACTCCGGAGGTGATTTTCCAAAACGACAAGGGTTGCGCATGCCATTCCAGTACGTAGCCAAAGGTGCGGATTTCATCCAATTCCTTGCTGCGGGTCACGTTGTTGTTGCGCTGAAAAATTCGCCCTTCTTCTGCAAACTGCCAAGAACCAGTCAGCGTGATGTTTTGCAACCAGGGAGATTGTCCTTCCCAGGCCAAACGCCCGTAAGCAATCTGGCGGGATTGAGGTTCAAACTGCGACAGCGCGAAGCCGGTTACATATTGGTCGTAACGCTCTACTTCGGTTTGAAAAACGCCATTGTAGGCCAGCGTAAACTGGGCATGGCGGTTGAGCTTAAAAATGGCTTTGGCATCAGCGGCCCGCTCGCGGTAACTGGAAGGGCCTTCTTTTCCCAGGCCTTTTCCGGCGTAGTGGTCGCCAAAATTGCGTACACTGGCACCAGCGCGGAAGGCTATTTTTTCGTTGGCGGCATTCAGTTCTACATGCATGGTTTGTTCCATATCGCGATCAAGGTAACGACCCAGTAGCCGACCGCCAAACTTCCAACCTTCCGAGGCAAATTGGGGCGTAGGGGTAAACACCTGGATGGCACCCCCCATGGCATCGCTGCCGTACAAAACGGAACCAGCCCCACGTACCACTTCAATTTGCTGCACGCTGAATACATCGATGGTGTTGAAGTATTGATTGGGGCCAAAGCGGTAAATGGAATTGTTCATCCGCAAGCCGTCCATCAGCAGCAGGGTTTGATTGCCCGTCAAGCCGCGCACAAATGGGGAACCCCCACCGTGATTGGTCTTTTGTACAAAAACACCCGTCAAGCCCATCAGGGCTTCGGGCGTGCTGCGGGCACCATTGTGGATGATGTCATTGGCCTTGAGTACACTTACGGCCTCGGTCGTGGCGAAAGCCTGATTGAGGCTGCGGTTGGCGGTGATCACCAAATTGCTGGCAATGAGTGTGGGTTCCGCGCTCAGGCGCAAAGTGTCCAGTGTCAAATCATTCCCATTGAGTTGGATTTCACGTTCCAGTTCGCGGTACCCCAACATGGACACCAGGAGGGTGTAAGTGCCCTGGACTGCCGGAGCATTGATGGTAAAAGTGCCCTGAGCATTACTGGCCGCACCACGCTGGGTTCCTTTGAGCCACAAGTTAGCGACGGCCAGGGGTTCGTGGGTATTGGCGTCTACCAGAGTGCCCTGGATTTGCTGGCTCCAGAGCGAAGTTTGTACCAAAAGTAGCGAAAGGAATAAAATCGACTTTGTCATACTCCAGTTATTCTTGCTTTTTAATAAAATCTTCCACATTATCCAACTTGGGAGATTCAATGACCGCTTTCCAATCGAACTTCGCGTCCATTGGGGTTAGTGCTTTTTGTGGATCAAAAATTTTGGGATGTACCGGGAATGCCTTGTAAGGCCGGAAGTCCGGTTTGTCCGTAAACAAGTCTGCTAAATCGGTGGCCGCTGCATCGTATTGATTGAGGTACGGAATGCCGAGGATGTTCCAGAAAGTTTTAAAAATACTACCAAAACTGTAGTGTTGGTGGCCAACGAAATTTTTGCGGGCATAGGGCGAAATGACCATCAGGATGCTGCGGTGGGCATCCACGTGATCCTGGCCGTCCTGGGCGTCGTCTTCGGTGACCACAATGGCCATGTTTTTCCAATACGGAGTGTTGGACAAAAACTCCACCACGCGGCCTAGCGCCAAATCGTTGTCGGCCATGTAACTGGCGCGGTAAGGATAGCCTGCGTGTGGACGTTCACCCGCCCCATGGTCATTGGGCAAAATGATGGTCAGTACTTCGGGCAAGGTTTTACCAGTCCCCATGAATTTTTCGCTAAATTCCTCAAAGAAGGTTTTGACCCGGAATTGATCGGGAATGGCCATGTTGTACGTGGCGTATTTGCGGGAAGAACGATCAAAAAGTGGCCCGGGGATGGGGTAATTTACGAGGTACTTCAAGCCGGTGTATTTCATCGTGGAATCGTCGATGCCTCCGGCGAGCTCCACTCCAAAACCAAAGTTGAAGAACTCCTTTTTGTTGCGCTCCAGGTGATCCCACATGGAACCTGCTTCGTTGTAATCTTCGGGATAAATGGCCCCCGAGGAACCGTAAAGCAGTAAATTTCCCGGTGCTTTGCTGTTGGCCCGCATGCTGCGTTTTCCGCCATAAGCAGCAGTAGTTCCCGTTTCCACCCACTCGTTCGGGTAGGTATTGACGAGCCAGCGGTGGCCATCAGCAGAATGGTCGGAGTCGACATAGAAATTGTCGCTGATGGAAAAACGCTCGGCCAGGGCGAGGTGGTTGACCATCACCGTGGCATTCAACACACTATCGGTATGGCGGCGGTTGACTACTTTTTGATTGGCACCGTAACGCGCCAGTGTAGCATCGCCTTTAACCCCTTTGACCTGGGCGAAAACTTCATCAAAAGTTCGATTCTCTTTGGAAATGAACACAATGTACTTGATTGGGCTTTCTTTCTGGCCAGGAAAAAGTGGCACCGGATTATTTGACCGCCACTTGAACTGGGCGTCATTGGCAGGGACAAAATTGTAATTTTGGCGAACCACCTCGGCGGTATGCGCTTTCAGTTGCTCAGCATTGGGCACCTCGATCACGCTCAGCAAGCCTTTCATCAAGCCACCTACATAGTGGCCTTCGGGGCCGTCTTTCCAGTTTTTGCCGCCATTGGGTCCACTTCCGTAACCTTTCGCGGAGGTCACCAGCAGTTTTTTACCGTCAGGGGTCACCGCCACTTTGGAAGGAAACCAACCCGTGGGGATGTGGCCGAGTACTTCCAGTTTTTCGGCATCGATTAACCCCACGGCGTTGACACCGGATTCTGCTACAAACAATTGCTTCCGATCAGGCGAAAGGGCCAGGCCAAAAGGAATCACTCCCCGGAAACCACCCAAGCGGGGATCGGGTTTGAGGAAGATGTTTTTGACCACGGTATCTTTTACGAAGTCAATCGCCGAGATACAATCGTTGTTGCCGTTGGAAACAAACACGTAACGATCGGTGGCCACGAGTGAATTGGGGCTCGCGCCGCCCACCGCAGGAACGCCGTCGACCAGATCGCCCACGAGGAATCCGGTTTTGATTTTTTTACTCACTTTGGGTTGTTCGCCCAGGCTGTATTTCCATACCGAAAAACCTTCGAGCGTGTTGGGGTCGCCGAGGCCGGGCACATCCAGCTGACCTTTTTTGTAGCCGTCGCGCATCTCGGGCGTGTTGTAGCCCGAGGTGACAAAGTCGGAAGCTGTGCCTTTGAGGTTTTTGGGATCGAGGTTTTTCAAAGGCTTGTATTCAAAAATGCCCACATTGGCCACGTACAGGCTGCGGCCATCTGGTGAAAGGGTGATGCCAAAAGGGTAACGCCCAGTGGGAATGTTGTGCAACAACTGCAGGGTTTGGGCATCAATCACCATCAGGCGAAAGCCGATTTGATCCAGAGCGTACAGGCGTGCGCCATCGCGGGAAAGGATCATGTCGCCGATGTAACCCTGGGTGTAATCGCGGTCGCCGTCTACAACGCCACAGCGCAGGGAGTCGATTTTTTTGCCCGTTTCCAGGTCAAATTTGAAGATTTTATTGGATTGTCCACCGGCTACAAACACGTAGCGATTGTCGGGCGTAATGGCCAGCCCCATGAAGACGGATTCCAAAATGCCCTCCTGGTTGTTGGCACCTTCGGGGATTTGTCGCACTTGTGGTTCACCCGGGCCAGCAAAATTGCGGATCACCGTGATGGAAAATGGGGCGTTGCCCGAGTTGGCCGTCACCGCTATGGTTCCATCTGGCGAGAGTACCAGGCCATAAGGGTGTGGCGCGGTAACGATACTTTTGCCAGCCGGTTTGATGATGCGGCCATTGGGAATGATGCTTTCGCCCGTACGGTCGATTTGGCAGTAGGCTGCTCCGGCGGGTGCTTGGGCAACCCAATGC
>Ga0209717_1000542_pt1 | contig 45977 bp, 44 predicted proteins | sample AD_UKC048_MetaG_FD_184418 | JGI IMG/M metagenome (GOLD analysis project Ga0209717, IMG submission 184418) | Active sludge microbial communities of municipal wastewater-treating anaerobic digesters from USA - AD_UKC048_MetaG (SPAdes) (version 2) | ecosystem: Engineered > Bioreactor > Anaerobic >...
GGGCTTGATTACAAGACACCGGCAGAGATTTACTTGCCAAAAATCAAAGAAAGGAGGATGGTTGCTTAACTTGGAAACCACCTTAAATTGGTATTAAAAACGGTCTTGACATACGGTACCACCGTAAACATCAAACAATTTGAAGGTGATTGTTGTTTCAGAAATAACCGAGTCGAAAAATGATTATGAAACTACTTATAATACCGGGTGGGATTATAAAACAAAAAATGATGTAATAATACTTGATGATGATGGTGTGGTAAAAAGCGAGATTAAAGGACTTGAATGTGAAGTGGCAGGAGTATCTGAAGATGGCGAAAAAATTCTGTGTTTTAGAGGAAATCCGGATGATGCTGATGATGTATCAAGGTCTTCTGACATTGATTTAGGCAAGATGGCTAATGTTTCAATATATACGAATGATGGTAAATTGCTTTTTTCAAAGAATTCACCTGGCAATGGATTCCTTGACCCGAGGTTAAGCGCGAATGGCGAATGGATTGTTGTGAAAAGTTATGGAGCGCCTTTTGAGATATATGCCTATGGGATTAACGGGGAAGAATACTTAATACCAGATACGAAAGTTGATGATATTTCTATTTGGTCTTATATCGGTATTAATAATGAAGGACAGATAAAATACGAGAAGTTAAAAAATGGAAATGTGGTGGCAAGTTTTGTTTTTGACCCTTCTAATAATATTATGACAAGGATAATTGAGGAATAAAATGATGATAGTAGAAAAGTACATTAATATCATGTCTTGACTCAAAAGTTTCTTATAATAAACAGCAATAAAATATAGTGTTTTTTTATTTGATGATAAATATAGTTGTTTTGGCTGTAATCTAAAATTAGATTCATCTCGCACTGATGCCTTTAAAATCAACTACCGCGCCTTGTCTCCTTCGCAATAGCAGCTTTTTTGCTGTGGCGGGCGGGAAAGGCGAACTTGCCAAAAGTGAAGCAATAAGACAAAATCTCGCGGGCTGAAGACCCGCGTCTACCAAACCCTTGTTTTAATGTTTCGTTTTTCTTCCGTCCCTCTGTGCATCTGTCCCTCCGTCCCTCATTTTTATACGAGCCGCATATTTATATGTATCCCCGCCTTTAATTTGTTGTATAATATTCAAAATAAATAAAAAGGATGTATATTTATTATGATCCGGGGAATAGGGATAGACATTACAGACGTCAAAAAGCTAAAATCAGCGGCAAAAAGGAACAAAAGGTTTCTTTCACGGGTTTTTAACGCGCAGGAAATTAAATACTGTTCAGGCAAAAAAAACTCCGCGCTGCATTTTGCGGGCAGGTTTGCCGTTAAGGAAGCGTTTATTAAAGCCGTGTCTGATGTAAAGGGCATTGCCTTAAATTCCATCAGCACAACAAACGACAAAAACGGCAGGCCGGAAATAATAATAACCGCTGAAATTAAAAAGATAATGGCTGCAAAAAAAGCCAAATCAATATTAATTACAATTTCTCATACAGACACGGCGGCAGCCGCGGTCTGCATACTGGAGGGATAAATGTATCTTGTTGATTCCGCTTCAATGAAAGCCATAGACTCGGTGACTACGGAAAAATACGGCGTTCCGCCGTCCATCTTAATGGAAAACGCGGGGGCAAACACCGTAAATGCCATGGTAAATGAATTCGGGCCTATTGCGTACCGCAGGATATCGGTTTTCTGCGGCATAGGCAATAACGGGGGCGACGGTTTTGTAATAGCGCGCCACCTTGTAAGCGAAGGCGCCGCGGTAATTATTTTTCTTGCGGGTGATGAAAGCGCTATGTCCGCTGAATCAAAGTTCAACCTTGAAACCGCAAAAAAGTACGGCATTGAAGCTGTAAAACTTTCATCCCTTGAAGACATCAACACGCATAACACTCTTATTGTTTCTTCTGACATTATTGTTGACGCTCTTTTAGGCACGGGTTTAAACAGGGAAGTGGAAGGTTTTATGGCTCAGCTTATCGTTTATATCAACACTCTTAATAAAAAGACCGTTTCCGTGGACATACCGTCAGGCGTTGATGCCGATACCGGCAATATAAGAGGCGTGGCGGTTTACGCGGATTTAACGGTCACTTTTGGCCTGCCAAAAACAGGAATGGCGGTTTTTCCGGGCCACGCCAATACAGGCAAACTTGTGGTGGCGGATATAAATTTTCCCCCTGAATTATTGCTTCAGCCAAGGTCTGATGTGCTTGTAACCGCGGAGCTTATTTCTCCTTTATTGCCATACAGACAGCCGAACGCGAATAAAGGCAGTTTTGGCCCCATATTTATCCTTGGCGGGTCGCCGGGTTTAAGCGGCGCAGTTGTCCTTGCCGCAAAGGCGGCTTTAAGAAGCGGCGCGGGCATAGTAAACGCGGGCATTCCTGAATCCCTGCACAATGCTGTAAAACCGGGATGCGATGAAATGATTGTCACAAATTTAAAGGAAACATCAAAAGGTACCATTGCTTATTCAAACAAGGAAAATATTTTAAAACTATGCGCTGCAGCAAAGGTTGTAATAATAGGGCCGGGCATCGGAAGGGACCCGGAAACGCAGAAACTTGTAAGGGAACTGATAGCAGAGGTAAAAACCCCGCTTGTAATTGATGCCGACGGAATAAACGCTGTTGCAGCTGACAAAAACTGCTTGAAAAATAATACCAAAGATGTTATTATGACTCCACATATAGGTGAAATGGCAAGGCTTTGTTCAATGGAAATATCGGATGTAATTAAGGGAAAAATAAAGATTTTAAAGGATTTTACCGCGTCTTACGGCGTGAATGTTCTTTTAAAGGACGGCAGGTCAATGCTTGCCGATCCGCAGGGAAATATGTATGTGAACACAACGGGTAATTCCGGAATGGCTACACCGGGCTGCGGCGACGTTTTATCCGGCCTTATCGCGGCTTTAATGGCGCACGGAATGCAGTCGGTGCAGGCGGGAATACTTGGAAGTTACATTCACGGTTTTGCAGGCGATTTACTGCTTTCAGAAACAAGCGAAGAAGGCATAACTGCCGGAGACATTGCTTTAAATATACCAAAAGCTATTATGAAGCTTAAATAAACAGGAGGCTGACATGGTTGTTCCAATACTGCTTATTCTTATCTCTTTCCTTTTTATCCTTATGTGGGCCTGGATAATTTCAATTTTTGCCGCCAATTTGGGCATTTCCAAAAAGATAGATGAACTGATAAACCAGCCTTTAACCGTGGAGCAGAAGCAGGAGCTTGATGACCTGCAGCTGGACCTGGACATAAACGCGTACAGGGCGTGCAACGCGAAAAGGGTTGTACTTATATTTTCATTCCTTTATGTGATTGCGGCGCTGGTCCTTATCTGGGTAAACAACCGCTACGGATTATATACATATGACGGCCTTCTTTCAACCATAAAGCTTACCATGCTTATTGTAATTCTTTTCTTTGTGCCTTCATACATCGGCCTTGAACTGATAAGCAATACACAGGGAGCTTCTGACAACATAGGCGCCCGCCTTAAATTCACGCAGGAACTGAAACCGGGTGAGGAAGTTGAAGTTTAAAATAACTTTTTTTATCCTGTTTGCAGCTGTATTGTTATCGGCGGGATGCGCGTCAGTTCAAAAAGGTTCGGGCCAAATCCTTGATTTCAGCATCATACCATCACAGGGGCTTAAATCCGGAAGCATTGTAACCATTGAAGTCAAAACAACCGATATAATAGAAAAAGTATCGGGAAGCGTTGAAGTGCCCGGAGCGTTTAAGGTGCCGTTAAAGTTTGACACAGTAAAAAAATTATGGGTGTTTAAAGCCATGATACCCATGGGTATAGCATTGCCCAAAGGCGAATACACTGCCTGGGTGGAAGCAATTGCAAAAGACGGACAAATCTACAAGGCGGAAAAAAAGGTTTCAACTTACTGATAAGTTAAGCCGCAAAAAGGGGTCAAAGAAATGCCTTCCGGAAATAAAAAAAATACAAACAAAAAAAGCACAAAGAAAAAAAATATAAAGAAAAAAACGCAGGAAAAAGCGGTTGTAACAGATAGCAAGCCGGCGGTAAAAAAAGGCCGTGCCGGATTAATAGCGCTTGTGTTAATTGCGGCTGTAATTCTTGCCGGCGTGTTTATGTCTGTTGATTACTACACGGCGTGGGGAAACGATGAAAAACTTATAAACAGGGCGATGGACGCGGCGGAAAAGAACGCCATCTATAAAAAATACCCCGAAGTTTTAAGAAAATATAATTATATCGTTGGCCGCTGGGAAAATGACGAAAACTACAAAGAATACGTAAGGCAGGCCAAGCTTGGAATTGCCAAAGCTTATAAGGACAGCCAGCAGTATATCCCCGCAATAGAGGCGTACAGGGCTCTTACCGCTGAATACAGCGCTGAAAAAGGCGATATGTACGCGTGGCTTATGCTTGAACTGGGCGAATGCTATAACAGCATTTTAAACACAAATGACGCGCTTAAGACCTATACCGAAATCACGCAGCAGTTTCCGGACACGGACTGGTCGGCGGAAGCCATTTTCGGCATTGCCGATGCTTACCGCAATAACGGGGACAGCGGGAAAGCGATGTATTATTACAATAAGATTGTTGAAAAATACAAAAAAGGTTTTTTAAGCGCAGAGGCGCTGACCAGCATAGGTAAAATGTACGAAAGCGACGGCGACGATAAAAAAGCCCTTGAAATATACTCAAGGGTTGTAAAAGAATACCCTGAAATAGTGACCGAATACGCTAAAATGAGGCAGACTGTTTTAAATGACCGCGTAAAGAACTGATTCCCATGAAGGAATTCAATTTAATCTCGCGTATAAAATCGGGAATAACCTTAAACGATAAATCCCTTATAAAAGGCATAGGCGATGACTGTGCTGTTATTCAGGAAAGCAACAGGCGCCTTCTGGTGACCACTGACGCTTTCAGCGAAGGCACCCATTTTAAAAGAAAATATTTTACGCCTTCACAGGCAGGCGCTAAAGCTGCCGCTGTTAATATTTCGGATATCTGCGCCATGGGCGGGATTCCCAGATATATGTTTGTGACTTTGGGCCTTCCAAAAAAAGACTCGGGGGCGTACGCGGAAAGTTTAATGTCCGGTATGATAAAATACGCGGAAAATTACGGCGTTGTGCTTGCGGGCGGGGATACAATAAGGTCTGAAAAAATTTTTATATCTGTCACAATGATAGGTGAGGCGGATAACGGTTTTTTATCAAGGTCAGGCGCACGCCCCGGAGACAGGATATTTGTGACCGGCTGCCTTGGCGATGCCAAAGCGGGTTTTGAAATACTGGAAAAAAAAGGCAATAAAAATTTAAAGGATTTTGAGGTTCTTCCCGTAAAAAAAATTTTAATCCCTCAGCCGAAGTTTGCTGAAGGCAGGCTGCTTTTAATGTCAAAGTGCGTGTCGTCATGTATGGACATTTCGGACGGCATCATAAGCGATATATCAAGAATATGCGAAGAAAGCCGCGTAGGCGCTGAAATAAACGCGGGACTTTTGCCTGTTTCGCCGTCGCTGAAAACAGCGGCAAAAATCAATAAAAAGCATGCGGCTGATTACGCGCTGTACGGCGGAGAGGATTACGAACTGCTTTTTACGGTTCCTGAAAGTAAACTTAAAAAATTCGCGCGGTTTATGTGCGGTTACGGGCTTACTTTTTTTGAAACCGGCAAAATAACGGCAAAAAAAGGCGTGCGCGTGATAAAAGATGGCAGAACAATAAAGGAGAATTATTTAAAGGCATGGAAACACTTTTAAAAGGTTTTACCCTTACAGAAAAACACAAGTCTGAATCCGCGGCTGAAACCGTAAAACTTGCGAAAAAATTCGCGGCAAGGCTTAAAGAAAATGACGTGGTGGCCTTATCAGGGCAGCTTGGTGCGGGCAAAACCCATTTTATAAAAGGCATAGCTTCGTTTTTTGGAGCTGACGGAAAATCAGTTATAAGCCCCACGTTTAATATCATGAAAGAGTATTACGGCATAACCATGAAAATTTACCATTTTGACCTTTACAGGCTGGAAAGCCATAAAGAACTTGAAAGGATAGGGTTCAGGGACTATACGTCCGATGAAGGCGCCATATGCGTGGCTGAATGGCCGGAAAAAGTCATGCAGATTGCCGGCATTTATGACCATGTGGTAAAGATATCGCACAAAGGCGGAGATAAAAGAGAGATACTGTTTTACGAAAGAAAGGGCGGTAAAAAGCAATGAAATCGCTTCTGATAGATACATCAACCAATAACATTGGAATAGGGATTTTTGACGGAAAAAAATGCCTTCACGAAAGCTACACAGAGGGTGAAAAAAGGTATAATTCAGCTATCATGGGGCTTATTGATGAAGCGCTGAAAGCATCCGGCATCACCATCGCTGAAATAGATGTTTTTGGGTCAACGCTTGGGCCCGGTTCATTTACCGGCATACGCGTCGGTATGGCCGCGGCAAAAGGGTTTGCTGACGGATGCGGCGCAAAGTTTTTTGGCGCATCCACGCTGGACGTTCTTGCGTATTCCGATGATGACGTGAATACTAAAAAGGTCTCATTGCTGGACGCAAGGCGCAATGAGGTTTATATGGGTATTTATAAGAAAGAAAGCGCCGAATATGAACTGACAGCAAAAGAAAACATAGCCAAAGCTGTCAAAGGCGCGTGCAATATTTATATCCTGAAACGCGATATAAAACTGCTTGAAGGCATTGCGGAAAATAACAGGGGTAAAACAGTGATATTGAATCACATAAACCTGCAGTCATTTAATAATATACTGATGGATAATAAAAAGCACGCCACAAGACAGGCTGTTTATTCGGCCGCGCCGCTGTATATCCGACAGTCAGACGCTGAAATATGCAGGAAAAAGGCGGTGATATAAATGGGAAAGATAAGGCTTATGGTAAAATCGGCAATGGCGGCAGGGTTGATAACCGCGGCGATAGAAGTAATACTTTTTATGGTTTATAAGGACGCGATAGCTACCGGTTTCCCGGGTTTCCCCCGGGACACAGACAGGGTGTTAACGCCGGTATGGCTTGCGGTCATTAACCTTATATTCGCTTTTGCAGCAGTATTCGTATTTGAAACGGTGAATAAGGCGCTTCCGGGCGGATTTTTCAGGAAAGGGCTTAACTTTTCATTTATATTAATCCTGTTAAGGGTGCTTCCTGAAGCCGGATATTTTTACGCGGCATACGGTTTTGCCGACAAACGCGCTTTATTGATAATACTGCTGCACTGCGCGTTTTCTTTGATTACGGGTTTTGTATTTTCCGGAAGCTATGAAGAATATGGCTTTAAAACGGAAAAAAATAATAATTTCACGGAGAATAATAATGAATAAAAAACTTTTTTTAGCTTCAGTTTTGATGCTTGTTTTTTACGCCGCCGCAAACGGCGCTGATGCCGCTGTTTCGCCTGCCACGGATGATTCAGAAAAGAAAATCTTTATACAGGTGGGCGCGCTGGAAAAACAGGAAGGGGATAAATATATACTTAGAAAAAAATCAGGAGAAATTGAGTTTTATCTTGATGACAATGCGCTTTTCTATTCCAGGGAAAAAGCGAAACCCGAAGATATGAAGGAAGGCATGCTTGTACTGATAAAAGGCGCAAAAAATCAAAACGCTGTCCTGGCTTCAACCGTACAGATTTATAACGGCTGGGACAGTTATGAATCCACCAAAGATATTGGCGCGGAATCTGGATCCGGAATGATGTCAGGCACAATTAAGGGGACTGTGGTACGCGCAAGAAGCGAATCAAACGAATATGAAAGCCTGCAGGAAAAATACCTTACAACACAGGCGCAGAACGATGAAGCCTTAATTCAGGAAGCAGGCGTAGAAGGCGCGGGAACGGCTATCACAGATAAAGAAGGGTACATAAGGCCGTTTTATATTAAAACTGCTGATAAAAAAATATACATGGTCATGTGCGATGATTCCACGCCTTTTACATTGACTGATAAAAAAACAAAGGCTGACATGAAAGTTGGAGACCGGCTGAAACTGTATTTTAACAAACGTATCACAATAAGGTATAAAAGTTATCCGATAAAAGTGGTTATAGAAAAGGCAAAATAGAAGTATTTTTTTGTAATAAGGCATATTTGTTCCGGAATGCGGGATAAATATGTGCTTTTATCTGAATTATTGGGTGTTTTTCCCATTGTGAAACTTAAAATACTAAAAGCCTTAAAAACCTGTTGAAAATATCCCTTATTTGCTTATAATAATAAGCAATACAATATCTTCTTAAAAAGGCATATTAAATCAATAATGGATCAAAAAAATGTTCGGGAAAATATTGAAAGAATCCAAAAACGAATAAATGCCATAAATAAGGATGCGCTGCTTGTTGCCGTATCCAAGACTTTTTCTGTTTCTGACATTGAAGAAGCCATAAAAGCCGGAATTAAAGTTTTTGGCGAAAGCAAAATTCAGGAAGCGGAAGAGAAACAAAATCAGCTTTCAGGCAGGTATAAAGATTTAACGTGGCATATGATTGGGCACCTGCAGACCAACAAAGTAAACAAGGCGGTTTCGCTCTTTGGCATGATTCAGTCTGTTGATTCCACAAAACTTGCGGAAAAAATCAGTTCCGCGTGCGCCGGCGCCGGAAAAACCATGCAGTGCCTTATGGAAATTAAAGTATCTCCGGAAGACACCAAGTTTGGGATATCTCCGGACGAGGCGTCTGAAGTTTATAAAAAAATAGCGGCAATGCCGGGAATAATACCGGCAGGCATAATGGCTATGGCGCCATATTCCGATAATCAGGAAGATTCAAGAATTTATTTTAAGCAGGCAAAGGTAATTTTTGACGTCATAAAAAAAGGCGCGCCTGATGATTTTAAATGGCTGTCAATGGGAATGTCGCACGATTTTGAAACTGCCCTTCAGGAAGGCGCGAATATAGTAAGGGTCGGCACCGCGATTTTCGGCGCCAGAAATTACGATTAGGGCATAAAGGGGAAACATGAAAAAGGTAAAAATTGGTTTTATAGGTTCGGGAAACATGGCCAAAGCCGTGATGAAAGGACTTGCGTCGTCAAAGATGAAAGCGGCACTTACCATTTACGCGTATGACACACAAAAGGCCGTGCTTGCCGAAGTTAAGAAAAAATATAAGGCAATACCCGCTTCTTCAAATGAAGCGCTTGTGAAAGGGTGTGATGTAATATTTCTTGCGATAAAACCGCAGGCAGCCGCCGAAGTGCTTGAACCTTTAAAAGGCATGTTTGGGCAGGGCAGGCTGATTATAAGCATTATGGCAGGCATGTCAGTTAAGAAAATACAGACATTTACGGGCAAAACGCCTGTGGTAAGGGTAATGCCGAACACACCGGCTCTTGTCGGTGAAGGCGCGTGCGGATATTGCGCGTCAAAGGAAGTGTCAAAAAAGCAGCTGCAAAATGCGGAAAATATACTTGATACCTTCAACGCGGTAAAGTTTAAATTCCAGGAAAGCCGGATTGATATGGTAACCGCAATAAGCGGAAGCGGGCCGGCATACTTTTTTTATTTCGCGGAAGCGGTAATTGAGGCCGCGAAAGAAGACGGATTTGACGCGGCTGCGGCAAAAAAACTTATAGCCCAGACCATGATAGGCGCGGGCAGAATGATGCTGGATTCCGAAGACGCGCCGGAAATTTTAAGGCAAAGGGTCACTTCCAAAGGCGGCACAACGCAGAAGGCGATAGAGGAGATGGATTCAAAAGACATGAAAAAAATAATTAAAGATGCTGTAAAAGCAGCGCGGCAGCGGTCAAAGGAGCTTGGCAGATGACAGCTTTTCAGTTTGCGGCGGGAATAATAATAGGGCTTACGAACGCGTATATGATTCTTGTATTTCTCCGCGCAGCGGCCACATGGCTGCCTTACGGCGCGCAGGCAAGATTCAGGACAGTTATTAATTTTGTAGGTTCAATTACCGACCCTCTGCTTAATTTTGTAAAAAGAATTTTTCCCGCGCAGATGGGAAACATGGACTTAAGCCCGGTTATAGCGATACTGCTTATTTACATAGCGCGCATGGCCCTTTTAAAACTTGCCGCCGTGTTTCTGCTTCCCGGAGCTTAATGATAAAAATAAAACAGGAAGCCGGTTTCTGCCTGATAAGCGTAAAAGCCGTGCCAAACGCGAAAAAAACTCAGCTTGCGGGCGAATATAACGGCGCGTTAAAGGTAAAAGTGGCTGCTGTCCCGGAAGACGGCAGGGCAAACGGGGAAATTACGGAATTTTTTTCTGAAATACTTGGCGTGAACAAATCGCACGTGGAAATTATAAAAGGTTTTAAAAGCAGGCATAAGGTAATAAAAGTGACAGGGGTAAGCGCGGACAAACTTAAGGTTCTTCAGTCCTGAAAATGCGCTTCCCGCAAAAATATTAACGGAGGAAATAATGACTAATTTAACAAAACAGATTGAAAAAGCCGTAAAAAAAATTGATTCGGTCTCCAAAAAATTCAGGCCCACTGTCGGAATAATACTTGGCACAGGGCTTGGCGCCCTTGCAAAAGAAATAAAAGAACACTGCGTCATAGATTACGGCAATATACCGGGTTTCCAGAAATCAACAGCGGAATCCCATTCCGGCAAGCTGGTGCTTGGCGAGCTGGGCGGAAAAAAGGTAATTGCAATGTCCGGGCGTTTTCACAGGTATGAAGGCTATACCATGCAGCAGATTACTTTCCCGGTGCGCGTTATGAAAGCGCTTGGCGCCACGCACCTTTTAATTTCAAACGCGTGCGGCGGAATGAATCCCAAATTAAAGGGCGGGTCGCTGTGCATAATAGAGGACCACATCAATTTTATGGGCGACAATCCGCTTATAGGGCCCAATGACGAAAAACTGGGGCCAAGATGGCCTGATATGCTTGCCCCTTATTCGCATGAACTTATAAAGCTTGCCGAAGACGCGGCAAAGCGGAATAACATAGAGATTAATAAAGGAATATACGTGGCTGTTCTTGGGCCGTGTTTTGAAACAAGGGCTGAATACAGGATGTTTATGAAATTCGGCGATATAGTCGGAATGTCAACCGTGCCCGAAGTGATAGTCGGCGTGCACGCGGGGCTGAAGATCCTGGGCATTTCCGTCGTAACCGATGAATGCAACCCGGACCAGCTGGAACCTACTGACATAAGCAAAATACTTGCAAATGCAGCGGAAGCGGAGCCAAAACTGACAAAGATAATGAAAGAAGTTATTTCTAAGATATAAAACCGGACTTAATATCCGGTTAAGCTAAAAATGTTTTCAAGGAGGTCCGCATGAAAGAGACAAGCCCGGTTGAATGGAAGAATAATACGCTGAAGGTGCTTGACCAGACGCTTCTGCCGCACACAAAGAAATTCATCATCTGCAGGAATTCCAAAGAGGTGGGCAAGGCAATTGTGGACATGAAATTAAGGGGCGCGCCTCTTATAGGGATAGCGGCGGCTTTTGGCATGGCGATGGATATAAAAAAGAGCAAGGCAAAAAGTTATGAAAAACTGATAAAAGAAATGAAAGCAACAGGGGAGCATCTGCAGAAAACAAGGCCCACGGCGGTTAATTTAAAATGGGCAATATCAAGGATGAACGCGTTTGCCGCGTCAAATAAAGAAAGAAGGATTCAAAGCCTGAAAGAACTTCTTGTAAACGAAGCCGTAAGAATTTATAAAGAAGACCTTGAAAACAATAAGACAATAGGCAGAATAGGCGCGGAGCTTATAAGGCCAAAAGACAGGATACTTACTCACTGCAATGCCGGAGGCCTTGCCACGGCGGGATACGGCACGGCGCTTGGTGTCATAAGGGCTGCCGCGGCGCAGAAAAAGAAGATATCTGTGTATGTTGACGAAACAAGGCCGTATCTGCAGGGCGCCAGGCTGACCACTTTTGAACTTGCGGAAATGGGAGTGGACCACCACCTTATAACAGACAACATGGCAGGATATTTTATAAGCAATAAGATGGTTGACGTAATAATAGTGGGCGCCGACAGGATAGCGGCAAACGGCGACACTGCAAATAAAATAGGCACGTATACGCTTGCGGTGCTTTCTTACATCAATAATATACCGTTTTACGTGGCGGCTCCCTCTTCCACAATGGATTTTTCAATAAAGACAGGGGCGGAAATCCCGATAGAAATGAGAAGCGAAAAGGAAGTGACAGAGATATTTGGCAAGCCTATAACTCACAAAAAGACAAAAGCCCTTCATCCGGCTTTTGACGTGACGCCCGCCAGGTTCATAAGCGCGATAATAACCGAAAAAGGGATTATAAGGGCGCCTTTTGAGGCAAACCTGGACAAGGTGATTCTAAACAGGGAAATCGTAGCCAAGTTATGAGCGGCTGGGAAGATGACAGCTATTGCATAGCCTGCGGCAAAGAAAACCCCATAGGCATGAAGCTGGATTTTGTGCTGACAGACGACGGTATAGAAACCAGCTATGTTTTTCCCAAGATTTTTCAGGGGTATAAAGATACGGTTCACGGCGGAATGGTGGCTTTACTTTTGGATGAAATTATGGTAAATTTACCGTTGCGTAAAGATAAGATTCCCGCGGTCAGCGCTGACATAAAAGTGAAACTTAAAAAACCGCTGGCAGTGGGCGAAGAAGTCCTGGTGCGGGCAAAATATGTAAAAACCCGGTCCAGGTTTTTTATTGTTAAAGGCGAAGTGATAAGAAAAAAAGATAATCAACTGATAGCCGAATCCGAAGCCCTTTGTGTAAGGGTTGAAGGAAAAGGGCTTAAACTGTAATTAAAAAATGAAGTATAAAAAATTGCCGGAGGTTTTTGAATGGGTTGCGGAAAGAAAAGGCACAAAGCAAAGATTAAGACACACAAGAGGAAAAAACACAGAAGAGAAATGAAGTTTAAAAATTAATTATTAAGCTTAATTTACGGAGGAACTGATGTCAGGGCATTCCAAATGGGCTACAATTAAAAGAAAGAAAGCCGCCATTGATTCCAAAAGGGGCGCTGCTTTCACGAAGATAATAAAGGAAATTGTCGTCGCGGCAAGAGCCGGCGGCGGAGATCCCGCGGGAAACGCGCGTTTAAGGACCGTGCTTGAAAAAGCAAAAGGCGCGAATATGCCCGCTGACAACATCAAAAAGGCTATAATGCGCGGCACAGGCGAGCTTGAAGGCGTAACCTACGAAGAATTGATGTACGAAGGTTACGGGCCGGGCGGCGTGGCGCTTTTAATCGCCGTTACCACGGACAATAAAAACCGTTCCGCGGCAAGCGTAAGGGCGATTCTTTCCAAGTCAAACGGCGCAATGGCAACATTGGGCGCGGTTTCATGGCAGTTTGAACAGAAAGGGTACATAACGGTTCCCAAAGAAGAAATAGACGAAGAAACGCTTATGAGCATAGCGCTTGAAGCCGGAGCCGATGATATTCAGAACGAAGACGCCACATTTGACATAACAACAAAGCCTTCTGACTTTGAGGGTGTAAGAAAAGCCCTTGATGACAAAAAGGTTAAGTATTCTTCGGCTGAAGTGACAATGGTGCCGAAAAATTATGTAAAACTTCTGGGCAAGGACGCGGAGCAGATGTTAAGGCTTATGGACGCGCTTGATGAAGACGAAGACGTTCAGAATGTTTACGCTAATTTTGACATTCCGCAGGAAGAAATGGACAGGATAGGCAATCTGCCGGAATAATTGGAAAACAATCATAAGGCGGAGCGTTTAAAGCGCTCCGCCTTTTTTTTTAAAAAGTTTTGGGCGGTGGCAATAATTGTACAGGACGTTAAATCAGTACTTCCGCGAAAAATACGGGCACAGGATACACAAGATAACCATAAGCCTGCCGTTTGCCTGCCCCAATAAAGACGGCAGCATATCATCCGACGGGTGTATTTTTTGCAGGGAAGGCAGCCTTCCTGACGGCAATGACACAAAAATTCCCGTAGAAAAGCAGATACGCGCGGGGATAAATAAGGGCAAAAAACGCTTTGGAAAGAAGACGTTATTCATGGCGTATTTTCAGACCGGGACAAACACGTATGGCAGTGTAAAAGAGTTAAAAAAAATTTATGACCCCATACTTAATTTTAAAGAAGTTATAGGGCTTGATGTGGGCACAAGGCCGGACTGTATTGATGATGAGAAGGTTAACCTTCTTAAAAGCTACAGCGGGAGTTTAAAGGAAATATGGGTGGAACTTGGGCTGCAGAGCGGCAATGATAAAACTTTAAAGGCGATAAACAGGGGGCATAACGCCGCGGAATATGCCCGCGCTGCAGAACTTGTAAAAGGCGCAGGATTAAAGCTGTGCGCGCATATGATAATAGGTATTCCGGGAGAAAGCAGAAAAGATTATATAAATACAATTAATATGATAATCAAGTCAGGCGCTGACGCTGTTAAAATACATCCGTATCATATTCTTAAGGATACAAAAGCAGGCGAAGAATATCTGAAAAAGCCGTATAAGCTTCTTACTTTGGAAGAATACGCGGACGCGCTTGTTGAGTGCGTTAAGTTAATGCCTGCCGGAATGGTGCTGATGCGCTTTCACGGAGAGGCAAATGAAAATGTGCTGCTGGCGCCGGATTATTGCCTGCCCAAAAAAAGGGATGAATTAAAGGCGGTTTTTGAAGAAAAACTTAAAAAATTGCGGTAAAAATACTGTAAAGGAGTTTTTATGGATAATATGAAATGGAATGAGAAACTTAAAACAGGAGTCGCAATACTTGATAAACAGCATAAGGATTATTTGTCATTATGCGAAAAGGCATACAAGGCCGCAAATTCTAAAAGCTCCGGTTTATCAGCCGCTTTAAAGGCGGCAAATAAAGCCGCGGCACAGCATTTCAAAACAGAAGAAGAGATGATGGGAATGGTATTTTATCCCGAACTGCAGGGGCACAAAAATCTGCATGATAAATTCCTTAAGATGGAAGAGGCAATAGCAAAAGAGGCGGAATTGGGCGCTGATTCAAAGAAACTTGCGGATAAGATTAAAGAGGAATTATTTGACTGGTTTGTATTGCATATAGAAAAGAACGATTTGAAACTTGCGAAAATTTTAAAATTAAACAATATTAAATAGTTGACATTAATACAGTTTAGTATAAAATTTAAAAGTTCTTAAAACGGTTTATAATCAAGATGTAAAAATGTGGGTATGTGTTGTAATATAAAGTGTTTATTAGGTGGTCGTGCCCTCTGGGGTACTGCCGCATAATAAGTTTTCATAAGGTGGGCGTATAACTCGCTTGGTTATTTTATAAGCTCGACAAGATGAGGCTGACGGCGAAGCCGGAAGGCGAGCTTTGCGCCGAGTGAATAACGAGGAAAAGTGCCCGAAGGGCACGAAAGCAAAGCGAGGGGGCCGAGGAGCAATGCGCGTAAGCGCATTAGCGAGGTGGCCACTGGTTCGAGAATTAAGAAATATATAACAAGATGCTAAAAATGTGGGCGTGCCACTTCGTGGTACTGCCGCATTATAAAGTTTTCATTAGGTGGGCGCATAGCTCAGCTGGTTAGAGTATTAGCTCGACAAGCTAAGGGTCACTGGTTCGAGCCCAGTTGCGCCCACCATAAATAAAAAAAGCGCGGTTTCCCGCGCTTTTTTTATTTTATAAGATTGATTAGTTTAGTATTTAACGTCGGGCGGTGGAGGGCAGTAAACAGCAGCTTCCGGATTGTAGTACATCGTAGCCGCATGGCCTGCGCCGTTGTTTGTGTGCTGAATTATCAGGTGTATCTGATCAAGGCCGTCGCATGTTGCCATAGGCGCTGTATATGTACCTTTAAGAACAAGTTCCTCTCCGGCTGCAATTGATACATCCCTCCAGTACATCATTGAATCGCCGGGCATTGCTTCGCCTTTAACAACTGAAACGTTCTGCGGGTAAGGGTACCACCATCTGTCGCATTCATCTGATTCGTAATATTCGTGAATGGCAGCCACATCAAGGTGTTCGTAATTACGATTGCCGGTATTTTTAATACGCACTTCGTAGTTCATCGGCAGGCCTATATAATATCCGGCGTAACCTTCGGCTGTATAGAAATACGGCGCCTGAAACACAATGTCAATATCAAGCCATTGAAGTTCTCCGGCGTGTTCGCCGATGCCCTGTATGTGGCCCGCGGTAATTGTATTTACATCCCAGTCAACAGAGCCGTCTGAAGGGTCCGTTGTATAGGTGTATTCGGTGTTAACGGGAACTCCGCCGTTATCCGCGATAACTGTTGCAAGCGCCGCCGGGACTTCCTGCGGCCCTGAGACCGCGCCAAGTTCTTCTTTTGACGGGGAAGTGGGGTTAACGCTAGTATCGCAGGAAATTAAAAATAAGAACGAAGAAAAAACCAATAACGTTAATAATAACTTTTTCATTTTTTGTGCCTCCCTGATTTTATAAAATAATTATATATCAGACTTCTTTATTTGTCAAATATACTGTCAGGATTTATATATAGCGGCTTAAATAACAAACTTTCTTGTAAAAATCCCTTTAATTGTTATAATATACACATCCCCCAATTGACCGGCAGGGGATAATACTGCTGTTTGAGGTGCAATAAAAAATGTTAAAAGACATAGAAAAAAAGAAAGAATCTGTCATAGAGAATCTGAGGAAAAACCATTTTAAGGTGATACCCGTTGATAATGTGGAACTGGCAAAGGAAGAAATGCTTAAACTGATTTCTGAAGATGAAGTGGTGGGCGTGGGCGGTTCACTATCGGTGCGGGAGACAGGCGTAATAGAAGAGCTTCTTAACCGCGGCAATAAAGTGATTCATCACTGGCTGCCCGGCACTTTTATTGATGAAATCAGGGATGCAAGAAGAAGAGCGGTGCGCCTTTCAGACACTTATCTTACAAGCACAAACGCCATAACGCTGGAAGGTTATCTGGTTAATATGGACACCTTTGGCAACAGGGTAAGCGCTATGATTTACGGGCCGAAAAAAGTAATTATAGTAGCGGGATGGAACAAGGTCGTAAAAAATACTGACGAAGCTTTTAAAAGGATAAGGGAAGATGTGGCTGTGCGCAACGCGCAGAGGCTTAATATGGATAATCCCAACAAACTCTGCAAGGTTTCCGCTGTCATGTACGAAAGGCCGGATGATACCGATATTACAATAATTCTTATAAACGGCGAAATTGGATACTGATATCAGGGAGCTGACATGAAGAAAATAATTAATCTTAACGGCATATGGAATTTTAAAGCACAGGCAGGCGTTTCTGAAATAAAGGTTCCTTCCAACTGGTATCTGCAGGGCCATGATTTTGCGGGGAAAACTGAATACACAAGGGAATTTAATATCAAAAAAGCAAAGGATAAAAGATATAAAATTGTATTTAAAGGCGTGGATTATTTTGCATCTGTGTACATAAACGGAAAATTTGCGGGAAGCCACGAAGGTTATTTTCAGAAGTTTTCTTTTGACATAACAGATATCCTGAATAACGGCTCAAATAAGGTGGCTGTCGCTGTGGATTCGCCCAAAGAACCGGCTGAAAAATGGCCTGACAAGAAATACCTGATAAAGGGAATTTTTAACCACCACGACGCAAGGCCGGGTTCCTGGTCAAAAAAATACGGGCAGGACAAAAATACCGGCGGAATCTGGAATGAAGTCTATATTGAAGAATCCGAAAATATTGAAATAAGCACAGTGAAAATAACCCCGTATCTTAAGGATGACGGCGTCTGGAATACAGGCAGTGAAATAACAGTAATAAGCCGTCTTGCCGGGCCGGTAAAAGCATCGCTTACAAAAGCAATAAAACCGCATACCTTTAAAGGCGCGCCTGTAACTATAAAAAGGGAGATAGTTATTTATCCCGGTGAAAATAAGATTCAGGTGCATGCTGATTTAAAAAATCCAAGGCTGTGGTGGACGTGGGACTTTGGCAAACCTGATATGTATGAATTTTCATACTCCGTCACCGCTGAAAACGGTTTAAAAGACACATATTCTGATATCAGCGGAATAAAAGAACTGAAAAAAGCCGCTGATAACTGCTGGTATCTGAACGGCAGAAGAATTTTTCTGCGCGGTTCCAATATCATACCCACACAGTGGCTGTCTGAATATACAAAGGATAAAATTGAAAAAGATGTACGCCTTATGAAGGAGGCGAATTTTAACACAATACGAGTCCACGCCCATGTAAACAGGGAAGAATTTTACCGTGAGCTTGACAGGCAGGGTATTATGGTATGGCAGGACTTCGCGCTTCAGTGGAGTTACGAAACTACCCCTGAATTCATGGAAAACGCTTCATCGCAGATTAAGGATATGATAAACCTTCATTACAACAGGCCCTGCATTGCTGTCTGGTGCTGCCATAACGAGCCTTCCGTAAACGCGAAGCAGCTTGACCCGGTATTGTACAGAAAAGCGCGCGAAGAAGACGCTGTCAGGTATATTGAACAGTCATCAGATTTTAAACAGCATCCTTATCAGGGTTGGTATTTTGACGACAACTTCATAAACGCGTCTTCCACAATTGAAGGGCTTAAAGAAACCTTTATCATTACCGAATACGGCGCGCAGGCGCTGCCGTGCGTGGAAACGATGAAAAAGATGGAAAAGATTGCTGCAGCGGGAATGTGGCCGCCGGATTTTGAAGCGTGGGAATACCACGATTTTCAGTTTAAGACCAATTTTGACATTGCCCGGCTGGAAAAGGACACAACGCTTGAAGAGTTTATTGAAAGTTCGCAGCTTTATCAGGCGCGGCTTTTAAAGGAACAGACAGAAACTTTCAGGCTGATGCGGTATAAAAATCTAAACGGCCTTCTGCAGTTTATGTTCTGTGAATGCTGGCCTTCCATAACATGGGCGGTGGTGGACTATTACAGAAATCCCAAAAAGGGCTATTTCGCGCTTAAACAGGCCATGCAGCCGGTGCTTCCCGGATACAGGCTTTTTACCACAAGGATAGCACAGGGCGACGACGTAGGTTTTGGACAGTTGTGGAGCATGGTTTTTGTCATAAACGACACCCCGGCTGTTTTGAAAAATACAGCGCTTAATATTTCAATAACCGGCCCCGATAATAAAACCTGTTTCTCGGGAACCAAAAAACTCCCCGACATTATGGCCGACTCTCTTGCGCGCCCCTTTGAAGGCGTGCCTGATATTGCCAATAATTCGTTTAAAGCGGCTGACAATGATAAACCCGGAAATTACACAATGCGACTTACGCTTAAGGATGCCAAAGGAAAGACGCTTGGCACAAATTCCTACGGCTATGAAATTGTCGGCTCGCATAAGAGGAAAAAATAATTGAAAATAATAACTTCGCATTATAACCTTGATTTTGACGGGCTGGCGTCAATGGTGGCAGCGTCAAAACTTAATGAAGGCGCGGTTATGTATCTGCCGTGGAGCTTTGGCCCCGAAGTCAGGCGTTTTTATACTTTTTTCAAGCACAGGTTTAAGATTTTAAAGGACAAGGATGTTGACTTTTCAAAGGCGGAAAAGGTTATTATTGTTGACGCCATGTCGCGCGTGCTTTCCCCGCAGCTTAAAAAAGTGATAGAAGAAAAGAACCTGGAAACCATAATATACGACCACCATTCCATGGAAGACAAACTTAACGGGCAGAATATCAGGACCGTAAAAATCAATTACGGCGCCTGCACCACTTATTTTGTTGAAGAACTTTTAAACAGGGGAATTGAAATTACAAACGAAGAAGCCATGCTTTTTATGCTTGGGATATTCGCGGATACTTCAAGTTTTACAAGCATTAACACCACGCCTACGGACATGAAGGTTGCCGCGAAGCTTATGGAAAAGAATGTCAACATGAAGGCTTTTTCCGACTTTTTAAAAGAACATTTTGAAACCCCGCAGATCAAGCTTTTTGACAGGCTTCTTAAAAACCTGCAGGTTTTTGATATCCGCGGGCATAAGATACTTTTAACTTACGCGCGCTTAACCGAACACGTGCAGCAGCTTTCCGATGTCACTTCGCATATTATGAGCATGAACGCGGCTGACGCCGTTGTGTCGGTGGTTCAGATGGGAAATAAGATATTTGTGGTGGGCAGAAGCAGCGATGAAAAAATTGACATAAGCAGGGTGGTGCTTCAGTTTCAGGGCGGCGGGCATAAGACAGCGGCCGCGGCCGTGATACCGGTGAAAAAAGGCGTTGCCATAAAAGGCATACGCGACAGGGTATACGGGGCGATTCTGGAAACTGTAAGCGACAGGTTTACGGTTGCGGATATTATGACTTCTCCGGTGCGCGCGATATCGCCGGAGTTGACAATGGAAGAGGCCTACAGGATATGCATAAGGTTCAACAATAACGGGCTGCCGATAGTGGCATCTGATAAACTTACAGGATTTATAACCAAGGAAGACATTGAAAAAGGGATACTTCACAACCTTGGTTCAATACCTGTAAGCGGTTATATGAGCGGCAATGTAATTACCGCCGAAGAAAACTTTTCCATACCGCAGGCGCAGCAGCTTATGATTAAATACAACATAGGGCATCTGCCTGTTGTAAAAGACGGGAAACTGACCGGTATACTGACAAGGGCTGATATTTTTGAGTTCCTGTATAAAGAAAAGCCGATTAAAAAAGAGAAAATTATTTTTCACGAAAAAGATATTAATATGAAAGATAAGATGGAAGAAAAGCTTGATAAGGACACTTACGGCCTTATTATGAAAATAGGGGAATATGCCGATGAAATGGGTGTTAACGCGTATCTTGTGGGCGGTATTGTAAGGGATCTGTTTCTGAATGAAAAAGATATGGATGTTGATATCACCGTTGAAGGCGACGGCATGCAGTTTGCGCGATTCCTTGCGGATAAAATGGGCGGCGCGTATAAAGGGTTTGAAAGATTCAAGACAGGCAAGGTTTTTCTTGATAAGGGCAGGCGTATAGACGTCACCAGCGCGCGCGCTGAATTTTATGAATTTCCCGCGGCGCTTCCTGAAATAGAATTTACCCCCATCAGATACGACCTTTACAGAAGGGATTTTACAATAAACGCGATGGCGGTTCAGATAAACAGGAGCTATTTTGGGCGCTTTAACGATTATTTCAACGGTTTTGAAGACCTTCAGAAAGGAATTATAAGGACGCTTTATAATATGAGTTTTATTGATGACCCTACAAGGATTTTAAGGGCCGTGCGTTTTGAACAGAGATATAATTTTAAGATAGAGGAAAACACCATGCGTTTTATTGAGCAGACGCTTAAATACAATATTTTTGAAAACCTTCCGGGCGAGAGGATAAAAGACGAACTGTTTGTATCCCTTGAGGAAGCAAATCCGTTTAAAGTGTTCAAGCGTATGCACGACCTTAATATACTTGCAAGGCTGGGGAAAAAATTCAAAATTGACCTTACCGTGGAAAGAATATATCAGAAAGCCGCGGCTTTTGTCCCTTTAAAATTACGTCCGCTGGTATACTTTATGATTTTTACATACAATATGCCAAGGGAAGAATTTGTGCTGTTGGTTGATAAGTTAAAATTTAAATCCGAATGGCGCGCGGCGGTGATTTCGGGAAAAGACGATTTGGATAAAGTTTTTAAAGGATTACATAAAAAAGCGGCGGAAAACAGCGAAATTTATTTTCTTTTAAACGGCTATCCCGAAGAAACTTTGTATTATTTTATGGCCGCCTGCGACAGCGACTATGTAAAAAACAGGATAGAAAACTACCTGCATAACCTTAAAAATATAAAACCTGAAATTTCCGGGTCTGATTTAAAGCAGATGAATATAAAAACAGGGCCCGAATACGGAAAGGTAATTGCGAAAGTCCTGGAAGCAAAACTAAACGGGAAGTTAAAATCAAAACAGGATGAACTTGATTACGTCAAAAAACTTGTCAAAAAAAAGCGGAGGGGATAGCGTATGGATTTTTTTGAAACTGTAAAAACAAGGCGCAGCATCCGCAGGTATAAAAAAAGCGGTGTAATATCAAAAGAAGACCTGTTAAAGATAGCACAGGCGGGCAGCTGCGCGCCAAGCGCAAGATCTGTCAATCCGTGGAAGTTTGTAATATTAACCGAAAAAGACAGAATCATCGGGCTTGAAAAAATAATAGGAAATAACGGCAGGTTTCTGGCCGATGCTTCCGCGGCGATTGTAATTATATGCGAAGATACAAAATACTACCTTGAAGACGGATGCGCCGCCGCGCAGAATATCCTTCTTGCCGTGCGCGCGCTTGGTTTTGGCGCGTGCTGGATAGCCGGGGATAAGAAAGATTACTGCGAAGAAGTGCTTAAATACCTTGAAGCGCCTTCCGGATTCAGGCTTATATGCAGTATTGCAATAGGGATTCCGGACGAAAATCCCGTTAAAGAAAAACCTGAAATAGGAACTGTGGTCAAATGGGAAAGGTACCAAGAATAAAACCGCGGGAAATAAGTGTTGACAATTATTTGTTAATGTTATATATTTCTTTATCCTTAAAAGGTATTTGAATAAGGAACTTTTTTTTATTTGATCAGGAGGATTTTGTTTAAAATGAAGACTTTCATCGCAACAAAGGAAACAGTTCAGAGAAAATGGTACATCGTTGACGCGGACGGCAAAGTGCTTGGCCGTATGGCTTCAAGGATAGCCTCTGTTTTAAGGGGCAAACACAAGGCAACTTATACACCCCAGGTTGATACGGGGGATTTTGTTATAGTTGTAAACGTGGAAAAGTTAATCCTTACCGGTAAAAAGATGGAAAAGAAAGTTTATCAGACACACAGCGGCTATCCGGACGGTTTCAGGGAAGAAAGTTTTGAAGCCCTTATGGCAAGAAGGCCGGAAAAAGTGCTTGAAGAAGCGGTAAAGGGAATGCTTCCGAAAAACAGGCTTGGCAAAGAAATGCTTACAAAGTTAAGGATTTTTAAAGGCCCAAAGCATACATATACATCAATCAAACCGTTAGAACTTAAATAAGGAGGAAACTTAAATTGGCTTCAGTATTATATGGAACAGGAAGAAGAAAAACATCCATTGCAAAAGTATGGGTGAAAAGCGGCAGCGGAAAAGTTACCGTTAACGGAAAAGACGTAAAAGAATTTTTTAACAGAAGCACGCATATTGACCATTTAATGGAACCGCTTGAAGCGATAACAGCTTCGGGCAAATATGATATTACCTGCAAAACCATCGGCGGCGGGCAGACAGGCCAGGCCGGCGCGATAAGGATGGGCGTTGCAAGGGCGCTTTCAAAAACAGATGAAAACACGCACACTGTCCTTTCAAGGGGCGGATTTTTAATGCGCGATGACAGAATGGTTGAAAGAAAGAAATACGGTAAAAAGAAAGCAAGAAGGTCATTCCAGTTCAGCAAGAGGTAATACCTCTTATATACAAAAAGCCCGGGCCGAAAGGTTCGGGCTTTTTTATTTTACGGGAGTTAAAACGTGATATTTAAAAAACTTGGAAATTCGGATATGAACATCTCCGTTATAGGCCTGGGAATGTTTGCCACAGGCGGCGAAGGGTGGAAGTTCGCGTGGGGGCCGCAGGATGACAATGAAACCATAAACGCGGTTAATGCTTCACTTGAATGCGGAATTAACTGGGTGGATACAGCGCCCGCGTACGGGCTTGGCCATGCCGAAACCGTCCTTGGGAAAGCAATTAAAGGCAAACGCGATAAAGTATATATTTTTACCAAATGCGGAAGGGTATGGGATAATAATGGCAATCTGTCAGCGGTGCTGGATAAAGAATCCATATTAAAAGAGTGTGAAGACAGTTTAAAAAGGCTTGGCTCTGATTATATAGACCTTTATCAGATTCACTGGCCGCAGCCTGATGAGAAAATTGAAGAGGCGTGGGAGGCAATAGGCAGCCTTGTAAAAGCAGGAAAGATAAAATACGCGGGAGTGTCTAATTTTAATACTGCGCAGATGAAACGCGCAATGACAATATTGCCAATAACATCTTTGCAGCCGCCTTATAGTTTAATGCGCAGGGAAGCGGAAATGGATTTTAAGTTCTGTAAAGATAATAATATCGGTATTATTGTTTACAGCCCCATGGCAAAAGGGCTGTTGTCAGGCAAATATAATAAAGACAATGTATCGGCATTTGCTGATACCGATCACAGGAAAACTGATGGTATGTTTAAGGGAAGTAATCTGGAAAATGCGCTGCATCTGGTTGAGCTTATGAAACCTATGGCGGAAAAAAGGGGATGCGCTGTTTCAAATATAGCCGTGGCGTGGACCCTTTCAAACAGCGCTGTTACTGCGGCTATCTGCGGGGCGCGCAGCGCGAAACAGGCGGCTGTAAACGCGGCTTCAGCGGGCGTTATTCTGACTGAAGAAGAACTGAAACTTTTAAATATATAACAGGAGATAATATATGGCATCGTGGGGAACGGCACTTTCGGCAAATGACACATACGAGACAATAAGAGACGCGTTTTTTGAACAATATGATGACGGCGAGGAAGTCAAAGATATTACCGCTGATATTTTAAAGGAATACAAAGAACTGTCGGCGGACCCGGAAGAATCAAATAACTTCTGGTTTGCGCTGGCAAAATTTCAGTGGGAATGCAAAGCGCTGGATAAGGATATCTTTGAGAAAGTAAAGGGTATAATAGAATCAGGCAATGATATTGAATTATGGAAGAAGATGGAAGATGTAAGCGAAGAGGACATATTAAGGCGCGGCAGGGTTTTAAGAAAGTTTATTGAAGAGCTGTCATCGGAAAAATTTACGGCAAGGAAAAGGAAAAACGCATAATAACGGAGAGTTGACATAACATCATATATGATGTATAATTAATTTGAATAAAACATAGAGGGACAGAGATGAAAGTAATTTACTATTTTACAAGGTCGGGCAGGAAACCTGTGTTTGAGTTTATTGAAGAGCAGGGGGAAAAGGAACAGGCAAAGATATACCGCAATATTTCAATGCTGCGGGAGCAAGGTTATATGCTGCACAGGCCTCATGCGGCAAAGATTACAGAAAAGATATATGAATTAAGGGTTGAAGCAGTGCAGGACAATTTCAGGATATTGTATTATTTTAATTTTGGCGAGCGTGTTGTTCTTTTGCACGCTTTTAAGAAAAAGACTCAAAAGTTAAACCGTAGCGATATAGAAACCGCGGAAAACAGAATGAAAGATTTTATTGAAAGAATTGAAAAGGGAGAAGTGATTATATGAAAAAAATTAAACTGGTTGATGAGGACAAGTTTTTTGATAATGTATTAAAACGGAAACTTAAAAATAAGACATTTAAAGATGCTTATGAAGCCGAAGGCCTGCGCCTTCAGCTTGCCCATGAACTTTATGAAGCGAGAAACAAGAGGCATATCTCACAGAAAAAACTTGCCGATAAACTGAAGATGCCGCAGCAGCAGATATCAAGGATTGAAATGGGGAATCAGAATATCACTCTTGATACGCTTAGCCGGATAACGTCTGCCTTGAATGTAAGGGCGGATGTTAAGCTTAAACTATTATAGAAGCGTACTTGGCAGCCTGTATTCCTGGCAGGATAAATACTTGTTATTAATGTTATAATAAACAAAACGAACAAGAGGGTTAAATGAAGTTTGATTTCGAAATCACACAAAAGACATTAAAGTGCATATCGGAAATAGAGCGCGTTAAAGGTGTGCTTGAAGCTATCAGTATAAATAAAGCAGGCCTTGAAAAGCTTAGAAAACTAAGTGCGGCATATGAATCGCATTATTCCACCCACATAGAAGGCACGACGCTTACGCTAAAACAGTCAGAAAACATACTTCTCCATAATAACCAAAAAGGAACCCGCAGAAATGACGCGCTTGAATTATTGAATTACATGAAAGCATTTAACCTGGCATCCGGGACAGGAAGAGTCAGAATCGGGGAAGCGGATATTAAAAAATACCATTCAATACTTGTAAAAGGTGTCAGGGGAGAAGAAGCATCCCCCGGTAAATACAGGACAAAACAAAATTATGTTGTTAATTCCGCTACCGGAGATATTGTATACACTCCGCCGCCGCCTGATAAAGTGCCGGCGCTTATGAAAGATTTTTCGCTGTGGCTGTCCAAAAAAGATGAACTGCATCCTGTTGTAAAATCCGCTATTGCGCAGTTCTGGCTTGTACATATACACCCGTTCAGGGATGGTAATGGCAGGGCGGCAAGGATTCTGTCGATGCTTATTTTATTCTCTGCCGGATATGATTTTAACAGGCTTTTTACGCTGTCGGAATACTATGATAAAAACAGGCTTAAATATTATAATGCAATTCAGTCGGCAAGGGATACGGGCGGAGCTCCGGATTTAACGCAGTGGATTGAATATTTCTGCGAGGGGCTGAAAAAACAGCTTAAGGCAACTGGAAAAACAGTATTAGAAAGTTCGGAGAAAAGTTCGGAGAAAAGTTCGGAGAAAAGTTCGGAGAAAATTCTTGCTATGTTCAGGAAGAATTCGAAGATGTCAGCCGCGCAGGCAGCTGAAATACTTGGCATTACAAGCCGCGGTGTTGAAAAACAGATTTCCGCGCTTAAAAAAGCTGGACTGCTGAAAAGGATAGGCGGGGATAAAGGCGGGCATTGGGAAGTGAAAGAAAACAGCAGATTATAAAAAATTAAATATTTGTTTGACAAATAAACCCTGCGGTGTTATAAATGTTACATCAATAAAAATTTAACGGAGGAAACAAATGGCACACGCGGCAATAGCAAAAATAAACGCTGCAACCATTCTGTCCTCCACAACCCTTTTACTAACAGTCACAGTCCTTCTAGTCGGATTAGTGCGACTTACAGTCGTCCTTTAACGGACAACTGGGCGCAAAAATCCGGCACCATCTTTAACTAACCCAATCAAAACGATTTTTGCGCCGTAAAAGGTCTATTTTGCGGTGTTTTTGCACGTGTTTTACGGTAAAAAAACCTTATATTTTAAGGGTTTTCCTGTTGAAGCAGGAGCAGTTTTTTGATATAATTTTTAAGTTTTATCTTTTGAAACAAAGATTAAAAAGCCATATAAACAGGAGGAAAAATATGAGAAGCGATAAGATGACAAAAGGCCCGGAGCGGGCTCCGCACAGGTCACTTTTTAAGGCCATCGGCTACACTGATGAAGAATTAAAAAGGCCTATAATCGGCGTTGTAAATTCTTTTAATGAATTAATACCGGGGCATATTCACCTGCGGACAATTGCTGAAGCCGTTAAAGCCGGCGTAAGAATGGCGGGCGGAACTCCCATGGAATTTCCGGCAATAGGCGTATGCGACGGAATCGCGATGGGACATCAGGGAATGAAATACTCGCTTGTATCCCGCGAATATATAGCGGACAGCATTGAAATAATGGGAATGGCTTATCCTTTTGACGGAATTGTTTTTATACCAAACTGCGACAAAGTGGTTCCGGGAATGCTTATGGCTGCCGCGCGGTTGAATGTTCCAAGCGTATTTGTAAGCGGCGGCGCAATGCTTGCGGGTAAATACAAAGGCAAAAGCTATGACCTGATTTCCGGCGGTTTTGAAGCTGTGGGCGAATGCGCAAACGGAAAGATAACAGAGAAAGAACTCGAAGCGATAGAAAACGTAAGCTGCCCGACGTGCGGTTCATGCTCCGGAATGTTTACCGCGAACACAATGAACTGCATGACAGAAGTGCTGGGATTGGGACTGCCCGGAAACGGCACAATTCCCGCTGTTTATTCCGAAAGGATAAGGCTTGCAAAGACAGCAGGCATGCAGGTTATGGAGATGGTTGAAAAAGATATTAAGCCGCGCGACATACTTACCGAAAAAGCGTTTGAAAACGCGTTTACGCTTGACGTGGCGCTTGGCGGTTCCACAAACACAATACTTCACCTGCCGGCAATAGCGCACGAAGCGGGTTTTGAATTCAGCCTTGAAAAAATAAACGCCATAAGCGACAAAACGCCCACGTTATGCAAATTGTCGCCCGCGCTTTTACCCACAGGCGGACAGCATTACATACAGGACCTTTATGAAGCGGGCGGAGTTCAGGCGGTTATAAAAGAACTTGCAAAAAAGAACCTTGTGCACCTTGACCTTATGACTGTTACAGGCAAAAAGATAAAAGACAATATTAAAGATGTTGAAAACATAAATCCAAACGTAATAAGGACGCCTGATAACGCGTATTCGCCAAAAGGCGGCCTTGCCATACTGTTTGGAAATTTAGCTCCCAACGGCGCTGTTGTAAAACAGGCGGCTGTTGCGCCGGAGATGATGAAAAGGGAGGCCAGGGCAAGGGTTTTTGAATCCGAAGAAGAAGCTCAGAAAGCGATTCTTGGGAAAAAAATCAAGCCCGGTGATGTAGTGGTGATAAGGTACGAAGGCCCCAAAGGCGGCCCCGGAATGCGCGAAATGCTTGCGCCCACCGCGGCAATAGCAGGCATGGGATTGGATAAAGAAGTCGCGCTTTTAACCGACGGCAGGTTTTCCGGCGGAACTCGCGGAGCCGCAATCGGCCACGTATCGCCCGAAGCAATGGAAGGCGGCGTAATAGCTGTGGTAAAAGAAGGCGACGTAATTGAGATAAATATTCCGGAGAAGAAACTTGAATTAAAGGTTTCTCAGGATGAGATAAAGAAAAGATTTGAAGCGTGGAAATGCCCCGAACCAAAGATTAAAACAGGGGTTATTTACCGCTACGCGAAAAGCGTGACATCCGCGTCAACAGGCGCGGTTTTTAAAGATTAAAAAATAAATACAAGGAGACATTTATGAACGGCGCGAAAATATTGCTTGAATGCCTGAAAAAAGAGGGCGTGGACACCATATTCGGATATCCCGGAGGCGTTGTACTGCCTTTGTTTGATGAGATATACAGCGAAAAAGATATAAAGCTTGTGCTTGTGCGCCATGAACAGGGCGCCGCGCATATGGCGGACGGTTATTCACGATCCACAGGAAAGACGGGCGTTTGCCTTGCGACATCAGGGCCCGGCGCGACAAACCTTGTTACCGGCATTGCCACAGCGTACATGGATTCAATCCCCATGGTTGCTTTGACGGGCCAGGTTAACACACCGCTTATAGGCAACGACGCTTTTCAGGAAGCTGATATGGTGGGAATAACCCGCCCGATAGTAAAGCACAACTATCTTGTAAAAGACATAAAGGACCTTGCGCAGACAATTAAAAACGCTTTTCACATAGCGTCCACCGGAAGGCCGGGGCCTGTTCTGGTTGATTTGCCCAAAGATGTTTTTACTTCACAGATGGAATTTTCAAAGTATCCTGACCAGCCGCTCTTAAGGGGATATAAACCCACTTATGAAGGCAGCAAGGTGCAGATAAAGAAAGCCGCGGAGATGATAGAAAAAGCGCAGAGGCCGCTTTTGTACGTGGGCGGCGGGGTTACGCTTTCAAACGCGTCTGAAGAGCTTATTAAGTTCGCGGAAAAAGCGGATATCCCGATAACCACAACGCTTATGGCAATGGACACGCTGCCCGCGGGCCACAGGTTAGGCCTTGGAATGCTTGGAATGCACGGCACAAAGTATGCCAATTACGCTGTTCAGGAATCGGATTTGTTAATTGCGGTTGGCGCGCGTTTTGACGACAGGGTAACGGGAAAGGTGGCGGACTTCGCGCCGCACGCGGATATAATCCACATTGATATAGACCCTTCCGCGATAAGCAAGATAATAAAAGTTGACCTGCCTATTGTGGGTTCCGCAAAGAATATACTTCCGGAGCTTACAAAAGAGGTTAAGAAAAAAGAGCATAAAGAATGGCTTACGCAGATAGAACAGTGGAAAAAGGATTTTCCGCTTACGTACCGCGACAGTGATTCGGAAATAAAGCCGCAGTATGTAATACAGAAAATATCGCAGATGGTAAAAGACGATACAATAATAACCACCGAAGTGGGGCAGCATCAGATGTGGGCCGCGCAGTTTTACGGATTCAGGAAAAACAGGACATTTTTAACGTCCGGCGGGCTTGGCACAATGGGTTATGGTTTCCCCGCGGCAATAGGCGCGCAGGCCGGCAACCCGGGCAAGCTTGTCATAGACATAGCCGGTGACGGTTCCATTCAGATGAATATTCAGGAGCTTGCAACCGCTGTTAAGTATAAATTCCCGGTTAAGGTTGTTATCCTGGACAACGGATATCTTGGTATGGTAAGGCAGTGGCAGGAACTGTTCTACGGCAAACGTTATTCGCACACAATAATTGACCACAGCGTTGACTTTGTAAAACTTGCCGAAGCATATGGCGCCAAAGGGATAAGGATTGAGAAAAAACAGGATGTGGAAAAAGCCCTTAAAGAGGCGTTTGCGTATGACGGGCCGGTGATAATGGACTTTATCACGGCGCGTGAAGAAAACGTATGGCCTATGGTTCCGGCAGGCGCCGCGCTTGGAAAAATGATAGAAGGAGAGCTGGCTTAAAAGGCCGGCAGGGTGAACTGACATGACAAAAACAAAGACGATATCCGTAATAGTTGAAAACCAGCCGGGAGTCCTGGCAAGGATAGCGGGCCTTTTTTCCGGCCGCGCGTACAACATAGATTCGCTTGCGGTAGGCGAGACAGAGGACAAATCAACATCGCGCATGACCATTATGGCAACCGGCGACGAACTTGTGCTTGACCAGATTGTAAAGCAGTTAAACAAGTTAATTGACGTTATTAAAGTTGTGGATATGTCGCAGGAAAGTTACGTAGAAAGGGAGCTTGCGCTTATAAAGGTTAATGTGGCGGGAAAAGACAAGACAGAGCTTATGAATGTTGTAAACGTATTCAGGGCAAGGATAGTGGACGCTACAAACGAAACCTATATGATTGAAGTGACCGGAACGGATGAAAAGATAACGGCGCTTACTGACCTTGTAAAACCTTTCGGCATACAGGAAATGTCAAGGACCGGCGCGGTGGCGCTTACCAGGGGAAAAAGATAAAGAAAAAAAGAAATATAAAAAACTTTTTGAAGGGAGAAATAAGAAATGAAAACGTATTATGACAAAGACGCGGATTTAAAGGTATTGAAAGGCAAAAAAGTGGCGGTTATCGGTTATGGCTCGCAGGGCCATGCGCATTCCCTGAACATGAAAGACAGCGGAATAGACGTAAGGGTAGGATTAAGAAAGACATCCAAACACTGGGCGGAAGCGAAAAAAGCCGGCTTAAAGGTTGTTGAAATTGAACAGGCGGCAAAAGAAGCGGACGTAATTATGATGCTTGTTCCGGACCAGACGCAGTCGGAAATTTATTACGCGCATATAGAAAAGTACCTGACAGAAGGCAAAGCGCTAGCATTTGCCCACGGTTTCAGCATTCACTTTAAGGAAATCAAGGCGCCTAAAAATGTTGACATTATCATGATTGCGCCCAAAGGGCCGGGACATATGGTACGCAGGGTTTACACCGAAGGAAAAGGCGTTCCGTCGCTTATCGCCATTTATCAGGACTTTACGGGCAACGCAAGAAAGATAGCGCTCTCTTATGCCAAGGCAATCGGCGGCACAAGGGCGGGCGTTCTTGAAACAACATTCAAAGAAGAGTGCGAAACAGACCTTTTCGGCGAACAGGTTGTGCTTTGCGGCGGAATCAGCTCTTTGATTATGGCGGGTTTTGAAACGCTTGTGGAAGCGGGCTATGCCCCTGAAATGGCGTATTTTGAATGCCTTCACGAAACAAAGCTTATCGTTGATTTAATTTATGAAGGCGGAATAGCCAATATGAGGTATTCAATTTCTGACACAGCGAAATACGGCGACATAACACGCGGGCCAAGGATAGTAAACGCGGAGACAAAGAAAGAAATGAAGAAATGCCTGCAGGAAATCCAGTCCGGCCAGTTCGCGAAAGAATGGATGGCTGAATACAGGGCGGGAAAACCGAACTTTAACAGGCTTCTGGAAAAAGACGCGAACCACCAGATAGAAAAAGTGGGCGCAAAGCTAAGGGCTATGATGTCATGGAAACACAAATCGCTTATCGAAGGAAATAAAAAAGCGGTTAAGAAATCCGCGAAGAAGGCAAAGTAAAAATTTTATATCCGGAAGAAAGCGCGGTTGAACCCGCGCTTTCTTCCGCCTAAACAGTAAAATATAAGGAGATTACCGATGGCACAGGATAAAGTTATCATATTTGACACAACCTTAAGGGACGGAGAACAGGTACCGGGAGCGTCGCTTACAAAAAATGAAAAAATACAGATAGCCCTTCAGCTTGAAAAGCTTGGGGTTGATGTCATAGAAGCGGGGTTTCCAATGTCCTCGCCGGGAGATTTAATTTCGGTTTCCGAAATAGCAAAAGCCGTAAAGAAACCTATCATAGCCGGGCTTTGCCGCGCCGTGCGCAAAGATATAGACGCGTGCAGGGAAGCGTTTAAAAAGACAAGCAAAGGCCGTATACACACCTTTATCGGCACGTCCCCGCAGCATGTGCATTACATAACGCGCACCACAGAAGAAGAGGTTCTGCGCAGGGCAATTGACGCCGTTAAATACGCAAGAAATTACTGCGGCGATGTTGAATTTTCGGCAATGGACGCGACGCGCACTGATTTTGATTATCTTTGCAGGATTGTTGAAGAGACTATTAAGGCGGGCGCAAGCACTGTTGACATTCCGGACTCTGTCGGCTACGCGGAACCTTATGAATACGGCAATCTGATTAAAAAACTTATGAATACCGTCCCAAATATAAACAAGGCCGTGATAGCGGTTCACTGCCACAATGACCTTGGAATGGCAACGGCCAATTCCCTTATGGCCGTATTAAACGGCGCCAGGCAGGTTGAATGTACCATTAACGGCCTGGGTGAACGCGCGGGCAACGCGGCGCTGGAAGAAATTGTAATGACCATGAAAGTCAGAAACGATATTTACAGGACCACTACAAACATAAATACCGAAGAGATTTACAGGACATCAAAGCTTGTAACAAGGCTTACGGGAATGCCCGTGCAGCCGAATAAATCTGTTGTCGGTGAAAACGCGTTCGCGCACGCTTCCGGAATTCATCAGGACGCGATTTTAAAGCACGAATCCACGTTCGGTATAATGACCCCGCAGTCAATAGGCATTCCGGGACACGAACTTGTTTTAACCGCGCGCTCGGGCAAACATGCGCTGCAGCACAGGCTGAACTATCTTGGCTATAAGATAGGCGAAGCGCAGCTGCCCGACACGTACGCGAAATTTCTTACAATAGCGGACAAGAAGAAAGAGGTTTTTGACGAAGACCTTGTCCATATGATGGAAGGCAATGATGCAAGCTCTCACGGCATTTACAACCTTGATTATATTTACGTTGCAACCGGCAATAAGATAGTGCCGACAGCGACAATAGAAATAAGCAAAGACGGAAACAAAAACACAAAGGCCGCTACAGGCGACGGTCCGGTGGACGCGATGTTTAAGGCGATAAATGAAGCAACCGGAGAAGAAAACATTAAACTAACCGACTACCAGATTAAAGCCGTCACCAAAGGCACTGAAGCAATGGGAGAAGTAAATGTAAGGATATCAAGGGATAATAACGAAGTGACAGGCCGAGGCGCTTCCACGGATATTCTTGAAGCCAGCGCGAAAGCATACCTTTCGGCAATAACAAAACTGGAAAAAGAAACCGGCAAAAAAGCTGAATCAAAAGCGGCGGTTAAAAAGGCTAATAAGAAAAAAGCGGCGAAAAAATAAAATAAGCCAAAGGAGAACGGTAAAATGGGAATGAATATTGCGGAAAAGATATTGGCCGCCAAAAGCGGAAAAAAGCACGTTGAACCGGGGGAACTTGTAATTGCGGATATTGACCTTGTCCTGGCAAACGACATAACCGCGCCGATAGCCATAAAGGAATTTAAAAGCGCCGGCGCCACAAAAGTGTGGGACCGCACAAAAGTCGCGCTTGTTCCGGACCACTTTACGCCGAACAAGGATATCAAGTCCGCGGAGCAGGCAAAGATGTTAAGGGAATTCGCGCGCGAGCAGAAGCTTACGCATTATTACGACCAGTCAGACGTAGGAATAGAGCACGCGCTTCTGCCGGAACAGGGCGTAGTGGTGCCGGGAGACCTTGTAATAGGCGCGGATTCGCATACCTGCACATACGGCGCGCTTGGCGCGTTTGCAACGGGAGTGGGTTCAACAGACGCGGCTTTCGGCATGATGACAGGAAAGGCATGGTTTAAGGTGCCGCCTTCAATAAAATTTGTATATAAAGGCAAGCTTAATAAATGGGTAAGTTCAAAAGATTTGATACTTTACACCATAGGCGATATCGGAGTTGACGGGGCGCTTTATAAGGCAATGGAATTTACAGGCCCGGTGATTGACAAACTGTCCATGGACGCAAGGCTTACCATTTCAAACATGGCAATTGAAGCAGGCGGCAAAGCCGGCCTTATGAATCCGGACGATACAACGATTGAATACGTAAAAAAACGCGCCGAACACAAGTGGAAGATTTTCACAAGCGATAAGGACGCGAAATATGAAAACGTTATTGAATACGACTGCTCTAAAATAGAGCCCGTGGTATCGTGCCCGCACCTGCCGGAAAATACAAAACCGGCTTCAAAGCTTTCCAAAATAGCGGTTGACCAGTCGGTTATAGGTTCCTGCACAAACGGAAGGATTGAAGATTTAAGGATTGCGGCAAAGATTTTAAAAGGCAAAAAGATTAATTCCCGCGTAAGGTGCCTTATATTCCCGGGGACAAAAGAGATTTATATGCAGGCTATACACGAAGGGCTTGTGGATATTTTTGTGGGCGCCGGCGCCATATTCAGCATGCCCACATGCGGGCCGTGCCTTGGCGGACACATGGGAATTCTGGCAAAAGGCGAAGTTGCAATATCAACAACAAACAGGAATTTTGTGGGAAGGATGGGGCATACGGAATCGTCCGTATATCTTTCATCGCCCGCTGTAGCCGCGGCATCGGCCATCCTTGGCAGGATAGGCACACCTGATGAGATTAAAAAATAACGGAGGATAACATGAACATAAAAGGGAAAGTATGGAAGTTTAAAGATGACGTGGATACGGACCTTATAATACCTGCAAGGTATTTAAACACATCCGACCCGGCTGAACTTGCAAAGCATTGCATGGAAGACGCGGATAAAACCTTTGCCGGCAAGGTGGGCAAGGGAGATGTTATCGTGGCGGGAAAAAACTTTGGCTGCGGAAGCTCGCGCGAGCACGCGCCTGTGGCAATTAAAGCTGTCGGCGTGTCATGCGTAATAGCCAAAGATTTTGCCAGAATTTTTTACAGGAATTCATTCAATATCGGGCTGCCGATATTTGAATCCGAAGAAGCGTCCGCGAAGATAGCCGAAGGCGATACAGTGGAAATTGACGCGGCCAAAGGTATTATCACCAATATTACAAAAAATGAAACATACAAAGTAAAACCCATTCCGCCTTTTATGCAGGAACTTGTGGAAGCGGGCGGCCTTTTAAAATTTGCGAAAACAAAGTATAAGATTAAATAAGAAATTAAAAATCAGATAAAAAACTGAACAAATTGAGAGGAGAATCAGAAATGGCCAAGTCCAAGTCAAAGTCGTACAACATAGCTTTAATGCCCGGAGACGGCACAGGCCCTGAAGTCCTGGCTGAAGGTTTAAAGGTATTAAAAACAGCAGGCGAAAAATACGGGGTAAAGTTAAATCTCGAGAAATATGATTTTGGAGGCGAGCGGTATAAAAAGACAGGCGAAACGCTTCCGGATTCCGCGATAGAGGAATTAAAAAAGTCAGACGCAATTTATCTTGGCGCCATTGGCCATCCTGATGTAAAGCCGGGAATTCTGGAACTGGGTATACTTTTAAAATTACGTTTTGCCCTTGATCAGTACATCAACTTAAGGCCTGTAAAACTTTATCCCAACGTGGATACGCCGCTTAAGGACAAAGGACCGGAACACATTGATTTTGTCGTTATAAGGGAAAATTCAGGCGGTATATATACAGGAATGGGCGGCGTGGCGCAAAAAGGCACGCAGAACGAAGTTGCCACACAGGTTATGGTTTACACAAGGCCTGTAGTTGACCGCTGCTTAAAGTACGCGTATGAATTTACAAAGAAAAGAAACAGCAAAAAGAAAATGCTTACGCTTGTCCACAAAAATAATGTGTTAACAAACTGCGGAGACCTGTGGGTAAGGGCGCACAAGGAAATGGGCGATAAGTATTATAAGGATATTAAGCAGGATTACGCGCACGTGGACGCGACCACAATGTGGTTTGTAAAGAACCCGGAATTTTTTGACGTTATCGTGACAGAAAACCTGTTCGGCGATATCATCACCGACCTTGGCGCCATGATTCAGGGCGGCATGGGAATAGCGGCCGGCGGAAACATTAATCCCGAAGGCGTTTCAATGTTTGAACCTATCGGCGGTTCCGCACCCAAGTACACAGGTAAGAACGTTATTAACCCGCTTGCAGCGATAAACGCCGGAGCCATGATGATGGACACGCTTGGCGAAACAAAAATGGCAAAATCAATTGATAACGCTGTTACAGCGGCGCTTGCATCCGGAAAAATCAAAAGTATGTCGGCCGGAAAAATGGGAATGGGCACCAAAGAAATGGGCGATTTTGTAGCATCGCTGGTTAAATAAAACAAACATTAGATAAAGGAGAAAGCAGATGAGCAAACAATATAATGTCGCTATAATGGGCGCGACCGGCGCGGTTGGCGAGATAATGAGGGACATACTTGAAGAAAGAAAGTTTCCGGTAAAGGATATTAAGTTTCTGGCATCAGAGCGTTCAAAAGGCAAGAAAATGAAGTATCAGGGCAGGGATGTTGAAATAGAAGTGTTAAGCCCGGATTCATTTAAGGGCGTTGACATTGTGCTTGCGTCAGCAGGCGCGTCAGTCAGCAAAGAGTATGTAAAGCACATACTTGACGCAAAGGCGCTTATAATTGACAACAGCTCCGCGTTCAGGATGGATGATGATGTGCCTCTTGTGGTGCCGGAAGTAAACCCGGAAGACATACGCCTTAACAAGGGCATTATCGCGAATCCCAACTGTTCCACCATCATTATGCTTGTTCCGATAAAGCCGATACACGACAAAGCAAAAATTAAAAGGATAGTTGTTTCAACGTATCAGGCAACGTCAGGCGCGGGAGCAAAAGGTATGATGGAACTGGAACAGCAGGCTAAGGACTGGGCCGCCGGAAAAGAACCGAAAGTTGAAAAGTTCGCATACCAGATTCTTTTTAATTTAATACCGCACATTGACGTATTCTATGAAGACGGTTATACCAAAGAAGAAATGAAGATGGTTAACGAAACCCGCAAGATAATGCACGCGCCGGATATGCAGATAACCGCGACCACGGTCCGCGTGCCGTGCCTGCGTTCGCATTCCGAATCCGTTAATATTGAAACGGAAAAGAAACTTACCGCAAAAGAAGTGCGCGAGCTTCTTGAAAAAGCGCAGGGAGTCACCGTGCAGGATGATATTCACAATAAAAAATATCCAATGCCGCTTTTTGTGTCGGGCAAGGATGATGTTTATGTCGGCCGCATCAGGGAAGATTTCTCCATAGACAAAGGGATCAACCTGTGGGTGGTGGGCGACCAGTTAAGAAAAGGCGCTGCTTTAAACGCGGTTCAGATTGCGGAAGTTGTGGCAAAAGAAGGGCTGAAATAAAAAGCAAAAAAAGCCCCGCCTGATAAAGGCGGGGCTTTTTAATATCAGGAGGTAATAATAATGATAGCAAGATATACAAGGCCGGAAATGGGCGCTTTATGGACAGAAGACGCCAAATATCAGTCGTGGCTGGATGTGGAAGTTGCCGTATGCGAAGCATGGGCAAAAAAGGGAAAAATTCCCAAAAAGGATATTGCAATCATAAAGAAAAAAGCCGCTTACAATGTAAAGCAGATAGAAAAAATTGAAGCGGTGGTAAGGCACGACGTAATAGCGTTTCTTACGTCAGTTTCAAAACACGTGGGCCCTTCATCCCGTTTTGTCCACATGGGAATGACATCGTCTGACCTTGTGGATTCAGCGATGGCTTTAAGGATGGTAAAAGCCTGTGATATTATTATAGAAGGGCAGAAAAAACTTATAGCGGCCTTAAAAAAGCTTGCGGTAAAGCATAAATATACGGTAATGATAGGGCGTTCGCATAATATTCACGCCGAACCAATTACATTCGGGCTTAAAGTACTTGTGTGGTACTTCGAGGGAAAAAGAAATTTAGAAAGGCTTATTTCCGCGAAAGAAGAAATCCGCGTGGGTAAAATATCCGGGGCTGTCGGAAATTATGCCAATATAGACCCGGCGATAGAACTTGACGCGCTTACAAGAGTGGGTTTAAAAAGGGCGGAAATTGCAAATCAGATTATTCAGCGCGACAGGTACGCGGCATTAATGAATACTATGGCTGTTGCCGCGGCTTCAATAGAAAAAATAACCGTGAATTTAAGGTTAATGCAGCACAGCGAGATTTTAGAGACAGAAGAACCATTCGCAAAGGGTCAAAAAGGCAGCTCTGCTATGCCGCATAAAAGAAATCCTGTGGTCTGCGAAAACCTGTCAGGCCTTGCCAGGATTGTAAGGACAAACGCCCTTGCTGCCATGGAAAATATAGCGCTTTGGCATGAACGCGACATTTCGCACAGTTCTGTTGAAAGAATCGCGGTTCCGGACAGTTTTATCCTTCTGGATTACATGCTGGCCAAATGCACCTGGATTATTGAAGAATTAAGCGTGTTTCCAAAGAATATGATACGCAATATGAACCATTTAAAAGGCCTTGTTTTCAGCCAGCAGGTGCTTTTAACCCTTATTTCCAAGGGTATATCAAGAGAAGACGCCTATAAGATAGTCCAGACAAACGCCATGAAAATATGGGCCGGCGATCCGGAGGATTTTAAAACAAAACTTTTAAAAGATGAAAAAGTGGTTTCAAAGATGTCAAAAGCTGAAATAGAAGGTATTTTTAATGTTGATTATTATCTGAAAAACGTTGAAGAATTTTATAAACGTTTATAATTAGGTAAGTGTATATCAAAGGCCGCGGGCACCCCCGCGGCCTTTTTTATTTTAATAAGGATAATATGAAAGATTTAAATAAGAGAAGTACTGCCGCAAATTAATTCTTAATATAGAGACCATGTGAGCCGAAAAAAATAATCTGATTTTTTTTATCCGTAATAACAGTTATTTTACATCCGAAAAATATATTGTTTTCAAATAACGGTTATATGCGTTATTTATAATACATGTTATTATTATTAAATAATGCTGTTATTACAGCGCAATAACATGGAAATTGAAGGTTAAAAATAATTGAAAATAATTTACTTTTTTTGTTGACAAGGATTTGCAAATTTGATATTATTGCTATCACGTTGATGAATAAGAATCAGCGAGTTCTTTAAAACAGAATTAAGAGCAGCGCGGGTAAATAAAAAAACCGCAAACGGAAATTAAAAACAAGCTTGTTAAAGCGGCAAAAAATAAATTAAAAATAATTTAAAATTTTTGTTGACAAAAGAAGTTGTTTTTGGTAAAGTTTAAATGTAGCTAGCAGTTAAGCAAAACTACAGAGCAGGTTCTTAAAAGCACATAAAGTGTGACAGGGATAGTTTGCGCTGTTTTTTGCGTGTCCGCAAAAATCTTTTGAATAAAAAGGTTTTTCCGGATACGCAGATAATCAGAATGAATTTCAAATTTCATCTGAAAGCAAAAAACAAGATTATCCCTTGAACAGGATATTATTGTCTGTTCTTTACCAGATTACTATAGAATAGATTGAGTTTCGCCTGTTAGCAGAATCAATAGTTCATTGGAGAGTTTGATTCTGGCTCAGGACTAACGTTGGCGGCGTGCCTAATACATGCAAGTCGAACGGGACACTTAGCAGCAATGTTAAGTGTTCAGTGGCAAACGGGTGAGTAATGCATAGGTAACATACCTTAAAAACGGGGACAACTATCCGAAAGGATAGCTAATACCCGATGTGATTGCGGGATCGCAAGTTTCTGCAATTAAAGGGCGGCCTCTATTTATAAGCTGTCGTTTTAAGATTGGCCTATGTCCCATCAGCTAGTTGGTAGGGTAATGGCCTACCAAGGCTGCTACGGGTAGCCGGCCTGAGAGGGTGTTCGGCCACACTGGAACTGCGACACGGTCCAGACTCCTACGGGAGGCAGCAGTAGGGAATTTTCCACAATGCCCGCAAGGGTGATGGAGCGACGCCGCGTGAGGGATGAAGGTCTTCGGATTGTAAACCTCTTTCGTTTGGGAATAAGGTTTTGGCACTAACATTGCCAAAATTTGACGGTACCGAAGGAAGAAGCTACGGCTAACTCTGTGCCAGCAGCCGCGGTAATACAGAGGTAGCGAACGTTGTCCGGATTTACTGGGCGTAAAGGGCTTGTAGGTGGCCAAATAAGTCAGTTGTGAAATCGTTCTGCTTAACAGAACAATTGCTTCTGATACTGCTTGGCTTGAGTGCAGGAAGGGAAAATGGAATTTCCGGTGTAGCGGTGAAATGCGTAGATATCGGAAAGAACACCTGTGGCGAAGGCGGTTTTCTGGCCTGCAACTGACACTGAGGAGCGAAAGCTAGGGGAGCAAACAGGATTAGATACCCTGGTAGTCCTAGCTGTAAACGGTGTACATTAGGTGTGGGAGATTCATTTCTTCCGTGCCGACGCTAACGCATTAAATGTACCGCCTGGGAACTACGGCCGCAAGGTTGAAACTCAAAGAAATTGACGGGGGTCCGCACAAGTGGTGGAGCATGTGGTTTAATTCGACGCTACGCGAAGAACCTTACCTGGGCTTGACATTCTTATGATCGCTTTGTGAAAGCTTAGCTTTCTGCCCGCAAGGGTAGACATTTGAACAGGTGTTGCATGGTTGTCGTCAGCTCGTGCCGTGAGGTGTTGGGTTTAGTCCTCTAACGAGCGCAACCCCTATTGCCAGTTGCCATCGGGTAATGCCGGGAACTCTGGCGAGACTGCCCGGGATAACCGGGAGGAAGGCGGGGATGACGTCAAATCATCATGGCCCTTATGTCCAGGGCTACACACGTGCTACAATGGCAGATACAAAGGGTCGCAAAATCGCGAGATGGAGCCAATCCCAAAAAGTCTGCCTCAGTTCGGATTGCAGTCTGCAACTCGACTGCATGAAGCTGGAATCACTAGTAATCGCGGGTCAGCTACACCGCGGTGAATACGTTCCCGGGCCTTGTACACACCGCCCGTCACGCTACGAAAGTTGTTTGTACCAGAAAACTCTGATTCAACCGCAAGGAGATAGGAGGCTAAGGTATGAGCAATGATTGGAGCGAAGTCGTAACAAGGTAGTCGTACCGGAAGGTGCGGCTGGATCACCTCCTTTCTAAGGAGTATTTTTTAAAAATTGGTGTTGTTTAGAATCTGTTACGGCGAACTCAATCTTTCTATAATAATATAGGCTAAGCGCAATCTGGGCCTTTAGCTCAGTTGGTTAGAGCACTGTGTTGATAACGCAGGGGTCGATGGTTCGAGCCCATCAAGGCCCACCATTTTTTTTGTTGGTGGGTGACTGAATGACTCGGCCGGATTCGAATTGCGAATTAAAATTACGGGTCGTATCCAAAAGGTACGGTCTGCTCTTAAAGTGTGGGGATGTAGCTCAGCTGGGAGAGCACCTGGTTTGCAACCAGGACGTCGCAGGTTCGATCCCTGTCATCTCCACCAAAATTTAATTCGGATGACAGAATAAAGATTGCAAATAGCCGGTAACCGTAAACGCGCAATAATGCACGTTTTCGGGTACCGGCCTTATAAAGCCGGTTTAACGCTCATTGAAAGAGTAATTATCAGAGATGCAGGTAATAAAATTAATACGCTGAGAAATATTTTAACACTAAGACATTGAAATGTGGTCAAGCTACTAAGGGCACACAGGGGATGACTTGGTGTCAGGAGGCGATGAAGGACGTGACAGGCTGCGATATGCTTCGGTTAGGTGCCAATAACCTTTGAGCCGAAGATTTCCGAATGGGGCAACCTTGCAGGTTAATACCCTGCAATCCATAACTGAATACATAGGTTATGGACGCGAACCCGGGGAAGTGAAACATCTCAGTACCCGGAGGAAGAGAAAAAGAAATTGATTTCCCTAGTAGTGGCGAGCGAACGGGAAACAGCCCAAACCGTGTTTGTGTCAAGCTTGCAGGCGTTGCAAACGCGGTGTTGCAGGAAGGTTCCGGAGTGACTGCTAACGCTCCATAGAGTTACAAAGTTTTCTTCTATTCGAACGATGCTGGAAGGGTCGGCCACAGAAGGTGAAAGCCCTGTAGAAAAAAGAAGAAGACCTCTAAGACTTTTCCTAAGTACCACGAGACACGAGAAATCTTGTGGGAATCCGGCCGGACCACCGGCCAAGGCTAAATACTACCTGACAACCGATAGTGAACCAGTACCGTGAGGGAACGTTGAAAAGTACCCCTTTTAGGGGAGTGAAATAGTACCTGAAACTGTGTGCTTACAAGCGAAGGAAGGACTATGTATGTTTGTTCATGGGCTTCGGTTCATGAATGGATATACAGTCTGCCCTTGTGCCTTTTGCTTAATGAGCCGGCGAGTTAATTGTTGTGGCAAGGTTAAGTTCCTCGCGGAACGGAGCCGTAGCGAAAGCGAGTATGAAAGTGCGCTCAGTCGCAATAATTAGACCCGAAGCCAGGTGATCTAAGCGTGGTCAGGATGAAATTCGGGTAACACCGAATGGAGGTCCGAACTGGTGGTTGTTGCAAAAACCTCGGATGAACTGCGTTTAGGAGTGAAAAGCTAATCGAACCTGGTGATAGCTGGTTCTCCTCGAAATAGCTCTAGGGCTAGCCTCATGTATGTTTAACGGGGGTAGAGCACTAAATAGGCTAGGGGCGATAACCTCGTTACCAAACCTAATTAAACTCCGAATACCGTTAAATGAATCATGGGAGTCAGAACGTGTGGGCTAAGCTTCACGTTCAAAAGGGAAACAGCCCAGACCATCAGCTAAGGTCCTTAAGTACCGCTTAAGTGGAAAAGGATGTGGAATTACTCAGACAGCTAGGATGTTGGCTTAGAAGCAGCCATCATTTAAAGAGTGCGTAATAGCTCACTAGTCAAGTGATTCTGCGCCGACAATATAACGGGGCTCAAAGCGGTCACCGAAGCTATGGAATTGTAAAATTGGTAGGGGAGCGTTCCAGTGTAGGTTGAAGCGAGACCGGAAGGACTCGTCGACGAACTGGAAGTGAAAATGCCGGCACGAGTAGCGTAAATTTAGGTGAAAAACCTATAGGCCGTAAATCTAAGGTTTCCTCGAGCTAGGTTAATCCGCTCAGGGTTAGTCGGGATCTAAGTCCAGGCCGAAAGGCGTAGGCGATGAACAAGCAGTTAATATTCTGCTACCAACTAATGTTCGTTATCACGATGGAGTGACGCAGAAAGATAGGTAGGCCTGTTAATGGATTCAGGTCCAAGCATTCAGGGTGTTATCCAGGTAAATCCGGGTAACGTCAGCCCGAAGTGTGATGGGGATCCTTCGTAAGAAGGAGAAGTTACTGATTCTACGCTGCCAGGAAAAGCTTCTAAGGAGAACATTGGTTGCCCGTACCGCAAACCGACTCTGGTAGATGGGGAGAACATCCCAAGGCCCTCGAGATATTGCCTCAAAAGGAACTCGGCCAACTCACCCCGTAACTTCGGGAGAAGGGGTGCCCCTCTAGCGTTAAGGGATTCGTTCCCGTAAGCGTGAAGGGGCCGCAGTAAATAGTCCCAGGCGACTGTTTAACAAAAACACAGGACTCTGCTAACACGAAAGTGGATGTATAGGGTCTGACGCCTGCCCGGTGCTGGAAGGTTAAGGGGAGCTGTCAGTCGGAGCAATCTGAGGAAGCAGTCAACCGAAGCCCCAGTAAACGGCGGCCGTAACTATAACGGTCCTAAGGTAGCGAAATTCCTTGTCAGGTAAATTCTGACCTGCACGAATGGCGTAACGATCTGGGAACTGTCTCTTGGGGCAGCTCGGCGAAAATGTAGTAGCGGTGAAGATGCCGCTTACCTGCAGTGGGACGGAAAGACCCTATGAAGCTTTACTATACCTTGACATTGATTCTTGGTTGAACATGTGTAGGATAGGTGGGAGACTTTGATGCTTGGGCGCCAGCTTAGGCGGAGTCGTCGTTGAAATACCACCCTTGTTTTATTGAAAATCTAACTGTATCCAGTGAAACCTGGTGCAGAACACTGTCTGGCGGGTAGTTTGACTGGGGCGGTCGCCTCCAAAAGAGTAACGGAGGCGCTCTAAGGTACCCTCAGCGCGGTCAGCAATCGCGCTATCGAGTGCATTGGCATAAGGGTGCTTAACTGCGAGACATACACGTCGAGCAGGTGCGAAAGCAGGACAAAGTGATCCGGTGGTTCTGTGTGGAAGGGCCATCGCTCAGCGGATAAAAGCTACTCTAGGGATAACAGGCTGATCCTATCCGAGAGTTCACATCGACGATAGGGTTTGGCACCTCGATGTCGGCTCATCACATCCTGGGGCTGAAGAAGGTCCCAAGGGTTCGGCTGTTCGCCGATTAAAGTGGTACGTGAGCTGGGTTCAGAACGTCGTGAGACAGTTCGGTCCCTACCTACTGTGGGCGCAAGAGATTTGAAGGGAGCTATTCTTAGTACGAGAGGACCGGAATGGACGAACCTCTGGTGTTCCGGTTATTCCGCCAGGAGTAACGCCGGGTAGCTATGTTCGGAATGGATAAACGCTGAAAGCATCTAAGCGTGAAACCAGCCCTGAGACACGATCTCTCTTTGTGGCAACACAACTAAAGACTCGTTGAAGACTACAACGTTGATAGGTCGGAAGTGTAAGACCCGTAAGGGTTTCAGCTGACCGATACTAATAAGTCGTGAGGTTTGACCACTTAAATAAGAGCGGAGCGCCAAATGGCGCTCCGCAGATCTTATAACAGTGAAAGAAGATATACTGCATCTCTGATATTACTCAAAAAATTACAGAAGATAACGAAATAAATCGCCGGTGACCATGGCGGAGGGGAAACACCCGTTCCCATCTCGAACACGGCAGTTAAGCTCTCCAGCGTCGATGATAGTATGCGGGCAGCTGCATGCGAAAGTAGAACGTTGCCGGATTAAAAAAGCAAAAGCCCTGATACGAAAGTATCAGGGCTTTTGTCATTTATGGAGTATTGGATATGTTTTATTTTTGCCGTGGTAGCCGCGGGCTTCAGCCCGGGCGTTCTTGTATTGTGTCTCCGGTTTTTATGATATATATTTGTTTTGGTATTAAATGCTGTGGTAGACGCGGGTCTTTAGCCCGCGGCAGTTGGTTTAATTATTGTATTTGATTTGGATCTTGTAGGGACGGCGCTCCTGCGCTGTCCGGTACTTTGTTTTATGCCCTTGACGTCACCGTCCCTCCGTACATCTGACCTTCCGATCCTATGTTTTTTATTGTACTTCCGTCCCTCCGACACTCCGTCCCTCTGATTTTATCGTATTCGTGGAAATAAAAACTTTCCAATAATTAGTATTTAATGTATTATAAAAAATGGCAGGGGAAATAAACGCTTGTTTTAAATGAAATGCTAATAAAATGAGGTGAAATTTGTAATAATTTCTTGGGTTAAAGCGCGATGTTAGAGATTTTCTAATCTATGAAGGAGATTAAATGAATGTCTGGATTGTAAATAAAGGTGTAATTGAATGAAAAAATTTATGAAGAAAAAAGATACTAAACTTGATGTTATGATTATGTTGTTTTTTTTCTTGTTTTTTATCGTATTGTTTCAAGTACTGGGTTATGAAAGCCATTACCGGTGGTTAATAATGCCGATGTATTTGTATTTATGTATACAGGTAGAACTGTATTTTCTGTATTTATAATGGCTTAGCTTTTTAGGACTGTATTTTAACACTTTTTAAGGTGGATTTCCTGTAGTAAAATCTAAGGACACAGGAGGTCCGCTATGAGAAAAAAACACGATGAAGTCTTTAAGGCAAAAGT
>Ga0209717_1000543_pt1 | contig 45898 bp, 26 predicted proteins | sample AD_UKC048_MetaG_FD_184418 | JGI IMG/M metagenome (GOLD analysis project Ga0209717, IMG submission 184418) | Active sludge microbial communities of municipal wastewater-treating anaerobic digesters from USA - AD_UKC048_MetaG (SPAdes) (version 2) | ecosystem: Engineered > Bioreactor > Anaerobic >...
GCAGTTTGTACGCGACCGATCGCGAAGGAGGCAAGGGATTTTCGGAGAACAAAAAGATCCTGGAGTCGGTAGATGTGGTATCGGAGAGTCTGGACAAGAAGCAGATAGTAGTCTTCGATCGGGGTGGTGATCGCGGCAAGTTGATATATCATTGGCTGAAGGAAAAACAACATTTTATCATACGACAAACAGGGGAACGGAATATCTATTGTAGGGATGAGCAGATTAATCTGCGGGATTTGGCCGTACGCATTCGATTGCGTCATATGATCACCGTTGACAAGCGCCGTGGCAATCGGATCAGAAAGCGTACCTTTAGAGTTGGCGCCCGGCAGGTTTACATGCCCAAGCCTTATGCGCCGGGACATTTGGATCAATCCTTGTGGCTGGTCTCGGCCAAAGAACCGGGCAAGGGGTGGAGCTGGTATTTGTGCTTCATTCCTGCGGCAAGCGAATATGAGGCGGTACATACCTGCATGCAGGGGTATGGCTATCGCTGGAAGATTGAAGAGGTACATCGTCAGGTTAAAAGCGAATATCACCTGGAGCACATCTGTCTGAGACGATACACGGCCTTGAAGAATTTTAACGTTCTATTCTGGATGGCCATGAGTTTTGTCTATCAACACCTGGAGGGTATCAGTATTGATATTATGCAATATGCAAAAGTCAAACTGGTCTATCGCAGCAGGAAGCTCAAGGAGTACCTCGGCTTTGTCTATTATAAACTGGCCAGAGCGCTCAAGGTAATATTACTGGAAATAAAACTGAGGAAGCTTAAACTGGGCAGCCCTGCCAGCAATCCCGACCAGTTGGGATTGCTATTTGAATAAAAAACGGGGGGTACCCTGCAGCCATTCAGATGTTGACAATGAGCAATAATTATTGTAAATTTACGGCTATATTTCCATTACTTGCGCTGAAAGGAAGGGGTGTTGGCCGCCTATCTCTATCTCTCCATCTTTCCGGAATCCCTGATCGCCTCCATGCTCCCCCCGGAGGAGTTCGGGGTTTACTTCGCGACCGGCACCGCCAAACGGTCGCGCGGCCAGGCCCTCTTTCTGGAAATCGACAGGGATTTCACCAGCGCCTATTTTAAACTTGATGATATAGCGCAGCGCTGCCAGCCGCACATCGACGGTCAGCCCAAACGTTCTGTCTATCTCTCCATCTACCGCGTCCTCGAGCATCTCCCCGTCTCCGCCCTGAAAAATCTCTACCTGGTCTCCGACGAGGGCAAGGTGCTCGAGCTGCCCAAGAGTTCGCAGCTCCCGGAGGAGCAGCGTCAACTGCACCTCTATCAGGAGCTTTGTCCGGTGATGCCCCGTATCGCCACCCTCTTCAACCCCCTCGAGTTCTGCCGTTTTGTCACCAATCGTCAATTCGAGGTCTCGGTGCCCCGCCTTTTTTTCATGGAGATGGAGCTGGGCGGACTGGCCTTCGATCCCCTGCTGGCCCCGGCCGACGAGCTGCCCTACGCCCATATCGAGCATCTCCGCGACTGTCTCATCGGCCTGGCGCAGCAGCCGGAAAAGCCGACCAAGACGGTCTCGCGTTATCTGCGCAGCGACATCAGCTTCGCCACCATCAAGAACGGTTTTTTTATCGGGGATCAGCAGGAGATCTGTTATTACCCCTTTCCCGCGCATGAGGTGCTGCTTCGCGACCATTATGAGTGGTGGCAGTCGGTGCGCGATACCGAGGATCTGGAACTTTAATTAACCCTTGCAGCAACGGGCTCGGGGAGTCCGGTACATCCTAAACAGTGGAGCGACACAATGGTTGAACAACTCTTCTGGCTGGCGCCGATCGGATCGGCGGCCGCCCTCATTTTCGCCTATATTTTTTATGCGCAGATGAAGAAGGCCAGTGAAGGCAGCGAACGCATGGCGCAGATCGCCTCGTATGTGCGCACGGGCGCCATGGCCTATCTGAGACAGCAGTACAAGGTGGTGACGATGGTCTTCATCGGCCTGGTCATTCTGCTCTCCTTCATGGCCTTTGTGCTCAAGGTGCAGAACGGCTGGGTGCCGGTGGCTTTTCTTACTGGCGGTTTTTTCTCAGGTCTTGCCGGCTTTTTCGGCATGAAGACCGCCACCTACGCCTCGGCGCGCACGGCTGAAGCCGCGCGCAAGTCCCTGGACGGCGGCCTGCGCGTCGCCTTCCGCAGCGGTGCGGTGATGGGGCTGGTGGTCGTCGGTCTGGCCCTGCTCGACATTTCGCTCTGGTTTCTCATCCTGCGCCATTTCTATCCCATCGAGGGTGGTGACGGCCATAACCTGGTCCTGATCACCACCACCATGCTCACCTTCGGCATGGGCGCCTCGACCCAGGCCCTCTTCGCGCGCGTCGGCGGCGGCATCTATACCAAGGCGGCCGATGTCGGGGCCGACCTGGTCGGCAAGGTCGAAGCCAACATCCCCGAGGATGATCCGCGCAATCCGGCCACCATTGCCGACAATGTCGGCGACAATGTCGGCGATGTTGCTGGCATGGGCGCTGATCTCTATGAATCCTATGCGGGTTCGATCCTGGCGACGGCTGCCCTCGGCGCCGCCGCTTTTGTCACCGATTCCTCGATGCAGCTCAAGGCGGTCATCGCCCCGATGGTGATCGCTGCCATCGGCACCCTGCTCTCCATCGCCGGCATTTTTGTCGTGCGCACCAAGGAAGGGGCGGGCCAGAAGGAACTCCTCGGCGCCCTCAGCCGCGGGGTAAATTTCAGCTCGATCCTGATCGTGGTTGCATCATTCTTCGTCGTCCAGGCGCTCGGCCTCGGCTACGGGGTCTTCTGGGCCATCGTCTGCGGCCTCCTCGCCGGCATTATCATCGGCAAGGCGACTGAATATTTCACCTCGGCCGGCTTCAAGCCCACTCAGCGCATCGCCGACTCGGCCAAGACCGGGCCTGCCACAGTGATCATCGCCGGCATCGGCACGGGCATGATGTCCACGACCATTCCCGTCCTTGCCGTCGTCGTCGGCACGGTCCTGGCCTATCTGACCGCCGCCGATTTCAACTTCGCCAACGTCAACATGGGGCTTTACGGGATTGGCATCGCCGCGGTCGGCATGCTCTCCACACTCGGTATCACCCTGGCCACTGACGCTTACGGCCCGATCGCAGACAACGCCGGCGGCAACGCCGAGATGAGCGGGCTCGACAAGGAGGTGCGCAAACGCACCGACGCCCTCGACTCCCTGGGCAACACCACCGCCGCCACCGGCAAGGGCTTCGCCATCGGCTCGGCGGCCCTCACGGCTCTGGCCCTGCTCGCCTCCTACGTCGAGGAGCTCAAGATCGGCCTCATCCGCCTCGGCCAGACCACCATCCAGCTCCTCGACGGCCGGGTGATCGAGACTGCCAGGGGCTCCTTCGTCGATTTTATGTACTATTTCAATGTCACCCTGATGAACCCGATTGTGCTGGTCGGCATCTTTATCGGCGCCATGACCGCCTTCATGTTTTCCGGACTGACCATGACCGCCGTCGGCCGCGCCGCCGCGAAAATGGTCGATGAAGTGCGCCGCCAGTTCCGGGAAATCGCCGGCATCATGGAGGGCAAGGCCGAACCGGACTATGCCCGCTGTGTCGCCATCTCCACCAAGGGCGCCCAGCGCGCCATGATGCTGCCCTCGCTGCTCGCCATCTTTATTCCCGTCGTTACCGGCCTGGTTCTGGGCGTAGCCGGTGTCATGGGTCTGCTCATCGGCGGCACCAGCACCGGTTTCGTCCTCGCCGTCTTTATGGCCAATGCCGGCGGCGCCTGGGACAACGCCAAGAAGTACATCGAAGAAGGCCACATGGGCGGCAAGGGCTCCGAAGCCCACAAGGCCGCGGTCATCGGCGACACCGTCGGCGACCCCTTCAAGGACACCTCCGGCCCCAGCCTCAACATCCTCATCAAGCTGATGAGCATGGTCTCGATCGTGGTGGCGGGTCTGACGGTGGCCTATTCGCTGATGTAATTCCAACCTGCACCTGGGGAGAGAGCCGGCCACCGGGCCGGTTGCTATCCGCCGGGCCGCTAAAACAATCCATAAAAAAAGGGCGATTCGATTGAATCGCCCTTTTTTTATGGCCGGTATCAGTTCAGACGCGGCTGCCGGCATCCCCGTGGTCCGGGCAGTCCGCCCTCTCCACACGAAGGCTATTTTTTCCAGAAATCGGGGATGAAGAGGATGAAGACGGTATAGAGCTCGAGCCGGCCGGCGAGCATGCAGAATGAGAGCAGCCATTTGCCGGCTGCGGGCAGATGGCCGTAGTGGTCGATCGGTCCGACCAGGTTCAGGCCGGGGCCGATGTTGCCGAGGGTGGCGGCGACGCTGGAAAAGGCGGTGACGACATCGACGCCGAGCAGGGCCATGCCGACCGATCCGGCGACGAAGACGAGCATATAGATGATGAGAAAGGCGAGGATGTTGGTGACCACATCGGGCGCGAGCACGCGTCCGCCCAGCCGGACCGGGATATAGGCATTGGGATGGAGCAGCTTTTTAATTTCGGTGAGGCTGTGCTTGAAGACCACCATGATGCGGATCACCTTGACCGAGCCGCCGGTCGAACCGGCGCAGCCGCCAACGAACATGAGCAGGATCATCAGCAGCTGTCCTGAAGGCAGCCACAGTTCGTAATCGTCGGTGCAGAATCCGGTGGTGGTCATGACCGAGACCACCTGAAAAGAGGCGGAGCGCAAGGCGCCGCCGGGTCCGACCGGCTTGCTGAGGAAGACTATTCCGGAAACGATGAGAATGGCGATCAGGGTGAAAAGGAAATAAAAGCGGAATTCACGGTCGAGGCGGTAGACGTCATGCTTGCCGGTGAGGAAGCGAAAGTGGAGGCTGAAATTGGTGCCGGCGAGGAACATAAAAACCAGGATGACCATTTCGATATAGAGGCTGTTATAGTGGGCGACGCTGGCATTTTTAGTCGAAAAGCCGCCGGTGGCCATGGAGCCGAAGGTGTGGCAGAGGGAGTCAAACAGCGACATGCCGCCGAAGAGCAGGAGCACAACCTCGACCAGGGTGAGCAGCAGATAGACCCCCCAGAGAATTTTGGCGGTATCGGCGATGCGCGGGCTGAGGCGGTCCTTGACCGGTCCCGGCACTTCCGCCTTGAAGAGCTGCATGCCGCCGACGCCGAGCAGGGGGAGGATGGCCAGGGAGAGCACGACAATGCCCATGCCGCCGAGCCAGTGGGTCATGCTGCGCCAGAAGAGCAGGCCGTGCGGCATGGCCTCGATATTGCTCAGGATGGTGGAGCCGGTGGTGGTAAAGCCCGACATGGTCTCGAAAAAGGCATCGGAGATGGAGGGAATGGCCCCGGAAATGAGGAAGGGTAGTGCGCCAAAGAGGGTGAGGGTGCTCCAGCCCAGGACGACGATGGCGAAACCCTCGCGCAGCTTGAGCTCCTCCTGATTACGCGTGGCCAGGAATATACATCCGCCGACGAGCAGACAGATGGCGGAGGAGATGAGGATCGCCCCGGCGTCACCATCGCCGTAATAAAGGGAGAAGACGATGGCAGTGAGGAGTGCGATGCCTTCCAGGATGATGAGAATAGACACGACATGCAGGACAGCGCGGAGTTTCATCGGACGCATCCGCTCCTAACGGTTAGCGAAGATCTTTTCCACGCGTCCGACCGAGGCGGGGGTGGTGAAGACGATGAGGTGATCCCCGTCTCTGAGCTCGGTGTCGCCGATGGGGACGATCACCTGGCCGTTGCGGCTGATGATGCCGATCATGCCGTCATGATCGAGGTTGAGGGCCTTGACCTTGCGCCCGGCCGCGCGTGAGGATTGGGTGATTTCGATCTCGAGCACCTCGGCCTCGATGCCGGGCAGGCTGGCCAGGGAGGTGATATTGCCGCGCCGGATGTAGCGGAGGATGGCGTTGGCGGTCAGGGTCTGGGTGTCAACCGCAGCGTCGACCCCGATCGAGGCCATGATGGGCAGATAATCGGGGCGGCTGACCAGGGCGAGGCAGCGGCGCACCCCCATGTGTTTGGCCATGAGGCAGGAGAGGATGTTGGTCTCCTCATCGCTGGTGACGGCGATGTAGCTGTCCATCTCCATGATTCCCTCGACGGCGAGGAGGTCGAGATCGGTGCCGTCGCCGACGATGATCAGGGTGCGCTGCAGCTCCTCGGCAATGCGCTGGCTTTTCTCGCGATTGGATTCCACCAGCTTGACCTGGCACTCCTTGTCCTTCTCCAGCTCGGCGGCCACTATACGGCCGACCCGCCCGCCCCCGAGGATCATCACCTTCTCGATGCGCTCATCGCTCTTGCCCAGAACCTCGAGCAGCTGCGGCACCAGCTCGGTCTTGGTGATAAAAAAGAGCTGATCCCCGCGTGTGACGTGGTCCTCGCCGCCGGGAATGATGGTTTTGTTGGCGCGGAAAATGGCCACGGCGCGGAAGAGGAGGTCGGGGTTCTCGCGGTCGATCTGCTGCAGGGTTTTGTTCAGCACCGGGGAGGAGGCGTCCAGCCGCACCCCGATCAGCTGCACCCTGCCCTCCTCGAATTCAATGACATCGGTGGCGGCGGAGCGCCTGGTCAGCCAGACCAGCTCGCGCGCGGTCTCGCGCTCGGGGTGGATGATAAAATCGATGCCCAGCTCCTTCTTGCCGAGCAGGGCCCCCTCATGGCTGAATTCGGGATTACGCAGCCGGGCGATCTTGATCTTGACCCCGGCCTTGGCCGCGGCCAGGCAGGCGAGGATGTTGACCTCGTCGTCCGGACTCACCGCCACCATCATGTCGGTTTTGTGCACTCCTGCCTTGACCAGCAGTGCAGGCGAGGCCCCATCCCCCTGGATCACCATGGCATCGAGGGTGTCCGTCGCTTTGCGGCAGACCGCCGGGTCCTTCTCGATCACCGTGACATCGTGGTCCTCCGAACTCAGATATTCGCAAATATAGGTGCCGACCAGGCCGGCGCCGATGACGATCACTTTCATGCTGTCAGGTGTTTCTCCTTGCTTCGGGACTGCGCATCCGCTCCTCTGGCTCACGCGCAGGTCCGGCTTTATTTTTACACGGTTTAATCTAACCTTTATTTGAAGAAAATGCAAGTTGAATATGACCGGAGGTGGTGTCTATGGTCATGGCGCGGTGAGGGAGAGGACGGCGCTTTTACGGCAATGCCTTGCCGCCTGCCGCGGGCAAGGAGTGCCGTATTTTGCGGTGCGGCTGCTTTTCCCTGCAGCAGGCGAAATAATCATGCGCCTCTTCCGGTTGGATTTCTATAAGGCACTCGCCTGGCCGCTTTCTTCCATCGACCAAAGGATGGTGAACACGATTCGCATGTCCGCTTTTTCCGTCAAGAGCCAGCTCTGCGCCCGGATCCTCATCATTCAGGCTGGAGGGTACCTCAACCGCGAGGGCGGGGAGGCGATCTTCCGCACCGCGGCGCTTCCTGCTTATGCCGCGGTCAACCGGGTGGTCCTGCAGCTGGAAGGTGTACAAGCAGCCAACAGTGTCGGCATTGACCACCTGCTCGAGCTGCAGGAACGCCTCAAGGCGAGGCGGGGTGGGCTCGCCCTCGTTGGCGCCAGCCCCGGGCTGGCCCGGACCTTCAACATCATGGGGCTCTACACCCATGCCTTCAAGGCGGAGAGCATCCGGGAGGCCCTTGCTTTGTTCTCCTGAGCACGCCACGATCCCCTGTTGCGCTGAGGCGCGCTTGATGCGGCGCCTCCGGCCTCGAGTCGGACCTGAAACGGGCACCTATGGACAAACACCTGAAAAAATTCTTTGAACTGGCCCTCGACCTCTTTTGCATCGCTGATGCCAAAAAAGGACGCTTTGTCGAGGTCAATCCAGCCTTTTCGCGCACGCTGGGCTGGTCGCGGGAGCAGCTGCTTGCGCAGCCCTTCTGGGAGTTCATTCATCCCGATGATTTTCAAAAGACCGTCGCCGAAATTGAACGCATGCAGCAGGGTGTGCCCACTATCTCCTTCGAAAACCGTTACCGCAGTGCAGACGGGGCTTACCACCACCTGGTCTGGAATGTCTTTCCGGAACCTGCCAGCGATCTGCTCTTCGCCGCAGCCCGCGACGTGACCGAGAAAAACCTCAATGAAAAAGAGCTGCGCAAGCTGGCGGCCAAATTGCAGCAGAAGATCCTCCAGCTGCACGAACTCATCGACACCGGCATCGACATCATCCGCATCGACCAGACCGAATCCCTCATCCAGCTTGCCCTGCGCCGGGTCACGGCCCTGACCGATGCCACCCGCGGACTGGTCCTGGTCAGGAAACCGGACGGTGCGACCGAGCAGATCGCTTTCCCGGACTATGCCGGAGCCGGCGGGGAGGAGAGCGTGGATATCATTCAATCCGGTTTCGAATGCCTGGGGCACCAGTACACCTTTATGGCCATCGGCAAGGAGAACCGCCACAACAGCGCCCGCTTCGAGACCGTGGACAAGATGCTCCTCCATTTGGTCAGCCAGCAGGTACGCACCGCCCTCGAGAACCGCTTTTACCTCAACGAGATGATCGAAAAGCAGCGCCTCCTGCGCGAGGTCGAACTTGCCTCTGTTATCCAGAAGACCATTCTCCCCACTGAACTTCCAGAGATCCCCGGGTATCGGTGCAGCGGATTGAACATCCCCTCGCGGGAGGTCGGCGGGGATTATTACGAGATCATTCCCCTCTCCGGCGGGCGTTTCGCCCTGGTCATCGCCGATGTCGCCGGCAAGGGCGTCTATTCGGCCCTGCTGGTCAACAGCCTTCATGCCGCCCTTCATGCCTATCTGGAGAGCGGCCTCCCCCTCGAGGCGATGACCCACAAACTGAATCGCCTGATGTTCGATGTCACCACCGCCATGCTCTTCACCACCTGCTTCATTGCCCTCCTCGATCCTGAATCGGGAGAGGTGGAATACATGAACGCCGGCCATCTGCCGCCCATGCTGGTGCGCCGGCGGGGAGAGATCGAGGTCCCCTCGGCCGGCGGCCCCCCTCTGGGTTGCCTGCGCGAGGGGGTCACTTATGAGAGCGGAAAGTTCCGGCTCGAGCCCGGCGACGGGCTGCTGCTCTATACCGATGGCATCCCCGAGGCGGTAAACCCGGCGGGTGAGTTCTATAGCAAATCGGGACGATTCGAGCAGCTGCTGCTGCAGATGAAGAAAAGCAAGGGAATGTGCGATCCAGGCCGGATCGTCGAGGATGTGCGCGATTTCGCCGGCAACGACTCTTTCGGGGATGACATTACCCTGCTCTACCTGCTCAGGGAGGAGGCAGGACGAAGCAGGGGAAGCGCTGTTCCCCGACGAATCGAAAGGCGCGAGCTTGCGGACAAGTCCAGCGTCTGATGCGCTCGGTCCTCAGCGCATAAAGATCAGGGCGACCCCGGCCATGGCGATGAGGGTGCCGGTCACGGCCCGCAGGGTGGGCCGGGTGTTGTGGACGATCCAGACCAGGGGGATGAGGAGCACCGGCACCATCGCCAGCAGGGTGGAGGCGACGCCGGCCTCGGCGTACTTGACCGCGACGTTGGCCAGCCAGACACCCAGATAGGGGCCGATGATCGAGGCGATGATGATGAAACGGGTGGCCTTCTTGTCTGTGATGAAGATTTTCATGGGGGTCAGTCGCTTCAGTACGATCGCGGCCGCCCACATCACCAGGGCGGCCGGGGCCATGCGCAGGATGGTCGCCGAGAGGGCATCGATCTCGGTGCGAAAGCCGTACTTGGCCAGAATCACACCGGCGGCCTGACCCAGGGCGGCAAGGATGCCCAGAATAATCCCCTTGAGCTTGACATGGGGATGGTGTTCCTCGCTTTTTTCATTGACCACCCAAAAGATGCCGGTAAAAGTGGTGAGAATGCCCGCCAGGCCCACAAGGCTGAGATGCTCCCCGAGGAAGAACCAGGCGAAGATCGTGGTGAAGACGGGGGAGAGGGAGAGCAGCAGGGTCGCCAGACGCGAGCCGAGCACAACCAGGCACTTGAAAAAGGCCGCGTCACCCAGTGCCAACCCCACCACTCCGCTCAGGCCCAGCCACAGGATCTGGTCATTACTCGCGGTCACCGGCAGGAACATGCCCTTCTGAAAATAGAGCGTCAGGCTGAGGAGCAGTGCGGCCAGGGTCAGCCGCATCAGGTTGGTATTGAACGAGCCGATACGTTTGCCGATGGTCTCGAAGAGGATCGCGGTGCTGCTCCACAGCACGACCGCGGTCAGGGCGGCGATTTCACCTTGGTATGGCAAAGAGATACCCTTTCGTTAAATCAATCCCCAACCGGCTTTCGATCTCCAGAATATCCAAAAATATAAATAATAATGATACCATTTAAAAGCTGTTTTCTTCTGATTTCATCTGGTTAGCCAGGATGGCTGGCAGGAGGACGCGGGGAGCAGAGCGCTCTGAAAAAAGCCCTTGCAATATTTCGCTAAATAGGTTACAATGGGGGAAGAGGACCAAAACGGGATGGATTGCAGGTGCAGATTATCATCGATGGCTACAATGTTCTGCTGCGCGGACGGCGCGCCGGTGCGATCGGCGCGGCCGAGCTTGAGCGGATGCGGGAGGAGTTGACTCGCAAGGCGGCCGGATACGCCGCCTCCAAGGATATCCGGATCACCCTGGTTTTCGATGGTCAGAACGGGGTGGGGGTGCAAGCCGCCCCTCCGCCCGGCAAGGTCAAGGTGGTATTTTCCCGTTCGCCGGAAAATGCGGATGCAGTGATCAAAAAGATGGTTCAGGGGCACAAACAACCGCGCAATATCCTGGTGGTCACCTCCGACCAGCCGCTGGCGCGTTTCGTCCAGTCCTGCGGCTGCCAGCTGCTCTCCTCAGAGGCCTGGCGGCAAAAGATGGAGCACGGCCGTGACGAGGATCTGGCCGAAAAACACGGCCGGCTGAATGATCTCAACATCGAAGAGTGGCTGCGCATTTTCGGTGAGAAAAAGTGATCCGCTGATGCGATTTGATGCATTTCACCGTCCGCTGAGCCACTTCCTTGAACCTGCCCTCCTCTATTCAATCACCCACACCTGTACATCCCGTGCCTTGAGCTCATGACCGATCTGCAGCTCCCGGCCGCGCGCCGTAAGATCCAGCTGCTGGTCGTGCACCAGATCCCGCAATCTGTATCTCCCCGATTTCGCCACCCTGAGGTCGACCGTCATCTGCTGATCCGCTTCGCTGTGATTGATTAAAAACAGGATCGATCCTGCGGCTGTCCGCCGCAGCCGGATCTCCACCGGGGCCTCCTTGGCCCCGTCGTGCGAACTGGTGAAAGGCCGCTCGATGCTGCTCCAGCGCACGATATTCCAGAGCAGGCGTTCGTTGGCACGGTCGGCCCGGATGTGGTTGGCCATGCCGAGGAACGAACCGATAAAGAGGGTCTCGCCCTTGCCATATTTCCCGGCGGCCAGCGCGGCCGTAGCGTCAGCGAAGCGGGCCAGCACTTTGGCGGCGCCCCCGGACAACGGCACGACCGATTCGGCAAAATTGGCTCCGTGCAGGGTGTCAGCGGTCGTGAATCCCTGCATCAACGGGTGGGTCAGGTTGCAAACCCCCATGGCCGGACTCTCACCCATTTTAACCGAGCTTTCGCGCACCCCGAAGACCTGGTCCAACCCCATCCCGGGAATGGCCGGCGCTGCAAAGCCGCGCTCGTCATTCCAGGCCATCCGCGCCTCGCTCACGGCGAATCCGCCCGCGGCGACGTAATTCTTCAAACCCTCCGCCGCCTTTTCCGTGAACATCAGGGGATAGGGAATGATGATCAGTTTGTACTCCGCCAGATCGCCATTCTCCAGGTCACGGCGGTGGATGAAATCGACCGGTATGTTGCGCTCGGTGAAAAAACGGTACCAGCCGAGCAGCGACTGCTGATGCAGGTCGGTTGTGACGGTGCGCTGCTCGCCGCCGACCATCTGGGCGAGGGGATTGTAGACGATCGCGATCTGCACCGGCGACGGTTTCGATTCGAGCAGCAGTTTCATGTTATCGGTGATGATGCTGGCGGTCTTGCCGGCAGCGGCCGCCCGCTCGGTGATGCTGCCATCGAGGTTGATCAGGCCATAGCCGCCCGATTCGTAGCCCGAGGACATCGGATAATAGGCATAGATATTGATTGCCTTGGCCCCCTTGGCGATGGCCGACCACATCCAGATGCGGTGATCAGCGGGGGTGATCGGATTGCCGATGTTGAGGCCGTAGGTGCCCTTGCCCGCCTGCAGTTCGCCGACATAAAAGCCGCCGTTGCGCTTGTTGGCGCTGCGGGAGAAATCGACCGCCGCCTGGAAGCGCCAGCGCTCCCAGTGGGTGGAGGGATGGTTGTGCTTGGGATAGAGCGAGGTGCCGTAATAATCGATCTGCTCGGCCATGAGAAAATCGTCGGTGGCCCCGGCGCCGACGTAGGGCGAGTAAAAGAGCGAGGGCACGGCCGCGTGGGAGGTGATGACGTGGATCGGGTCCGCCACCCGGATCGCCTCATAGCGCAGGCGCAGGTCATGCGCCAGCTTTTCGTAGATGAAATTCTTCCAGTCGATGAAATCGGTGTAGCTGAGGATGGTGCCGAAGCGCGGGGCGCTCACCTCGCTCCAGGCGGTGAAATTTCGGTACCAGGCCTGGTTGAGGGCCTCGAGAGTGGAATATTTTTTCTGCAGCCACTCCTGGAAAACCTGCATGGTGTGGGGGCAGTAGCAAAAGGTGGCATTGGGGACATAATTGATATAGGCCCAGTTGATGATGTGGGGTTCGCTCCAGAGATCCCAGCCGTGAAAGTTGGGATGTTTCATCGCCCTTTTGGCGGTTTCGGTGAAAAAGGTGAGCACTGCTTCCTGCACCCCGGCGTGGTCGGTGCAGCAGCCGGGGGCTGACTGGGGCGTGACCTTGTCGCCGCTCTGGGCTTCGAAGAGGCCGTCGGGGAAGCGCTTGGCCACCCAATCCGGCGCCGAGTCGATGTACATCTGGCAGATGACGCGCAGCCCCTGCTCCCGGGCCAGTTCACAGAGGAGGTCGAGGTTCTCGAAATGATATTCCCCCGGCCGCGGCTCGCAGTGGGCCCACTCGACCCAGGTGCGCACGGTGTTGAAGCCGAGGGATTTGATCTGCGCCAGATCGCGGCGCCACTGCTCCCGGGACTCAGGGGTGATGGTTGAGAGCATCGGGGCGCGGGCGATGCCGCCGCTGTACCAGACCGAGACCGGCAGGAAATCGGGCGTGCGCTGAAAACCCTGCTGGGCGAAAATCAGCCCGGCAAGGGTGAGAATGACCAAGGCCGCCAGGGAGGCAGAGGTTTTCTGCATAACATTTCTCCTGTATTGAGCAAGAGGATGTAAGGGTGAACTGATGCAATGTAGCAATTTTTGTTTACCTGCGCAAGGATTTAGCAGGAGGATGGTAGGGCGGAGGAGCGGAGAGATCAGCCTGCGCACCAGTTTTATGCCGGCGCGCAGGCGTTAAAACCAATCGTCATTTGAAGGCTGCCGTGATATTCCTGGCCAGCCAAAATTCGGTGATCTGATTATCTTTTTTGCACAGAATACGCTGATTGTCATGAGACCATCTGAGAGGCCACAGCTCCTTTTTCTGAAAAGTGTCCTGTCGCATGGTGCCATCTTCAATACTCACAGTCAGAAATTCAAGTTCGCTCTTTTGATTCCAGGTTGACACATGGAGGAACTTCGAATCGGGTGTTATCCCGTTGATCATAAGATAGCTCGTATCGGATGAAATTATTTTCTGTTGTATGCCTTGCGCACTATAGCACCAAATCGAGCTTTGACTTTCATAGTTGGATTTCTGAAAGAGCATTTTGCTTGCATCAGGTGTGAATCCAAAGGGTTCGAATTGGAACAAAGAGTCCTGAGCCAGTATCCGTATTGATTTGTCCGTCAGAGCCAACTCGACCAGGGCATTATTACCTGGCCTTACGCCCGGAATGGAATGATCGGGAATATGTCTTTGTGCCGGAGAAGTGTACGAGAAATAGAGCCTGGTTCCATCAGGTGAGTAGACCAGGGAGGCAAACCTGCCTTCATAATCCGAGACCTGTTTGTGCTTTTGCGTTGGTAAATCTATAGCCCATATTTGCTGGCTAAAATAGTCACTCGTATGATATACACGGACGTAGACGATCTCTGAGCCATCCTGGGACCAGGATGGCCATATATGTGATATCGCCTTATCATCGATTGCAGTTAATTGAGTAACTTGACCGCCCACTGCATTAGCCAGCCAAAGTTGATCCTTGCTCGCGACGTCCGAGCTAAAGACAACCGTCTGATCATCAGGAGACCAGGAAGGGTACTTTTCATCAGATTGAAAACCTGCCAGAGGATTGACAGGCTGTCCCTGGGGATCGCACACCTGCAACTGCTCAAACCCTGTCCTTTGGCCAAAAGATAATTCATCGTTTCTCGTCCAGCTCCAGCTGTATTTCAGCGCAGGCGAGCCGATGATTTTCACTGGTCCTTTTATTTCATCCCCGCCAATTCCGGTGGTAAAAACATGCACAGCTTTATCGCTGCCGACTTTGCTTCCTGCCGCGAGATATTTGCTGTTGAGTGAAAATCTGGCTTGCGTAAAACCCGAATCTGCCGTAATAGTTTTATGTTGGAGAGTTTGGGTATCAAAAAGAGTAATACCCCTGTTCTCCGGGGTATTGCAATAGACAAAATAGGATAAATCCGACGTAACATCAGCGGGAAGCGGCTCTTTTCCGGAGAATACCTTGACCAGCACCGGTTTACCACCTTCGATGTTCGTCCTGTAGAACCGGGTTGTGTCTATGGATGGTGAATAATAGTAAATCTCGCCTCTGCTATTCCACATCACTGGATAGTCCTCTGGACCCGACGAAAGTTGTATCTGCTGCTGTCCGTCCAGGGATTTGACAAACACACCTGATTGATATCGCGCAAAGGCAAAGTAGTTTTCATCCGGAGACCAGGATCCCAGTACATCAACCAAGCCGTCCGTGAATTGCCGTTTCTCATTTGTGACTGAATCATAGATTGACAATCCCCCTTCGCTCCCGTAAATAATATAACGACCGCTTGGTGAGATGTAGCCGCCCATGTGGCCGGAAAAAATGTCAGAGGTGATCTTTTGTAAAGATATGCCCGATGGATTGGCACTGGTGACAATTTCCAGGCGAGCCAGGGCTTGCTGCGCCGCGCGGACTTGATCGGTATAGTCTGCATAGCTATTGACTACTTTTTTATATGCCAGTATGGCTTCGCTTTTTCCCATCTTTTCCCAGCAGATGCCGATCTGGAGCTGGGCTTTGGCGCGCAGGGCGCGGCCGGCGGTTTCGTCACCGGTGATCTTTTCATAGATCGCCACGGCGGAGGCCGGATCTCCCTCGCCGTTCTCCTTGAGCAAGGCTTGCTGAAAAAGCTGGGCAGGGGATTGGGCGAGCAGAAGAGAAGAGACTGAAAGAAGCAGTAATATTCGTTTCATCTCATCACCCCTTCAGGATTTATTCATTACCAAAATAGTCCCAGACCTCCGCGAGATCGATCTGGTAGAGGGTGGTTGCATCCGCGACGTGCCAGGAATCGAAATAAAGGGCGCTGCCATCCGGAGAGAGCGCCAGGGTCGTGATATATTTTCTCCCATGGTTGGTCAACAGCGTCTCGGAGCTGTCGCTGAGATTGAACCGTGCAATATAGCACTCCCTTTCGTCGGTGATCAATTGGTCAATGATCGCACTGTTATCAGGCAGCCAGAGATGGTTTCCGGAGAATTGGTGGCTGTGTTTTCGGCTCAGTAGCCTGTCCCCTGTACCGTCCAGCCGCACCACTCTGAGATGCTGACGGTGATTAGTATTATAGGCAATGCGGCTACCATCACGGGAGAGCCTGGGATTTTCTATGGACGAAGCCGACTTGAAGCAAAGGTGCTGTTCCCCTGTTGCTGGATCCACTGTCATGACCGAAGAGCCGGCCGAATCAGAAATGGCGTAGACCAGCCAGCCGTTCCCATTGTTCCAGCCGGCTGCGGTGATATTTGAACGGCTGGCGGCCAGCACTTTTTTCTTGCCGCCGGGATCGCTGACCAAAAGTTGTTTTTCACCGTTCACTTCTCTGGTGAATAATAGCCAAGTCTTGACCAGGGACCAGCTGGTGATCACACTGGCCGAAACACCGAGCGGAACTGTTTGCAGGGTGGAAAGGTCCAGTATTTTAGTTTGCCAGCTTTGGTTGATATTATCCCGCCCCTGATAGGCGATGAACCGGCCGTCTGCTGACCAGCTCGGCCAGCCAAACATATTGTCGACCGGTATGACCCGTGTGGTCCCTTGCTCCAGATCCCTGATGTGCAGCAGATTCTTATCCGCGCTAAACAAATCATAGAGCAGGAACCTGCCGTCCGGCGATACAAGCGGAAAATGGTAATAGGCATCCGGGGGCGTGACGACTTGCACACTCTTTCTCCTCAGGTCATACATCATGATCTGGCCGATTTCAGTAAAAGCGGGCGCAACAAAGTGACGGGCGCCACTGTCGAATCGACCATAATGCGGCCGCTCGACGCCTGCCGGGAGCGACACATGCACAATTTGATCTTTCTCGACAGAATAGAGACCAAGATATACTTTATTTTCATCCTTGATCTGACTGAAGAGCGCGCCATAACGCCGATCCGCTGTGAAGTCGAAAAGAAGCTCGCCATGAAAGAGAAAGTTTTCCCTGCCAGTGGCGGTATCGAGCATTTTTGTGGCCAGCTGGTTTGTCGAATCATAAATGACGAAATAAAGCTGATCAGGAATGCCACCCCATTTTATGGTGTAAACGAACGAGTTGTAAGGCCGGGACCAGATCATTTTGCGCTCCGGGAGCGAAAAACGGCTGATCGCCCCGGGGGAATTTGAGCAGCAGGCGATTTCCGACTCATCGGCTTGCCAATCATAACCAAAAAGGTTCTCCTGTACAAAAAGAGACTCCAGTGGGCCAGTTGTCTTTCCGACTGCTTCATCGACTTGAACTGAATAGAGAGCGGTCCTTTCGCTGTCCGGTGAATCGGCTGTGTAAGAAACATAATGACCTTTTGGGCTCCAGGAAAGATTATGTCTGTTCCTGGCCAGCCTGTCCAGCAAGAGTGTGCGATTCTGGATCTGGCCCAGATCGTGCAACCAGATATTATCCTCAGAACCAACCGCCAACCATTTGCCATTAGGAGAAAAAGCGATTCCCCATACCTTTTGTTCGCTTTTAATCAGCTCCTGGTAGGGTGGATAAAAGATTTTGCTTTCGTCGGCATCCTTCCTTAACGCCCGCAGCTTTTCCTTCGCGGCAGCGGCCACCTCTTCTTGCTCGGGAAAGCGGGTGATTACCTCTTGGTAGGCCTTGCCGGCTTCGCTTTTCCCCATCTTCTCCCAGCAAATGCCGATATGGAGCTGGGCTTTGGCGCGCAGGGCGCGGCCGGCGGTTTCGTCACCGGCGATTTTTTCATAGAGCGTCACGGCGGCGGCCAGATCCCCTTCGCCGTTCTCCTTGAGTAGCGCTTGCTGAAAAAGCTGTGAGGAGGATTGGGCCAGTAAAACTGCTGCGAAGACGAAAACGATCAGAACAGCGGTTCTCATGCGAGCCTCCCCGAGGATAAAAAGCCGGACGCATAAAATGGCGGCCATGCCCTCCCCCTGTAGGCATGGCCAACACACGATGGATACTGAAGAAATATAGCTGGTCATTAAAGAAGAAGTGTGGCCTGTGCATCAAGCTTGTGTTAAAGTTATGTTAAATCCAGTTTCACGGCACAAACTTGTAACCGATGCTGCGAAATGAGAGCAGATGCCGGGGATGGGCGGGATCGGGCTCGAGCTTTTTGCGCAGCTCGGAGATGTAGGTATCAACGGTTCGGGTGGTTGGAAAATTCTCATAGCCCCAGACCTCGTCGAGGAGATCATGGCGGTGAACGACCTCGCCGGCGCGTCCGATGAGATATTTCATGATCGCGAATTCTCGCGCAGAGAGATGGACCGATTGTCCCGCAGCCTGCGCCTCGCATTTGACAAAATCAAGAAGAACATCGCCAAAGGCATACCGAGCCAGTTCTCTGGATTTACAATAACGGCGTAAAATGGCGCGGATGCGGGCCAGCAGCTGCGGCACGCTGAAGGGTTTGGTGATATAGTCATCCGCGCCCAGGTCGAGGCCGGAGATAATGTCAATCTCCTGGCCGCGCGCGGTGAGCATCACAACCGGCAGCTCCGGTTTGGTTTGTTTCAGGGTCCGGCAGATGTCATAGCCATTTTTTCCCGGCAGCATAATATCCAGCACGACCAGATCAACATCGTTTTCCAGGGCGGCGCGCAGGCCTGACTCCCCGTCGGCGGCGGTCAACACACGATACCCTTCGAAAAGCAGGTTGTCCTGGAGGCCTCGCAAAATCGCGGCATCGTCCTCGATGACCAAAATGGCTTTATCCGCCATGGCTCTTCTCCTCCAGCGGCAGGGTGATGGTGAAGGTGCTTCCCGCGCCCGGTTGGCTTTTAACAGTGATCGAGCCATTGTGCGCTGCGACGATGTGCCGGACGACCGCCAGCCCCAGTCCCGCTCCGCTGCGAGTGTTCTGTTCGCTGCCGCCGGCGCGGTAATAGGGGGTGAAAATATCCTCCAGCTCATTTTCGGCTATGCCGATGCCCTGGTCTTCCACCTGCAGAACCGCGCTGTAGCCCTGACGGCGCAGCCGCAGCGCGATCTCCCGCCGGCTGCCACCATATTTGATCGCATTGCTGAGCAGATTGAGAAGGGCTTGCTTCATGGCGTCGGGATCGGCCTGGAGCTCAACGCCGACCTCAATCTCTTTGGTGACGGCAAAACCGCCCTCTCTTAGTGTAAACTGGAGGGTCTCAAGTGCGTCGGTTACGGTCTGCGAGAGATCGATCAAGCGCAGGGAATACTCTTTCTGTCCCCGCTCGATGCGAGCAAAATCGAGGACCGTGTCGATCAGCCTGGTCAGCCTTTCGCTCTCGTTGATGATGATGTTAAGGTATTCGTCCTGTTCCCGCCAGGAGCGGGTACGCCCGAGACGCAGGGTTTCAGCGAACATGCGAATAGCGGTCAATGGCGTCTTAAGTTCATGGGTGACGTTGGAGACAAATTCTGCACGCAGCTGTGAGAGAGCGCGTTCGCGGGTTATATCACGAAAGGCGAGAATGATGCCCAGAATCATACCCAGGATAAGAAAACCTAGGGTGATGCTGTAGGTCAATCGCCGGTTGCGGATGGAACGCATCACTTGCTCGGGATCTTGGGGAGCAGCAGCGATGCGCCAGTCCGGTGCGTAGATGCTTAGCTCCCGTATCTGGCTGTAGGGTTTGGGCGTATCTGCAGCATCCTGGCGTCTGATGATCTTTATTTGCAGATGGGGAATCACACTCGATGGATTATGTTGTGCAACCAGCATTTCGAACAGACGCGCCAGATTACAAGAGAATCCCAGAAACGGCGTTGAATGGGGATCAATAATGAGCAGGCAGGGAGTATCGGCATCGTCGCATTGCAGTACATCATATTCGTTCAAAGGGATAACGTTGTCGCGCTTGCCGTCGGCGTAATTAGCCAGGAGGGGATGGTATCGCGCGATGAATTCCTCAGCCGCTGTAATTTTCGCCAAGAGACGGGTAATATTTTCCCGCTCCTCCTCATCTGCCGGGAAGAGCGTTGGCAGTGCTTCTTCAACCTCGCCGCGCAGTACCGCAAATTGCGTGGAGATCGGCAGGTGGCCTTCGCTGATCTGTTCAAGGAGGACTCTGATCTCAGCAAGTGCAGCCGGGCGTCTTTCATTGCGCGCGATCCTCACCAACTGATGCAAGGCGTAATCGGCAAAGGGCACCCCGGTCTCATCCACGAGCGTTCCAAAATCCTGCACCAGCATTTGATAGTACTGTCCGGCTCGCACCCATTCGTGTTGTTTTGTCAGGACGCGTGCCAGGCCGTTCAGGGCCTGGGCTTTTTCAACCGGACGGCGTGCCGTCGCGAAAGCCTGTTGATAGAAACTCACGGCATCGGGGAGGCGGGAGGTGTCATACTCATATTGCTGGGCGAGGCGAAGCGTCTCGACAAAGGCTGAAGTGGGGTGGTGCCGTCCAGTCGTCGTCGCTACAGTGGAAAGGTAAAAGGGGTAGAGGAAGCGGCCCTCCGCGGAGATTTTAAACGCACGGACGAGAAAAGGGATCTCATGCCGCTGTTCGTTCAGCTCATGCGGGTCAGCGCCACGGGCAGCGGCGGCGAAAAAAAGCTCTGCGCTCTTCTGCAGCTGCTGATCGAATTGCTGCGAAATATTTTGACAGAATTCATTCTGGGTCTCCAGCACTCTTTTTTCGGTGAGCTCGCGCTGGTGGGAGATGGTCTGGATGCCAAAATAGGAGAGCAGCAGTCCCGGGACAAGAGTGGAGGCAAGAAAGAGGATGCTCAGTCGGGCGGTGGGTATGTGGAACCATTTTGACATTTTGAGGCCCCGCTTTTGTCCTAATTTAGTAAAATTCGGACAAAAAGTGTCATGAAAATGTCAAAAAACGGAGCACAATCTCCGAAGAAGGCAGGGCTCGCACCCAGCTGAATTTCGGGGGCGCAAGCGGCGCCAGGTGTCGGGTGGGAGCCAGATTCCGGGGGGAACCCTGGAAAGAATTGCCGTGGAAAAGAGGAATAATTTTGGCATATTGTCAGGCAATTCTTGTCCCAACTCTCACTATTCAATATTAGGCAAGGAGTTCAAACCATGAAACAACTGCTCTGTTTAGCCCTGCTGGCGGGACTCGCCGGCTGTGCCGGCAGCCTGCCCCCGGGCGCGGTTCCGGTCGAGAATTTTAACCTTGACCGCTATCTCGGCGACTGGTACGAGATTGCGCGTCTGGACCACTCATTCGAGCGGGGCTCAGCCGCGCGACGGCCAACTATTCCATAAACAAGGACGGCAGCGTGCGGGTGGTCAACCGGGGTTATCAGGAGGACAAGAAAAAGTGGAAGGAGGCGGTGGGCAAGGCCAAGTTCGTCGGCGACCAAAGTGTCGGCAGGCTCAAGGTCTCTTTTTTCGGTCCTTTTTACGGCGGCTACAACATCATCGACCTCGATGAGGCCTATTCGCGAGTGCTGATCTGCAGCAACAGCACCAAATATCTCTGGATACTGGCCCGCGAACCCCGGCTTCCCGATGAGGTGCTGACACAACTGGTGGAAAAGGCGCGGGCGCTGAATTTTCCGGTCGACGAGCTTATATATGTCGATCAGAGCCCGGTCCCGGAGCCGCCCGCGCGCTAGCTCCGGGATCCTGCTGATCTCAGTTGGCGTCGGTTTCGCGCCGCACTGTGCCGTCGTCGCTGTGGTCGCGGACGCGGGTGTGGAGTTCGGCGAACATACGGCGCATGTCGATGAGGCCGCCGGTGGTGAACCAGATCACCACGATCACCGAGATCACCACGCCGACGATGATGTAAATGTACCAGAAACGCATCCAGCTGAGGTCGGATATGCCCCCGGTCAAGGTGAGCAGGGTGCCGACCACGAAGACGATGAACCAGAGGAAGGTCCAGGCGTAGGAGGCGATATAGATGAACTTGTCGCCGCGGGTGAAAAGCTTGTTCATGCCGAGCATGCGCCAGCCCTTGACCGGTTCGGAGGAGGCGGCCATGGCATCCTCCTTGACTGCATAGCGGCCGCGGTGGAGGAGCTGGTCCATGTTGTACTCGTGCCTCGGCCCGAGCAGGGAGACCAGGATGTAGACGAGAATAGCGCTGGCCATGGCGAGGAACCAGAAGATCTGGCCGTTGATCGCCCCGAGGGCGGCGAGCCAGGGCAGCGAATCCCCGAGGCCGGGATTGGCCTTGAGGATCGAGGGGATGACCGTGCCGCTGACGGCGATGAAGGAGCCGGTGAGCATCGCCGACCAGGCCGCTGCCGCTGTGCCGCGCTTCCAGTAGAGTCCGCCGATGATGACCGCGCCCGAGCCGCCTGCATAGATGGCTCCGGTGACCGCGAAGAAGAGCAGGATGTACTGGGTCTGGCGGAAGATGTTGCTGAAGGCGAAGACGAAGAGAGCAACCCCGGCGATGGCGAGGCGCAGATATTTGATGTGCTGCTGCGGGGTGAGGGGCTTTTTGCGGATGGGCATCACCACATCCTGGACGAAGATGCTCCCCCATGAGTGCATGTAGGACTCGAGGGTGCTGATCGAGGCCATCAGCATAACCGCCACAAAGGCGCCCATAATGCCCCTGGGCAGCAGCTGGGTGAGCACCAGTGGAACGGTGAGCTGGCTCTCGAGGACATGGTCGTTGACGGTGCCAAGCACTCCCTTGACGTGGCCGGCCTTGGCGAGGAAATCGGGATGGTGCATCAGGGTGTAGGCGGCCACAGGGATGAAGAGCAGAAAAATCACCTGGGGGATGCCGCGCCAGTTGGAGAGCACCCCGGCCATCTTGGCCTCATGGGCGGTCTTGGCCGAGCTGTTAAAGCCCTGGGTTCCCTGCCATGATAGGACGCTGTAGATCGCCCCGAACACCCCGATAAGAAAGAACCAGAAATTGAAATCCTTGGCCTGGCTGGTCTTGAAGGGATTGAGCATCGAGGCGTCGGCGGGAGCGATCTGCAGCCCCTGAAAAATCTGGTCGAAGGAGAAGAGGCTGAAGAAGAGCAGGATGATGACCACGAAGACGATGTTGACAAAGGCTCCCTGGATGAAATCGGAGATGATGATGGCGATCTGGCCGCCGGTGAAGACAAAGTAGAGGGAGATGGCCAGGAGGAGAAAGACAGTGAAGGCGAAGGTCGAGATCTCCACTCCGAGCAGGGAGAAGGTATCGGGCAGGCCGCAGAAATAGATGAAAAAGCGCGCCTCGACCGCCGGAAAGATGCCGAAATTGATGATGCCAGCCATGACGCCGAGAGCGCCGGCGAAAATGCGAAAGTTTTTGCTATAACGCATCTCGAAGAACTGGGCCATGGTCATGGCGCGGGTCTCGCGGAAGCGGTAGACCACCCAGCCCGAGATGGTGATGAAGAGGACCACGACGCCCATGGTGAAGCCCCACCAGGTCATGGGAAAGCCGGCCTGATAGTTCATCTCAAAGTTGGCGATGACGGTGATGGCCCCGAGGGCGGCGATGCTCTGCGAGACGCTGATGAGGTAGCGCCCGGCGGTGCGTCCGGCGGAGAGATAGTCGGCGACGCTGCGCATGAAGGTGCGGCTGGCGTAGATGCTGGCGAAGATGAAAACAATCACCACAAAGACGATGCCCCAGTCCAGCCCGGTTAGATTCATGGGATATCCTTTCATGATAGGGGGAGAGGCGCAGCCCCCGGCCGGCTGCGCACGCGGAATTGCTGCACATTAAGTTAGGCAAACGTTGGTTTTTTGTCAAGAAAAAATATCAACAAAATGGCCGCAGGTGTGCGTCGGCCCACGCGCTTGAATAAAAAAAAGGGGCAGCGGCATCGGCCGCGGCCCCTTTTCAAAACCATCACCTCCTATTTCACCAGGGCCATCTTCTTGACCGCCTGGAAACGGGGGGTCACCAGCCGGTAATAGTAGATCCCCGAACTCACCCGCTCACCCCTCTCGCCGCGGCCATCCCAATTCACCGCATGATAGCCCGCCTCCAGCTTGCCATCGACCAGTACGCGCACCTGCTGGCCAAGGGGATTGAAGACGATCAGCTGCACCCGCTCCGATCGCGGCAGCTGGAACCGCACCGCGGTCTCGGGATTGAAGGGATTGGGAAAATTTTGCTCCAGGGCGTAGGTGGCGGGAAGCTGGAGCATCACCTCCACCGGCCCGTGCAGGGTGCGCACACCGTTGCGGTCGAGATCCTCGATCATATAAAAGTAGCGTTCGCCCGCCACGGCGCTGCTGTCCTGGTAGTGGTAGCGCCCGTCCTCCCGACTGGGAATGAGCTGGCGGGTGATGCGGATATACTCCCCGCGCGCGGCTGTGCTGCGCATGAGATCGAATCCGAGATTGCCGGCCTCGTGGCTGGTGCTCCAGTTGACCACGACCCCCTTCCAGGCTTCCGCGGCGGCAGTGAAAGAGCTCAACTCCACACTGGTCGCAACATCGATCTCCCACAGCTCGGATCTCACCTCCTTGATGCCGTCGAAAGCGGTGACCCAGATATAATGAGCGCCGTCGCCGTGTTCGTCGCTGCGGAACTCGAAGCGCGGACCGGCGGCTTTTTTGACGCCGTCGATATACCAGCTGAAGGTGAGCGGATCGTTGTCGTAATCGATCGCCGCGCAGGTGAAAAGCTGGCTGGCGGGCCTGGTGATCTTGACCTGCCGTTCGACCGGATAGGTCGAGGTGAAGACCGGGGCCGAATCGCCCACCACACTTACCAGCAGGGAATCGATGTCAAATCCGCCGCGTCCATCCTCGACGCGGAGGTTGATCTGGTACTCTCCCTTCTGGCGAACGGTCGGTTTCCAGGTGAAGGTCCGGCTGGCGGCCGAATCAAAGAGGGCATTCGCCACCGGCGGGTTCATTTTCAGGCTGTAGCGGAGGCCGTCCCCGTCGATGTCGACGGCCTGAATGGTCATGCTGAAGCTGCGGTTGTACTCGATGCGTAGGGGCGAGACGGGCAGCTCTTTAAATTCGGGGAACTTGTTGAGCACCCCGGAGGCGGTGAACCAGACCGGGCTGTCGCGCAGGCCGAAGCGGTTGGCCATCAGGCTGTTGGTTTTGGGCTGTGAGGAGAGCCGCCAGCGGCCGGCCGCCAGTCCTTCGTCGTCGCTGATGGCCGTGGGTGTCAGGGGCTCACCGTTGTCGCTGTTGGGCATGGTCGTGAACTGGACAGCCACGTCCGGCACCGGATTGTCGTATTGATCGCTCACCCGGACGATCACAGGGTAGATGAGCTCGCGCCCGGCGGTCATCGACTGGTAATCATGGGCGAACTTGGCCAGGCGATAGGCCGCATCCGGCCCGACCGTGCAGTAAAAAGCGGCGGACTGGCCCGGTAGCAGGGGGGAGGTGGCGATGTAGATGTACTCCCCGATCCGGGTCGGCAGCAGCGGCAGCAGGGCGGCGTTGCCGCTGAGGTTGGTGCGCACCGAGTCGAGGATGACCTGGCTGCCCCCGTTGTTGTCGGCGAGGCGGAAGCTGACCGGGGCGTTGGCCACGCCGTTGCCGAAATCGTCGACGACGGCCACCTGCATGGGGGCGGGCGAGGGTTTGCCTGCAGTCCCTTTCTGGAGAGCGCCCGCCACCACCTTGAGCTGTTTGGGGCCCTGGCCGGTGGCGTAGGCGATAAAGCTGGCGGTGAAGGTCGTGCCCGAGATCTGGGCGTCGATGATCTGGGGCGGTTCCCCGGCCCGGTAGCCGAGCTGGTAGCGCACACCCGCCAGACCGCGATAGTCGGTTAAAACTGGCTCGGCGGGATTGATAGCTGCGCCGCTGTCCTGGGCAGTAAAGCGGACCGCGATGTTGGCCACCGGCTCACCCAACTTGTCGATCACCCGCACCTGCAGGGGGATGGGCAGTTCGCCGCCCGCCTGACCGGTCTGGCCGTCACCGGCATATTTTTGCACCTGGGCGGGCAGGCCCGGCACCACGGTGATGACATAATTGACCTGAGCCTTCGCCAGCTGGGGGTGGCTGCTGGTGGCCTGGACCACGGTCGCTTCGCCGGGCTTGATCCCCGCCACAAAGCGGGCGCTCGCGATGCCCAGTCCATTCGAACGTGTGGTGAAGGCGGCGAGGCGGGAGTCGAGCAGATAGCCGCTGCCGTTGATGACCGTGAAGGTGATCGGGATGTCGGCTACCGGATTGTTCAGGGCGTCAGTGACCAACACCGCCAGGGAGTCGCGCGCCAGGGTTCCGGCGTTGACCGTGATCGCGCTGCTGGAGTGGGCGGCCATTTGGCGGGGAGGCCCGGCCACAAAGACCACCTGGGCGGTGGCGATCTCCGCACCGCTGTCGCCGAGCCTGGCGCTGATTCTCTTCAGGCCGGAGCGGTTCGACCGCACCGTGCCGGCCGCCTGGCCAAGGGCGTTGGTGGCCTGGTCGGGCTGGATGAAGATCAGTCCCTGCTCCAGGGAGGAGAAGAGGATCGACCGGCCATAGACGGCGTTGTTAAAGCTGTCCTTGAGAGTGACGGTCAGCCGGCTGGTGGCGATGTTGTCGGCGGCCACGGAATCGGTCGCCGTCAGCCGGCAGGCGGGTGGGTAGGGCGCGCCTGCGGTGACATCGGCAGTGACGGTGACCGGGGAGCCGATCAAGCCGCCGGCGTTGACCTCAAGGGAATTGATGCGGCTGCCGGTTTTTCCGCCGAGCAGCCAGGTGACGGAGGCCTCGCCGGTGACCGGACTGGTCAGCACGCTGATCCACTTGATCCCGGGCGACCCGACGCTGCTGTAGTTGTCGGTGACCGAGAACTGGACGGGATGGTTGCCGGCCGGTTGGCCGAGTCCGTTGAGGGTTCGCACCCGGATGGTCACCGGGCTTCCCGCCGCCCCCGTCATCGAGATCCCGCTGAGCAGTTGCAGACTCTTGGCCGGGCTGGGATTACCGGTGATGTAGAAATCCATCGGTGATTTGACGAGATGGTTATTGTTGAAGCGGGATTCGACCTTGACAACGTTGAGTTCGACCTGTGCGTTGAGCAGGAAATGGACCGCAGCATAGCCCCCGGCGTCGGTGGATACGCTTTTGCTGGTGGCGGTATCCGCCAGTCCGGCGGTGAAGAGCTTGCCCTTCAGGGCAGGGATCTCGGGATATTTGACGGTGAAGAGCACAGGATGGTTGGGCACCGGATTGCCGAGTCCGTCGACCACCCGCACCCTGATCGGGCGGGAGAGGGGCTGATGGACCACGCCGGTGTCTCTTTCGGCCGAGACCCGCAGCAGGGTGACCGGATCCTCCGCCGCCGCGGCGGCGGTGAACTGCAGGGGCGAGCCCCGCAGCGGGCTGTGCTGATAGGCCGAGCTGGCCATGACAATGTTGGTGTCCGGCCTGCTGCCCACCCGCCAGAAGGCGGCCGCGACCCCGACATTGTTGGTCACGATGGTCATGGTGTCGCGCGCTGTCGAGGAGGCGGCGCTGCGGATCGAACCCCCGCCCCGCGTCACCATGAAGAGGATAGGCTGGCCCTCGATCACATTGCCCATGATGTCACTGACCACGACCTTGGCGGTGTATTCATCCTGGACCCTCCCGCTCCAGCTCTGTTCGCCCGCGTAGGCGAGCGAATCGGGATCCCCGGGGAAGGTCGAGGCGGTGAAGCGAACCGGCAGGATCTGCGGCCGTTCGTTGACGGTGACCTCCACGACGTTGTTGTTGACTCCGGCGAGAGCGCCGACGCGCAGCAGGGCGAAAGCCTGGCCGTTCGCATCCGTCACCCGCTCCAGCTCGGTGCGGTTGTCGCCGAAGGTGCCCTCACCGGAGATGACCTTGAAGGTGACGATCAGGCTCTGCGGGCTGGGATTGCCGTGAATGTCGCTCACCTGCACCCGGAAGGGTTCCGGCAGGGTGCTGTTGATCTTGGCTCCGAGGCCGGTGGCGGCGGTGAGCTGGATGAGCTGGTGCGGCTCGCCGGCGAGGACAGTGCCGGTGAAGGTGATGGGTGAGCCGGTGAGCTGTTCGGCGCTGCCGGCGTAGGTGGAGGTGGCGGAGATGCTGTTGGGCACCGCCGAACTCGTCCCCATCCGGTACTGCACAGAGGCGAGGCCGCCGCCGTTGGTCCTGACCGAGACTGCGCTCAGTGCGCCGTTGCCCTGGGCGAGGGCAAAAGCCACCGCATGGCCTGATTTGGTGTTGCCGTAGGCATCCTTGACTACCACCGTGAGGGTCACGCTGGATTCGGCCGCCTCCCGGAAGAGGACATCGGAGACCGGCTGAATTGAGGCCGCCGCCCCGGCGAAGGCGGTGGCGGTGAATTCGATGGGCGTGATCGGCAGGCCCGGAGCGCTGATGCGGACGCGCTGCAGCCCCTCCCCGGCGAGGGTGCCGAGGGTGAGGGTGGCTTCAGCCAGACCAGTCGGGTCGGAGAGAACATCAACCGAGTCGCGGCCGCCGAAGGTGCCGCCGCCGCCCACGACGCGGAAGCGTACCGTGGTGTTCGGCACCGGATCCCCGAAGGGATTGGTCACCTTGACCTGGAAGGGCTTGGGCAGGGTCCTGAGGATGATCTCCTCCTGGCCGTTCCCGGAGACCGGCACGAGGTTCGTCGCCCGCGGGGGCTGGATGTTCGCATAGAAAATTCTGTCCTGGATCCCCGATCCGGAAGCGGCCTGCGCCCGGATCTGATGAGGGCCCGTCCGGGTGGAGGCCTTGAAAACGGCGGCGGCCTGGCCGGCTTCATCGGTCATCACCGTGTCCGTCGCTGCGCCCGCAAAGGTGCCGCTGCCGGCCACGACGGAAAAGATTACGCGCTGGTCCGCGCGGCCGTTGCCGTAGAGGTCGCTGATCTTGACCACCAGGGGAGCTTCGAGTTCCTCGCCGGCAAAGCCGGTCTGGTTTTCTCCCGAGACGATCGTCATGATCGTCGGGGCCTCCGGCAGGGCGGTGGCGGTGAAGAGAATGGGGGCCCCGGTGAGGGGGGCATCGATGCGGACGAGGTTGTTGTCCGTGCCGGCCGAATCGCCCAGGGTCCAGATGACGCTGGCCTTGCCGCCGCTGTCGGTCGAGTCGGTGACGGTAACGGAGCTGTTGTCGAGCAGGCCGTTGCCGCGCACGATTTTGAATGTGACCGGATAGCTGAGCACCGGCCGGCTCTTTTCGTCGAGAACCTGCACCACCAGGGGGGCGGCCAGGGGCTGCCTGACGGTGTCGATCTGGGCGTCGCCAGAAATGGTGCTGATGGAGACCGGAATGCCCTCGCCGGCGATGGCCTGGAAGGTGAGGGGCGCCAGATCGGATAGGTCGGGCAGGGAGGCGGTGATGATATTGGTTGTACCATAGCCCAGGGTGAAGCGGGCGCTGGCGACCCCCTCGCTGTTCGAGGAGACCCGGATGGTGCTCTGGCGCAAGAAGTGGCCGTCGCCCTCCGTGACTTCAAACTCCACCGGCACGCCTACACAAAAGTTGTTGTAGGTATCCTTGAGCAGCACCGCGAACTCTTTTTCGAGGGGCTGCCCCGCTGTGCCGGTCAGGATGGTCTCGGAGGCGTACTGCAGGGCCAGGGGCATGAGGGCATCGGCGTAGAGATTGAAATCGAGATTGGTGCCGTTGGGAACGGCCGGGGCGGAGGCGCGCACCACCACCTGGCCGGCGGTGGAGCCGAAGGAAATGAAGGTATAGGCCGAGCCCGATACATCAGTGATGTTGGAAAAGCGCTGGGTCTTTGAACCGGTGCCCGAGGGGACATAGCCGGCATTGGTGGTCAGCAGCAGCTTGTCCAGCTGCAGTCCCGCCTCGCGGTTTTTGATGGTGAGCTGGACGAAGCCCTTGGGCAGGTTGTAGGAGCCCTTCGGACTCTCCCATGTCCAGCTGACGAAGGTGGAGAAGGAGAAGGTGACGGTGTCACTGGTGCCGAAGGTGTAAAAGCAGGAGTTCTGCAAGCCGTCCGGAGCATAGCCGCGCAGCCAGAGGCGGTAGCTGCCGGCCTTGGGGATGTAGATCTGGTAGGTGGCCAGACCGACGCGGTTGTTCACCGGCAGATAGGGGGCGTAAATGTACTCGTTGCCCGAGGCCTCGGCGTTGCCGCCGCTGACATAGGGGGCCCCGACATCGCCGGATTCGGCCTCGATCCAGATGTTGCCGTTGAAATTGACATCCAGCGAGTCGGTACTGAGCGCGGCCTGTCCGGAGATGACGCTGAACTGGACCTGGACGTCACTGACCGGCACCCCGTTGGCGTCGACGACGCGGACGGCGAGGGGTTCGGCCAGACGCTGGGTGACGGTGCCGTGCTTGTTCTCGCCCGCGGCGGCGTACATCGAATCGGGGGAGAGGGGCGGGACCTCGAGGCAGAAATTGTCGACCGCGTTGTTCAGACCCCCGTAGAGCATGATGCCCGAATAGAGCTGGCCGAAATTGCCCTGACGCTTGGCGGCATCGGTCACGGTGTTGAGGAAGTCATTGTTGAGATAGACGTTGAAGCTGTGACCGGTGGTGGCGGGATTGTAACGGACCTCGAGGATATCGCCCGGCTTGGGGTCCGGCGCGGTGGGGGGAAAGCCCGCGGTGGCGAGGTTGCCGGTGGGGACGCCGCCATTGACGATCTCGTTGAGATAGACCACGCGGTCGCGGACGCGAACCAGGTAGCCACTGGCCTGCTGACTTGGGCCGTTGAGCATCATGGCGAGGCCGCTGGCGTTGATGCCACGGTCGTCGGCCAGCTCTGACCACTGCATGGCGGCGCGGACGCCGCGCACCGCGGGGGCATAGCGCGCGGCCTTGTAGGCGGCCAGGTACTGCCAGCCCGATGAGGTGGCGCTGTTGACCAGTTCGTAGCGGGTGACGTCGATCCGGTAGGCGGGATTGAGGTCCCAGTCGGCGGCGAGGGGATCCTCAAAGTCGTCGCAGTATTCGGTGCTGGCGGTGTCGGCCATGTCCACGGAGGGGCCGATGGAGACCGGGCCGCGGTTGTTCATCTCGTCATAGGCGCGGATGCCGAAAAAGTAGCTGATGCCGGGGACCAGGCCCGAGACGCTGGCGGTTTCGATATTGCCCGCGCTCTGAGGCCGCGGCAGGGAGACCAGAATGCCCTGGGTGAAATTGGCGGCATCGAGGCCGAAGGTGGAATAGCGCATTTCGTAGAGGTTGGCCTGTCCGTTGGTGCCGTCGTCGCCGGTGGAATACCATTTAAGGCCGGCGGTGCTGCCGCTGATGGCGTCCGCCCCGAGCCAGGTGATGCTTGCCGGTGCGCTGCGATCGCCCGCGATGACGCCGCGGAGGATGCGGTTGAATTCGGTCGCCATTTTGGCATAGCCGGTGTCGTTGGGATGGGTGCCATCGCCGAGGTCGGAGAGCGGCACGACGCTGTTCATGTCGGCCAGGGTGATCTTGCTGACCACGATGCCGGGGGCATTCTCGAAGAACATGCGGTCGATTTCAGCATTGAAATCGGGGATCTTGGGGTCGGGGGAACCATTCACCAGCCGGGGGACGATCTTGCAGATGATGATGCGCTTGAGGAAATCCCCCCGGGTGCCATTGGCCCACTGGGAGGCGTAGGCGAGCAGCTGGGCGAGCTTGCCGGAAGAGGTCGGCAGCATCGAGATGCCGGCGTTCTCGGAGTAGGGGGCGGCATCATCATTGTTCATATTATTGGTGCCGAGATGGATGAGGATGATGTCGGGCTGGTAGGTGTTCATGGAGGAGGCGATGTCCCTGACGCCGGTGCCGTAACCGCCCGTATAGAACTCTTCGATTTTGGCGCCGCGGGTGAAATGGCCGTTATAGGGCGCTGCCCCGTTGGGGCCGACCAGGCTGAAATTCACCCCCTGCAGCTTGTCGTAGAGCTGGCTGCGGTAGCCCGCACCGGTGCTGCCGACACCGTCGGTGATCGAATCGCCGATGGGCATGATTTTCCACTGGGCATGGAGCCCCGGGGCCCATGCTGCGATGATGATGCCTATCCCCACCAGCCAGGCGCTGAGCGGCCGATTCTTGATTGCTGTCAATGCACATCCTCCCGATATAGGCTGCCCGGACGCGCCGGGCTGAATTGTACAGATAGACCGGTTTCTGCCCCGCACGGAGTGAGGGGTCGCCTGATTGCACGCAAATTTTATACCCTTTGGCGGCAAAAGGGGGTAATTTTTCGGCTGCAGGGGATTATTTTGGCGAAGTAAATAGCATTTAAATTAATAATAAACAGTATAAAAACCCTGAGAGGCCTCCACGGCGGCGGGCGTGCGAGCGGAGCAGGGCGGGGATGAGCCGGAATCGGGGCCGGTTTGTTTCAGGCGTAGACACCCTTGAATCAGGATTGAACAGAGCCGGCGGACGGCCGCCGGGATCATCAGAAGAGGTAGAGGAGCTTGAGGGTGACCTTGGGGCCGCTGTAGCGGGTGGTTGCGCCGATCTCCTTGCGCATATCGACATAGAGGTATTGATAGGCCGCGGAGAGGCCGAGGTGGCGGGAGAGGATAAAGTCGAAGCCGGCGCCGAAGTTGAGGGCGTAGCCGGCGAATTCCAGTTTGCTGCCGATTCCCGGCGGGGGCGAGGCGGGATCCTCGCGGCCGTAGAGGGCGGCGCCGCCGTAGAGCACGAAGGGGCGGATGGCGGTGGCGCCGAGGAGCTGGTACTTGAGGTCGAAGGCGAGGTTGACCAGCCGGCTCGCAACTGGCTCCGCCTCGCTGCCTTGCAGCTGGCGCTCCCACTGCCAGAGGTTCATTTCGAGGGCGAAGCCGGCGGCATGGGGGGAGCAGAGGCCCACGCCCCAGCACAGTCCGGTGCCCTCGACCGGTGTGAAGGGTTTACCCGGGTCGGAATCGAGGGTGCCGGGTTTCCAGACGCCGGTCTGCAGGGAAAGCGAGCCCCGGTTCAGCGGCGTGGCGGCGAGGGCCCCCGCGGCGAAGAAGAGGGCCCATATGCAGATTGCGCGCAGTCGCATCAGCGGGGATTCTGTTTTTCCTGGGGAGATCCGGCCTGATCGGCGTGGAAGCCCATGGGTGTGCTTTCGCGGACGGGTTCGGAATAGGTCTTGATCTCACCGAACTGGCTCTCATACTTGGCGATGTTCTCCTTGAGGGCGTTGAGCAGGGATTTGGCGTGCTGCGGGGTCATGATGATGCGGGCGTAGACCCGGGTCTTGGGGAGTCCCGGCACCATGCGGGTAAAGTCGATGACAAATTCCGCCGGCGAATGGGAGATCACCGCAAGATTGGAATAGATGCCCTCGGCTTCCTTTTCGCCCAATTCGATGTTCAGCTGCTGCGGGGGGACCTGCGACATCGCGTTTTTCCTCCGTTTGAATGCAAAATGAGATTAAACACTAATATAACCAAATTGGGGATTATTCTCAACAGAAATGTGAACGCAATTTTTGCGTTGCATGCTATGCCCAATTTATTTACATTCACTTATAGTGAAACGAATGCTCCGAGAAAAGGTTTCCTCTCGCCCGAGCCGGCCCCGAATCCTTCTTGGCCTCTTCATCTTCTAATCCGGGATCCCCTATGCCGCAGTCCGCGGACAAGAAACGTCTCTTTCTTATCGATGGCGCCGCCCTCGCCTATCGTACCTATTTCGCCTTTGCGCGCAATCCTCTCGTCAACTCGCGCGGCGAACAGGTCAGCGTCATTTTCGGGTTCAGCCGCATCCTGCTCAACCTGCTCGACCAGGAGAAACCCGATCTCTTCGCCGTGGTCTTTGATTCCCCCGAGCCCACTTTCCGCCACGAGATCTACACGGAATACAAGGCGCAGCGGCAGCGCATGCCCGATGATATGGCCGAACAGCTGCCCCGACTCGAACAGCTTATGGGCGCCCTCGATCTGCCCTTCATCCGCAAGCCGGGCTACGAGGCCGACGACATCATGGGCACCCTGGCCAGGGCGGCGGCGGCCAGCGGCTACCAGACCGTGCTCGTCACCGGGGACAAGGATCTCATGCAGCTGGTCGACGACCATACCTTGATCTATTATCCCCATCGCGCCGGCGAAAGTATCGAATGGCTCGACGCAGATGGGGTCACTCGAAAAATGGGCGTCCCGCCCTCCCAGATCATCGATTATCTCGCCCTCTGCGGAGATGCCTCGGACAACATCCCCGGGGTGCCCGGCATCGGCCCGGTGGGCGCCCTCGCTTTGCTCAAGCGTTTCGGCTCGCTCGAGGCCCTGCTCGAACAGGTCGATGCCATCGAATCGAAAAAACAGCGCACCGCCCTGCAGGAGAACGCCGACCTGGCGCGCCTCTCCCGTACCCTCGCCACCATCCACCGCGATGTACCCCTCGAGATCGGCATCGAAACCCTCCATTTGCGGCCGATCCCGGCGGAAAAGGCCGCCGCCTTTTTCCGGGAGATGGACCTGCCCTCCCTGGTCGACCGCTTCAGCAGCCGCACCCGCGCCGTGAACCGCTACCAGCTGGTCGGCGATCTGAAGAGCGTGGCGGAGCTGGCTGAGCGCCTCCGCAGCTGCGGGGCTTTCGCCCTTGACTCCGAGACCACCTCGGTCGATCCCATGCGTGCAGAGCTGGTCGGACTCTCTTTTTCCTGCGCGGAGGGGGAGGCCTGGTACATCCCGGTCAAGGGGCCGGCGGACCTCACCGCGGGCCAGCAGCCCCTTCCCACTGGTGAAGTGCTGAAGATCCTCGCCCCGCTGCTGAGCGATCCCGCGATCAAAAAGTGCGGCCACAACGCCAAATATGATCTTATCGTCCTCGCGCGCCACGGCGTCGAGGTGGCCGGTCTGGCCAGCGATACCATGGTCGCCGATTATCTGCTCAATCCCTCGGGCTTTCAGCACAATCTCGACGCGGTCTCGCTCGAGCACCTCGGGCTGAAAAAGATCCCCACCTCGCAGCTGCTCGGCACGGGCCGGAACCAGCGCACCATGGACCTGGTGCCAATCGAGGAGGTGAGTGAATACGCCTGCGAGGATGCCGATTATACCTGGCGGCTGCAGCAGGTGCTGATGCCCAAGCTCGACGCCCTCGGGCTGCGCCCCCTGCTCGAGGAGGTCGAGGTGCCGCTCATCCATGTCCTCATGGTGATGGAGCGCAACGGCGTCGCCCTGGACGAGCTTTATCTGGCTGCGATGTCAGGGGAGCTGGAGCAGGAGCTGGGGGTGATCGAAAAATCGATCTACGAGCTGGCGGGCCGCAAATTCAATATCAACTCCCCCAAACAACTCGGGGAGATCCTTTTCAGCGAACTCAAGCTCCCTTCCGCGCGCCGGACCAAGACCGGTTTTTCGACCGATGTCGGGGTGCTCGAGGAGCTGGCAGGGGCCCATCCCCTGCCGCAGCGCATCCTCGACTACCGTCAGCTCGCCAAGCTCAAGTCGACCTACGTCGACGCCCTGCCGCGGCTGATAAATCCGGCCACCGGCCGGGTTCATACCTCATTCAACCAGACGGTGGCGGCTACGGGCCGGCTCTCCTCGACCGAGCCCAATCTGCAGAACATTCCGATCCGCACCGAGGTGGGGCGGCGCATCCGCCGCGCCTTCATCCCCGGGGATGAAGGCCATCTCATCCTCGACGCCGATTACTCCCAGATCGAGCTGCGCATCATGGCTCATCTCTCCGGCGACAGGACCCTGCGTGACTCTTTCACCGCCGGCGAGGATGTCCACACCCGCACCGCTGCCCTGGTCTTCAAGGTGCCGCAGGCGGAGGTCACCCCGGAGCAGCGTCGGCGGGCCAAGGAGGTCAACTTCGGCATCATGTACGGGATGGGGGCCTACGGTCTGGCGTCGCGGCTCGGCCTGAGCAACGAGGAGGCGGAGCAGTTCATCCAGGCCTATTTCGCCAGCTATCCCGGGGTGCAGGAGTACATGCTGCGCACCGTGCGCGAGGCGCGTCAGAACGGCTATGTCACCACCCTGCTCGGGCGGCGGCGGATGATCCCGGAGATCGCCAGCGACAACCGCCGGGTGCGCGAGTTTGCCGAGCGCACGGCGATCAACACCCCGATCCAGGGCAGCGCGGCCGATCTGATCAAGGTGGCGATGATCCGGATCCAGAAGCGCCTCGAGGAGGAGAAGAGTGCCGCCAGGATGATCATGCAGGTGCACGACGAGCTGGTCTTCGAGGTGCCCCGCGCCGATGCCGAGGCGCTCCGGGAGATGGTGCGCATCGAAATGGAGGGGGCGATCCGGCTCGACGTCCCGATCAGGGTCGAAACCGGAGTGGCGGGCAACTGGCTCGAGGCCCATTAGGGGGCCGGGCCGCAGCAGAGAAAAATTTGCTTCCGGGTGGGGCGGGAAGGGGTGGGCAGCGCGGTCTGAAACGAACCGAGCCACAGGATGGAAGATCGCATGGAACTAGAACGCAAAATCGCCAGGCTCTTTTTCACCATCCGGCAGTTCAAGCCCCGCTGGCTGCCGGGCAAGAGCATCCGGATCTCGATCAACAGCGATCCGGTCTATCTCAGGGTGCTGCGGGCAGCGATGGATGAGATCGCCGCCCTGGCTGGCTTTTCGCGCAAGGAGTGCGCCAAAATCATCCTGGCCGTGGACGAGGCCTGTTCCAATGTCATCCGCCACGCCTATCACGATGTGGCGGGCCAACCCATCTATATAACCTGCCGGATCACCCCGATCAAGCTGGAGATCGTCATCGTCGATCTGGGCGAGCCGGCGGATATCAAGTCGATCAAACCGCGGCCTCTCGATGAGCTGCGTCCGGGCGGTCTGGGGGTGCACATCATCCGCACGGTGATGGATGAGGTGCACTATGAGAATCTGGCCAAAATAGGCAACCGTTTGATCATGGCAAAGTTTCTGCCCAGGGAGGAGGGGGCATTATGAGTCTGCAGCTAAGCACAGAGCAGCGGGGGAACGTGGCCGTCGTCGGCATCACCGGGGATGTTGATCTTTACTCCTCTCCACAGCTGCGCAAGGAGATCCTCAAGCTGGTGAACGCCCGCGACGCCAGGCTGCTGGTTGATCTGGGCAAGGTGACCTACATGGACAGCTCGGGGCTGGCCACCCTGATCGAGGGGCTCCAGCACGTCAACCGCAACAACGGGCGCATGGCCGTGACCGGACTGCGGGATGCGGTCAAGGAGATCTTTGAACTCACCCGGCTCGATACCGTCTTCAGCATCTATCCCGATACCGAAACCGCTCTCGAATGGGTGGCCTCATGACATTATCACCCGCGGCCGGGGGGCGGGCCTGAGCGTACACGCCGACATCTCCGGCCGGTTCTGGCATCCCCTCGCCGGCGCCCTCGTGCAGCTGGCGCGCTTCGGCCGCTTCGTCTCGCTTTCCCTCTACTGGCTCGTGGTCGCGCCCTTTCGCGGCCACCGCATCCGCTGGGGCTCCGCTTTCGTCCAAATGATGCGGATGGGGGTCGGCTCCCTTCCCGTCGTCGGCACCATCTCTTTCTTCACCGGCCTCATTCTGGCCATGCAGTCGGCCCAGCAGCTCGAGCCCTTCGGGGCGGTCATCTATGTGGCCGACCTGGTCGGGGTGGCGATCACGCGCGAACTGGGCCCGCTTCTCACCGCTATTCTCGTCGCCGGGCGCTGCGGTTCGGCTGTCACCGCCGAGATCGGCAGCATGAAGGTCTCCGAGGAACTCGACGCGCTTTCGACGATGGCCCTCAATCCGGTCGCCTTTCTGGTGGTGCCCCGCACCCTGGCCATGATGATCATGCTCCCCTGCCTGACCGTGATGAGCGATTTCCTCGGCATCCTCGGGGGGGCGATTCTGGCCGTGACCACCCTCAAGATCCCCTTCATCGCCTACTACAACGAGACCGTAACCGCCCTGGTGATGGCCGATTTCCTCACCGGACTTTTCAAGAGCCTGGTCTTCGGCTTCATCATCGTCATGATCGGCGCCTACCAGGGTTTTAATGTCGAAGGCGGGGCCGAGGGGGTCGGCAAGTCGACCACAGCCTCGGTCGTGAGCTCGATTTTTTTGATCATCCTCGCCGACCTCATCTTCACCGCTCTCTTTTATTCGACCTTTTAATTCCCCGTGCTTACCTCGATCACAGCCGGCAAGCTGCGCAGCCGGACAGCGCTGGCGTCAAATTCCCTCCAGCTGCGGCCGTTGACCGTCACCTTTACATTCCGGCCCGCCTGATGGTGGACCACCTCGATTCCCCCCGGCGGAAGCCGCAGCCCGCCCGATATCTCGATGCGGCAGCCATTCCCCTTCCCGATGTAATGGTAGCTGACCGGGCCATAGTAGCTCGGCAGCCCCTCCACGCGCACGCCCTCTCCTTCTGAAATCCATTCGCGGCGCAGGCCCGCCCCGATCACCAGGGCATCGCGATGCTCCTCCTCGTAAAGGAACATCGTACGCACCGAATTTATGAAATCGGAGCCGACCCAGGTGTGGGGCATGTCGCCGATGAAGCGGGGGGTTTTGGGGTCGGGCCAGACCACCTCCGCCCAGTGGCGCCAGCCGGGCGGGCGGCGGTCCTGCATGAAGAAATCGAGCAGGGCGTGGGCGCGTTCGGGCTGGCCGAGACGGACGAAGGCTCCGATGGTGCGCACCTCATAGGGGGTGTAATCGCGCCAGTGGATGAGTCCGTCGCGGCGCCGGGTGAAAAAGTCATAATAGCGGTCGAAGGTATTGTTGAGCTGCGGCTGCGGCAGGAGATCGGCGAGATTGCCGGGGTAAAGGGCGATGGCGGTCGAGGTGGGGTCAAAGTCACCGAGTTCGACGCAGCCGGGCAGGTAGTCGATCTTTTTGTAGCGTATGGCGCGCTCGAGGGAAGCGAGCAGATTTTCTCGAAAGCGGTCCCGCGAGCGGCGCAGCCACTTCTCGTCCGCGGTTTGGCTGAGGAGGCGGGCGAGTTCGACGGCGTCGTTGTAACCGCGCAGGGTGAAAAAGTTGTCCCAGTAGGAGTGCATGGGCTTGGCGGAGTAGCCCTCATGCGAGATCGACTCGGGCACGAGACCGTAAAAGGCGTCACTCGAGTCCTCTCCGACCGGCAGGTAGCGGCCGGTCATGCGCCGGGCGGTGAGGGAGTCGAGCCAGGCCGCGGCGGCGCGGATGGCGGGATAGCGAGCGCGGATAAAGGCAGTATCGGCGCTGAAGAGAAAATACTGGCGCATGGCGAAGAGGTATTCGCCGTTGCTGTCATTTTCGGGCACGGGGTCGGCCCCGCGGCGGTCGACCACGCAGGGCACCTTGCCGCCGGGGTAGAGGTGGCGCGAATACCAGTCGAGGAAATCCCTGACCTCGCGGCGGATGTTGAAGCGGAGCAGGGCGGCCGAGGTGAGGGCGCCGTCGCGGATCCAGGAGCGTTCATAGGAGCGCGAACCGGGCTGGATGCCGGCGCTGTCCCGGTTGATGAGGATCCAGGCGAGATTGGCCTGGAGGGTCTCCATTACCTCCTGCGCGGAGGCCGGCAGGTGGATGGAGACGGTGCTGATTTTGCCGCGCCAGAAAGCCTCCACATCTTTGCGCAGGCGGGGGATGTCGGCAGCCGCCGCGCCGGGGTCGTGGGCGCCGAAGGGGATGATCAGGCTGACCTGCCGGCTTGCGCCCGGCTGCAGGCGCCAGGAGTAGCGCGCTGCCCCGGAGGCCAGGGTGCGGTCGTCGGTGACTGTCTGGCCCTCGGGCAGCAAGCCTTTGCCTATATAGCTGCTGATATCCCCTTCGGCGAAGGCGGCCGCTCCAAAGGCCTCCGGGGGCGTGCTGAAGCGGATGATTTTTTCGTCGTTGACCACGGCGCGGTCGCCGCGGAATTCGATTTTTCTTATCGGGGCAGTGCCTCCCGGCCAGTTGAGGAACTGCCAGGGGGGATTGACCTGGAAGGGGCGCAGGGCGAGGTAGAGTTGTGCATCGCTGGGCCGTGACGCGGGGTTGGTGAGGGTGTAGGTCAGATAGAGGCAGCCGCGGCCGGCGGCGGCGGGGTCGTCCCGTTCCGGGCCGTCGGCGAAGGCCTCGACGGTGAGGCGCAGCGGGGGCCCCTCCCAGTCGACGCGGGGGAGGGGCAGGCAGCCGCCGGCCAGGCTGGCGCTGCTGCGGGCCTGGTGCCAGCTGTAAAGGCTGTCCTCCACGGCCAGAAACGGTTCGATCGAAAAGCCCCCCTTGTCGACCTCGACCATGCCGTCGCTGTTGATCAGGGCCTCCTGGCGGGCATTGTTGACCCCGACGACGGTCCAGAAGGACTGCTCCCCCCGGCAGTAGCGGGGATAGAGCCCGATCGGCTCTTCGCGGGCCAGGGCGCTGTAAAAGGAGTCCGGGCTCTCGAAAAAGCCAAGGTCGCGGCGCCGGGCGGCGCCGGCGATCTCGGCGGGGGTCGGCGGCTGCTCCGGGGGCAGGGCCTGGAAGGAGAGGTCGTCGATCCAGAGGGTTCCGCGGCCGCCGGAGGAGGAGGAGATCATGAATTCGAGCTTGTCCATCCTGCGCAGGCTGCGGTCGGCTGCCGGTCCCCAGGCGAAATCGATGTGGCGCCTTTTAATCGTGATCGTGCTCCACTCCTGCGGCCAGTGATAATTGCGTTTGATGTGCCACCAGACGTTGTCGCCGCTGGCGTCGAGGAGCTTGAATTCAAGGTTGTTGGCGGGGGCATGGCCGCGGATCCGGAAGGTGAACTGGAAATTCTCCGGCAGGGTGATGGGCAGCTGTTTCTGCACGCCGCAGTAACCGCCGCCGGCGACGAAATGAAAGTCGAGGCGCAGGGCGCGCCCGCCTGCGGGCTGTTCCTCCAAAGTTGTGCGCAGGCTGACCCCGTCAGCGGCGATGTTTTTCCATCCCTCCAGGCTGCCGAACTGGTCGAGAGGGGAGGCGTCGAGCCAGCCGCCGCTGAAGCCGGCGCGGCGCAGGCCGCGCAGGAGGTGGGGATTCTGGGCCAGCACGCGCCAGATCAAGCCGGTGCGATAGTTCTCGATCATCGCCAGCATCGGCCCCTGATCGATGCCAAGATAATCGGGATTGAACCAGCCCCGGCTGTTCCTTTTGCCGACGCGATAAGTGGGATTGAAGGCGTCGAGAAAGCCGTAGCGGGTCCAGAGGCGGCCGCCGTAGCGGCGGCGCATCTCCTTGAGGGCGGGCAGGCAGATTTCGGGGGCGAAGGGCATGGAGCTGCCGGCGGCGTAGGGGGCGATGGTGCCGTCGTCATTAACCCAGTCGAAGGAGACCCCGCGGGCGCTGTAGGTGGAGAAGCGGCGTGTGATCCCGTCGATGACCACTTCAGTGTCGGCGGGGCCGTCGCTGGCGGTGAAGCCCCAGATATGCTCGCCGTAATCGCGCCAGCCGCCGGGGTTGGCGATGGCATAGGCCTGCTGGGAGAGGGTAGCCCGGCGGGAGTTTTCGAAATAATCGATCCCCCTGGCGCGCATCCAGGCGTCCTGGATGGCGCGGAAATCGATCCAGACATGGGAGAACTGATGGCCGAAGAGGGGGCCGAAACTGACGAATTCCTGGCCGTGATAGGGGGCCCAGATATAGGTGGAGCACCAGGCCTCCCAGACCCCGTCGGGCAGGGGATGGGTGGGGGAGCCAAGGCCGAGGATGTAAAGGATCATCGACTCCATATAGCCGGTCCAGGTGGTGGGATTGAAACCCTCCTCGGGATGCCAGCCCATCGACATGGTTTCGCGTCCGTTCATGAACCAGTTCCAGTCCGCCACGAAATAGAGCGAGTCGGCCAGGGCGCGGATCTCCGCTTCGACGGGGTCGGGCTGGTCGAAATAGCCCTGGCAGAAGAGGGCGCCCATGATGAGCAGGGCGGTGTCCATATTCGAGAGCTCGCAGTTCCATTCGCGCTCACCGCTCGGGACCTGCAAAAAGTGGTAGTAAAATCCCTTGTGGCAGGTGGTTGTTTCGGCCTGAGGATGGGCGGCGAGTCCGCGGAAGAAGCGCAGGGCCTTGACGGTGCGCTCCGCCGCCTGGCTGCGGGTGAGCATGCGGTGCTCGACGGCGAGGGGAAAGGCGGTGAGGGCGTATCCCGCTGCGGCGATGCTGCAGGGCCCGGGTGAAGGGTAGCGGTCCGGGGCGAGGCCGGTCTCGACCGGGGTGGTATCGATGAAATAGCGGAGGGTGCGCCGCTGCACCTCCTCGAGAAAGGGATCCTGCCGAAATTCATCCGGGCCCGGCCGCGCGGTCTGGACGGAGAGGGTGAGCAGGAGGAACAAAAGGGAGCTGAACCGCATGATCGCCTCGAGTTTTTTTGATTGATTATTTCATGCTGAATGGCTACTTTAGCACCACTGATGAAACGACACGGCCCTTCCTGTCTATTTCAGGGGAGGTGAAATCCCCTTCAATTTCAACCCTACACAATCACCAGCAGAGGAGAACCCCATGTCCGATCCCCAAAAGTTCGTTCCGTTCGTTTCTCCTGAATCAAAGATGGCTGAATTTACAGTTCGGGCGCTGATCATCGGTCTGATCATGTGCGTCGTCCTCGGCGCGGCCAACGCCTATCTCGGCCTGAAAGCCGGCATGACCATCGCCGCGACCTATCCGGCGGCGGTGATCGGTATGGCGGTGCTCCGCCTCTTCCGCAACAAGGGGACGATGCTCGAACAGAATTTCGCCAGGACCGTGGGATCGATCGGCGAATCGGTTGCGGCGGGTGCCATTTTCACCCTGCCGGCTTTTTACATTTCCGGCCTCTGGCGTCCATTTTTCTCCACCAGCCACTATTTGACCGCGACTATCATCCTCATCGTCGGCGGTGTCCTGGGCATCATGTTCGTCGCCCTGCTGCGCCGGGTGATGGTGGAGGATGCCACCCTGCCCTTCCCCGAATCGGTGGCGGCGGCCGAGATCCACAAAGCGGGCAGCTCCTCCGGAACCGGTTCAAAGTACCTCTTCGGCGCCATGATCGGGGGTGCTGTGGTCAAGATGCTGGCCGAGTTCAAGCTCTTCGCGGAGACCTGGGAGCATTTCATCGCCTTTGCGCGCAAGACCATCACCGGCACAGCCATCCCCGGCGAGGGCGGCATCCTGCTCAGCTCGCCCGGCATCAGCCCGGCCTACATGGGAGTCGGCTATATCATCGGGCCCAAGCTCGGCGCCCTCAACTTCAGCGGCGGTCTGCTCGCCTGGGGCCTGTTGACGCCGATCATCCTCTATTTCCTCACCCCCTCCATGACCCCCGATTTTCTCGCGGGCTGGGCGGCCTATCTGATGGGGCTCGATTCCACCCTCACCCAGGGTTCAGCGACAGCCAGGGTGAGCGATCCGGTTTTCCAGATGTACGCGGTCTGGCGCTACATCGTCAAGCCGATCGCCATTGGCGGCATGCTGATGGCGGCCGGTTTCACCCTCTTCAAGATGCGCAAGAGCCTGATCGCCGGCATCGGCCGCTCGGTCAGCGATGTCAAAAAGGCCGCATCGGGCAGCGCGGTGGAATATGCGCGCACCGAGAAGGACATGAAGTTCATGTGGGTGGTGGTTGGCATCCTCGCCTCCGCGGTCGTGACCTTCCTGGTCACCAAGTTCATCTTCGGCACCAGTCTTCTGGTCGCTCTTGTGGCCGCCACGGTGCTGATCATCCTCGCCTTTTTCTTCGCCGCTATTTCGGGCTATCTGGTCGGCATCATGGGCTCGAGCAATAACCCCATCAGCGGCCTGACCCTGACTGCCCTGGTGGTGACCGCCCTGATCCTGGTCGCCATCGGCGTCGGCAAGACCAATGCCGGTGTGGCGGCCGTGCTCGGCGTCGCCGCCATCGTCTGTGTCGGCGCCGCCGTCGCCGGGGAGATGCTGCAGGACCTCAAGGCCGGTCACATTCTCGGCGGTACCCCCTGGAAAATGCAGATCGGCAACCTCATCGGCGTGGTCATCGCCGGCGCTGTCATGTTCGGGGTTCTCCATTTCCTCAATCAGGCGGACATCGCCCAGGGCATCAAAGAGGGCTATGACGGCGGTTTCGGCAGCCCCAAACTCTCCGCGCCCCAGGCGGGCCTGATGTCCATGCTCTCGCAGGGCATCGTCGGCGGCCAGATGTCCTGGCCCCTGATCATCTGCGGCATGATGATGGGCCTGGCCTTCATCCTCATGCAAGTGCGCAGTCCGATGCTGGTCGCGGTCGGCATGTATCTGCCCCTTGAAACCACCTTCGCCATCTTCGTCGGCGGCGTGGTCAAGGGCATCGTTGATATGGTCAGCGAGAGGCGCAGCTTCAACTCCGCCCAGCGGGCGCGGGTCGAGAATGTCGGCATTCTTCTCGCCGCCGGTTTTATCGCCGGAGAGGCTCTCACCGGCCTGGCCTTCGCACCCTTCAAGATCGCCCAGGTCAATCTCTGGCGCATCTTCGACAAGGCGCCGATTTCGATCGGCCTGCTGGTGCTGCTGATCATCTCGCTGATTCTGATCCTGGTGCCGATCCGCAACGCGGGCAAGCCCGATGAGCCGGCCCCACCGGCGGTTTCGATGTAGGATCGCCCCTGAAACAGAAAGACGGAAGCACTGCTTCCGTCTTTTTTTTTATCATGCTGCGAGGAGGGGCGGGACGGAGGCGGCTGCCGACCCGGATTACCTGATCACCTCCATCTTGCGCACCAGGGATTGGCCGCCAAAGATGAGACGGCAGAAATAGAGGCCGCTGGCCAGCCCCTCCGAGGAGAGGACCACCCTGTGCAGGCCGGCGCTGCGGGGGCCGTCGGCCAGGCAACGCACAAGCCGGCCACCCAGATCATAAATGGAGAGGCTGACGCTGCCGCCTGCAGGTAGATCATACTCGAGGACGGTCTCGCTGTTGAAGGGATTGGGATAGTTCTGGCGCAGACGGAAGTCCTGCGGCTGACCGGCCGGCGTGGTTTCGACCCCTGTCCCGGAGGGCCGGAAACCCGCCCGCTCAAGTCCGCGCCGGACATCGGCGTTTTTCATAAAGGTCTTCCAGATCTTGCCGGTGCGGTAGTTCTCGATCATCAGGGCGATGGGCCCCTGGTCGATGCCGATGACGTCTGTCGCCCACCAGTTCCGCTGGAGGTTGAAGGCGTCGCGGAAACCGTAGGAGCCCCAGAGCTGGCTGCGATAGGTGTCGTAAAAATGGTGCAGGGTCGGCAGGCAGATCTCCGGGGCGAAGGGTAGGGAGCCTCCCACCGCCGTCGGCGCGATGGTGCCGTCGTCGTTCTCGGCTGGCGGGGCGCCGCGGGCTTCATAACCGTCGGGGCCGTCGCTGGGGGTGATGCCCCAGACCTTTTCGCCGTACCCCTTCCAGCCCCTGGGATTGGCGATGCAGTAGGCTTGCTGGGCCAGGGTGGCGCGGCGCGAATTTTCGAAATAATCGATGCCTTTGGCGCGCATATAGTCGTCCTGAATGCCGCGGTAGTCGATCCAGCAGTGCGAGAACTGATGGCCGAAGAGGGGGGGAAAGTTGAGATACTCCTGGCCGTACTGCACCCCCCATTTGTAACCGCCGCAGAAGGCCTTCCATGTCGATGCCGGCAGGGGATGGGTGGGCGAGCCGAGGCCGAGGATGTACATGATCATCATCTCGTTGTAACCCGACCACCAGCCGCCGCCGAAGCCCTTCTCGGGGGTCCATTCTGTGGTCAACCCCGGGTTGTAATTGCGCATCCACTGCCAGTCGACGCGGCGATAGATCGAATCGGCAAGGGCGCGGATCTCGATATCGGCCGAATCCGCCCCATCGAAATACTCGCGGCTGTAGATGATGCCGGCCAGGAGCAGAGCGCTGTCGATGTCCGAAAGCTCGGTGTAGCCCTCGCGCACGGCGCTGCTCATGTAGAGAAAGTGATAGAAAAATCCCTTGTAGCCGATAAAACCCCTGGCATCCCGTCCCTGGGGTTTGTTCCAGAAGGTCTTAAGGGTGGTGAGGACCCGCTGCCTCCCCTGGTCGGCGGGGATCCAGCCGTGGTCGATGCCGATGCAGATGGCGGTGAGGCCGAAACCGACCGAGGCGATGCTGCAGGCGCTGTTGGGGGTGCTGCGGTCCTTGATGAGGCCGTTGCTGCTGTTGGCCTCGGACCAGAAGAAATTGATTGCCGAGCGCTGGAGCAGGTCGAGAAAAGCCGAATCCTCGAGGGCTCGAGCATTCGCCGCACCATGCGCGGAGCCGGCCGGACCCTCTGTCAGTGCGGCCGCCGGCCAGGTTGTGAGGGCCAAAAGGAGTATGATCAGCCAGGATTTCATCAATGCTTCCTCATTTCATGATGACGTGCACCCGGTGTGCGCTGCCCGCCGGAAAGGGCGGCAGCACGCAGGCGCCATCAGGCCGCCGTTCGGGGAAGGATACGCCATCCACCTCGACGGTGAGCCCGCCTTTTTCCACTCCCCGGGGATTTTCCACTGTGATCTGGTAGACCGCCCCGCGGAAGCGGCGCTCGACCCTGAATCCCTTCCAGTCGGGGGGTAGGCAGGGGTCGATGAGCAGCCCTTCATGGGTGGCGCGCAGACCGAGGATGCCCTCCATGGCGACGCGGAAGAGCCAGG
>Ga0209717_1000546_pt1 | contig 45675 bp, 38 predicted proteins | sample AD_UKC048_MetaG_FD_184418 | JGI IMG/M metagenome (GOLD analysis project Ga0209717, IMG submission 184418) | Active sludge microbial communities of municipal wastewater-treating anaerobic digesters from USA - AD_UKC048_MetaG (SPAdes) (version 2) | ecosystem: Engineered > Bioreactor > Anaerobic >...
TCCGCTACGGGTGGCTTTTTTAAATTTTCCGAAACAGTTGCACTTCAACTGGCAAGGACTGACTACCTCCTCACCACTTGCTGCCTGATGCGTGCAACCTCAGGTCTATCATGAAAACAGGATTCGTCAATATTTTTGGCCGGCCGAATGCCGGAAAAAGCACTTTGCTGAACGCTTTAATGGGCGAGAAGCTGGCAATAGTATCTTCAAAGGTCCAGACTACCCGTCACCGGATCAAAGCCATCCTTACGGATAAAGACTACCAGGTCATCATTTCAGATACACCCGGCATCATTGAACCACGGTATAAACTTCATGAGAAAATGATGATGGCAGTAAAGGGGGCCCTGGAAGATGCGGATGTGGCCCTGTTTATCGTGGATGTGAATGAAAACTGGGAGGAATGCCATACCATTTTTTCCGCGCTGAAACTGAAAGTGCCGTCGATCGTGGTGATCAATAAAATTGACCGGGCTTCGCAGGATAAAATCAAAGAAGCCGTAGCCTTCTTTGAGAAACAACCTTACTGTAAAAGTACCCTGACCATCTCCGCATCAAGCGGCATCAATATCAAGAATTTTTTGCGTCCTATTCTGGCTTTATTGCCGGAAGGGGAGCCCTATTATTCAGGGGATGATATCAGTGATCTGCCCACTAAGTTTTTTGTGAGCGAACTGATCCGCGAAAAAATCTACGAACTTTCCCAGGATGAGATTCCCTATCATACGGCGGTACTGGTGCGTGAGTTTAAGGAGAAAACCACCTTGATAAAAATCGTGGCCGATATTATCGTACACCGTGAGACCCAGAAAGTGATCCTGATCGGAGAGGGGGGCAGCATGATCAAAAAAATCGGATCAGCCGCCAGGAAGGATATCGAAGCATTCCTGCAACAAAAAGTGTTTTTAGAATTATTTATAAAAGTAAAACCGAAATGGCGGGAGAATGATCTCCAGCTGAAGGAGTACGGTTACTGAAGTCAGTCGGCAATCTGCAGTCAGCAGCCCGTACCTCGTACTTCGTAATTCGTACTTTGTATTTATTGTTTGTTCAAATTTAATTGAGTTTATATGTCATTTACCGTAGCAATTGTGGGTCGTCCGAATGTAGGCAAAAGCACCCTGTTCAACCGTTTACTGGAACAGCGTAAAGCCATTGTGGATGATATCAGCGGAGTAACCCGTGACCGTCAGTATGGGGTGGCCGACTGGAATGGTAAGACCTTTAATGTAGTGGATACAGGTGGTTTTGTACAAGGCAGTGAAGATGTGTTTGAACGGGAGATAGCCAAACAAGTACTGGTGGCGCTTGAAGAAGCGAATGTAATTGTATTCATGGTGGATGCGGCAACGGGTCTGACCAACCTGGATGATTCAATGGCCAATTTGCTGCGCCGGAGCACCAAACCGGTTTTTTTAACTGTAAACAAAGTCGATACCAATGAGCGGCTGCTCGATGCCTCTGAGTTTTACAGTCTTGGTTTTGAACAGATTTTCTTTATTGCAGCGGCGAGCGGTAGCGGGACTGGCGAGCTGCTGGATGCGGTGGCCGAGCTGATTATTGATGACGACGCCTCAGCGGAAGCCCTGGAAATGGCGGCTCTTCCCAAATTTGCCATCATCGGTCAGCCTAATACGGGAAAGTCTTCTTTATTAAATGCATTAGTTGGAACGGAACGGACCATTGTGAGTGATATTGCGGGCACCACCCGGGATACGATTCATACCCACTATAATTTATTCCAGAAAGAATTTGTACTGATCGATACAGCTGGTATCCGGCGTAAAGCGAAAGTGCATGAAGACCTTGAGTTTTATTCAGTGATCCGTGCTATTAAAGCGCTCGATGAGGCCGATGTCTGTTTATTGCTGCTGGATGCGGAAAAAGGGATTGCAGCACAGGACCTGAATATATTCGCCCTTGCAGCAAAAAAAGGAAAAGGAATTGTGGTGCTGGTGAATAAATGGGACCTGGTTAATAAAGAAACCAATACTGCCCGGGATTATGAAACTGAATTGAAAAAAAGGTTTGCTCCATTCAGTGATGTGCCGATTTTATTTATTTCTGCCAAAGTGAAAACAAGGATATTCAAAGCCATTGAAGTGGGACTGGAAGTGTATGAGAACCGTCAGTATAAAATTCCGACTTCACAGCTTAATGATATCATGCTGAAAGCCATCTCGGCCTATCATCCGCCGGTGGTGCGGGGAAATTCGATCAAAATAAAATTTATCACCCAGCTGCCTACACCGGTGCCGTCTTTCGCGTTCTTCTGTAATTTTCCGGATGATATCAAACAGCCGTATAAAAATTACCTCGAGAATAAATTGCGCGAGAATTTTAAACTGACTGGTGTGCCGGTTCGTATATTCTTCCGTAAAAAATAAGGTGATTTTTTAAAAACGGGTGATTAATTCAGTCACCTGCTTCCTGAATTCCTTTAATTCTTCCTGTTGTTGAAGGATAAAGCTGTTGTCTTTCAGCTTACCGATTACTTTCTCCATTTCCGCTTCCGTGTCATACACCATTTTGCGGAAGGGATTGCGGTAGTCTTTGGCCCGGGATTCATAAATACCCGTAGTCATCCATTCTTTGGTACGGATACTTTCCTCCAGTAAACGAAGCCACATTTTTCGTGTAAGTCCGGCTTTGCCGATTTTCAATATTTCCAGTAAGCCGGCATAAGCCTGCTGGAATTTCTTATCCGGGTAGGTGGTACTTTCTTTCTTGTAAAAATCATGTACCTGGTCCCAGTCACTGATCTTGCCATAGCGAATGGAACGGATCAGCGACCGGATAGCGGGTTCCGGAATCAGCTGTCCCCCGATATTTTTCCAGGTCGTTCTTTCAGTGATTTTAGGTAACCGGGTCTGCAGTTGTTTCCAGTCATTGATTTTTTTTGATTCAATAAATCCTATCAGTTGTATAGTGCCGTAATACCGGATCAGTTCCTGATACAAACGGTACGCTTCCGGAACTTTTATCAGCTGCACTTTGCGGTTACTGTTTTCAAATCCTTCGGCCAGGAGTTCAAGATCCCGGAGTGCTTCCGGATTATTCTCGAGTAAATCTTCTCCCTTTTTCACCCGTTCTTTTTCACTCAGCTTCTTTTTATTTTTCAGGGCCCAGGCTGTACCGGCTGATTTTTTAAAAAGCAGCAGGCTGTCAAACATTTCCCCGATACTGTCGGGTGCCAGGAAATCATATTCGATCACCTGTGATTTATCCAAACGCTTATCCCGGCTGTTGTATTTTCCCGCATTCCGGGCGAGCGCATACATATTGTACATAAACCAATAGCCCGGCATGATTACCAGTTTGTCCTGGCTGACATCATTGCTGACTAAAGCAAAAGGAATGGGGATATTTAACTCAGCGGGAAAGTCACCTTTGGCAATAAGGGTATATCCGGCAAACTTTGAATTGTGTTTCAGGCTCACGCATAGTCCGGGCCAGAAACCACGTCCGGCAATAATCTCTCCATCGGCACCTCTTGAGTTATGGTTCGAGCCAATGGTGGCTCCGGCAGCCATATTGCTTTGTCCCAGTACCGTGGCCGCGCATAAAAAGGAATTGTTATGGTGCTGTTCGTGTGCCGGAAATATAAGCGAGTTCAGTACCTCGCAACAGGAGATTGTTGAGTTGTCACCCAGGTAAGAGTTGATCAGGCGGGCGCCGTATTTCAGCTGCGAATTGCTGCCCATCATAAAACGAACGGCTTTCACCCCGTAGAAGATACGGCAGCCGTATCCAATAATGCCATTGACCAGTTCACAACCTTCCCCGATCTGAGATTTGGCTTCGGGCGAAGAATTGATCGTCAGGTTTTTGATTTTATTAGCCCCTTTGAGGTAAGCATCTGAACCGATCCAGGTGTCTTTGACAATCTTACAATTCTTGATCACCGTGCGGTCCCCGATTTTACCATAGTATCCTCTGCGGGTATCAAATTTTTTATCCGTAAACTCCATGAATTTCTGCAGGAGTTTTTCATCGTCCCGGTATTTTGACCAGAGCCAGGCATCACCGGCCTGCATTTCATTAAACGGAAGTATACTCCGCCCCCCGTTTTCATTGCAGATTTCCATCCATACACGTACTGCTTCTTTTTCCCCTTCTTTCAATACCCCGTTACCGAATTTGGAGTGGTTGGTGGTGGCGAGTTCATTAATGTTCACCAGCATCACATCGTTGCCGATAATATAATGGCTCATAAAACTCACGTTATCGATTACTACATTATCGCCGATATCACAACTGATGATGGTGCTGTTGTAAAGTCCCACCGGCATATGCAGGTTGTTGAATTCATGGAAATAGGGTTCCAGTTTGCCGATACGGACCAGGCCAAAGAAGGAACATCTTTTGACCAGCAGGGGATCAAATGATTCCGACACCAGCACTTTGTTCCAGTCATCCGAACTGTTATCATTTTTTTCCAGCAACTGAATTTCAACCGGGGTTAGTTTACGGTAGCGGATACCGCTGCGGTGCTGGATATTGCGCAGGTAATATTCATTCTTTCCTTTGGGAATAAATTCTTTAGGAATAAATCCGTATCCAAGGGAGGAAATGGCTTTTTTAGTAATGATGTTCATGTGCGGGAATAAAATTTACTCGACCGTTACTGATTTGGCGAGGTTACGGGGTTTGTCCACATCGCAGCCACGGGCCAGTCCGATATAGTAGGCCAGTAACTGAAGCGGAATTACACTCAGCATCGGAGCCAGGATTTCATCGGCTTCCGGTACCACCATCACGTCTTCAGAAAGCGAAGCAGACATTTCATCTCCTTCGGTGATCACGGAGATCACCCGTCCTTTACGGGCCTTGATCTCCTGCATATTGCTTACCACTTTTTCATGGAAACTATCTTTGGTGGCTACAAATACCACGGGCAGGGTTTCATCCACCAGTGCAATAGGACCATGTTTCATTTCTGCAGCCGGATAACCCTCTGCATGGATGTAAGAGATTTCTTTCAGTTTCAGGGCCCCTTCAAGGGCTACCGGAAAATTATACCCCCGGCCGAGATAAAGGAAATCATGCGCGTCTTTGTATTTTTCAGCCAGTGCTTTTATATTATCACTGTGTTTGAGTGTCCAGGCTACTTTCTCGGGTATCTCCTGCAATTCTTTCAGCAGGTTCATGTAGCGTTTTTGCGTAATGCTGCCTTTGATATATCCGATCTTCAGGGCGATCATGGTGAGTACCGCCAGCTGCGCGGTAAAGGCCTTGGTAGACGCAACACCGATTTCCGGACCGGCATGGGTATAAGCACCGGCATGACTCATACGGGCAATGGAAGAGCCCACTACATTGACCACACCCAGGATGATAGCACCATTGTTTTTGGCATTTTCAATGGCCACCAGGGTATCCGCGGTTTCGCCACTCTGAGAAATGGCAATGATGACATCGCCTTTATTGATCACCGGATTGCGGTACCTGAATTCAGAAGCATATTCCACCTCCACATTAATCCGGCAGAGCTCTTCAAAAATATATTCTGCCACCAGGCCCGCATGCCAGCTGGTCCCACAGGCCACCATCACAATCCGGTTGGCATTCATGATCTGTTCGGCGTACTGCTGGATCCCGCTCATGGTGATGGTACCTTCGGTTGCATCCAGCCGTCCCCGTAAACAATCATAAACGGTTTGGGGTTGCTCGAAAATTTCTTTCAGCATGAAATGTTCATAACCCCCTTTTTCTATGGCGGCCAGTTCGATGTCCAGCTTCTGAACATAGGGCGTCAGTTTTTCATTTCCGAGGTTTTTCAGAATCAGTTCATCGGGCTTTACTATCGCCAGTTCATAGTCATTCACGTACACCACTTCCTTGGTATACTCCAGCATCGGGCTGGCATCCGAACCCAGAAAATGTTCCCCTTTGCCCACACCGATCACCAGGGGACTCCCTTTTCGGGCGGCAATGATGGTTTCCGGATCATCGGCAGACATCAGCAGGATCACATAAGCACCGGTTACCCTTTTCAGTGCCACGCGGACTGCTTCTTCCAGGGAACATTCATTATTCTTTTTGATTTCCTCAATAAAATTGAGGAGTACTTCGGTGTCGGTATCACTGGAAAAAGTATACCCTTTATTAATCAGTTCTTTTTTGAGCTGGTTGTAATTCTCAATGATGCCGTTATGAATCATGGCCAGCTGGCCGGAAGAGGACTGATGTGGGTGGGCATTCCGGTCGCTGGGTTCACCGTGGGTGGCCCAGCGGGTATGGCCGATGCCGATATGGGAGTGCAGGTTTTTGCCGACAATGCTTTCTTCCAGCTCCGCGACTTTTCCTTTTTTCTTATAAACATGCAGGCCGCCGTTTTGCAGCGCCACCCCGGTACTGTCATAACCGCGGTATTCCAGCCTTTTCAGGCCTTTGATAATAATAGGATAAGCCTCCCTGGGTCCGGTATAGCCAACGATTCCACACATAAGGTTTGATGGTTTTTTGCGTCAAAAGTATCAATTTCTAAACATGCAAACGTTTGACTGCCTGCATAAGTGTAAAGGTGCGAATTTAATTGTAGAAGTCAAAGCCTTAACGTATTAAAGAAGGCTGCCGCTCAACATGGCGTAAGCTACTGTGAAGTAAAGAATCAGCCCGGTTACATCAACCAGGGTGGCTACAAAGGGGGCGGAACTGACCGCAGGGTCGGCACCCAGTCTTTTTAGCAGGAGGGGGAGCATACTGCCGGAAAGAGTACCCCAGAGGACTACCCCCAGGAGAGTTACAGAAACAGTGACCCCGATCTGCCACCAGTAGATTCCATAGAGTGAAGGGTCAAAAGAATGCCAGGCATAGATCCGCAGGAAGCCGATCAGGCCCAATACAGTCCCCAGGAGCAGGCCGGAGATGATTTCTCTCCGCATAACCCGCCACCAGTCTTTTATGGTGATTTCACCAATAGCCATAGCCTGTATGATCAGGGTGGAGGCTTGTGAACCGCTGTTTCCACCGCTGGAAATGATCAGGGGGACAAACAGGGCCAGCACGACGGCTTTTTTAATTTCATCTTCAAAAAAGGCCATTGCTGTGGCAGTCAGCAGTTCTCCAAAAAAGAGTATGACCAGCCAGACTACTCTTTTTTTAAAGAGTTTCAGAATCGGAATCTCCAGGTAGGGTTCATTCAACGCGGCGGTACCCCCTATTTTCTGCATATCCTCGCTAAACTCTTCCTGGGTCACCCAAAGGATATCATCGATGGTAACGATGCCAAGGAGTTTATTGCTTTTACTGACCACCGGTAAAGCTACCCGGTTATTCATTTTAAACACTTCAGCCGCCGTTTCCTGGTCATTATCAGGAAACAGGGCAATAAAACGTTCATCCATGAGTTCCGATACTTTTTTATCCGGCGGATTCAGGATGAATTCGCGGATGCGGATATCATCCAGCAATTCTCCCTTATCATTGATTACATAGATTACATTGATGGTCTCACTGTCTTTGCCGAATTTCCGGATCGTGCTGAAAACCTCTTCAATCGTATTCCAGGGGTATACATAAACATAATCGGGCGTCATCAGCCGCCCGATACTGTTTTCAGGATAGCCCAGCAGGGAAAGAGTGACTTTCCGTTCGTCGGGGTCGAGTAATTTGATCAGTTCGCGTACTACATTACTGGGCAGTTCTTCCAGGAAATCGGTACGGTCATCCGCGGGCAGTTCATTCAGCAGGTTGGCCGTGGTGTTGGCCGGCAGGTCATGGATCACCGATTTCTGAATGGAGAGATCCAGTATTTTAAATACACTGGCTGCCCGGTGTACCGACATATTGGCCACGATCTGGCTCTGGAAATCTGGAAATTCATGTACCAGGAAGGCGACATCACTGATATTCTGGTCATCCAGGAAATCACGGATCATCAGGCGGTCTTCCGTCTGTATGACCGATTCAAACTGTTCCAGTAAAGTGGGTTGTTCCAGCTCCAGCGACATGGGCCAAAAATACGAAGGGGGGCGCATACCTCCCTGTCAAATCTGACAGGAAAATTACCCGTTTGTTGAGGTTTGAATATTACCGTACTTCGTATGCATTAAAGCAGGATGATTTATGATATTGCCTTTTTTATTTATTGCCCCGACGGAAACCCGTGGCAGGGGTGTATACACTTCGGAGGATATTGAAGAAGGAGTAATGGTGGAAGTGTCGCCAGTAGTGGTTATGAGTATGGAAGAACGAAAACTGCTGGATCAGACCCTGCTGCATGATTATATTTTTGAATGGGGGGAAAACAAGGATCACTGTTGTATGGCATTGGGATATGTTCCGGTGTATAATCATTCCTACAAAAGTAATTGTGAGTACGGAATGGATTATGAGCAACAACTGATCAGTATTACTACGGTACGGGCCATAAAAGCAGGGGAGGAACTGCTGGTCAATTATAATGGCGACTGGGATGATGCTACTGCACTCTGGTTTGATGTGAAATAAAAAAACCGGTCCGTAACTGCGGACCGGTTTTTTAAATATAGTTAATCGGTTACTGAAAACGGATCTGTCCGCGGATTTCGCCACCAGGGAATGCAGCCGTATGCAGATTTACATAATACACCCCATTCAACAGGTCCTGTTCTTTTACCACTACTTCATCTACCAACAGTGATCCCTTATAAGAACCACAGGAAGTATTGCTGACTGTAGCACAGCGGGTGATAGCGGAAGTAGAGAAAGTCTGAACAACCCCTGCGGCAAAACCAGTTGGGGCCAATCCGTGAATATGGGCTGCGGTTACAGGTCCGGTTAAACCAGACCAATTAAATGTGTAAGTAAGAATCTTTGAGCTCCGGGTGTAGGATACATCCAATGTACCCAGCGCAGCAGAGGTAACCGCAGGAGTTTCCTGGGCGCCGGTCATTGCAATTCCGGTTTTGGAATAATCTGAAGTTCTTTTCAGTTCTGCGTCCGATTCACAGGAAGAAATCATAAACAGTGAAGCGACCATGAACAGGGGTAAAGCAGTTAGTTTCATCAATTTCATGATTACATTATTTGGGGTAAAAATAAGGATTTTTTTGAATGGGCAATACTTTTACAAAATAAGCTAAAACCCTGTGGGTAAACTGTTTATTTCAGGCGATTTTTTATTTCCTGCAACTTCAATAAAGCTTCAACCGGAGTCAGGCGGTTTATATCCGTTTCTTCCAGCATCCGGCGGATTTCGTCGAAGGTTTCACTGTGGGCATCGAAAATGGATAACTGCATTTTCGGGGTACTGATCTTCTTCAGTGCTTCCCCGGTCTCATCCTGTACATGTTTGGTTTCCAATTGCCCAAGGATCTCATTGGCCCGGTCGAGCAGGGCAGGGGGCATCCCGGCCATTTTAGCCACATGGATCCCGAAGCTGTGGGTGCTGCCACCCCGGGCCAGTTTCCTCAGAAAAATGATTTTATTCCCGACTTCTTTATTGGTGACATGGAAGTTTTTGATCCGGGGACATTTTTCTTCCAGTTCATTCAGTTCATGATAGTGCGTGGCAAAAAACGTAATGGGCTGATGGGGGGAGTTATGCAGATATTCAGCAATACTCCAGGCAATGGAAATTCCATCATAAGTCGAAGTGCCCCGGCCGATCTCATCCAGCAGGATCAGGCTCCGGGAAGTGAGGTTGTTAATGATAGAAGCCGTCTCATTCATTTCCACCATAAAAGTGGATTCGCCTCCCGACAGGTTATCGGAGGCACCTACCCTGGTAAAGATTTTATCAGTCAGGGGTAAACGGGCTTCTGCCGCCGGTACAAAACTGCCGGTATGCGCCATCAGGGTGATCAGGGCGGTCTGCCGGAGTAAGGCCGACTTACCACTCATATTAGGTCCCGTCAGGATGATGATCTGCTGGTTGTTTTTATTCAGTTCCACATCATTGCTGATATAGGATTCGCCCACCGGCAGATTACGTTCTATCACCGGGTGTCGTCCTCCCTTAACGATCCATTCATCACCAGTGTGCAGTACCGGTTTTTTATAGTGGTACTGGATGGCATTGTGGGCATGACAGGCCAGGCAATCCATAATGGCCAGCAGGTTTCCATTGGTTTGAACCGGTGCCAGGTAATCAAACAATTCATTGAGCAGGGCATCATACAATTCGGCCTCAATCCGTAATATCTTTTCCTCCGCCCCGGTAATTTTTTCTTCATACTCCTTCAGTTCAGGCGTTATATATCGTTCCGCATTGGCCAGGGTCTGTTTGCGCATCCACTCCGGGGGCACTTTGTTTTTCTGGGAGTTGGTGACTTCCAGGTAATAGCCAAACACATTATTAAACCCAATCTTGAGGGAAGCGATTCCCGTGCGTTCGGCTTCTTTTACCTGCAACCGGGTCAGGTATTCCTTACCACTATAAGCGATTTGTCTTAATTCATCAAGTTCGGGAAGGACGCCTTCACCGATGACTCCACCCTTGGCGGCCAATGCCGGTGGATTTTCATTGATCTCTTTAAAAATTTTATCCGCGATATAAGGACAGGGATTCAGGGCATCGCCCAGCCTTTTCAGGTATTCATTATTGCAGGTAAGACAAAGCTGCTTGATCGTCTCTACCTGTTTTAATCCGCGGGCCAGTTGCATCACTTCACGCGGATTGATTTTCTTCATCGGGATTTTTGAAACCAGCCGTTCAATATCCCCGCATTGTTTGATGGGTTGGGTAAGCTTATTCCGGAGTTCGGTTTCACGGATCAGGAATTCCACTGTGTCGAGCCGCTCATTGATCTTCTGAATATCTTTTAAGGGGAAAACAATCCATCGTTTCAGCAACCGGGCACCCATCGGGGATACGGTATTATCAAGCACCCCCAGCAGGGTATGATTGCCTTCATGGCTTCCATATACCAGTTCCAGGTTACGGATGGTAAAACGATCCATCCAGAGAAAATCATCCCGGTCGATCCGTTGCAGGGAAACGATATGCTGAAGATTCGGATGCTCGGTATCTTTCAGATAATGGATGATGGCCCCGGCGGCCGTTAATCCGTTCTTCATTTCATCTACACCGAATCCTTTCAGGGAATGCGTCTGGAAATGTTTCAGTAAAGTATCGGATGCATAACCGGCATCAAAGATCCATTCGTCAAGGGTGTAGGTATAGACTTTGTTATTGAAATATTCTTTAAACTTCTTTTGCTGGTGGCGCTGGAATACCACTTCCGCCGGTTTGAAACTCTGGATCAGTTTATCGGCATATTCGCGATCTCCTTCTGCTGTAAAAAACTCACCGGTAGAGATGTCGAGAAAAGCCAGACCAAATTGTTCATTTTCGGCAAAGTGAATGGCGGCCAGGAAATTATTGCTATGATGTTCGAGCAGTTTATCATTGACGGTGGTTCCAGGCGTTACCATATCGGTTACCCCTCTCTTCACAATGCCCTTTGCGAGTTTGGGATCTTCCAGTTGGTCACAGATGGCCACCCGGTGCCCGGCTTTAACCAGTTTATGAAGATAGGTGTCCAGTGAGTGATGAGGAAAACCGGCCAGTTCAGCAGAAGACGCGGCCCCATTGTTTCGTTTGGTCAGCGTAATGCCCAGAATCCGGGAAGCCAATACGGCATCCTGGCCAAAGGTTTCGTAAAAATCCCCGACCCTGAATAAGAGAATGGCATCCGGATATTTTTGTTTAATAGCCCGGTGCTGCTGCATCATTGGAGTTTCGGAACCTGCTGATTTCGCCATATATAAGTCCCCGCCCGGCAGTTATAAAGCTATCCCCGGCAGGGGGCGACAAAAATAAGGAACTGTTTATGTAAGAACCGGCCTTTCCGCATCTGTTGAAAAAAATAAAGCAGTCATGAACAAACTTATCACCCTCACCGGGTTGCTTCTAACCGGCACCCTTTTAAACGCCCAGGGCCTCCCCACCGATACGGTACGGGTGGATGCCACTATCAATAATTCCACCGTTTATTTTGGTTATGGGGCCGAACTGACCCATGAAACCAAGGCCCGGGTAGATGGAACCACAAAAATTATCGTCATCAGTCAGCTCAGTACCAGCGCGGATATCAATAGTCTGCAGGTCAGCGTGCCGGAAGACGTAGCCCTGCTTTCACAACGGTATAGCGTGTTTTATCCAACCCTTCCCCCGGCTGTAAAAAACCGGGATGTGGAAAGGCTGGAAGACAGTATCCTTTTAATGAATAAGGAAATCAGCCGGCTCGACAACCTGGTGCAGGTGGACCAGGAAGTACTGAATAAGACCGGCTCGTTGATCGAGGGTGCGATGAATAACATTGGGGATAAAACGATTTCCGGGGAGGAATTACTCAAACTGGTGGAGTACTATACGGGCCGGATCGAGAAGATTAAAACGAATATGTACAATAACCGTCAGCTTATTACCCAGGCCAATGTCCGTATCGCCGAGATCCGTAAACGGATTGCATTGATGACGGCGGTAACCCCGGTCAAACAACGTCCTTATGGTCAGGTGACGCTGCAGGTGATGTGTAAAAAAGCGGGGGATATTCCATTGCAGTTATCATATTACACCAATAATGCGGGTTGGGTAGCCGTATATGATGTACGGGTGAATTCAAAGACCAATAAAGTGAAAATGGTATACAAAGCCTCCCTGACTCAAACCACCGGGGTGGACTGGAAAAAAACTAAACTCACACTGAGTACGGGTACTCCCAATTTTGGGGTAACCGCGCCGTTACTCACACCATGGTACCTGCAACTCTATGTACCGGGCATTTATACCGACCTGGAAAGAAGGGCCAGCCTGAGCAATGCGAACCGGAATATTGTGCAATCCTATGTCGATAATAAAGCCATGGCGGAGGAAGTGGTGGTAAATGGATATGGCACCCTGAAACTGGAAAAGAAACTGGCTGACAATATAAATCCCAGTACCGTGCAACAGTATACCAGTCTGACCCAGGGACAACTGAATACCAGTTTTGAAATTGATCTGCCCTATGATATTGCAAGCGACGGACAACTCAACAGCGTTACCATCAAGGACCAGGAGATCGCCTGTGTGCTGAAGAATTATGCAGTGCCCCGTATGGATAAGGACGCCTACCTGTTGGCTGAAGTGGCCGACTGGCAAAACCTGGACCTGTTGCCGGGTGATGCGAATATTATTATGGATGACACCTACATTGGTAAATCCGTGATTGATCCCAACAGCACTGCGGATACACTGAATCTTTCGCTCGGCCGTGATCGCCGTATTGCCGTGAAGCGTTCCCTGGTGAAAGAGATGAGCAGTCTGAAAACCAGCGGCGGCAATACCAAACAGGTATTTACCTATGAAGTGATTGTAAAAAATAATAAGATCACCGACGTTAACCTGTTACTCAAAGAGCAACATCCGCTCAGTACCATTAAAGAAGTGGAAGTGAAACTGGAAGAAGGAGGGGAAGCCATGGTGAATGCCGAAACCGGTGTGCTTACCTGGAAAATAGAACTGAAGCCCGGGGAAAGCCGTAAAGTCAGATTCAGTTATAGTGTGAAATATCCGAAGGATAAGAAGATTGTGAATCTGAAGTAGTGAGTGGTGAGTAGTGAGTAGTGAGTAGTGAGTGGGCAACAGCTAATTGTTTGGGGATGCCGGTACGGGTTTTTGGGTCTGTGCCGGCATCATTTTTAGTCTCCGGCCAAATGGTTATCTTTAATTTTTAGCACTATATGAAAAGGCTCCTACTTTCCCTGTTTATTTTAGCGGGTTCATTGGTATCCGGCGCACAGAACCTGACCTCCTCTAATCTGCCCATTATTGTGATCAATACCAATGGACAGGAAATACTCAATGATCCGAAGATCACGGCGGATATGGGCATTGTCTTTAATGGGGAGGGGGCAAGGAACAATGTAACGGATCCATTCAATCATTATAGTGGAAAAATCGGCATTGAGATCAGGGGTCAGTCTTCCCAGATGTTCCCCATGAAATCTTACAGTATTGAATTATGGGATAATGCGGGGGCTTCTCAGGATAAATCCTTATTCGGTTTGCCTAAAGAAAGTGACTGGGTATTATATGCACCCTATACGGATAAAACCCTGATGCGGAATTTTCTGGCCTATACTTTTTCCCGGGAAATGGGGCATTGGGCTTCCAATTGCCGGTATGTGGAAGTGGTAGTGAACGGGGATTACAAAGGGATCTATGTGTTTATGGAAAAAATCAAACGGGGCAGTGGCCGTGTACCCATCACAAAAATCGCCACCTCCGATATCAGCGGGGATGCGGTGACCGGGGGCTATATTTTTTCGATCGATAAGGAAGCGGATGGCTGGTATTCGGCCATATATCCGCCCTATGGTAGCAGCGGACAAAATATACGGTTCTCTTATATCTATCCCAAATTGAGTTCTATCGTTACGGCCCAGCAGGATTATCTAAAAAAGTATGTCGATAGTTTTGAAACGGTTCTCAAAAGCGATCTGTTTCAGGACAAACAATCGGGGTGGCGGAAATATGCGGATGAGGCTTCTTTTATTGACTATTCAATCGTGAATGAAATCAGCCGCAATGTGGATGGCTACCGGCTGAGTTCGTATTTTAATAAAGACCGTCAGAGTAAAGGCGGAAGGATCATCGCAGGCCCTGCCTGGGATTATGACCTGGCTTTTCGTAATGCAAACTATTGCCGGGGTGCGGAAACCACCGGCTGGGCTTATCAGTTTAACCGGGATTGTCCGCAGGATTTTTTTCAGATTCCTTTTTGGTGGTATCAGTTTGAAAAAGACAGTGCTTATCAATCCGGATTCCGTTGCCGCTGGAAACAGGTGCGGGAGGGGAGTCTGAGTGATACCCGTATTTTTAAACTGATTGATTCGGTGGTGTCCTTAACCGCTGAAGCCCGCAGCAGGCATTTTCAGCGTTGGCCTGTTCTGGGCGAATATATCTGGCCCAATCCACAACCCATTCCAACCAGTTATACAGGGGAGATCACAGCGCTGAAAGAGTGGCTGATGGCCCGAACCAGCTGGATCAGTTCGGCGATTCCCAATGCAGGCCCTTGTTACGATTACCCGGCTGCCGAAAAAGCCTCGATCATACCTGCTTTTTACCCCAATCCGGTCACAAATCATTTTACCCTGGATATCAAATCAAAAATGGCACAATCACTTAGTGTGCAAATAACAGATGCCATGGGGCGTTCCCTGTGGAAACAGACCTATAGCCTGCAGTACGGGGAGAATTATTATACCGTGCAAACTGACCAGTGGGCGCCTGGTATCTACCTGCTTTCCTACAAAGCCACCAGCGGCGAAAAAGGAACAAAAAAGCTCCTTAAACAATAAGCCCACTGCCCTTAACTTTGCGCCATGCGAAAACTGAGCATGGCTGAACTGGGGCGTAAGTCTGTTGAAGAGTTTAAGGCTTCTGAAAAAACACCGATTATTCTGGTGCTGGAGAATATCCGCAGTGCCTATAATGTAGGCAGTGTGTTCCGGACCTCTGACGCTTTCCTGGTTCAATCGATCTATATCATTGGCTACTCGGCCAAACCTCCCCATAAGGAAATTAAGAAGACCGCATTGGGCGCCGAAGAAACGGTGGAATGGAAGTACTTTAAAACAACCGCAGAAGCGATTACCGAATTAAGGGAAGCCGGGTTTAATGTGTATGCCGCCGAACAGGCTGAGGGGAGTTTTAAACTCAATGCTATTGGCTTTGATCCGGAGGAGAAAATTGCCGTGGTTTTTGGCAATGAAGTGACTGGTGTGGAGCAGACTACAATTGCTTTGTGTGACGGATGTCTGGAAATCCCTCAACTAGGTATGAAACACTCCTTAAACATCGCCACCGCTGCTGGTGTGGTGCTGTGGGAATTAGTTCGTAGCCGGATCAACGCTTCTTAGCCGGTACTCATTACTCATTATTCATTACTCATTTTCATGACCAAGGTAAAATCATACTTAAGCCTCATTAAATTCTCGCATACCATTTTTGCAATGCCCTTTGCATTGATTGGTTTTTTTATTCCTGCAGCCAACCGGATACAGGTCTTTTCTAAAGTTTATTCCTATAGTGGCCCTTACGGTGGAGAGCCGGGTGTCGTAAATCGTCCAATGTCATTTAGCGCAGACAGCCCCAAAAGTTTTACGGAGTTGTGGTTGTTATTAGCCTTAATTGTTCTCTGCATGGTCTTCGCCCGCAGCGCCGCCATGGCATTCAACCGTTATCTCGATCGTCATTTTGATGCGAAGAATCCCCGGACAGCCGTCCGGGAAATACCAGCCGGTGTAATTACGCCCAAAAATGCAATGGCCTTCACGCTAATCAGTTGCGTTTTATTTATCGCCTGTACCTGGTTTATCAATTCCATTTGCTTTTACCTGTCACCGGTGGCCCTGGCCGTAGTGCTCGGCTATAGTTATACCAAACGATTCACCCCGCTTTGTCACCTGATACTCGGACTGGGTTTATCCCTGGCACCGATCGGGGCTTACCTGGCCGTCACCGGGGAGTTTGCCCTTTTACCCATCCTTTTTTCCATTGCAGTTATATTCTGGGTCAGTGGCTTTGATATTATTTATGCCCTGCAGGATGAGGAGTTTGATAAATCCAACCAGCTCTATTCTATTCCCGCCTGGCTGGGCAAGGGAAAAGCGTTGCTGGTTTCTGAATTCTTCCACCTCTTGAGTGCCGGGGCCGTGGTCTATGCCGGGGTGTATGGTCATTTTAGTTGGTTATACTGGATCGGGGTGCTGATTTTTATCGGGATGCTGGCCTACCAGCATTCGGTTGTAAAACCCAATGACCTGAAACGGGTTAACCTCGCTTTTATGACCGCCAACGGAATTGCCTCTGTAGTATTTGCCCTCTTTGTGATCGCTGATCTGTTCATTAATAAATTTTAAACCTTGGCAAGAATCCTATGTATTGATTATGGCGGTAAACGCACCGGTATTGCGGTGACGGATCCCCTGCAGATCATTGCCACCGGACTTACCACCGTGGAATCAAAAACCCTGATTCCTTTTCTCAAGGATTATTTTGCCCGGGAAACCGTGGAACTGATCCTGATAGGCGAACCCAAAAACTGGGATGATACCGCCACCCATGCCACCCCGCTGGTAGAGAATTGCATTAAGAATCTGCAACGCAATTTTCCCGGCATGCCGATCAAAAAGGTAGATGAACGCTACACCTCAAAAATGGCTAAAGACGCCATGCTGGAAATGGGCATGAAGAAGAAGGACAGAAGGAACAAAGCCTTTGTCGATGAGATCGCGGCGGCGATTATGCTGCAGGAGTATTTAAGAAGTCTTTAGTCGTTAGTCATTAGTGAATACAGGCTATTCCATGTAGATAATCCTGCTTAGGAGGTTTTGGTATTTAAATTTTGATGCTTTTTTAAGATTTATCTTTTGATCATTCTTTGGTTCTTGGCATCTTCGGTTCTTGGTTCTTATTTTGGCATCTTCGGTTCTTGGTTCTTATTTTGGCATCTTGGTATCTTGGCTTCTTGGTTCTTTTTTTTGTAGTTTTGCATTATGATTCTACCCATCGTAGCATACGGCCACCCGGTACTGCGGAAGCTGGCAACAGATATTACAGCTGAATATTCCCAGCTCGATAAATTTATTGAAGATATGTGGGAGACCATGTATGCCAGTAGTGGGGTGGGACTGGCCGCCCCCCAGGTCAACCGGGATATCCGGTTATTTGTGGTGGATACGGAGCAGATGTTTTCCAGTATGAATGAAGAAGAACAAAAGGAATATCCGGATGCGCCCGGTCTGAAATCTGTTTTTATTAATGCCCATATAGTGGAACTGGACGGGGAAGAATGGTCCTATAATGAAGGTTGTCTGAGTATACCGAAAGTCCGGGAAGATATATACCGGCATGAAACGGTGACACTCGAATACCTGGATGCGGATTTTAATCCCCATACCAGCACTTTTTCCGGACTCACAGCCCGGGTGATCCTCCATGAGTATGATCATATAGAAGGCAAACTCTTTATTGATCATATCTCGCCGCTCAAGCGGAAATTAATGAAAGGGAAACTCAACGATATAACCAAAGGCAAGATCAATGTGGATTATAAGATGATGTTCCCCGGCTAACCCATGAACAGACTCTTCACCTTATTCCTCTTACTTAGCTGTCTTACTGCCAGTACCCAGGAGAATGAGGATTCGCTGGACAACCAGCGCCTGGCTAAAATGGTCAACCTGACCGAAGTGATCATCCGGAGCGACCTCAATGTGGCGCGCTTTATCAACCAGGTAAAGAATGATACTACTTTTTACAAAGCCTTTCGCAACCTGCACATCATCGGATTTACTTCATGGAATGATATCCGCATCCGCGATAAGAAAGGGAGTGTACAAGCCGCATTAATGAGCAAGACCAGGCAGGTCCGTGCCAATGGCTGCCGTACCATGGAAGTGCTATCGGAAACCAGTACCGGTGATTTTTATGACGATCAGCAACAGTATAGTTATTATACGGCCGAATTATATGCCGGCCTCTTTTTTACCAGGGGTACCGTGTGCGGGGAAAATAATATTGTAAAAGGCATTGATTTTAATCCCCGTTCGGCCAGTGGAATGGCCAAACATAAGCAGCAGTTGAAAACGCTCTTCTTTAACCCGGGTAAGAAAATTCCCGGGATCCCTTTTATCGGTGAAAAGATTGACATTTTTGATCCAGACCGTGCCGAATACTATGATTTTACGATTGACTACGGGGATTACGAAGGACAATCCTGTTATGTATTTACGATAAAAGCAAAAGAAAATCTGGGTGGTAAGAAAGACAAGATTGTGATCGATAATATGGTCACCTGGTTCAATACCCGTACCATGGAAGTGATGGCCCGTAACTACGACATGAGTTATAATGCCGGTGTATATGATTTCGACGTACACATGGAAGTACAGATGACCAAAGTGGGCGAGCTCCTCGTCCCCAAACTACTCCGCTATATCGGCAACTGGGATGTGGCGTTTAAGAAGAGGGAAAGGGGGGTGTTTACGGCGACACTATTTGATTTTGTCAACTAGATGCTAAACAGAGTCGCCAGCCGGCAATTGGCAGTTTGCAGGCTTAAATTCGTAGCTAATAATTGGCTTGAATTCTCCTTAATTGAATTTTTCCGGGTGATTGATCATATAACCCAGAAGTTTACCAACCTCTTCCATTTTATCATTTAATTTTTTAAAATCTGTTTCATTTATGTAATTGCACGAATAAGAAAATTCAATCCATACTCCGGTTTCTGCATTCTCACTGTCTGAATCCGACAGCTTGCTAATAAAATGTGCAGGGTATTTTCTTCGTCTGTAAGCCTCGGCCAGGTTGGCACAAACAGATCTGGAACTGCGACGGATCTGATCTGTCAGACTGTACTTTTCTTCTTTGGGGAAATTCTTAGAAATTTCATAGATGGCCATTGAAAGCGCAAAGGCTTTTTTATAGGCAATTAATTCTTTGTAGCCAGGCATTAGTGAAACAGGTTAAGGTTTATAAAACGATTTCATTTTCAAATATAGAAATCTGAATAATAAACCAAATATTCGTCGCCCTTAACGAGAAAATATTTTTTGTGCCCCCTGCCCCCTGCTTCCTGCCAACTGCCCCTTGCCCCCTGCCAACTGCCTACTGCCTCCTGCCTCCTGCCCCCTGCCTCCTGCCTACTGCCGACTCGTACTATACTTCCTCCACTTCTCAATCACGCCCTCAATATCACCCGGTAACTCCGTATCAAATTGCATTTCCTCTCCGGTGGTTGGATGTACAAAGCCCAGCGTTTTGGCGTGTAATGCCTGACGCGGACAAAGGGCGAAACAATTTTCAACAAACTGTTTGTACTTGGTATAGATGGTTCCTTTTACAATTTTATCACCCCCGTAAAAATCATCACTGAATAACGGATGGCCGATGTATTTCATATGAACGCGGATCTGGTGCGTACGCCCGGTTTCCAGTATGCATTGCACCAGGGTAACATAGCCAAATCGCTCCATCACTTTATAGTGAGTGGTCGCGTCTTTCCCATGATCACCTTCCGGATAGGCTTCAAAGAGTTTACGGAAGCGTTGATGGCGCCCCACATGGGCTATGATGGTACCTGAATCCTGCTCCATATCGCCCCAGACCAGGGCCACATATTGACGTTTTACTGTGTGGTCAAAAAACTGTTTGGCCAGGGCCCGCATGGCTTTGTCGGTCTTGGCCAATACCAGCAGACCGCTGGTATTTTTATCGATCCGGTGTACCAGCCCGAAACGGGGCAACACTTCTTCAGATATCGAAGGATTCTGTTGTTGAAGATAATAAGAGACTCCATTCAGCAGGGTGCCTGAATAGTTGCCACTGCCCGGATGTACCACCATGCCGGCAGGTTTATTGACCACCATCAGGTCGGTATCTTCATACACGATATTCAGGTCCATTTTTTCAGGCACCACATCGGTTTCATCCGGACTCATATCGGAGTAGATGACGACATAATCCAGTGGCTTAATCTTATAATTCGGTTTGACCGCGACTCCGTTTACCTGCACCATGCCCAGGTTCATTGCCCGTTGCAGCTTATTGCGGGTAGCCCCCTCGATCCGGTTGGACAAAAATTTGTCAATCCGCAACGGCTCCTGTCCCTTGTCAATGGTAAGGGTAAAGCGTTCGTACAGTTCATCACTGCCTTCATTATTCTCCGGTAGGAGCTGATCCATTTCTTCCTGCATAGCCGGCAAAGGTAAAGGATGGAAATTTGTTGGTAAATTTGCTTTTTAACGATGGAAAAGCAAAAAATCAACTTCCGGGACCTTGGACAGATGAATTACCAGTCCGCCTGGGACCTCCAGGAGTCCCTTTTAAAGGAAAATGTGCGGCGTAAATCAGTTCCGGAGACAGGTGAATCCACTGATCACTACCTGCTTTTTGTGGAGCATCCCCCTGTTTATACCCTTGGGAAGAGCGGGAATAAAGAAAATGTTTTGCTCAGTGATGAGGAACTCCAGGCCAATCAGATTGAGTTTTTTCATACCAACCGGGGAGGGGATATTACCTTTCACGGCCCCGACCAGATCGTGGGGTACCCGATTCTTGATCTGGAAAAATTTTATACGGATATCGGTAAATACCTCCGGAATATAGAGGAAGTGATTATCCTGACCATGGCAGAATATGGCATAAAAGGGGAGCGTTCATCCGGAGAGACGGGTGTATGGATCGACCCGGATCTGCCAGGCAGGGAAAGAAAAATCTGTGCCATTGGGGTGCGCTGCAGCCGTTGGATCACCATGCATGGATTTGCATTTAATGTGAATACCGATCTTTCCTATTTCAATCATATCATCCCCTGCGGGATTGTCAACAAACAGGTGACTTCCCTGCAGCGTGAGCTGGGTCGGGAGCTGGATATGCAGGAAGTAAAAGAAAAAGTAAAACGAAATTTTGAAAGTGTATTTGAAGCCTGCCTGGTATCAGAAGTCCTTCTCTAGATAAAATTTATGTTTCTCCAGTAGTTTGCCGTCCTCATATATTTCGAAACGGAACCAACCGGCATGGAAAAAATTGGCTTTATCAATTTTAAAGTTCTTGGTCTTGATGTCTTTCAGTTCAAAGATCAGGCTATTGTTCTCTTCAAGAAAACGAATCATATACTTTTTATTTCCTTCTTCCGGCAAGCTCACTTTCACATATCCGTCTTTGTTGGTGTAAACATAAAGAGAGGGTTCAAAAGCGGTCGGCCTGTTTTTAATGGTCACTGCATTGGGCAGGGAGGCGGAGTCGCCGGTCTGAAAGCTGCCTAATTTGATTACTACGGGTATCGAGGCAACTCTTAACAGGGAGTCCAGTATAAACAGCGAATCCTGGATATTGGCTTTTCCCAGATCCGGCCGGTTTACATTGGTCAATCCGGCTCTCAGCCGCAGTAGACTATCCCGGGACATGTTCCGCAGCATAGACGTATCAATGGTCAGTCGCCGAAGATAATTGGTGTCGTTCAGCGGTTTTTTAGCCGTGCTGAACAGGTAGCGGCCACCTTCCAGCATGATATAGAGCCGGTAAAATTGTTGTCCGTTGGGTGCTTTTGTATCTACAAAACCATTCTGAGGCGTGGTCGGGTCGGCCATGGTCATGATGGTCTTGTATCCTTTGATACTGTCGTACGATCGCTGGATACTCAGTTGGCCGATAGTGGGGAAGGGATTGGTCCAGCTGACCACGATCCTGTTTTTTCCAACGTTTTTAAGGGAAAATTTAGGAAGGGTATCCTGCGCAAACAGGTTACTGACGGAACAAACCGCAAGAAGGAGGAAAAAATACAGGGACCCTTTTTTCATATTGTATAAACGGAATAGTTTCCGGTTTCTTTTCCGGTGAAAAACAAAGATAGGTTCCTCCTTCAGAAATTCTAAAATATTAACGATCCATTCGGTAAAGATTGGTTTCCCTGTAAACCTCCGCTATGGATTAGCAGGATTTTACTGCCCGGGGGAAAGTAGTTTTTCCAGGCCAGGTCGTTTAGGGCAAAAAATAGTTTTCCGGTATAGACGATATCGGTAGGGATGCCGGTATACCGATACACTTCATTCATAAAATCAAGCAGCCGGCTGTTATATTTCGCAAAGCCGCCAAAATGATAATCATGAATAATTACCGGAGAAATAGCGGGAACCTCCAACAGTTGACGAACATCGCTTTCCAGTGCCTGATTGTTTTTCATGGCGCTTATTCCGAGCACTACTCCTTTTGACCAGTATGCATTCATAAGCCCAGCCATCATTGTCCCGGAGCCAACGGCGCAAACGATATGCGTGTAGTCATCCGGGTTTATCAAACTAAGGATCGTGGCAGCACCCCTGGCCCCAGTAGTGCCGTATCCGCCTTCAGGGATCAACTGGGATGAGGATAAATCAATACTTTCCGGGATTGGCTTTTGCCGGTATTCTTCCCGGCTGATAAAGTGTAACTGCATCCCCAGCTCCGTTGCCTGCAGGAGGGTGGTGGATAATCGGGCGGGCGCTTCACCCCGGATGATACCAATGGTTTTTAATCCAACCATTTTTCCGGCAGCGGCGGTGGCATGAATATGATTGGACCAGGCACCGCCGAAAGTGACGAGCGAGTTTTTATTTTGTTCCTGTGCCTTTTCAATATAATACCGGAGTTTGAACCATTTATTTCCGGACACGACGGGGTGCAGCAAATCAAGCCGCAGGATATTCGCGGTAATCTCTTTATCATCAAAGAGTGGTGATAAATAGGGGTCTACCCTTATATGTTCCGGATTTATATACTGCATGTTTAGTAAACTCTTTGCTAAATTAGATTAATTTCGCAGGGCAAAACCATCCTCATTATGAAACCTACATTAGTAATCCTTGCTGCCGGTATGGCTTCCCGTTACGGGAGTATGAAACAGGTCCAGGGCTTTGGCCCCAATGGCGAAACCATTATGGACTATTCTATATATGATGCGATCCGTGCCGGCTTTGGCAAAGTGGTCTTTATCATCCGGAAAGAATTTGCCGATAATTTTAAAACCATATTTGAGCCGAAATTAAACGGGAAAGTACAGACTGAGTATGTATTTCAGGAAATGGATTATTATACGGAAGGGTATAAGGCCGCGGCTGAGCGGACCAAACCCTGGGGTACGGCCCATGCGGTGCTTTGTGCCAAAGAAGTGGTGAAAGAGCCTTTTGCCGTCATCAATGCGGATGACTTTTATGGCAGCAATGCCTTTGAAAATGCGGCGTCGTTTCTGAATAATGGTTGTAACGAGAATGTATATGCGATTGTGGGCTATGACCTGTTGCGTACCTTATCTGACCATGGTACCGTGAACCGCGGAGTTTGCGGATTGGATGCGGACGGGAACCTGGCCACGGTGACTGAGCGGATCAATATTGCCAAAAAAGAGGGTAAGATTTTATGTGAGGACGGTTTGGAACCGAAAGAATTATCTCTTGAAACCAGGGTTTCCATGAATTTCTGGTGTTTTGATCCTTCCTTCTTTGCCTATACGCAGAAATTATTTATTGAATTCCTGCACGCCTCCGGTCAGGAACTGAAGTCTGAATTCTTTATTCCCATTGTGGCGGATCAGTTTATTAAGGAAGGCGGCAAAGTGGAGATTATCCCGACTACATCCAACTGGTTTGGGGTAACATATAAGGAGGATGCCCCCTTTGTACAGAACAGCCTGAATACGCTGATTGAAAAAGGGGAGTACCCGGCGAAATTGTGGTAATCAGTAAAGTGCTTATAAACGAAAGAAGCTGTATCCGGTGATACAGCTTCTTTTTTTCTATAGGGGTAATCTGTTATTAATTGACTTTAACCATGAATACATAGTCTTCCACTTTTTCCACCTGCTGCTGGAAATCCATTCCAGAAATTGAGGAGCGGGAGTTCAGTTTGATCCGCTGATAACTGGTATCCTTTTTCTGATCTTTTTTCAGGTCTTCAAGCACTTTGTAAATATGTTTGCCCTGAATAGCGAATGAGAATCCTTCTGCATTTTTCTGGCGGCCATTCAGGATACCGATTACTTCTCCTTTTTTATTCAGGATCGGGCTGCCGCTGTTACCCTGATTGGCGGTCAGTTCAAGCTGACAGCTGAGCGTGTCGCCTTTGTATCCAGTTTTTGAACTCAGGTAGCCTTGACCATACACCACTTCGTTGCGGGGGTAGCCCAGTGTAAAAATGGGTTCAGCCAGTTTGCCGGATGAGCGGCTGATCGTGTAAGGGATTGACGAATAAGGTTTGAATGATTCGTCATCAATCTTCAGAATAGCGATATCTTTTGCGGCATCAATGTAAACAACTTTTGCAGTGTACTCACCCCGGCTGTTCTGTACAGCAATATTTTTAGCGCCTTCCACCACGTGCACATTCGTAACCAGGTATCCTTTGGTATCAATGATAAAGCCGGTACCACCTGTGGTATATACAATGGTGTTATCAGAACTGCTTATTTTATTTTTTACTTTATTGATTTCCTGTCCCTGTGCTTTGGTGGTATTTTCAATAATAGTAATCTTCCCTTTCAGCTGTTGCAGTTCACCAGGTGCAGTTTGAGGGGTAATAGTCCAGACAAGGGCACTGATCGTAAGAGTAGTAATCCCGGCGATAGAGGCTGCGATCGCTGCCACTCTTTTATATCTATTCCAGAGGTAAACCACTTTGGCTTTACCGGTCAGGCGGGCCGAATTGATCTTTCCTTGTTCGGCCAGGTCAGTATGTACATCGTGCAGGGTACTGCGGAATTTCTTCCATTCACCAAAACGATTCATCTGTTGCATGAATAAAGTGTGTTCTACCACCAATTCATCAATTTCACCGTTTGATTTCCTCAGATTTTCAAAATGCAAACGTTCGTCAGGATTCATCTCCCCACGGATATAGCGTTCCACCGCCTCAAGTACTTTAGTATCACCCATTTCCGTTCTCGTTTTTATAATGACTAAAAAATATCTTTTTCAACCGCATCAGGCACTTATACTTCTGGTTTTTGGCATTGTCCGCATTGGTATACCCAAAATTGGCGGCAATGACCTGCATGTTCTGTTTTTGCAAATAATAAGCTTCTAACAAACTTTTGCAGGGTTCTCCCAGGCTGCTGATGGCTTTGTTCATCATTTCAAACTCAGCATCTCTTCGCTCATGGTCTTCCATATCCTCATCCACAGGTACCGGGGATTCGAGGTCGTCGATCGGAGGTGAATATCGGTTTAACTGCTGTAACCTTTTGAGCCACAGTCTTTTACTAACAGAGTATACATAGGTCTTGATCAGGCAGTTGAGTTCAAAGCTTCCGGAGCGCACTTTTTCGTACAAAACAATCATGGCCTCCTGGAATATGTCTTTGGCATCATCTGCCGAACCGTTGTTATTGATTATCAAGGATTGAACCATATTATAGTTCTCCTTGTAGATCGTTTCAACGGCTTTTTTGTCGTTTACGGCTAATCCTTGCAAAAGGTCCTTTTCGATAATCTCTTGTTTCACATTCCCTTATTTAATACGGGTTTTTAAAAATAGTAACCCTTGAGCAGCCCAAAAAAATATTTTTTAAAAACCGGGTTACCTTTTCCCGTTTCCGGTATAAAAAGCGAAATATTTCAAACAAAACAAAAAATTATTGAAAATGAAGAAATTTCTGGCAATCGCAGCTATCGCTCTTTTCGCAGTAGCTTGTAACAACAGTACTGAATCTAAAGATGCTACTGCTGATTCTCTGGCTAAAGTAGCTACTGCTGATTCACTGGCTAAAGTAGCTGCTGATTCTGCTGCTAAAGCTATGGATACTGCTGCTAAAGTTCCAGCTGACACTGCTGCTAAGAAAGATTCTGCAAAGTAATTTACTCTAAGCAAATCGCTGAAGGCCGTCCCGGACTACGGGACGGCTTTTCTTTTTTTACAAGTCCGGAAACGGAATGACCGCAAGCCCTTAAGTCCGTAAGTACGGACTTTCCCGCCCTGAAAGCCTACCTTTGCGCTTTATTTATACAAATATTATTATCAAGTGAACAAATTTCAAGAACTGGGTATTGAGGAAGGATTACTCCTTTCCATCGAAACCTTAGGGTTTACCCAGCCCACCCCGATCCAGGAAAAAGCCATTCCGGTTCTGCTCCAGGGAACCAAGGATTTTATCGGACTGGCCCAGACGGGCACCGGTAAAACGGCTGCTTTCGGATTACCACTCCTCCAGTTAATTAAAAAAGAAGACCGTTTCCCCCAGGCACTGATTGTATGTCCCACCCGGGAACTCTGTCTCCAGATCACCAGTGACCTGGAAAAATTCAAGAATAAAAAAGTTTCAGTTTCTGTTACTGCCGTTTATGGCGGTACCTCCATCAGTATGCAGATCCGTGACCTGAAAAGGGGCACCCATATCGTGGTAGCAACCCCCGGTCGGCTGATTGATCTGATCGAACGTAAAGCGATCAACCTCGAACAGATCCATTATGTGGTATTGGATGAGGCCGATGAAATGCTGAACATGGGCTTTAAAGAGGATATCGAATTTATTCTGAAGAATACCCCGAACCGTCAAAGCACCTGGTTATTCAGCGCCACCATGCCTGCGGAAATTCGCCAGGTAAGCAAACGGTATATGGATAAACCCTTCGAGATTACCATTGGTAAGATGAACGAGGGGAATGCCAATATTGATCACCACTATTATATGACCCAGCATCATAACCGCTATGAAGTATTGAAGCGGATTATTGATTTTAATCCCGGCATTTATGGAATTGTGTTTGCCCGTACCAAGGCCGATACGCAGGACATCGCCGAGAAACTGACCCGTGAAGGATATGATATTGATGCCATTCATGGTGACCTGACGCAGCAGCAACGGGATAAAGTAATGGGGCTGTTCCGCGACCGCAGTGTGCGACTGCTGGCCGCCACCGATGTAGCCGCCCGTGGTATTGATGTGCAGGGAATTACACACGTAATCAATTTTGAATTACCGGATGATGTGGAAGTATATACTCACCGCAGCGGCCGTACCGGCCGGGCCGGTAACAGCGGGGTGTCTGTATCTATCGTAACACCCAAAGAAGTTTACCGGTTACGCCAGATCGAAAAACTGGTGAATACCCGGGTGCATAAAATGGATATTCCGAGCGGAAAGGATGTATGCCGCAAACAGTTTTTCTCTTTCATTGATAAAATGCTGGGTGCGGATATCAGCCATGGAGAGTATGAAACCTACCTGCCTATATTAAGAGAGAAATTTGCCCATGTGGAGAAAGAAGAAATTCTGCAACGGGTAGCTGCACTGGAGTTTGACCGTTTCCTTAAATATTATGAAAATGCAGCTGACCTGAATTTGCGGGATGCGGGTAAGAAAACAGAGCGGGGCGAAAGAGGAGCAGCCCGTTTTGAGCAACGCGATACTCAGGGAAGAAAGTTTGGCGGCGGCGGAGGTTCTTATCAACGACTGTTCGTAAATCTTGGAACCAAAGATGGTTTCTATAAAGCCAGTTTCCTGCAGTTCATTCTCGATATGAGTGATTTGAAAAAGGATGTACTTGGTCGTATCGATATGAAAGAGATGAACAGCTGGGTGGAAATTGAAGCCGGGGCGGCCAAGAAAATGATCAAAGCGATCGATGGCAAGAATTACCGGGGCCGTAAAATCCGTATGAACGACGCGGAGAACGGCGGCCGTTCAAAATAAATTAATATTGTTGTTGGTAAAACCCGCTGCAAAACCTACATTTGTTTCATGACGATGACGAAATCATTTTTTGGCACTTATTTTTATTACTTCTTTTTTAGTAAGAGGCCGGGAATGCTTTTGTTGAAAACAAACTGAACAACTAAGAAACATCAACATAAAGAATCCCGGCCAAACGGCCGGGATTCTTGTTTTTTAGGCCCCTCCAAACCTCCCCAAAGGGGAGGCTTGGCGTCTGAAAGTTGAAAAAGATTTATACGAATGAAACAGAAATAAGCATATGAGTAAAAAGGTTTCGATACAAGGATATGAAGGAAGTTTCCACCAGGTGGCTGCCCGGCTTTTTCATGGGAAAACAGTAGCCGTGATCCCCTGCGACACATTCCGGGAAGTAGTGCGTGTGGCATCCAGTAAAAAAGAAAGTGATGGTGCGGTGATGGCCATTGAAAATTCGATTGCCGGAAGTATCCTGCCGAATTATAATTTATTGCAAAAGAGCAACCTTAAAATTGCCGGGGAGATCTATCTGCAAATCCGGCAAAACCTGCTGGTGAATCCCGGAGTGCAACTGGAAGATATCCGGGAAGTTCATTCACATACTATGGCCCTGCAACAGTGTTATGATTTTCTCGATAAGTATAAATGGAAACTCGTGGAGACGGATGATACGGCGCTGAGTGCCAAAAATATTCACCAGCATAAGAGCAAACATGTGGCGGCCATTGCCAGTAAACTGGCCGCAGACCTCTATGAACTGGACGTACTGGCACCGAATATCCATACCATGAAGAATAATTATACCCGCTTCCTGATGCTGGAGCGGGAGGAAACCGTATTGCCCGTGACAGATGCAGACAAAGCTTCCCTTACCTTTCACACAGATCATTCCAAGGGTAGCCTGGTGAAAGTATTGTCCCGTATTGCTGATGGAGGTATCAATCTCAGCAAGCTGCAGAGTTTTCCTATTCCTGGTACCGATTTCAAATATGCCTTTCATGCGGATATGGAATTTGATAACCGGGAGCAGTTTGAAAAAGTGCTGAAGGAAATTGCTCCGCTGACCGAAGCGGTGAAAGTGTATGGGGTATATAAACGTGGGCTTTGGAAATAGTTCTTACAAATGAACATTGAATAATGAGCGTTGAATATTGTTCATTGAACTACTAAGAAGACAAAACGCTCAATATTCAACCTGCCTTTGCCGGCAGGCAGGTGCTCAATGTTCAATTCACAATAATAGACAAACTACATCATTATGAAAGTGGCAAAAAGACTGGAAGGCATCGGGGAGTATTATTTCTCGCAGAAACTGCGGGAGATCGAAGAGCTGAATAAACAGGGAAAGAATATTATCAACCTGGGGATCGGCAGTCCGGACCAGCCCCCGCATCCGGAAGTAATCCGCGTATTGCAGGAAGAAGCCGCGAAGCCTCATGTACATGCTTACCAGCCCTACAAAGGGTCCATGGTTTTGCGGCTGGCCATCAGCGACTGGTATCATCGCTGGTACGGGGTGCAGCTTAATCCCGATGCGGAAGTATTGCCGCTGATCGGCAGTAAAGAAGGAATCATGCATATCTGTATGACTTATCTGAATAAAGGAGATGAAGCTTTGTTGCCCGATCCAGGCTATCCAACCTATACCAGTGCGGTTAAACTGGCCGGTGGTAAACCGGTTAATTATACGCTCAGGGAGAAAAATAATTATGAACCGGATTTTGACAAATTGGAAAAGAAAGGCCTGAAGAAAGTGAAACTGATGTTTGTGAATTACCCACAGATGCCTACAGGGCAGTTGCCTGCTAAGGAACTGTTTGAAAAACTGGTGGCATTTGGTAAAAAGCACCAGATCCTCATTGTGCATGATAATCCATACTCTTTTATTCTGAATGATGATCCGCTGAGTCTCTTATCCGTGGAGGGTGCAAAAGAAACAGCCGTGGAGTTAAACTCGCTGAGCAAATCGCACAATATGGCTGGCTGGCGGATGGGCATGCTTTGCGGAGCGAAAGAACGGATTGATGAAGTATTGCGGTTCAAAAGCAATATGGACAGCGGAATGTTTTTACCACTTCAACTGGCAGCCGCCAAAGCCCTTTCATTGGGGAAAGAATGGCAGGAAGAGGTAAATACGATATACAGACAGCGAAAGGAAAAAGCGATTGAATTATTGCAATTGCTGGGATGCCGGTATTCCCGGAAGCAGGCCGGTTTATTCTTATGGGCCAGGGTTCCGGCCGGTTTTAAAGATGGGTATGCCGCCAGTGATGAAGTGCTGTACGGAGCAAATGTATTTATTACACCCGGCGGTATTTTCGGGAAAGGAGGGAATCAATATATACGGGTAAGCCTATGCGCAACGGTGGAGAAATTTGAAGAGGCCATCCACCGGATTAAAACTAAAATGGAGAATACTAATTATGGAGCGTAAGAAAATTGCCATCGTTGGCGTGGGACTCATCGGGGGCTCCCTGGCCATCCAGCTGCATGAGAAAAAACTGAGTTCCCGTCTCATTGGCGTGGAATCCAGTTCCGAACATGCAGCCCAGGCGCTTGATCTTGAACTGGTGGATGAAGTACTGCCACTGGAAGCGGCCATTGCAGCAGCGGATGTTATTATTTTAGCAATTCCTGTCGACAGCATGGTATTATTATTGCCATCTGTGCTGGATAAAATTGACCAGCAGATGGTGCTGGATCTCGGATCAACTAAATCGCAGCTGGTGGACGTGATCAGCAATCATCCGAAGCGGGGCCGGTTTTGCGCCACCCACCCGATGTGGGGCACTGAGTACAGTGGTCCGGCCGCGGCGGTAAAAGGCGCGTATGAAAACAAAGCGGTCATCCTTTGCAATCCGGAACAAACAGATGAGGATGTGCTGGAATGGGTAAAACATATGTTTACAAAGATTGGAATGCGGCAACTCGTTATGGAAGCAAAAGCCCATGACCTGCATGCGGCTTATGTGAGTCACATTTCACATATCACTTCTTTTGCCCTGGCCAATACCGTCCTGGAAAAAGAAAAGGAAGAGAACGCCATTTTCGAACTGGCTTCGGCCGGTTTTGAAAGTACAGTACGACTGGCCAAAAGTAATCCGGCCATGTGGGTGCCGATCTTCCTCCAGAATAAAGTGAATATCCTGGATGTGCTGAATGAACATATCGAACAATTGAAAAAGTTCCGGGACAGTATCCGTGATGATAAAACGGAAGCGCTCCGGACACTCATCGAAGACGCCAATAAAATCAGAAGAATTATTAAATAACCAACATTCAATAAAAAAAGGCTGCCGGTACCCGAATAGGAACAGGGAGCACTAACTTTGAACAATGCAAACAACCGAACAGACAAGTAATGCGGCAGCACAGGCTGCCTGGAACAAACGTCCCCTGATCATCAGTGGTCCCTGCAGTGCGGAAACTGAAGAACAGGTGCTCGCCACTGCCCAACGGCTCGCTGCCACCGGTAAAGTGGATATGCTCCGTGCAGGAATCTGGAAACCCCGTACTAAACCTGGAATGTTTGAAGGAGTGGGGGCCAAAGGTTTGCCCTGGCTGCAACAGGCCAAAAAAATAACCGGTTTGCCTACCACGGTAGAAGTGGCTACCGGTAAACAGGTACAGGATGCCCTTACATTTGATGTGGATGTATTATGGATTGGCGCCCGTACCACGGTTAACCCTTTCAGTGTACAGGAAGTAGCTGATGCCCTCCGTGGAGTGGATGTACCCGTGATGATTAAAAACCCGATCAACCCGGATCTCGAATTATGGGGTGGAGCCGTGGAGCGGGTAGCCCGTGCCGGTGTAAAACAGATCGGACTGATCCATCGTGGTTTCAGTTCTTATGGTAACTCCGAATTCCGGAATGCCCCAATGTGGCACCTGGCGATTGATATGAAACTGAAATACCCTGGTCTTCCTCTGATCAATGATCCTTCTCATATCTGTGGCCGACGCGATATTCTGCTGGATGTGATGCAGCGGGCCATTGACCTGGACTACGACGGGCTGATGATTGAAAGTCATATTGACCCTGACAATGCCTGGAGTGATGCCAAACAGCAGATTACTCCTGAACGACTGGCTGAAATGCTGGACCAGATTATCTGGAGAAAAGAAGACGTGAATTCTGAAGAATACCATGCCGCCCTCGAGGCCCTCCGTCAGAAGATCAATCACCTCGATGATGAGATGATGCAGATACTGGGTCAGCGGATGAAAATTGCGGAACAAATCGGCCAGTATAAAAAAGATAATAATATCACCATCCTGCAGACCGGCCGCTGGAATGAAATCATTGAAAGAGCCAGTGCCAAAGGGGAAAAGATCGGGCTCAGCAAAGAGTTTATCACCCGCTACCTGGATGCCGTGCATATGGAGAGTATCAATCACCAGAAGAAGGTGCTGGATAGTTAATCAGTCGGTAGTCCGGAGTCGGTAGTCGGTAGTCAAAGACAGCCGGACTTTGTAATGTTTATTGAATTTGAAAATGAAATACAGGAAATACAAATTCTCAGCTTCTTCCACGGATTTTTATTTTGCCGGTGGGATCAGTCAGCTCCGGAAGATCACGGATTCTAAATCCACGATCCTCCTCACCGATGAAAATGTTTATAAGGCCCATACAAAACGATTCAGGGGATGGAATACAATTGTATTGAAAGCCGGGGAAGACTATAAAGTACAGGCAACGGTGGATGCGGTGGTGGAAACCCTGATTGAAATGGAAGCGGACCGGAAAACCACGTTGGTGGGGATCGGGGGAGGAGTCATAACCGACCTGACGGGCTATATTGCTTCGGTGTATATGCGTGGAATCCGTTTTGGTTTTATCCCGACATCTGTCCTTGGACTGGTGGATGCTTCTATCGGAGGCAAGAATGGGATTGATGTGGGACAGTATAAAAATATGGTCGGGGTTATCCGTCAGCCATCTTTTATCCTGCATGATATGATTTTCCTGAAATCATTGCCTCAGCAGGAATGGGAGAATGGTTTTGCGGAAGTGATCAAACATGCCTGTATCAAAGATGCAACCATGTTTGCCGCTTTGGAGAACAGCAGCCTGATGACCTACCTGAAAAACCAAAAAAGCAGCTGCGCATTGGTGGAACGTAATGCCCTGATCAAAATAAAAGTGGTGCAGAAAGATGAATTTGAAAAAGCGGACCGCCGCCTGCTGAACTTCGGGCATACACTGGGTCATGCACTCGAGACGCAATATGAATTACTCCATGGCCAGGCCATATCGATTGGTATGACTTATGCCTGTCATATTTCCGAAGAACTGACCGGTTTCCGTCAGACCGACCGCGTGGTCAGCCTGCTGGAAAAATACCATTTGCCTACTTATGCCGCATTTGACAAACAAAAAGTCTTCCAGGTATTGAAGATGGACAAAAAAAGGGAGCGGGCTGAAATGAATTATGTGCTGCTGGACCGTATCGGTAAAGGAGTTGTGAAATCTATTACATTAAAAAAGCTGGAACAGATCCTGCAAAAATTATAAAGTGGTTGTAACAATCCATCCATCCCGGTTAACCGGCAGTATCCAGGCACCGGCCTCCAAAAGTTCGATGCAGCGGGCCTGTGCCGCGGCCTTACTTCATAAAGGGGAAACCCATATTCATAATCCCGGACACAGCAATGATGATAAAGCGGCCCTTGATATCATAGAACGACTGGGCGCGTCTATTGATGACCGGGGGGAATTGCTGATTATACACAGCAAGGGCATTCACCCGGTAAAGGAAGATATCAGTTGCGGAGAGAGCGGACTCAGCATCCGGATGTTTACCCCGCTGGCGGCTTTGAGTAAAAAGCAGGTCACCATTAATGGAACAGGCAGTCTGCTTACCCGGCCGATGGATTTTTTTGATGAAATACTGCCACAACTGGGCGTATCAATAAAAAGCAAGGAAGGGAAACTTCCGCTTGTATTAAAGGGGCCGCTTGTGCCACAAACCATTGAAGTGGATGGTTCACTCAGTTCCCAGTTCCTGACGGGTTTACTGATGGCTTACTCAGCAGCCGGGGCCAGTCATGTTTCTATAAAAGTCAATAACCTGAAAAGCCGGCCCTATATCGATCTTACCCTGGAAGTGATGAAACAGTTTGGGATGAATTTACCGGTAAATAAATCCTATACTGAATTTTTCTTCGGAGATGCCCCCGTGGTAAAAAAAACGGCCATACCCATAAATTATACGGTGGAAGGAGACTGGAGCGGCGGGGCTTTTTTGCTGGTCGCCGGAGCAATAGCCGGGCCGGTAACAATCAGGGGGCTTGATCCGGGTTCCACGCAGGCAGATAAAGCCATATTGGAGGCACTCATGTCCGCAAATGCCGGACTGGCGATTGATGCGAAAGGTATCACGATACACCCTACCGCTATGAAAGGCTTTGCATTTGATGCCACTGATTGTCCGGATCTGTTTCCTCCATTGGTAGCCCTGGCCGCATACTGTGAGGGCCTGACAACCATTAAAGGGGTTAGCCGGCTGGCCCATAAGGAAAGTAACCGGGGGCTCACCCTTCAGGAAGAATTCGAAAAGATGGGTGTCCGGATCGAGCTCGATGATGATCATATGCGGGTATATGGCAATGGCCGGGTTAACGGGGCAAAGGTCCATTCACGGCATGATCACCGGATCGCGATGGCCTGTGCGGTCGCAGCCTTAAGGGCAGGTGGGGATGTAACTATTGAACAGGCCAATGCGGTGAAAAAATCCTATCCGGATTTTTTCCGCGACTTGAAAAAACTGGGTGGGACTGTATCTTTACCCTTTGAGTCCTTTAATTTCTAAATTATACACGTGAATTCATTTGGCCGACTTTTCCGGATTTCCATTTTTGGTGAATCACATGGTGAGTCAGTTGGGATTACTATTGATGGTTGCCCGGCCGGATTATCCCTGCAGGCGGAAGATTTATTACCCGATCTTGAACGAAGAAAAGGGGGTATACAAAAAGGGACCACTCCCCGTCAGGAAACTGATTTCCCTATTTTCAAAAGTGGTCTTTTCAATAATAAGACGACCGGTTTTCCTCTGACGATTCTCTTTGAAAATAATAATACCCGGAGTGAGGATTACAATAAGCAACGCAGTATACCCCGTCCGGGTCATGCGGACTGGGTGGCCAATCAGAAATTTGGCGGGCACGAAGACTACCGGGGTGGCGGACATTTCAGTGCCCGGTTGACCACGGGACTCGTGGCGGCTGGTGCCATAGCAAAAAAGTTAATGCCGGAGCTTCGCATAGAAGCTAAGGTGACCGAAATTGGAGGAGAAAAGGATACGGAAAAAGGATTACAGAATGCCATCGAGGCCAAGGATTCGGTGGGGGGCATTGTGGAATGCCTGGTGACCGGATTGCCAGTGGGATTAGGAGAACCTTATTTTGATTCGTTGGAATCAGTACTGGCGCATATTCTTTTTGCCATCCCTGCCGTGCGTGGAGTTGAATTCGGAACCGGGTTTGCCGCGGCAAAAATGTATGGCAGTGCACATAATGATGCGATTGAGGATATGACGGGTAAGACACGCACCAACCATGCCGGTGGCGTGGTAGGTGGAATCAGTAATGGAAATGAACTGGTTTTCCGCCTTGCCGTGAAACCTACTTCTTCCACTTCAAAAACACAAAACAGCCTGAACTGGGAGACCGGTACCACTGAAGATTTTTCCATTAAAGGTCGTCATGATCTTTGTGTAGCTTTACGGGCACCTGTGATTGTAGAAGCAGTCACGGCCATTGTACTGGCAGATTGTATGCTGCTGGAGCAAAAAATTAAACGCGTATTGTAATGCCAGTGATTTATCATGTAACCACCGCCGGGGATTGGGAAGCCGCCAGGCAAAATGGATTTTATACACATCCTTCCCTCGGTGCTGAAGGGTTTATTCACTGTTCTCAGGAAAACCAGGTGGCTGGGGTGCTGGAACGTTATTTTGAGGGCCAGGCCAACCTGGTCAAACTCGTTATTGATACTGACCGGCTGACCTCACGTTTTGTGTTTGACTGGTCGCCCTCCACACAGGATACCTTTCCGCATATTTATGGTCCGATCAATCTGGATGCCGTAACAGAAGTGCTTACTCTCTAGTTTCTTTACTGGTAAAGCCATTTTTTCCGCTTCTTCCGCTCAGGAGCCGGTTTTGCCTGCACTTGTCAGCTGGTTCAGGGCAATTAAAAAAATCAATCAAATGATTCGGTGAATGTTGAAACCTTTGACTATTTTGTAGTGCATACGAAAACTCCTGGGCAGCTATTTTAGTCCAGAACCATTAAACAGGCCACCCGCCAGTCCTTTATGATCAGAAAGACATTGTACCCGATTGTCTATTTTTTATCGGCAACTTTTTTTCTTGCCTGTACGGGCAATGGACAACCTGCCGATACAGTCGCTTCCAGTCCGGAAGAGCTCAAAATTAAAGAGCGACAGCTCATAGAATACTATCTGCAAAAAGCAGTTGGGGACAGCGGACGTACAGAAGATACGCTGGTTCGTTTATTTTCCCCGGAATTGCTTCGTTCCTTTTATACGGCTGACAGCAATAATGTTTACTGGAGTGCAGGCGAGCTTTGGCTGCCGGAAGCGGATTCACTTTATCGTTTCATAAAAGAGGGACGGTTATTGGGGCTGTATCCCGAAGATTATCATTATCAGGAATTGCAGATGATCCGGGATCGCCTTTTTGCGGATAGTCTTGGGAAAGGCGACCGGAAAGATGCACGTTGGTGGTCGGCGGCTGATCTTCTACTGACAGATGCCCTGGCGCGGATGATCAAAGATGTAAAATTGGGCAGACTACCCCAGGATAGCATCAGTCTCCGGAAAGACTCCACACTATCAGACAGTTTTTACCTGGCGCATATCAGTGCTGTAAAAAAACAGGGGATGGCCGCTGTGATACAGGCTTTGGAGCCCACAGCAAGGGGCTATCAGTTACTGAAAGCCGCAGTGCCTGAATTTCTATCCAGGGCCAATTTTACCCAAACCTATTCGCCGGTTCCTTACCCGGAGAAAAATTCCAGTCGTTTCAATCAGGCATTGCAGAAAAGGCTTTTTGAGGAAGGGCTTATGACCAACGATAGCATTCCGGCAGACTCCACACAACTGGCCGCTGCTGTAAAAAGCTACCAGAAAAAAATGGGAATCACCGTTGATGGCCGGGCAGGAGAGGGGACGGTCCGGATGCTGAACACAGACGACCGGGAAAAATTTGCCCGGATTGCGATCAGTATGGATAAATACAAGCAGCTTCCCGCGAAAATGCCCTCCCGATATATTTGGGTTAACGCATCCGCAAATTATATGGAGGTAATAGATAGTAATAAATTGAAAATCAGATCAAAAGTCATTACAGGAAAGCCAAAAACCCGAACACCGGTTTTGACCAGCCTGATTTCAACTATTATTACTTATCCGCAATGGGTGCCGCCGCCAAGTATTGTACAGAAAGAGATATTACCGGCAGTCAAAAAAAATCCGGGTTATCTGGCTAAAAAGGGGTTTAGTCTGGTGGACAAGGATGGCAACGAAGTGGATCCGTATTCGGTGGATTGGTCAAAATACTCGAAGGGTATACCCTACCGGGTAGTACAGGGGAGTGGCGACGCTAATGCACTGGGAATCATAAAGTTTGTGTTCGATAATAAATATTCTGTTTACTTACATGATACCAACCAGCGCTACTTGTTTGCCAATGCCATGCGGTCATTGAGCCATGGTTGTGTCAGGGTGCAGGAGTGGGATAAACTGGTCTGGTATATTCTGAGTAGTGATAGTATACTGGCTTCCGGCCGGGGCACAGTTAAGATTGATTCAGTGAAATCCTGGCTCCGGAACAAGCAGAAAAGGAATGTGTCTTTAAAACATAAGATACCGGTTTTTATCCGTTATATAACCTGTGAAGGGCAAAACGGATCGCTGGTATTTTTTGATGATGTATATGGGGAGGACAAATTTCTCCGTCAGCGCTTTTTCAAGGGTAAATAAGACAAACCGGTCTGATATAAGCCGCCCACCCGGAGAAATCTCTGGAAATTCAAAAAAAAGACCCTCCAAACCGATGAATACTAACTAAATAATTTATTTTAGGATATTAAACATACCAGTTATTTTTGCCGTGATTAAAACCAAACTATCTCTTTATGAAGAAGATATTATCTGCTATTATTGCATTGTATCTGATCGTGCCTACAGCCAAGGCCCAGGATGATGAAATCAGGCCGAAGGCTATTGGTGTTAGTTTCTTTGTAAACGACTTTATTACTCCTGATAGGATTCGTACCACTTCGCTGAGCCAGGTTATCAGCGCCAAGCGTTTTGCTAAAGTCCGGGAAATGGCTCCCGGTCTGGCGGTTACTTATTTTAAGGGACTCAGACCCCATATTGATATCGCAGCATCCATTGGCGGATCATTCCTGCGTTATCCGATGCCGGGAAAAAATTTCAGTGACAATAGCCTGCTTCTCGAAGGAAATGCTGCAGTTAATCTGAAGATGACCACCGAAAAATTCTGGGTACAGCCTTACCTGATTGCTGGGGTAGGTGTACACAAATACCGTGGTTATTATGGTGCTTTCCTCCCTGCCGGTTTGGGTCTTAAAGTAAACCTGCTGGATGAAGCCCATTTCTTTATTACTTCTACCTACCGTGTTCCGGTAACTACGGAGACCGGTAACTATCATCTCCAGCACAGTATCGGCTTTGCCGGTCGCCTGGGTAAGAAAAAAGAACCCGTTGTTATTGCACCTCCCCGTCCGCCGGCTGATACCGATATGGATGGTATTATTGATAGTCTCGACAAATGTCCAACAGTAAAAGGTATCGAGAAATACCAGGGTTGTCCGGTTCCTGATACGGATAAAGATGGTATCAATGATGATGATGATAAATGTCCGACCGTTCCAGGTCTTGCCCGTTACAAAGGATGTCCTGTTCCTGACACCGATAAAGATGGTATCAATGACGAGGATGATAAGTGCCCGACTGTTGCTGGTGTAGCCCGTTATCAGGGTTGCCCGGTTCCGGATACAGATGCGGATGGTATCAATGACGAAGAAGACAAATGTCCCACCGTTGCTGGTGTGAAAGAAAATAATGGCTGCCCGGTTATTACGGAAGCGGTGAAAGAAAAAGTAAACACAGCTGCCAGTAATATCCTGTTCCTGACAGGAAGTTCAAAACTGCAGGCTAAATCCTTCAAAGGATTGAATGAGGTAGTAACCATTATGAAAGAGAATCCGGCCATGAGCCTGAATGTGGATGGTCATACCGACAATGTTGGCAATGATGAAAAAAATCTGACCCTGAGTCAGACCCGTGCCGAAGCGGTTAAAGCTTACCTCGTAAGTAAAGGGGTGGATGCCGGGCGTATTACTGCTACCGGTTATGGTGAAACCAAGCCGGTTGCCGATAACAAAACAGCTGCCGGTCGTCAGAAAAACCGCCGTTCCGAGCTGACAATGAGTTACTACAAGTAAATAACCAACTTCTTTTAATAGCAAGTCCGCTTCTCAGAAGCGGACTTTTTTTATGGATAAAAAGGAAGGAATAATTGAATTTGATTTAATTAATTGATAATCAACACTTTTATTAAGATTGTCTCATTTTTCCACAGTTGATATTCTCAGTTTTACTGGCATTGAATTTCAGGAAAATCCTCTACCTTTGCGCCGCCATTAGGTAAAATCAATTGTGTTCTGAATTGCGGTGTCGGGGTTTTTCTTCAAGTGGCAGTCTATGAGAGTCTAAACTACCATATCAGCTGATTGTCCCGACCCGGGATATACTACCTATAGCTGATTTCTCAACCTGAAAAGACCGCTGTTTCTTATAACTGCTGAAGCAGTTATACCAATAAAAGCATAACCCGATAAAATCATAAAAACAAAACAACAAATCAAATAGTCATGGCCGATTTAAAATTTCAACGAAACTTTGGTATTGCCGCTCACATCGATGCGGGTAAGACCACGACAACGGAGCGTATCCTTCGTTACACTGGTATGATTCACCGTATTGGTGAGGTGCATGATGGAGCTGCCACTACCGACTGGATGGAGCAAGAGAAGGAAAGAGGGATCACGATTACATCGGCTGCGGTAAGTTGCCAGTGGAATTTCCCGACCGTGCTGGGAAAAGCCACACCAGACACTAAAAAATATTCTTTCAATATTATCGATACTCCGGGTCACGTGGACTTTACCGTAGAGGTAGAGCGTTCCATGCGTGTACTTGATGGACTGATTGCCTTGTTTTCTGCCGTGGATGGCGTAGAGCCCCAGTCTGAAACTGTATGGCGTCAGGCCAACCGTTATGGCGTTCCCCGTATCGGATTCGTGAATAAAATGGACCGTGCCGGTGCTGACTTCCTGATGGTGGTTAAGCAGGTAAAGGAAATGCTCGGTTCCAAAGCCGTTCCCCTGCAGTTGCCGATTGGTGCGGAAGATGATTTCAAAGGGGTGGTGGACCTGATCAAAATGAAAGGAATTATCTGGCATATGGAAACAGAAGGTATGACTTTCGATGAAATCGAAGTACCGGCTGATATGCTGGAAGAAGCCCAGGAATGGAGAGCCAGCCTGGTGGAAGCCGTTGCTGAATATGATGACAAGCTGATGGAGAAATTCTTTGATGATCCCAACAGCATTACAGAAGATGAAATGCATGAAGCGATCCGCAAAGCCACGGTTGACCTGAGCATTGTTCCGATGATGTGTGGTTCATCTTTCAAAAATAAAGGGGTTCAGACTGCACTGGATGCTGTTTGCCGTTACCTGCCTTCTCCGATCGATATCCCGGATACCGTGGGTACCAATCCGGATAGTGGTGAGCCTGAAACACGTAAAGCGGATCCCAAAGCTCCGTTTGCAGCCCTGGCTTTCAAAATCATGACTGACCCGTTTGTAGGTCGTCTGGCCTTCTTCCGTTGCTACTCCGGACACCTGGATGCTGGTTCTTATGTGCTGAACGTAAGAAGTGGTAAGAAAGAGCGGATCAGCCGGATCATGAAAATGTTTGCCAACAAGCAGAACCCGATCGACTTCATCGAAGCCGGTGATATCGGTGCCGCTGTTGGTTTCAAAGAGATCAAAACCGGGGATACCCTTTGCGATGAGAACCATCCGATCACCCTGGAGAATATGTTTATCCCTGAGCCTGTAATCGCTGTTGCGGTAGAACCTAAAACACAGGCTGACGTGGACAAAATGGGTATGGCGATTGCCAAACTCGTGGAAGAAGATCCTACACTGCGTGTAAATACCGATGAAGATACCGGTCAGACCATCCTTCGTGGAATGGGTGAGTTGCACCTGGAGATCATCATTGACCGTATGCGTCGTGAGTTTAAAGTTGAAGTAAACCAGGGTGCACCCCAGGTAGCTTATAAAGAAGCCTTCCAGGCCACTATTGAACACCGTGAGACGCTTAAAAAGCAGACTGGTGGTCGTGGTAAATTCGCCGATATCCAGTTCAGTCTCGGACCGGTGGATGCAGAATGGAAGACCGAAAATCCTGACAAGCATTACCAGTTTGTAAACGATCTGTTTGGTGGATCTATTCCCCGTGAATTTGTTCCGGCTATTCAGAAAGGTTTTGAGCAGGCGATGACCAATGGGGTGCTGGCCAACTATCCCGTGGACAACCTGAAGATCCGAGTATTCGACGGTAGCTTCCACGCTGTTGACTCTGACTCTATGTCTTTCGAACTTTGCGCCAAGCAAGGTTTCCGTGAAGCGGCCCGCAAAGCGAAACCCGTTCTGCTGGAGCCCATCATGAAAGTGGAAGTCATCACACCCGCCCAGTACATGGGAGATGTGACAGGTGACCTGAACCGCCGTCGTGGTATGCTGGAAGGTATGGATACCCGTGCCGGAGCAGAGGTAATCAAGGCCAAAGTGCCCCTGAGCGAAATGTTTGGTTATGTAACCCAACTGCGTTCTCTGAGTTCTGGCCGTGCTTCTTCAACCATGGAGTTCTCGCACTATTCTCCCGCCCCCAACAATATCGCTGAAGAAGTGATTGCGAAGGTGAAAGGGAAAGTGAACGCCTGATTCATCTGATTTTTCTATAAAAAACCCCGGAATTTTCCGGGGTTTTTTCATTTACTTTACCTGAATCAATCGTGTTTTTACGAAATGGCATTGTGTTTGCTATAAAATAGCGGAATTCCCCGTTTTTTAGCCAATACCTGTTTAAAGGCCTGATTCAAAGAAGTATGAAGAACTCCGTTCAAGAGATTAAGGGCTCATCACTGGGCCCTTTTTCATTTATAGGGCTTTTAAACAGCCAGACCGCTCCCCACACTGAAGTAAACAAGGTCAACAGATAAAAAATCAGGCTGATAAGCACCGCTTTCTCTGTACTGTTTTGAAACCAGACAGACCCCTCCAGGAAAACCAATTCCCTTATACCCAATCCCCCAATAGTCACAGGCAATACAGACGCCGCCGAAGAAACCAGAAAGATAAACAGGTAAGCCGGTTCGTTTATGGTGATTCCCAACGATTTCATGATCATGTAAACACAGGCAATTTGCAGTGCCTGAACGGCTATACCCAGGAGCAGGGTGTGGTAGAATCCTTTTTTAAAATCCGGGAAATATCGGCGCAGAAAAAAATAAAACAGTGTTATAGATAACAGGGTGGCCAAACTGATCAGTATGGGAACAGCGGCCGGTAATGAGACAATGCAGGCCAAAAAGGCCAACAGGATGCCCAGACCGAGCAGGCCACTGAACCGATCCAGAATCACCGCACCGGTGATCTTTTTAAAGGGTTGGTTGAATCTTTTGGATAGCAGGACTACTTTGTAAATATCCCCGCTGATGGCTCCCGGTAAAAAAAGATTGTAAAACATACCCAGCCAGTAAAGCCGGGTATTTTCACGGGCGGTGATGGGTAGCTGTATATTGCTGAAATATACCTGAAGGCGGATGGCGGAGACCAGTTTGGAAAGAACAAACAAAACCAGTGCAGGCAACCCGTAAAACCAATCTGCCTGCAGGAGCAATTTCCCGGCCTGCTCCACATCAACTTTTCCTGAAATATACCAGATACAGACTCCGGACACCACTATTTTAAGTGCTAACTTGAGCCAGCGGAAACGGGATCGATCCTGATTCATAATGGTTGATATGTTTGCAAGTAAACTTAAAATGATGACAAAACGAATTCTGACGTTTTTGCTGATTTTTTTAACGACAACGATTACAGCTCAGGAACTGACGCTGCGGGCAGGTTTGCGCATCACCCAAAGTCAGAAAATTAAAAAAGGGATTTATCTGCTTGACGCACCCGCTGATACCAGCCATTCATTAATTCTCATTGAAGGAAATAACCTGATCATCGATTTCAATCAGGCTGAACTGAAAGGGAGTAATGGGAAAATGCCGGATGCTTTTTTTGGTGTGGCCCTGCTGATCCGCAATAGTAAGCATGTAACCATCCGCAATCTGAAAGCCAATGGCTATAAAGTGGCGTTACTGGCCCGGAATGTGGAACAGCTGACCCTGGAGAATTGTGACTTCAGTTATAATTACCGGCAACATCTTAACAGCACCCAGGAGAAAGAAGATATCTCCGACTGGATGAGCTATCATCACAATGAAAAAGATGAATGGCTGCGGTATGGGGCGGCGATGTATCTGCGTAATTGTGATCAGGCCGTTATCAGGCATTGCCGGGTAACGGGTGGGCAGAATGCGTTGATGATGACGGAGAGTGATCATGGTAAAATTTATAACAATGATTTTTCCTTTAATTCAGGTATCGGTATCGGGATATACAGGAGTAGTGCCAATGAGTTTTCCTACAACCGGCTGAATTTTAATGTAAGGGGATACAGTTATGGTGTTTATAACAGGGGACAGGACAGTGCCGGGTTCCTGGTTTATGAGCAAAGCCACTACAATATTTTTTATAAGAATTCAGCTACCCACAGTGGCGATGGTTTTTTTCTCTGGGCCGGTCAGACCACGATGGATACAGGAGAAGGTGGTTGTAATGATAATGTGATCCATGAGAATGATTTTTCGTACGCCCCTACCAATGGGGTGGAGGTGACATTCAGCCGGGTGGCCGTATCCGGTAATTTGATTTATGAATGTGATCATGGGATCTGGGGCGGTTACAGTTTTAATTCAAAATTCATCAATAATCAATTCAGGGACAACCGGATTGCCATTGCGATTGAGCATGGTGTACATAACGAAATTTCCTATAATACTTTTTCAAAGGACAAGGAAGCAATCAGGTTATGGTCCCGGAAGAACCAGCCTTCCGATTGGGGTTATGCCCGGTTCAGGGACACCAGAAGTGCGGATTATATCATTGCCGGTAATAGCTTCAATCACCATCCTTTAGGGCTAAACATCAGCGGGACAGACAGTCTGCGCCTTGCCGATAACAGCTGGGCCGGTGAACAAAAATGGAAAATAGATTCCACTGTTACTCATATTGATACCCGTTCTGTAGAGCGGGAGGATTCGGTCATGAGTCTGCCTTTGATAGAAAAACCAAACAATCCTTTTGAAGGAAGTAAGGATTTTGCCGGGCGTAAAAACATACTGATCACCGAATGGGGACCCTATGATTTCCGCAGCCCCATTATCTGGAATACCAACGCAACGGATACATCCGGACTGATGCAGTTTGATATACTGGGTCCGGCTGGACAATGGAAGATCAGGAAATATTACGGTGTGGAGGGAGTATCCGCTGTAAACGGGGAGGTTCCCGCAAAAATCACTGCCCGGAAACTGAACGGTGAGCGGACGGATATTCTGATCGAACTGGAATATACCGGGCAGGAGGTGCATACGCCTTTCGGGGAGATAGTGAAAGCCGGGAAGCCTTATCGCTTTCAGTTCCGCCGGTTTTTCCAGCCCATCCGTTGGGAGGTAAACTGGTTCACTTATGATTCACTGACCAATCCGGTCAGGTTTCCGGAACGATTGGTGCGGCTGGATCAGCAAAAACCTGTAAAGTCCGAAATTGCCGATAAACTGGACTATGCCTGGTGGGGTGGGATCAGGGTGGGGGAGAAGCAGTTTCCGCAATTTATCACCCTGGCAAGCGGGCAGGCAAATATCCCGGACGGGGAGTATGAGCTGTCGGTAACCTGGGATGATGCCGTAAGAGTGTATCTGGATGGCAAAATAATCCTGGATGAATGGGAGCCTTCCCGGTACATTTTTGATGAGTCCCCCAATCGGAAAGTAAAGTTACATCTATCTGGAAATCATATTTTTAAGGTCGAACATGTAGAGTTAAACGGCTTTGCCACCCTGGCGTTGAAGCTCCGGAAACTGGATTAATCCACAGCTGGGGAAAAGAGTTTCTCCACAGTGCCTAAAATTCTTTCATAAGTATTTGGAAGGTATATCCTTCGCCCTTACCTTTGCACTCCCAAAAGAAAATTGGGTTTTTACACATGTCTCAGCGAATCAGAATCAAATTACAGTCGTACGATCACAACCTGGTAGATAAATCTGCAGAAAAGATCGTCAAA
>Ga0209717_1000548_pt1 | contig 45567 bp, 51 predicted proteins | sample AD_UKC048_MetaG_FD_184418 | JGI IMG/M metagenome (GOLD analysis project Ga0209717, IMG submission 184418) | Active sludge microbial communities of municipal wastewater-treating anaerobic digesters from USA - AD_UKC048_MetaG (SPAdes) (version 2) | ecosystem: Engineered > Bioreactor > Anaerobic >...
CCAGTGAACAAATACAAAAAGCGGTCAGGCTGATTAACAGCCGACCGCGTAAAAGACATCATTATGCAACGCCTTATGAAATATTTAAATCAAAAACCTAATGTTGCACTTTGGAATAGAATTCAGAAAAAAAAAGACGCATTGCCTAAAATAGTTGTTATCTTAGGCCCTACAGCCACTGGTAAAACAAAATTAGCTGTTAAATTAGCTCATAAATTTAATAGCGAAATAATTTCAGCAGATTCACGTCAAATTTATCGTGAAATGGATATTGGGACGGGTAAAGATCTGCAAGAATATAAAATACCTTACTTCAGTAGCTCCCCTAGCCTAATTAGGAGAGGGGGTGGAAGTGAGGTTAAAATTCCATATTATATGATTGATATTATCAATCCTAATCAGAAATTTAACGTGGCTCAATATAAAAAATTAGCTTTGAAAGCTATAAAAGATATTTTAAAGCGTGGTAAATTGCCTATAATTGTTGGCGGTACTGGTTTGTATATTTCTGCCATTGTTGATAATTATGATATTCCCAAAATAAAACCAGATTTAAAAGTTAGACAAAAATTGGCCAAAATGTCTTTGGATGAAAAGATAAAATTATTAAAAAAATTAGATCCAGATAGTTTAGAATTTATGGCTTTAAAAAATCCTCGTCGCCTAGATAGAGCCTTGGAAGTTTGTTTAGCTGGTTATAAATTTTCTGAATTGCGCCAAAAAAAAGCACCACTATTTGACGCCTTGCAAATTGGTATTAAGATGGAGAGGAGTTTAATTAATGAAAAAATAAATAAACGAGTTGATAAAATGATTAAAAAGGGTTTAGTTGAAGAAACAAAAAAAATTATTAAAAAATTCCCGCCTCTTCGGCGGACAAGTGGCAAAAATATCGCACCACTAGAAACTATTGGTTATAAAGAGATAGTTGATTATTTAGATAAAAAAACGACTTTACTAGAAGCTATTGAATTAATAAAAATTCACACTCATCAATTTGCCAAAAGACAAATGACTTGGTTTACAAGAGATAAAAATATAAAATGGATAGAAAATAATAGAGAAGCAGAAAAACTTATTAGGGATTTTACTGTTTGACAATATTTGCTTAATTATGATAGGCTAAAAACAAATCACAGAGGTTGTAAAATTAACACCAGGAGGCTTTATGCGACAGAAATTACAGATTTTTTTGATGGTTGCGTTGGTCATGTTGATCATGGCAACCGTGGCGTTTGCAGGCCAGCAAAAGGTCTGGGCGCTACAATATTATTGGGATGAAACCAGGGGAGGTTATTTTTGGAGCGATATGCGTCGGGGTGATGGAAATAATTTTACCGTTGGCAATTACGTCGGTGCTCAAGTTATCGGCATGCCGGGTACGCACGTCTGGGAGATTTACAGAGACGGCGCGGTGGTTGCCTCTGGCACTGTAGTTGTGCCTGGTAATTATTTTAATATTAATTTTGGTTATGAATTGACCGAAGAAAATGATGCCGGGTATCATTTTCAAGTGGTGGTCAATGGACTGAAGGACCGTTTTCAGGTCAAGCCCATGAGATTGCTAAAAACATTATCAAATGAAAATAAGAAAATTGATGTCGTACAATTTCAACACGATACCGATGTCCTAGTGTCGCAACAGGCTAACAAATTATTTGTTGGCAACGATGTCGGTGTACGTATCTTCGGTCTTGTCGGTGATTGCCAGTGGCATCTGTTGCGAACCGAAAAATCGGCGACCACTCTAGCCGCCGAGGGCACTATTAATGTCCTGTCAGATGGCTACGTTAATTTGAGCTATCAAATGATCGATTCTGATGCCGGATGCAAATTTTTGCTCCGGGTGTGGGAAGATCATTTGCCCTACGAGCCTTTCATGGCTCGATTCCAAGTTCAAACGTCACCTCGATCTCTTTCAGCCTATCCCAATCCGTTCAATCCGGTGACAACCATTAATTACACTTCGGAATCAGCCGGCAATGTTGAAGTAAAAATTATCGATATGCTCGGTCGGGAAGTTATTATTTTGCATCGTGGCCAATTGAACGCTGGCAATCACACATTCCGCTGGAACGCAAACAACGTCCCCAGCGGTCAGTATATTTGTTGTATCGTAAGCGGCGGAAGCACGGTGCATACTTTGCGCCTAACGCTTCTGAAGTGAAGTGAGATTGTTTTACAAAACCAAAACCCAGAGGTAGCTCCTCTGGGTTCTTTTTATTATGTGTGTTCTAACTCAATTTTTGAATGAACATTTTTTCTGCCTCGCTTGGGTCTGCCTGACCTTTGGATTCTTTCATAACTAAACCTAAGAAAAATTTTAATAAAGCAGTTTTGCCGTTTTTATATTGCGCAACCGTTTCTGGATTTTTATTAATAATTTCATTAATAATTTTTTCTAAATCAAAACTGTCATCATTTTTTAAATTTTCTGTTTCTAAAATTTGCGATGGGTCGCCTCCAGTGATTACCATACTTTCCAAAAGTATGCCGCTATTTTTGGTAGAAACTTGGTGAGTAAAAATCATGGTGATAAATTCAGCAAAATTTTCAGCAGTAACCGGATTGGTTTCCCAAGTTAATTTTTTAGCCATTAAAATTCCAGTTAATTTATTAATAAGCCAACCAGCCACCAATTTGATAATTTTTTCTTTATTTTTTAGCCAGATATCTGCTTCAGAACCTTCAAATTCGCCACAATCTTTTAACCAGATTTTAATTTCCGAAATAATATTTTCGGTATAATCTGCCAATAATGGTTCAGCAGTTAAAATTTTACTGTCAGCCACATTAAAACCATATTCGGTTTGGAAAAGATTTCTTTTTTCGGCAGGCAATTCTGGCATTGTTGTTTTTATTTTTTCAATATCAATAAAAATTTGTTCATTATTTTTGGAAATTGGAAATTTGGATTTGGAAATTCCTTGCACGAAGTGCAAGGTCGGTATATCTGGCTCTGGAAAATATCTGTAATCCGCTGAACCCTCTTTAATTCTTTGGGAGTATGTTTCTTGTTTTATTTCATTCCAGCCTCTGGTTTCTTGAATAATTTTTTCTCCAGATTCCAAAACTTTTGTTTGTCTTTTTATTTCATAGTCAATGGCACGTTCCACACTGCGAAAAGAATTTAAATTTTTTACTTCAACCTTTGTGCCAAATTTTTCAGTTTTTGAAATAGAAATATTTACTTCACAGCGCATTTGCCCTTTTTCCATGTTAGCATCAGCAATTTTTAATTCACGAAAAATAGCTTGCAGCTCTTGGCAAAATTCTTTGGCTTCAATTCCTGATTCAATATCTGGTTCTGTGACCAATTCCATTAAAGGAATGCCAGCCCGATTATAATCCACTAAAGTACCATCTTTAATGTGGGAAAGTTTACCAGTATCTTCTTCCAAGTGTATGCGGGTAATGCCAATTTTTTTACCAGCAATTTCTATGTGGCCATTTTGGCTAAGAGGCTCATCGTATTGTGATATCTGATAACCTTTGGGTAAATCTGGATAAAAATATTGTTTGCGATCAAATTTAGATTTTTCTGCGATTTGGCAATTTAAAGCTAAACCGGCTTTAATAACAGATTTTATAGCTTCAACGTTGGACATAGGCATTGTGCCTGGATGGGCCAAACAAATTGGGCAAACATTTTTATTAGGAGTTAAACCAGCATCACTACCAATTTTTTCATTTTCATTTAAACAATTACAAAACATTTTAGTTTTGGTTTTTAATTCCACATGAATTTCCAAGCCGATGGTAGGTTTATACATAATTTTACTTTAGCATAATTTAAAAAAATAAAAAAGAGCCCCAACCTTGCTTTTTTCAGCTTTTTTTGGTAAGATTTTTATATTAACTCTTAATTCAATAAACGTAATTTTATGTCAATACTTTCAAAAATTTTCGGCGATGCTAACGAAAAATTAATCAAGAAATACCAAGAAGTCGTGACTCAGATAAATTCTTTAGAAGAAAAAGTTAAAGACTACTCAGAATTGGATTTTAAAAATAAAACTCAAGAATTTAAAGAAAAATTGGCTGGTAAGGAATTTGCCGAGCAACAAGAAGTGCTGGAAAATATTTTACCAGAGTGTTTTGCCATGGTGCGTGAAGCTGGTGCAAGAACCTTAAATCAAAGACATTATGATGTCCAACTTTTAGCTGGCATAGTTTTAAATGACGGTAATATTGCGGAAATGAGAACTGGTGAAGGTAAAACTCAAGCCGCCACTTTAGCAGTTTATTTAAATGCTCTAACTGGTCACGGTGCTCATGTAATTACTGTTAATGATTATTTGGCTCGTCGTGATGCTGTTTGGATGGGACAAATATATCATTTTCTTGGTTTATCGGTTGGCTGTTTGAATCATGAAGTCTCCTATCTTTATTCTGATGAAAAAAATTTAGATAAAAAAAGAGATGCAGTGGGTAGTTTTAAAATTGTTGAAGATTATTTAATGCCAGTAGAAAGAAAAAATGCTTACGGCGCAGATATTACTTATGGCACTAATAATGAATTTGGTTTTGATTATTTACGCGACAATATGGTGCAAAGCGCAGAAGAAAAAGTGCAACGAGAATTACATTTTGCCATTGTGGATGAAGTTGATTCTATTTTAATTGATGAAGCTAGAACACCTTTGATTATTTCCGCGCCTGATGCCGAGCCCACAGAAAAATATCGTCAGTTTGCCCATTTGGTTGGGCATTTAAAAGAAAATGAAGATTATAATATAGATGAAAAAATGAAAGCCGCCACTTTAACTGAGGAAGGTATTAAAAAAATGGAACAATTAATGGGCGTAGAAAATATTTATACCGAGCGTGGTGTGCGCGAAGTTCACCACATTGAACAAGCCTTGAAAGCCAAAGTCTTATTTAAAAAAGATAAAGATTATGTCATCAAAGATGAGGAGATTTTGATTGTTGATGAATTTACTGGCCGCTTAATGCATGGTCGTAGATATTCTGATGGTTTGCATCAAGCCATTGAAGCTAAAGAAGGAGTTCTGGTTAAACAAGAATCAGTCACCATGGCCACTATTACTTTTCAAAATTATTTTCGCATGTATCAGAAATTATCTGGTATGACAGGTACAGCTTCAACTGAAGGTGAAGAGTTTGCTAAGATTTACAATTTAGATGTGGTCATTATTCCAACCAATAAACCCATGATTAGAGTTGATAGATCAGATGCTATTTTTAAAAATGTGTCTGGTAAATATCAATGCTTGGTGCAAGAAATAAAAAAACGTCATGAAAAAGGGCAACCAGTACTTGTTGGTACAATTTCTATTGAAAATAATGAATATTTATCAGAACTTTTAAAACGCGAAGGTGTGCCGCATGAAATTTTAAATGCTAAAAATCATGAGAGGGAAGCAGAAATTATTTCTCAAGCTGGTCGCGAAGGCGCAGTAACTATTGCTACTAACATGGCTGGTCGTGGTGTGGATATTATTTTAGGCGGTAATCCGGTTAACAAAGCCAGTCAAGAAAAAGTTAAAATTCTTGGTGGGCTTTGTGTCTTAGGTACTGAACGTCATGAGTCGCGTCGTATTGATAATCAACTTCGTGGTCGCGCAGGCCGTCAGGGTGACAGTGGTGAAACGCAATTCTTTGTTTCTATGGAAGATGATTTGATGAGAGTTTTTGGTGGTGAGAAAATGAAATCTTTAATGCAAACTTTGGGCTTACCAGATGCCATGCCTATTGAAAATAAAATGATTTCTAATTCTATTGAAAAAGCCCAGATGAAAGTTGAAGGTCATAATTTTGATATTCGTAAACATTTAGTAGAATATGATGATGTTATTAATAAACACAGAGAGGTAATATATAAAAAGAGAGATGAAATATTAGGTTTATCCGCCTCCGTTCAATCCAATCAAATTAACACTTCGGCGGATAAACTCCAGTTTAATAATGATATAGAATTAAAAAGTCAGAAGCCTACCCGTCGTAGCGATAATTGGTCGCTAAATAGCGAAGGTGGAAAGGCGATTATTTTGGGGTATATTAAAGAAGAAATAGAACGCGTCATTAAATTTCATACTAACAGTCCTCATCAAAGCGAATGGAATTTAGAGGAAATTTCTCAAGTCATGAAAACAATTTTGCCTCAAAATACGGCATTTCAAATTCCTGAAGTTAATGACCAAAACAATCAACAAATTATTACAGATTATTTTTATAACTTAGCTGAAGCTCAATACGCCGAATTAGAAAATAAAATAAATTCTGATGAAAAATTAAAAAAACAATTTGGCGAAAACACAAAACCAATGTCTTTAATTGAGCGTGCTGTTTTATTACGGGCCATTGATACCTTGTGGGTGGAACACATTGATGCCATGGATCATATGAGAACTGGTATTGGCTTGGTTGGTTATGGACAAAAAGATCCATTGGTGGAATATAAAAATCAAGCTAGACGTATGTTTCAAGAATTATTAAACAATATTCGCGCTCAAGTGGTTTATTCAATTTTTAAAGTTTCACTGAATAATCCCAATACAAATCATACCACCACTATTTCATCACCAGTTAATAACAAAAATTTTTCCACCAATATAGCAAATGAAAATTCAGAAGCACGGGCTGATAAAAATAAAGTTGGTCGTAACGATCCTTGTCCATGTGGGAGTGGATTAAAATTTAAAAAGTGTCATGGAAAATAGGTCCAATAGGACTCATGCGACCTATTCGATTAATATGACCAATCTTATTCCACCTCACGGTGGTTATCGCAAACTCAAGTCTTGGCAAACTGCCACAATTGTTTATGATTTGACAGCGGTTTTTTGTCGAGAGTATGTGCGTGAAAATAGGATGAAAGATCAAATGGTTCAAGCTGCACGTTCTGGCAGACAAAATATTGCCGAAGGCTGCCAAGCATCCGGCACTTCCAAAAAAACAGAGATAAAATTGGTCAATGTGGCCAGGGCAAGTTTGGAAGAATTACTGCTTGATTTTGAAGATTATTTAAGACAACACAATCTAAATCTTTGGTCAAAAGATTCTGTGAACACTCTTACTGTGCGCAAGTTGGCCTATTCGACCAATAGGTCTCATGAGACTTATAAAGCCTATTTGAACAATCCAGAATCTTTTGCCAACACTATGATTTGTCTAATACACCAAGCTAATTATCTTTTAGACCAACAAATTCGGGCATTAGAAAAAGATTTTGTAGAGCATGGAGGTTTTTCAGAGCGACTTTATCAAGCAAGGAAAGAATATATCAATGGACAAAAAAAATAGAAAATATGGAAAATAATTTAAAACTTTATTCAATCTTAAAAAAAATTTCCGAAAAATTGCAAGATGTCAATTATGCTTTAATTGGTTCGATTAATTTATATTTACAAGGATTAAAAACAGAACCACGAGATATTGATATATTAACCACCTCAGAAGATATTATAAGAATAGATAATATTTTACAAGAATATAGAACAAAAAAAATCTATTTTGATGAAACAGATGGCAGAAATTCTTTTAGAAGCTTTTATGAAATCAATGATATGGAAATTGAGGTCTTGGGCAATGTGAATAATGTTAGCCGTGATATAAAAAGTTTAGATAAAAAAATGAAATAATGTTTAAAGATTTAGTTTTGCCTTGCATTACTCTAAATGATGAATTAGACGCGTATAAGAAAATGGGTAGATTAGATAAAGTTAAACTTATTAAAAATTTTTTACAGAATAATTAATTTAAATTAGCCAAGCTTTTAAAAATCAGGTAAAATAAAGACATGCAAAATAAACCAGAAAAAGTTAATATTATATTTTTACATGGCGCTGGTCAAAATAAAACCATTTGGCAAGATATTATAGACTTATTACCCAAAGACAAATATAACGCCAAAGCAATTGATCTAATAGGCTTTGGTAAGCGCAAATTTACTGGTCAACTTAATTTAGAAATTTGGGCCGAGGATGTGGAAAAATATATTACTAAATATTTTAAAAACCCACCAATAATCGTTGGGCTTTCTCTCGGCAGTTATATAATTTTAGAAATTCTTCGTCGAAACAATATTAAACTTAAAAAAGTTATTTTAATTGGTGCTTTATTTAATGGTAAATTTGCCAAAAGTTATTGGAAAAAAATAGTATATTTTGCAGTTAATCACCCTTTTGGCGAGCGCTTTATTGATTTAATTTGCAATTCCAAATTTTTAGTTAATGATTTAGCAGATTTTATCGTTCATCCAGAAATTATTTTTAAAAGTAATGATCTTGATCGTAATGATTATCACTTTACTTTTAATAGTAAAATTATTAACAAAGACAATCTTTTGGCCACTGCTCAAGGTTTACAAGCTACATTTCGGGCTAATTATGCCGGTTTTTTAAAGCACAATAAACAATCCATCGTAGTTTTAATTGGTGATCACGAAATTGTTATATCACCAATTTATGCCAAAAAATGGCAAAAATTTCCGCATGTTAAATTAAAAATTTTGCCAAACTGCGGGCATAATACCATTATCACTAAACAAGCCCAAGTTGTGGTTAAAGAAATAATAAAATAAAATAAACATATGAAAAAAATAAAGATTCCAGTCGAAGTTTCCGCTAGGCATGTTCATTTAAGTCAAAAAGATTTAGATAAACTTTTTGGCAAGAATTATCAGTTGCATAAAATTAAAGATTTATCACAACCGGGTGAATTCGCAGCACGTGAAGAAGTAGAATTGGTTAAACCAAAAAATAGTATTACTGGTTTAAGAATTTTAGGTCCAGCAAGAAATGAAAGTCAAATTGAACTATCCATGACTGATGCTATTAGATTGGGTATTGACGTCCCGGTGGTTATTTCTGGTAAATTAGAGCAAGTCAAAAGTTATTTAGAAATCAAAGGACCAAAAGGTAAAACTAAAGTTAAAGCCATCATTGCTGAAAGGCATATTCATTGTTCACCACTTGAAGCTAAAAAATATGGTCTTAAAAATGGCGGTCAAGCTACAGTAGAAGTTTTGGGTATGCGTGGATTAATTTTTAAAAATATTATTGTGCGGATTGGCGCTGATTTTAAATTGTCCTGTCACATTGATACTGATGAAGCTAATGCCTGTGGACTCGGAAGGGTTTGTGGGGTAGGTTATTTAATTCAATAAAACCATTTTGTCATTCCCGACCGCCTCGCCGAGAATCAGGCGGGCGAATCGGGAATCCCAGCAATTGAAGAAAAAAGTGTAGGTTTATATATCCACGGGATCCCCGCTCTACCTGCCTAATCGGCATGGCCGGCGGGGATGACAACAGAATATAATATTTTTTATGAACATTCTCGTCTTAAATCTTGGTTCCACTTCTTTTAAATACGAACTTTTTGATTCGGATGGTTTGGAGTCTTTAAAATCTGGTAATTTTAAAATTCAGTCTATTCTCCCTAATGATTTTCAAGAAGCAGTTGATAAAATTTTTCGAGAAATTTTGCGTGAAGTCGGCGATATTCCAGCTATTAAATTTGTAGCTCACAGATTTGTTCATGGTGGTGATCAATATTTTGCACCTCAAAGAATTAAGGAGAAAGATTTGTATGAATTAGAACAATTAAATCATTTAGCACCCTTGCATAATCCAGCTAATATTGCCGGCATTAAAACATGTTTAAAATATTTACCTGAGGCAGAAAATTACGCAGTTTTTGACACAGCTTTTTTTAAAGATTTGCCTTTAAGTGCTAAAATTTATCCTTTGCCCTATAAATATTATGAAAGTGGAATTCATAAATTTGGTTTTCATGGTATTTCTCATAAATTTGCTGGTGAAGAAGCAGCTAGAAAAATCAAAAAAGATTTTCAAACTTGTAATTTAATTACCATCCATCTTGGTGGTGGTTGTTCCATTACAGCTATTAAAAAAGGGGAGCCCATTGATACTTCCATGGGTTTAACGCCAATGGAAGGTTTAATGATGCAGACTAGAAGTGGGGACATTGATCCAGGAATAATATTACAAATGCTCACAGATGAAATACAGATAAACACAGATGCACAGATGGCTATTGATAAAGTAAAAAATATTTTAAATAATGAATCGGGAATAAAAGGCATTTCTGGCTATAATGATTATTTAGAATTATTAGAAGCGGTAGAGAGAAAGGAAACCAAAGCAGTATTGGCTTTTGAAATGTTTACTAATCGGATTAAAAAATATCTGGGCGCTTACGCAGCACTTTTAGATGAAGTTGACGCCATTGTTTTTACAGGCAAAATCGGCGCTGGCGATCCTCTGACAAGAGAAAAAATATGTGCTAAGATGAATTTGCTTAAGGGGATAAAAATAATTGTGGTGGAACCGCATGAAGAATTGGAAATCGCTAGGGAAGTTAAACAGATCCTCACAAATTAATTACAGATTTATACAGATGCACAGATTTTAAAAAACATGTTTACGCTAATTGTCTATAATTTTTTACAGATATTTTATGGATAATTTTTTAGAAAAAGAATTAAGTTATAATATTGTCGGTTGTTTTTATGATGTCAGAAACAAATATGGATCTGATCACAGTGAACGAGTATATCATCGAACATTAGCAGAACATTTTTATTTTAAAGGTATAAAATACGTTTCAGAACCAAAAATTGAAGTTTATTCAGTTGATACAGGAAAAATTATTGCTATTTATGTGCCCGATTTTCTTGTTGAAGATAAGATTATTGTTGAAATTAAGGCTAAAGAATTTGATTACATAAAATTTTATAAACAGACAATAGAATATTTAAAAACTTCAAAATATGAAATTGCCTATTTAGTTAATTTTGGTGAACAGAGTTTTGAGCCGAAAAGATTTATTTATACCAATGATCGAAAAAATTTTATGTCATTAATTAAAGAAAGATAGATCTGTGAATCAGTGAGGATCTGTTTTTCATCTGTGTCTATATGTTTTACTCTATCAAAATCGTTGGTCCAGCTGGCTTTGGTATTAAAGTTACCGGACTCATACTTTCTAAATATTTTTTAAGATCTGGGTACCATGTTTTTACTTATACTGAATATCCGTCTTTAATTCGTGGTGGGCATAATACTTTTCAGGTGGATTTGGCTTGCCAAATCCATCCTGAGCGAGTCCCGAAGGGACATGCCGAAGGATCCCATGAAACTTTGGGAGGTGTGAACTCCGCCTCCGAGAAATGTGATATCTTAATTGCTCTAAACGAAGAAGCTTTAAACAAAGAATTAAACAATTTAAATAATGATGCCACAATAATTTGTGATGAAAAAGTTGAACTTGATCCCGTCCGCCAGCTGGCGGATTTTCGGGAAGATAAAATTGTAAAAGCACCCCTAATGGATATAGCCAAAAATGCTGGTGGAGAATTAATGAAAAATACTGTGGCTTTGGGGGTTTTATTGGGTATTTTGGATCGGCCAATAGAAATATTAAATGAAATTTTAGAAGAAACTTTTGGTCATAAGGGCGAGGCTTTGGAAAAAAATAAACAGGTTTTAGTTGGTGGTTATGAATGGGTTAGAGAAAATAGAGTAAATAGTTTGAGTGTGTATTTAAATAAAGAGCCGGAAAAGAAAAATGTTAATCTTTTAATGACTGGCAATCATGCTTGTGCTTTGGGTGCCATTGCTGCTGGCTGTCAATTTTATTCTGCTTATCCCATGACACCAGCCACAGAAATTTTGCATTTTTTAAAAGCCAAACAACATGAAACAAATTTAGAAGTTCATCAAAGTGAAGATGAAATCGCGGCTATTCATGCGGCCATTGGCGCTTCTTTTGCTGGGGCTAGATCTGCTACTGGCACATCTGGCGGAGGTTTTGCTTTAATGGCTGAAGGTTTGTCTTTAGCTGGTCAGGTGGAATTACCTTTGGTAATTTTTGAAGTTATGCGCCCAGGCCCTGCCACTGGTTTACCGACTTGGACAGAACAAGGTGATTTAAAATTTATTATTGACGCTGGTCATGGAGAATTTCCTCGATTGGTTTTAGCGCCCGGTACTGCTGGTGAAGCATTCGAATTAACTAAAAAAGCTTTTGATCTCGCTGATAAATATCAAATCCCGGCATTCATTGTCTCTGATAAATTTTTAGGTGAAAGTTTTTATACAGTTCCTGAAAATATTTTTGATAATTATGAACCAATTAATCGCGGAAAAATTATATTAGAAACTGAGAAATTAAGTAATAAAGAAATTGAGGGAGAATACCAAAGATATAAAACAGAAAATGATGGTGTAAGCTGGCGAACAATTCCAGGTGTTGATGGCGGCGAATATATGTGCACCTCAATGGAACATCATGAAAATGGTTTAAGGTGTGGCGAATATGTTTGCAATTCTGATGAACACGATGAAACAGGATTATCGAGTGAATTAAGTGATGTGCGCAAAAGAATGGTGGAAAAAAGAATGAAAAAATTAACTGAATTAAAAAAAGAAATTACTTTGCCAACTTTGTATGGCGAGGCCGATGCTGACATTACTTTGGTTTGTTGGGGTTCAATGCTTGGGCCATGTTTGGATGCCCTAAAGGTATGTCATCCTGAGTCCCGAGAATACGGGACGAAGGATCCCGTGGCTCCTGGTAAAATTAATGTTTTACATTTCTCCCATATTTATCCATTACCTTTGGGATTAAAAGAATATTTAAATAAATTCAAAAAATTAGTTTTAGTGGAAAATAATTTTCAAGGTCAATTAGGTCAATTAATTTGCCAAGAAACTGGTATTGAAATTAAAGCTAAACTTTTAAAATATGATGGCCGGCCGTTTTGGAAAGAAGAAATCCTTCGAGGAATTTCTAATGTCTAATAAATAATGTTTTTTGTCATCCCGAACTTGTTTCGGGATCTCTCTAAAAATGATAAACAAGACTCTTAGATACAACTATTATGTCTATATTATCACCAATTCCTATTGTTCCACTTTATATATTGGAGTAACTAATAATTTAGAAAGAAGAATTTATGAACATAAAAATAAATTAATAGAAGGTTTTAGTAAAAAATATAATTTAGACAAACTGGTCTATTATGAATATTATTCTGATATTAATTATGCTATCCAAAGAGAAAAACAGTTAAAGAATTGGCACCATGACTGGAAGCTTAATCTTATTAGACAAAGTAATTCTAATTTTCAGGATTTAGCCAAAGATTGGAGATGCTGAAACAGCGAGAAATTGCCAGTGGCAATTTAAGCCAGCATGACAAACACATAATAAAAAAACAAAAACCAAAATAAAAACCCCGAACCGAAGTTCGGGGTAAGGTGAAAAAATATTTCACCAAAATCTGAAAGCTGCCAACATTCCGGTGATCACAACCAAAATGAAATCAAAACCGATACTCATTTTGGCCATTAAACTTAAACCGTTGGGATATCTATTTTTGATCACCACCACATCAATGGCTCCCAGTGCCACGCCGGCTAGAAAAAAAATGTGGTTTTCCATCCCAACAGGAATGATAATGGCGATGGCCAAGACATACAAAAAATTATAGATCAAAGATTTTTTCATTGTTTCCTCCGTTGTTTGGAAAGTTATTTTCTGGAACTTACAAAAATTAATAAAAAACCTACTCCGAATAGGCCAATAAAAATCAATGGTGATTTCGATGGTGAATTCAGAGATACAGAGATTATAATCCCAAGGGCGATTAAACAACCGCCACCAACAAAGATTAAAAGCGATTTCCAGTAACCTTTATTCATAATTCAAACCCTCTCTTTTATGAGTTTTCAATGATTTAAATTTTAATAATTAAACCTATCATAATTTAAAAAATATGTCAAGTCAACAAAACATCACTCCTCAATCTTTTAACACTCCATATCAACCCACCTGGTGCCCGGGTTGTGGCGATTTTGGCATTTGGACTGCTATTAAAAATGCATTGGCAGAATTACAAATTCCACCGCACAAAGTCGTTATTGTTTATGGCATTGGTTGCGTGGGCAATATGGCTTCCACTATTAAATGTTATGCTTTTCATTCTTTGCATGGTCGCGCTTTGCCCGTGGCCTTAGGTGCTAAAATTGCTAACAAAGATTTAATTGTTTTAGCTGTGGCAGGAGATGGCGATCAATATGGCGAAGGCACTAATCACTTAATTCATACCGCGCGCTATAATGCCAACATAAATTTAATTGTGGCTAACAACAAATTATTTTCCCTAACCACTGGTCAAGCTTCACCAACTTCAGATCTTGGTATGATTTCTAAAACCACCCCAGACGGCGAAATTAAACAAGCGCTTGAACCACTAGCTTTATCCTTGGTTTCCGGCGCAACTTTTGTGGCCAGAGGTGTGGCTTTTGAAATTCAGCAATTAACAGAATTAATTAAGCAAGCAATTTTGCATCCAGGTTTTTCTCATGTTGATGTTTTGCAACAATGTGTCACTTTTAATAAAACTCAAACCGTGGCTTGGTATAAAGAAAGAATATATAATTTAGAAAATCATGACGCGACAAATTTAGAAACCGCTTTAAACAAAACTTTAGAAAAAGAAAAAATTCCACTTGGAGTTTTTTACCAAGTTCAAAAACCAGTTTATGAAGAAAAGTTAGATTATACGCCAGCTGTTAAACCAAAAGATGAGAATGTGATGTTTAATAAGGTGGAATTGCTGAAGGAGTTTAGATAAAACCAAAGTTTATCCCGAGTGTAGTCCCGAGAATACGGGACGAAGCCGAGGGATCTCTCTTTTGTCATTCCCGACCGCCTCGCCCGAGAATCAGGCTGGCGGATTGGGAATCCAGAAATAATTTTATTTTTTGTCATCCCGAATTTATTTCGGGATCTCTCCTAAAATGATAAACAAGACTCTTAGATATAACTATTATGTCTATATTATCACTAATTCCTATTGTTCTACATTGTATATTGGCGTTACCAACAATTTAGAAAGAAGAATTTATGAACATAAAAATAAATTATTTGATGGTTTTAGTAAACAATACAATTTAAATAAATTAGTTTATTATGAATACTATCCAGATATTAATTACGCTATCCAAAGAGAAAAACAATTAAAGAACTGGCACCATGACTGGAAGATTAATCTTGTTAGACAAAATAATCCAAACTTTCAAGATTTAGCCAAAGATTGGGGATGCTGAAACAAGTTCAGCATGACAAACACACTAGGAATAATTTTTGGAAAATAAAAATCCCCGTCCTGAAATTTTCAGAAACGGGGGTGAGGATCGTTTGCCATTAATTACCATTACCATGTGAAGTGCATGTTTTTTATACTTTCCAAATAATCTTTCCTTTCGTTATACTCTTTTTCGGTTATAAAAAAATCTTTGCCAAATCTTTTTTCACCCTCATTTCTACAATTAAAGCAGAAGAACCCGCAGAATTCATCAAGCAGTCGTTTTTTCTTATATCGGCTGATTGAATTGTTCTGTCGTAAATCCGCAAGTGGAATATGGCGATGTAAATTGTTACAATCTACCATTTCACCGCATTTATCACATCTTTGTTGAGGCATTTTTCCCTCCAAAATAATATTATAAAAAAATGTGAATTTACCCACAAATTTATACCCTCATTATAGCTTATTATTATTATTATTATGTCAAGTCGTTGGATCCTTAAACCCAAATTTCCCGAATCAATGAAAAAAGATTTTCCCGCGTATAGTGGGATTATTTTGCAATTGCTTTTTGACAGAGGATTAGATACAGAAGAAAAAATTGAAGAATTTTTTAAACCAGATTTTACCCAAGATATTCATGATCCTTTTTTATTTAAAGACATGAAAATTGCAGTGGAGCGTATTAATCAAGCCATTAAAAATCAAGAAAAAATTTTAATTTATGGCGACTATGATGCTGATGGCGTGACCTCGACTGTTTTAATGGAAAAAACTTTACGGAAGTTGATCGAAGTAAATAGTAATAGTAAAGTGTCAGCCAAGAAATCTGAGTTATCTAAACAACAAAATGGTTCAAGGTACAACCTTGAACCAACACTTAACAACCTTGAACCAACAAATAATGTTTCATTCTATATTCCTCATCGCGATATTGAAGGTTATGGTATGAATGACACAGCAGTACAAAAAATTATTGCTGATAAAATTGATTTAGTCATTACAGTTGACTGTGGCATTACAAATTTAGAAGCCGTGGCTGAACTTAAAAAAAATAATATTGATACAATTATTACAGATCATCATTTGGCTGAAGAAAAATTACCAGACGCTTTAGCAATTTTAGATTGCTCCATGGAATCAGAAACTTACCCTTTTAAAAAATTGGCTGGTGTGGGTGTGGCTTTTAAACTCGCCCAAGCTTTGTTCACATCACAAAAAAATCCAGAACAATACGTGGCTTTTGAAAAATGGCTTTTAGATTTAGTAGCCATTGGTACCATTGGTGATGTCTCGCCAATTTTAGGAGAAAATAGAACCTTGGTCTCTTATGGTTTAAAAGTTTTAAATAAAACCCCACGTAAGGGTTTGCAAGAATTAATTCGCGTTAGCAGTTTATCAGATGGGCAAAAATTAAAAGATTTACCATTGGGTTCTGTACTTTATGATATAGATGTTAGAAATGTTAGTTTTCAATTGGTCCCCAGAATTAATGCGGCTGGTAGAATTGATCATGCCAATTTAGCTTATGAATTATTAACTACTGAAGAAGAATTACAAGCCGTGGCTTTGGCTCGCGATATTCAAGAAAAAAATACTTTACGGCAAAAAATAGCGGAAAGTATTTTGAATGAAGCCAAAGAAATTGTTGGTGAAATTGCTGATGATAAAAAAATTTTAATTGTTGAAAAAAACGGTTGGGGAGCAGGTTTAGTTGGTTTAGTGGCTGGGAAATTAAAAGATAAATATAATCGGCCAGTTATTTTATTTGCCTCTGACGGAGAAAAATATACTGGCTCTGGCCGGAGTATTGCTGAATTTAATATTACCGAATCCATGAGTAAGTGTAGTGAATTTATAGAAAAATTTGGCGGTCATTCGCAAGCTGGTGGGCTAACAATAATTGGCCAAGAAAATTTTCAGAAATTTAAAGAAAAAATAGAAAATTTAGCCAAAGAAAAATTAGCTAATATTGATTTAGTGCCAAGCATAGAAATTGATTTAGAATTAAATTTAAAAGATTTAGATTGGCAGCTTCTTGATGATCTAAAAAAGTTTGAACCTTTTGCCGAAGCCAACCCCATGCCTTTATTTTTAATAAAAAAAATAAAAATAGAACAGATGGATATAATTGGCAAAGATGGCAAGCATTTGCGTTTTCAATTAAAACAAAATAATTTAATTCGTAAAGCCATTTCTTTTGGCACTGCCGAAGAGTGGGGGAGTCAAGTTAAAATTGGCGACACTATTGACGTAGTGGTGGAATTTGGAGTCAATGAATGGAATGGTAATCGAGAGTTGCAATTAAAATTGGTAGATATTAAAAAAAAATAAATTGAACTTTATGACTGAAAAACAAATAATTAAAGATAGAATAAAAATAAAGTTAAAAAACATTAGTACTCTTTATAATATTGATGAATTAATTGATTTTAATGTAGATAATGAATATATAAAAGAATATTATAAATTAAACAAAATTCCATACTCTATTGTGCACTCCAAGCAGGGATTTGTTCATTTTGCTGTCAATAAAAATGGGAGGTATGATCAACGGGGGATGTGTTTTCAGCCAGATTTTATAATCAAACATATTAACAAAGATAAAACAAAAAAAGTTTTAGAATTAGCTTGCGGTAGGGGTGCCAATTTAGTTTATTTGGCAACTCGTTTCCCCGAGATTAATTTTGAGGGAGTTGATTTATCAAAAGGGCAACTTGATTATGCTTACAAAAAAACAAAAAAATATAATAATTTAAAAATAATTTCTGGTGATTTTCACGATCTTTCAATGTATAAGGATGACGAATTTGATTTGATTTATATTATTGAAGCGTTATGTTATAGTACCAACAAAAGAAAGGTTTTTAATGAAGTAAAAAGGGTTTTAAAAAAAGAAGGCTTGTTTATTATTTTTGATGGATATTGGCGAGAACACGATGAAGAACTTGTTGGAGAAGAAAAAATTTTAAAACGTTTAGCCGAATTGGGTATGGCTTTAAACGAATTTGAAAAGTATAGTCAAATCAAAAAATATGCTGAAGAAGTTGGTTATGAGTTAATTTTTGAGGAGGATTTGTCTAATTTTTTAATTCCCAATGCTAATAGATTTGGCAGATTATCGGACATTGTTTTTAAAAATCATTTTTTAAGATTTATCTTAAGATATCTTTTACCTCAAAAAATTTCATATAACTCTTTTTTTGGTTATTTAGTCGAAGACAGTTTAAAAATGAAATGGACAAAATATGTAGTTAGCGTCTTTAAAAAATAGACTTTATTTCTTAATTTTTTTGTGCTATGATTAATAGGAGATAAAAAATTTTATGACAAAAGTTACTACCCCTTTGTCAATTTTAGTCTTTATTTATTTATTAATGATTGGTCTAAGTTTAATTATTTTAATATTAGCCATTTTTACTGCCTGCGATTTTTATAAACTTGATCAATATGGAGATGAATATCGGGCAGCCAAATTTTGCAAAGAATATTTAAAAAGTGAGGAATATGGTTTGTATAATGAATGTTATTATCAAAAATTAGCCTATTTTAAACAACTTAGTGAGGCGCAAAAAAAATGAAACCGCGTCAAGTTTTTTTATATTTTGCCTGTCTTTTTACTGTAGGTATTGCCATAAAAACTTTTTGTATTTTGGATTTATTATATTTTTTCATTATGGCCACGCTGGGAGTGATTTTGGCGGTCATATATTGGTCCAATAAATGGTATCGCTATCTTTTTTTAGGGGCGATTTTTTTATTTTTGGGGGCCTGGAGATTTAATTTAGCCACGCCAATTTTGGATGATTATAATTTAGCTTTTTATAATAATAGTCAGATAGAATTTAGCGGTCAGATTTTAACTGAGCCGGAAATCACAGAAAAAAATATTAAATTAAAAATTAAAGCGCAAGAATTATTTTCCACAAGTGGTAAAAAAGAAATTGCCGGCAAAATTTTAGTTAATGTAGAAAAGTATGGTCTTGATTGGCAAGATGGAGACAATGTTTTTATACGTTGTAAAATCGAGCCCCCGGGCGTTATAAAAAGTGATGATGAATATAAGAAAGATTTTGATTATGGTAAATATTTGTTAGTGGAGCATATTAGGAGTGTCTGTTACCAACCATTGGTAATTAAAAAAATAAATGAACAAGAAAATAAAAATATTTTAATTAAAATTAATAGGGCATTAATTAAAGCCAGACAAAAATTTAAAACAATTATTGATACCAATTTGAGTTTACCAGCTTCTGGACTACTCAACGCTATGTTGTTAGATTATCGACGAGAGATTACGCCAGAATTAAGTTTAGCTTTTAATAAAACTGGCTTGACTCACATCATTGCCATTTCTGGTTTAAATATCACTTTAATTGCTACCATGCTGTTTGAGCTTTTCGTGGCCTTAGGTGTTAAAAGAAAAAAAGTTTTTTGGCTAGCCATGTTGATTTTAACAATTTATGTTTTAATGATTGGCGCGCCAGCTTCAGCAGCCCGCGCTTTAATAATGTCGGGCATTTTTTTATATGCTTTAAGCAGTGGACGTTTATCTTTTGCTTTTAATGCTTTAATGCTTGCCGCAGTAATTTTACTTTTAATTAATCCTTACGCCTTAATCTATGATATTGGTTTTCAATTATCTTTTTTAGCTGTTTGGGGTTTGATGTTGTTTTATGAAAAAATTTCAGATTGGTTAAAATTTTTTCCAGATAAATTCCAAATCAGATCTTTACTAACCATGACACTGGCAGCGCAAATTTTAACTTTGCCAGTCATTATTTATTATTTTGGCCGGGTGTCTTTGATTGCTCCAGTGGCTAATATTTTGGTGGTGCCAGTCTTGTCCATTATGACTCTAGCGGGTTTCGCTTTGATAGGCGCGGGTTTAATTTTTGGGCATTTGGCTTTTATAGTAGGAATTGTTTTACATGTTATTATGGGTTATATTATTAAAGTGGTGGAAATTTTAAGTTTGATCCCTGGAGGATCTTTTACTTTATGAATAAAAGATTACTAATTACTATTTTTATTTTATCTTTAATTGTTGGCCTTGTGGGTTATTTTTATTTTCAATTAGAAAATAAAAAGCAAGAAGTGGTTTTTTTAGATGTGGGGCAGGGAGATAGCACCTTAATTAATTTGTTTGGCAATAACGAAGTTTTAATTGATGGCGGACCAGACGAGAGTGTGCTTTATGGTTTGGGTAAATTTTTGCCTCTTTATGATCGTTCTATTGAATTAATGATCATTACTCACGCCCACGATGATCATCTATCAGGTTTAATAGAGGTTTTGCAAAGATATGCTGTTAAAGAAATTTTAATGACTTGCGATGATAAAATTAATTCTAGTATTTATAATAATTTTTTAGAATTATTAAAAATAAAAGCGGTTAAAATTATCTGCGCCGAAGAAAACTTAACCCTTGATTTAAAAAACGCCAAATTGGAAATTATTTATCCATCAAAAAATTGTGATTTATGTACTGCCGAACCAGGTGGTAATAATAGTTCTTTGGTTTTTAAAATAACTTTAAATAATGGTCAAAGTTTTTTGTTTACTGGAGACATTGAGGCGGAAGCTGAGGAAGAAATTTTAAAAAGCATTCATACTGTAAAATTAGCAGCTGATATTTTAAAAGTGCCACATCATGGCTCAGACACTTCACTAACTGAAGAATTTTTACAAGCAGTTAAACCAAAGGAGGCTATAATTTTTGTGGGTGCGGATAATAAATTTGGTCATCCGTCGCTTAGAACAATTAAAAGACTGGAAAGAAATGGAGTTGAGGTAAAGAGGACAGATCTGGAGGGGAGTATAAGGTATAATGAATAATGTATTATGGTAGGGGCAAAAAATCTTTCGCCCTTTTTTATTTATTCATAGCGCCGACTATCCTTAGTCGGCGTCTTAGGCGAGTAGGGATACTCGCCGCTAAGTAAATAATATTGTTTTTTTATTCCCTCTTTCCTTAATAAGGAGAGAATAAGAGAGAGGTTTAGAATTTTAGAGATTTATCTTGTTGTTGGTTCAGGGTTGCATCCTGAACCTTCATGTGTAAAAGTAATAAACGTGTTTTGCTGAAATAACAAAATGGTTCAAGGTAAAACCTTGAACCAACAATACCACGCATCTTTAAAATTAATTATTAAATCTTTTTTTCCTCTAACCTTAGTTAAAATATGTTAAATATTTAAAATTTTGCTTGACAAATCTCTCTCTCTGCTATAATGGAAATATTAAAAAATCAAAAATCAGGAGAGAGAAATGAAAAAAACTTTGTTTGTGGTTTTATTTTTTTGCGCCTGCAGTAGTTCGGGTGTTAAATCAATAAATTGCACGTCGGCTTTTGTGCCGATGGGAGAAAAGTTGGTCCTATATGAAGATGCTGTCAAGACAACCTGGCAAGTGTATCAAAAACCAGGAGAGCCAAAAATTGTTTATGTAGAGGACTTATTTAGAACAGAGACAAAGACAATTCCTGACACATCTTCTTGGATCAATATTAGTCTTTCATTTTTTGCTTCTATAAAAGTAAAAAGAACAGCAATAGACGGCCAGCAAGGAATTTTGGTTAAGTGGCCACTTTTTATTTTTAGCATGTTATAATAATTTTGTATTCCGCGAAACTGCTTCAGCTTCGCGGTTTTTTTTGCCCAAAAAATGGTTTTGTGATAAAGTAATTTTAGAAAATAAAATGAATTGTGTGTCGTCATTTATGATCCTGTAGGGACAGGTCTCGACCTGACCAAAACAAGGACAGCTCTAGAGCTTTCCCTACAAATAATATCAAAGTTCAAAACCATAATTCATAATTCATTATTCATTATTCATTATGCCTTTATCCGCTTTTTTCTACGCCATTGTCGCGGCCATAATTGTTAGCCTAATTTCTTTAGTGGGTGTTTTGACCTTGTCTTTAAAAGAAAAAAAGTTAGAAAAAATTCTCTTAATGCTCATTAGTTTTTCAGCCGGAGCCATGCTTGGTGGGGCTTTTTTTCATCTTTTGCCAGAAGCCATGGATTTTTCAGCTAATATTGAAAAAATTTTTATTTTTACTTTAATTGGTATGCTGGTTTTTTTTGTCTTAGAAAAAGTTTTACGCTGGCATCATTGTCATGATACAAATTGTGAAACACATCAACACCTGGGACATTTAAATTTAGTTGGTGACGCTGTACATAATTTAATTGATGGCATTGTCATTGCCGCTGCTTTTGCTGTTAGTGTACCCTTGGGTATGACAGTAACTTTATCAATTACTTTACATGAGATTCCTCAAGAAATTAGCGATTTTGGAGTTTTAATTTATGCTGGTTTTAGTCGCTCTAAAGCTTTACTTTATAATTTATATTCAGCTCTTTTTGCTTTGCTAGGAGTTTTAATGGGTTATTTTTTAATTTTATATATTGATCATATAAATTTATTTCTATTGCCTTTTACAGCTGGCGGATTTATTTATATTGCGGCTACAGATTTAGTGCCAGAAATTCATAAGGAAAATCGTTTGGGGCGCTCCATCTTGTCATTTATATTTTTTGTAGGAGCGATTGTCTTAATGGCAGTGAGTAAGGAGTAATGTGTAAAATATAAGGTTTTTTTGTCATTCCGACCGAAGCGCCGAGCGGAACGAGGCGCGAAGTGGAGGAATCTAAAAAAAACAGATCCCTCGGCTCAAGACGACCAAAGTAGCCGCTCGGGATGACACACCACAATCAACAACTATGCAAGAATTGATTAATAAAATTAGAGATTTGCAAAATAAATTGGCCGAAGCTGAGAAACTTTTAAATTTAGAACAAAAAAAACAAAAAATTTTAGAATTGGAAGATTTAATGAATAATCCAGATTTTTGGGCTGATCAAAATAAAGCCAAGAGCCTTAGTCAAGAACTCTCTGAGTTAAAAAAAGAAGCAGAAGAATTTGTAGAATTACATAATAGTTTATTAGAAATTTTATCTTTAGCTGAAGAATCTTTAAAAAACAATGACGAATCTTTAAAAACAGAAATTGAAGCCAAATTTTTAATATTAGAAAATAAGTTTAAAGAATTAGAATTTAAAATGATGTTGTCTGAAGAATATGATCAAAATAACGCAGTTTTAGCCATTCACGCCGGAGTTGGTGGTACAGATGCTCAAGATTGGGCAGAGATGTTGGAGCGCATGATTTTAAGATATGCAGAAAAGAAAAAATTTAAAGTTAATATTTTAGATCGTCAAGTGGGTAATGAAGCTGGCATAAAATCTACAGTCTTTGAAATTATAGGCCCATATGCTTATGGTTATTTAAAAAGCGAAGCTGGAGTGCATCGTTTAGTGCGCATTTCTCCTTATGATGCTGAAAAAATGCGTCATACTTCTTTTGCTTTAATTGAAGTTTTACCAGAAATAGAAATAATAGAAGATGTAGAAATTAAAGATGAGGATTTAATTATTGATACATTTAGATCTGGTGGGCATGGTGGGCAGAGTGTTAATACTACAGATTCAGCAGTACGTATTCGTCATACGCCAACCGGATTAATGGTGGTTTGTCAAAATGAAAGATCACAATTGCAAAACAAAGAAACTGCTATGCGAATTTTAAAATCTAAAATTAAACAATATTACGCCACTGAACAGGAAGATGAAAGGAAAAAATTACGCGGAGAATTTTCTGAAGCCACTTGGGGGTCTCAAGCTCGTTCCTATATTTTACAACCTTATAAAATGGTCAAAGACCATCGCAGTGAATTGGAATTAAGCGCTGTAGAAAGTGTGCTTGATGGTAATTTGGAACAATTGGTGGAAAGTTTTTTAAAATTAAAGATTGGACAAAAATAATTTATCATTATGTCTAAAAAAAAGTTAATCATTTTTACAGATGGAGGAGCTAGAAATAATCCTGGACCAGCTGGGATTGGGGTGGCAATTTTTAGTGCGGAAAATTTAAAAGAACCAATTGCCATGCATAAAAAATATATTGGCGAAACAACTAATAATCAAGCTGAATACCAGGCAGTGGTTTTAGGTTTAGAAGAAGCTAAAAAATTTAAAGCTGAAGAAATAGAAGTGCGTTTGGATTCAGAGCTTGTCTGTAATCAGATCACTGGCAAGTTTAAACTAAAAAATCCTGATTTCCAGGATAGTTTTATTAAAATTTTTAATTTAAGGCAGAGTTTTAAAAAAGTGAATTTTAAACATATACCTAGAGAAAATAATAAACTTGCTGATAAGTTGGTAAATCAAGTGATAGATGAAAATGTTTAAGAATATGTTTAAAATTCATCCTGAGCGAGCGGAGCGAGTCGAAGGATTTAATCCAATTAACATATTCCCCGCGAACAAAATAAATTAGCCGATAAATTGGTGAATGAGGCGATTGATCGTGGTGTATATTGACAAACACAAACAAGAAATTTACTATAAAGACAAATGTTTTTTAAAATTTGATCAAGGAAGGAAATCATGAGTTATAATGAATTAACAAAATTGAGAAGAATGCCGGGCAGTTGGGTATTTATTTTGTTAAATAATACAGTGACGTTTATTCTTTTTATGATTTTTTTGTATGTATGTCATACATTAATATCACCGGTGATTAGTCAAGAATTAAACAAAGACGGACTGTTGGTGGCGATAGGGGGGGGTCTTTTAATTGTTTGTTTGGGAATGACAATATATTTTGTTTCAATCAACATTCAAAGTTTGAAATGAAAAATATTTTTTAAAGAACTTTGTCGTTTATACACTGAAGGGAAAGACATTTTAATAGTGACAGACAGCAGGGTGGCTATTAATGGTTTTGAAGAATAGTTTTTTATCATAAATATATGTTCTGGTGGATTGGGTTTTAGTTTGCCGGAAAGAATTGAACATTTGACGAAAAAAGCTTATTTTTTTAATGGAATTATTTCTATTTGTTTATATGACGAACAGGAACGTGGACATTTTTTTGTTTATCAAAATAAAAGAAAAGAGTTGTTGAAAAAAAATAACTCTTTTTCTTTGAGAAGGAAAAAACAGAGTCCTCGGATTTTAACATCCCGAGGATTTTTTTTATTAATAAAAATCCCCGTCCTGAAATGCAGGCGCGGGGATTGTCGATCAAAGAATATTGGCAACAAACGATTCGGTCGAATTCATAAGAGCATTGAATTTTGAGGGATTGTTTGTCGCCCAGATTATAAAAAATATGGTGGTCGCCAAGCCGATAAGCAGAGCTTTTTTGAGCGGATGCTTACCAAGCATTTTCTTGATCAACCAGAGAACAAATATGATTGCCATTATACAAATTGGAAGTAAATTAGTTTCGTTTCTGTTAGAATTTAACGATATTGGTATAATAGATGTGACCAGCAATAGAGTGTTGAATATAAGCAACACCCCTCCTGCTAATGTGGTAAAATAGCCTCTAAGAATACCAAATTTTTTATGTTGCTTTCTGTAATGGGAGAGTTCTAACATTCCCAAGATTATTAATAAAGTCAATCTGAGAGGTTCAAATTTTATTTCAAACACATGTTGGGTCTTAAATATCAAGAATAAAATAAATGGTAAAAACATAATTAGAATACAATAAAAATCAAAGGTTATGTTATACCACTTGTCCTTGGCCTCGACATAATGTGTATTAGCATCATGCCAGAGATTAAAAAGACCAAAGATTATAAATAGAGAATAAAATCTAGTGAAGAAGAAGAATTTTTCTTCGGGCATTATTATGGCAATATTTGTAGATATTACAAAAAAAACCAGCATCATTTCCAAGTATTTTTTCTTGAAGTATTTTTTCTGGTCTTCCATGTTTCCTCCTGTTTATATTTTATTTTGAATATAATGTCTTTAGTAATTAATACTGGAGTATAAATCATTAAGATTATTGTGTCAATAGGTAATATTTTTTTGTTTAATTTTGATTTAATTAAGTTAATTATGAGATAAAAAAATCCCCGCGCCTGATTTCAGGAGCGGGGGGGGTATAAAAGTAGTATCTTATAAAGGGTGACCACATTTAACAAAATGGTCTTTTGAAGTGAACCCCTTAAAATAAGTGCATTCTTCTCGGCAGTATCGACTGCCAAGACATCTGTTAAAAAAAGGACAATTTGTCGTAAAAACAGGACCAGTTATTATGTTACCTTCAACATCATAACCTCTGACAATATATCCAGAAGAGCTAGTTTTATTTTTTGAAAAATTTTCATGCTTCCCCCAAAATTTATAAAATATTATGTGAATTTGCTCAAAAATTTATATCGTCATTATAGCTTATTATTATGTCAATAGATAGTTGATTTTTTGGCTAAGGTTAGAAAAATAACCACCCCCTCTGGCTATTGCCAGTAGCCCCTCCTTGAAAAGGAGGGGACAAAATTAACCTCGCCTAAAGGCAGTTGAAAATTTATTAAATTAGCACTCGCTTGACAGGAGTGCTAATTGTTTTGTATAATGGATTTAGAATAAAAAGCTGTGGAAAAGTGACAGGAAATAACATTTTCTGTCATCCTGACTAAAGTCAAGATCCAGAAGTTTAAAAAATGATAATTAAATATTATTTAAAAATTTAAAATTGAAAATTAAAAATTATTTTCATGCACCCTCGTCAAAAACAATTATTTTTAACCATTGTTGAAGAGTATATCAAAACAGCTGAACCAGTCAGTTCTAAATTAATCGCGGAAAAATTTAATTTAGATGTTTCCCCAGCTACTATTAGAAACGATATGATGGAGCTTGAGAGTGCTGATTTAATTTATCAACCTCATGTTTCGGCTGGTCGTGTGCCCACTGAATTTGGCTATAAAAAATTTGTGACGGAAAATGTTGATTTAACCAAAGAAATTAGTAATAAGGTTAAAGAAGAAATTAACAAAATAATAAAAAATATTAAAGTCGAAGAATCAGAAATTAGAATAAAAAGTTTAGCTAAAATTATGGCGGAAAAATCTGGTTTGGCAATTTTTGTGGGCTTTAAGAATAACGATGTTTATTATACAGGTCTTTCTAATTTGTTTTCCGAGCCAGAATTCAAAAATACCACTTTGGTTTGTAATTTGACAGCAGTTTTAGATCATTTAGATGAAGTCATGTTAAATATTTATGAGCAGTTTAATGAAGAAGTTATGGTTAAAATAGGCAAGGATAATTTATTTGCTAATGATTGCTCAATAGTTGTTGTTAAAATAAAAAATATTTTATTTGGTATTATTGGGCCAATGCGTATGGATTATCAAAAAAATGTGGAATTAATTAATTTAGTAAAAAGTATTTTAGGTTAATGTCATTCCGAGGATACCGACAAGCGAAGCGCTGTCGAGAGACGAGGAATCCCATATTTTGTAGATAACACGGGATCCCTCGACTTAAAGCGACCAAAATAGTCGCTCGGAATGACAACCTCTTAGAATTTATGCATACAAAAAAACAAGAACCACCCCAAACAACTGATGCGCCAATTGTGCCGGACAAAGAAGAAGAATACTTAAATGGTTGGAAGCGCGCTTTGGCAGATTATGAAAATCTTAAAAAACAAACCATGCGTGAGAAAGAAGAATATGCCAAGTTTGCTAATTTAAATTTAATTGTTGGTTTAATTCCGGTTTATGAACATTTGTTGTTGTCGTTTGAACACTTGCCAGAAGAGTTAAAAGATAATCCTGAGGCCTCGGGATGGATTAAGGGCATTGAGCATATTAAAAAACAATTTAAGGAAGTTTTGGAATTTAATGGAGTCGAGGAAATTGAACCCCAAATTGACCAAGAGTTTAATCCAGAATTACACGAAGCCGTGGAAAATACGAATGAACCCGAATTGGAAAACAGCACCCAAATAGATACGAATGAAAAAGAAGTGTTAAACGATGAAACTAAAAATAGTAAAATAATAAAAGTTTTGAGTCATGGATTTAAATTGCAAGGTAGAGTTTTTAAACCAGCCAAAGTAATAGTACACGAATAACAATACGAATAAAAACGAATATCACACGAATAATAAAAAATATTTTAAAAATTAAAACATTAAAAAATTATTTCAAAATTTCAAAATTAAAAATTAAAAATTTTAATAAACTAATTTTCTTGCTCTCTGAATCCTCCGCGTGTGGATATTGAGTAAGATACCATGAGGAAATATATGTCATTAATTAAATGGACCCCAACAAATCTTGAGCCATTTGAAGAATTAGAAAATTTCTTTGAATGGCCGGCTATTCGTCCGACAAGTTTTGCTCTAGCCGTAGATATTTGGCAAGACAAAGAAAATGTTTATGTGGAAAGTCCTTTAGCTGGAGTTAATCCAGAAAATGTGACTGTGAGCGTGGAAAATGATATTTTGACTATTGAAGGCAAAAGTGAAAAGAAAAGTGAGATGGAAGAAAAAAATTATTATCGCAAAGAAGTGCGTACTGGTTCTTTTCACAGAAGTGTGGCTCTGCCAGCTTCTGTTGATGGTTCCAAAGCCAAAGCTGAATTTGAAAATGGTGTTTTAAAAGTTGTTATTCCTAAAGAAGAAAGAGCTAAATCAAAAATCGTTAAAGTTGAAGTGAAAAAATAATTTTTTTAGTTTACTCTGAGCGAAGTTCCTCTTTGACAAGTAAAGCGCTGTTGGGGTGAAACGAAGTCGAGATGTCCAGTGAATTTAATTCATGTGTGTTCTGCAAATATTGGGATTCCCGATTATCCTCTCCAATAATTATTGGGGAGGCGGTCGGGAATGAAAACACATATATGTCCAACAAAAATATAATTAAAAATTCTTTAAAACTCATTAAACAATGTCCTGTTTGCAACAGTGAATATTTATTAGAAAAAATTACAGTAGTTGCTGGTGAAGAAGATGGTTATCTTTTGCATTTTTCTTGTAACCATTGCGCTAATGCTTTATTAGTTAAAATTGCGCCCTTGCCTTTTGGAGTTATTGGTTCGGCTATGCTCACAGATTTAGAAGCTAATGAGGTTTTAAAATTTAAAAATGCTGGCACAGTTTCTGTTGATGATGTCTTGGAAGTATATCAAAATCTTGAGGGTAATAGGGTAATAAAGTAATAAGTAATAAAAAATTTTAAATTTTAAAATCCAAATTTTAAAATAAATCAAAAATTAAAATTTTAAAACTTTTAGTTAAAACGTTTGGGATTTTAAAATTAGATATTTAAAATTATTTTAAAATTTAAAATTAATAATTAAAAATTAATTTTTATCTCGAGTCAGGGGATCCCTCGGCTTATAGCGACCAAAAATGTCGCTCGGGATAAACTATAAAAAATATGTCAAAAATCCTTGGTATTGATCTTGGCACCACCAATTCTTGTATGTCAATTATGGAAGGTGGCGCGCCAAAAATTTTAGAAAATAAAGAAGGCAATCGGACCACACCCTCTATTGTGGCTATTAATAAAGCTGGTGAAAGACTAGTCGGTCTTTTAGCTAAACGACAAGGCGTGACCAATCCAACTAACACTTTATTTTCCATTAAGCGTTTAATTGGACGTCGTTTTGAAGATGCCGAAGTACAAAGAGATTTAAAAAACATGCCTTTTAAAATTAAACAAGCTGGCGCTGGTGTAAAAATTGAAATGAGTGGTAAAGATTATACACCACAAGAAATATCGGCTATGGTTTTGGGAAAATTAAAATCTGATGCGGAAGAAAAATTGGGTGAAAAAATTACTGAAGCAGTGATTACTGTGCCAGCCTATTTTGATGATTCTCAAAGACAAGCCACCAAAGAGGCTGGTGAAATTGCTGGTTTACAAGTAAAAAGAATTATTAATGAACCAACAGCTGCGGCTTTGGCCTATGGTTTTGATAAAAAGAAAGGCCAACAAATTGCGGTTTATGATTTAGGCGGTGGCACTTTTGATATTTCTATTTTAGATATTTCTGCTGACACAGTGGAAGTTAAATCTACTAATGGCGATACTCATCTTGGTGGCGATGATTTTGACCAAAGAATTATGGCATGGATTTTGGATGAATTTAAAAAGACGGAAGGTATTGATATTTCCAAAGACCCCATGGCCTTGCAACGCGTTAAAGAAGCCGCTGAAAAAGCTAAAATTGAATTATCCACGGCTGGCGACACAGAAATTAATCAACCCTTTATTACTTCTGGTGCTGAAGGACCAAAACATTTGTTATTAAAAATGTCTCGCGCTAAGTTAGAAGAGCTTGTTGGTGATTTAGTGGAAAAAACTTTAGAGCCTACTAAAAAAGCGCTGTCCGATGCCGGATTAAAAGTGGAAGACATCGAAGAAGTTGTTATGGTGGGTGGTATGACTCGCATGCCACTCGTGCAACAAACTGTGGAAAAATTTTTTAATAAAAAACCCAATATGAGCGTTAACCCAGATGAAGTGGTGGCTGCTGGCGCAGCTGTGCAAGCTGGTGTTTTGCAAGGTGATGTCAAGGATGTTTTGCTTTTAGATGTTACCCCATTAACACTTGGTATTGAAACTATGGGCGCAGTGGCTACGCCTTTAATTGAAAGAAATACCACTATTCCAACTTCTAAATCTCAAATTTTTTCAACAGCTGTAGATAATCAACCAAGTGTAGAAATTCATATTTTACAAGGTGAAAGACCAATGGCCGCAGATAATAAAACTTTGGGCAGATTTATTTTAGATGGTATTATGCCCTCTCCTCGCGGTGTTCCTCAAATTGAAGTTTCTTTTGATATTGATGCTAATGGTATCTTAAATGTTAAAGCTAAAGATAAAGCCACCAACAAAGAACAGCACATTACTATTACTGCCTCAACTGGTTTATCAAAAGATGAAATTGAGAAAATGAAAAAAGAAGCCGAAGCTCATGCTGAAGATGATAAAAAGAAAAAAGAAATGATTGAAATAAAAAATATGGCCGATACTTTGTCTTATACCACAGAAAAAGCACTTAAAGAAGCCGGGGATAAAGTTGATGAAAATATTAAAAAAGATGTTCAAGAAAAATTAGAGGCTTTAAATAAAATAAAATCTGGTGAAGATGTGGAAGCTATAAAAAAAGCTACTGAAGAACTATCCACTTCGGCACAAAAAATTGGTGAAGCTATGTATAAAGCTTCGCAGGCCGAGCAAGCCAATCAAACTGCTCAACCTGAAGGCCAACCAGCTGGCGGAGATAAACCTACTGGCGAAGAACCAGACTCTTCGACTGATAAGAAACCAGAGGAAGCGGAATTTGAGGAGGTAAAGCGTTAAACAAAAAATAAACTGCTTTATTTTTTGTAGCTTTACCGGGCCGAGCGATGTGCCGAAGGCACCGCGAGACCCCACACATTAAGTAAAAATTGAATTATGAATAATGAATTATGAATTATGGTGTAGGGAACAAAAATTTTTGTTCCCTACTGAAAAACAGAAAATATTTTTTTTTAAAATAAAAAGCGACTTTTTCAGTCGCTTAGAAGATGTTAGGAATCAATTTAAGAATTCAAGGTTTCATCTTTCTGAGATAAAATGAGGTTCTAACTTTATATCTGCACAATCAAATAGCCATTCTTGAAATTCTTGAAACCGTCCGCTCGGAACATGGACTATCAAATTAATTGTTAGTACAGATAGATCAGCATATCTCCAACCATTTTTTTCTGCAAAAGCCCGCACGGCGTGGAGCTGAGATTCCTTTTCAAATGTTATTACTATCGGCACAAAAGTCTGTGGCGTTTCGATTTTAATTGTCAGTTTCATTTTTTCCTCCTGTTTGCTTTATTTTTGTAAATAACTTAAATTACCATTTGTATCTCTACACTAATTCCATAATTAAATTTTGTCAAATTGCGTGGGTAGGGACAGGTTTCAAACCGTTAAAAATATCCTTAGATATTTTTAACCTACAGGTGCAAAGGAAATAAAATATTTTTTGAAAATTAAAAATAAAAACATGCCCAAAATAAAATTTAACGCCATCATTAATATAATTTCTTTTATTGATTTCTTATTGGTTTTAATTTCCAGTATAGCTTTGTATTTATTGCCGGAAGGCTATCAAGGTGGACGCAATCCAGATTACTTAACTGCTGAATTTTTAGGTGGTAGTAAACATGTTTGGCAAGATATTCATATATATAGTGGTTGGTTAATGCTGTTATTAATTGTTGTGCATCTATTATTGCACACCGGTTGGATAAAATGTTTGTCTAGTATTTTTAAAAAAGAAAATAATAATGTCAAATAAAAAAGCCGTTCTTGTCGAACGGCTCCATTTACATTTTAATTAAAGGGATTCTAAATTTTTTTTGATTAGATTTTCGGCAAACTAGCCGTCAGTATTATTTCTGAAACTTTGTGTGATTTTTGTTTGCCCATCAATTATCACTGAAATCAAGTAAGAATTGCCAGAATTTTTTTTTGGATCTATAACATTTTTACCAATTACTTAAATTTTTTTGCCATTAATTTCCATGATTTTTTCCCGAATTGTTTTTTGTTGGCTTTTTCTTTCTTATAGATATATATCCCACCTATAATAAATCCAACCAGTGCACCCAATATCATTGCAATAATTAAGGGCATTGAATTTATATCCCCATATTGTCCTGTAATTGGTTGTATTACTGGTTTTTCAAAATGCATCACCAAAAAACCAATAATGATGCTTGTAAAAAAAACAAATGAGCATCAGACCAAATCCATTAGCATCAATTTCAGATTGTTTCACTTTTGCCTCCTTAATATATGTTAGTTGTTTAATTTTATAAAATAATAATTAACATCTTAATTTAAATTATTAATTTTGTCAATCATATGTCAAATTCAAATCAAAATCCTACCTCTTCCGCGGGCATGGAAATTAAAATCCAAGATAATTTTCCTGGTGGCGAATATGCCAATGCCATGCAAGTTTCTCACAACAAAGAAGAATTTATTTTAACTTTCTTAAATATCTTGCCACCATCTGGCAGAGTAGCTGGAAAAATTATTACCAACCCAGGCCATATGAAAAGAATGGTCGCGGCTCTAAAAGAAAATTTGGGAAAATATGAAAAAAGTTTTGGCCAAATTGAAGAGGCCAAAGCTCCAGAAAAAGAAATGGGATTTAAAGGGGAGTAACGTGTAATGTGTAACGAGTAATGAGTAATAATAAAAAATCAAAATACATGATACTGTCAACACAAATTAGAAATTTTTATGATCTAGAAGCTTGGAAAGTTTCGCATGATTTTGTATTGGAGATTTATAAAATAACTAAAAATTTCCCTAAAGACGAACTATATGGCGTCGTTAGTCAATTAAGACGAGCGGCCAGTTCTGTAACCGCCAATATTGCTGAAGGTTTTTCTCGATATCATTTTAAAGACAAAATAAGATTTTATTATCAAGCCAGAGGTTCAGTTTCCGAAGCACAGAATTTTTTATTATTAGCTAAAGATTTAGGCTATATAAAATTTGAGCAATGTGGAATAATAGGTGAAAAGGGGAATAATTCTCGGCAATTAATTAATGGTTTAATTAGATCTATTGAAAATAATATTAAATAATTAATCTTCCTTTTACACATTACACATTACTCGTTACACATTACTTTTATGTCAAAAAACTACTACGACACACTCGGCGTTTCTAAAAATGCCACCCAAGACGAAATCAAAAAAGCTTTTCGTAAATTGGCTCATGAACATCATCCAGATAAGAAATCTGGCAATGAAGCTAAATTTAAAGAAATTAACGAAGCTTATCAGATTCTTGGTAATGAAGAAAAAAGAAAACAATATGATCAGTTTGGTTCCACTTTTAATTCCGCCACTGGCGGAACTGGCGGTTTTAATAATGCGCAGGGTTTTGGTGGCGGGGGATTTAATTGGCAAGATTTTGCGCGTCAAAATAGTGGGGGAGGCGGTGGCTTTTCATTTAATGGTGAAGAATTTGATTTAGGCGATATTTTTGGTGATGTTTTTGGCTTTGGTGGCGGGCATAGTCGCAGTCGTACTAAAAGTTATGTTGGTGAAGATATTGAAATTGTTTTAACTATTGATTTTAAAGAAGCAATTTTTGGTGCGGAAAAAATTATTTATTTAGAAAAATATGACACCTGCGAAAATTGTCAAGGTAGCGGTGCAGAAGTTGGGAGTAAAATTTCCACTTGCCCAGAATGTAAAGGTACTGGCCAAATTCGCCAAGCTCAGCGCACAATTTTTGGTACTATTGCCACAAATATGGTTTGCCCTACTTGTAATGGAGCTGGAGAAAAGCCAGAAAAGTTTTGTTCTAAGTGTCATGGTTCTGGCCGAGTAAAAAATAAAAAAGAAATTAAAATTTCTATTCCGACAGGCATTGATGAAAATCAACAAATTAAAATTTCTGGCGGAGGTCATACTGGTGAGAAAAAACACAGAGCAGGGGATTTGTATGTTTCTTTTAGAATTAATAAAGATAAAAAATTTGTCCGTCAAGGCCAAAACATTTTAACTAAACTTAATATTGATTTTGTTCAAGCTACTTTAGGTGACAAGATTGAAATTGAAACTTTAGATGGAGCAGTTAATTTAAAAATTCCTGAAGCTACACAAACCGGCAAGATTTTGGTTTTAAAAGATCAGGGTGTGCCAGAATTAAATCGGCCAAATCGTCGTGGCGATTTATTGGTAGAAATTTTTGTCAAAACCCCAGAAAAAATTTCTCGTAAAGCCAAAAAACTTTTGGAAGAATTAAAAAATGAGTTAGCTTGACAAAAAAATTAAAATGATATATGGTGATGATGATAAAATTATAACGCATCTAATTTTAAAGGAGGTTGCATGAATTTCAATTCACGCTGGTTTGAGAAAAAAAAGAAACCGATCGTTGGTGTCAACCATGGTGCTACCATGCGTGGTGTGAAGCCGATTCCGCGTCGACCCAAACTTGGTTGGTTGGCACGGTTGGTTGCCCGTTTTGATCGCCCCACTAACAAGGTGCGGGCGTAGCATAATTTTTTAAAGTGTTCCCTTTGAATGGGGGCACTTTTTTATTTAAAATAAAAAGCTGCTCGATAAAAGCAGCTTTAAAAGCTAGATTTTTGTCAATAATTATTTTTTTGTCAATAGTGGTTTGGGGGGGGCTATTATTTGGTTTTTGCTCCAGGCCTCAATTGAGTAATGGCCGGGTGCACGGGGTGACCATTTTAATTTGAATTCAACAAGTTCATTTGGTTGAGCTGGTTTGTTGATAAAATAGTCGGTATGAGTTGAATCGTCGTTGTTGGTAATGACGATTTTTAATACCATTGACCGATATTGAACACCATTGAGAACATAAATATAAATAGTCATGCTCTCCGAGCTTGTCCTAGATTGAGTTGTTGTGATGTAAATTCCAGCATCAGTGGTTTTGTAGCTTCCTTGAGCAAAGATAACTTTTGCCGTGGTCAGAAGCAAAAAAAACGCCCAGAATATCAAATGTCTTTTTTCCATTATACACCTCCCATGTTTATTTTTTAGTTTTGTGTTATAATAACTGTGAATAAAAATAAATTTTTTTACATGTTAGTAACTCTAATTACCCTAACAAATTTAAATTCTTCTGTCAATGGACTTAATTGGTCTGCCAATTCTAAAGATTTGTTATTATTGCTTGTAATAGTTATTTCTATTTTAATTCATTTGTTTATTTTAAAACGTGATAAAATTTTTGCTTGGTTATTTAGTATTTATAGCAGTTACTTAATCGTGTTATTTTTTCCTTTTAATCAGTGGTTACCACAAATGAGTTTGGAGAGTATGGTTTGGGCCAAATCCGGAGGATTTGTTGTTTTAGCAATTTTTTTAGCAGTAATTTTTTCTCGGGCGCATATTTTTGCCAGTGCTTTTTCTGGTTTTTTGGCTAAATTTTTTCAAAGTTTAGTCTATGGAATTTTGTCTTGTGGTTTAATTTTATCTTTTTTATGCACTTTCTTGCCCGTGGAAGTTTTAAGTCAATTTTCTAATTTTAGTCAAAATATTTTTAATAAAGACGTGGCCAGATTTTTGTGGCTGGCCTTACCCTTAGTTTTTATATTATTTTCTTTAAAATTTAAAGGGCACAAAGGTCCTGGCCGACCAGCGCTGGAATAAAAACTGAATTATGAATTTTGAATAATGAATTATGATATAAATTTAAAATAAAATTTTTTCTAAATCAGTTAAACTTTTTATATTAATTATTTTTTGCCTCCACTCGGAGGCATTTTTTTGTCCTTTAAAATAATGCACCAAATGTTTGCGCAAAGGAATTAAATTATCATTTTGTTGTAAAAATAATTCTGCGTGGTGGAGGATTTTATTTTCCCGCCTGCGCTCTAAATCAACCAATTGTCGCTCCGGCGGGCAGGCTCTTTTATTGAGACATTTTTTTATTTCATTAAATATTCCCGGATTTCCAAGTGCCCCTCGGCCAATTCCAATTCCGTCTGCGCCGGTTTTTTCCAGCATTTTTCGCGCATCTTTCGAGGAATTTATATTACCATTGCCCAAAACAATTTTGTGCGGCAATAATTCTTTAACTTTTTTAATCATGGCAAAATCAATTGGTCCAGTCATGCCTTGCGAGAGTGTGCGTCCGTGCACCATGACCATTTTAAAATTTAAATCTTTAATAAATTCTATAAATTCTTCAGCTGTGGTGGTTTTAACTTGTGAACGAATTTTTATAGAGACTGGCAAATTTGTATTATCTAAAACTGCTTGAATAATTTCACGAGCTAATTTTTTATTATCCATTAAAGCCGCGCCGGCGCCAGTTTTAAAAACTTTGTGAGCCGGACAGCCAAGATTAATATCGATCCCCGTAGGGACAGGTCTAGACCTGTCCCTACTAAAACAAATTAATTTCGCCGCCTTTGCAAACGCCTCTGGATTTTTACCAAACAATTGCACTACAACATTTTTTTCTTCAGCTAAAAATTCTAACATTTTTAATGTTTTTTTATTATTTCTGGCCAAGGCTTCGGCTGAAATCATTTCTGTGTAAATTAAATCTGCTCCACAATCAAGACACATGACTCGAAAAGCGCTGTCGGTATAGCCAGCCATGGGTGCCAAAGCTAGAATTGGTTTTTTATTTATGGGTTGACTTTTTTCATTATTCATATTATATTAACCATACAGAAAATTTTAAAATTTATCAAGAATCTGGAGGTCAAAATGAAACAATATTTGATTCAGAGAGAAATTCCTCCGGTTGGAAGTGACCAGGGAATGGTTTATAATGAAGACAGTTTTGGAGTATCAGACGATGTAACTGGAATTAAAGGCAGCATGATGACTGCCGGAGACGGCATCCACAACGACGATGATCCCGATCACGATGATTATCAAGGGTGATTTTTTTACCGACGCAGAAATGCGCCGGTCTTTTTTTGACTTTTTATTTTTTCAATGTCATTATTAATTTTATGCAAGATTTAAAATTATTAGAAAAAATATTATCAGCCTATCCTAAATATCGCTTAGCCCAAGTCAAGCAGACCATTTTTCGCGATCTTAAAGAGAATTGGTTAGAAGTTTCTAATTTACCAGCTGATTTAAAAAATATTTTGGACAAAGAATTTTCTTTAAAAATTAAGGCTAAAGATTTTTTATCTCAAGACAAAAAAACAATTAAAATTTTATTAACTCTTGCTGATGATTTACAAATTGAATCTGTTCTAATGACTTATGCTAAAAGAAATACAGTTTGTATATCTACTCAAGTTGGCTGCCCTTTGGCCTGTGCTTTTTGTGCTACTGGCCAGTTGGGTTTTAAAAGAAATTTAAGTGCCTCGGAAATTATTGAACAAGTTTTATTTTTTTCTCGTTTGTTAAAAGATAAAGACGAACGCGTGAATAATTTAGTTTTTATGGGTATGGGCGAACCATTTTTAAATTATGATGCTGTGCTTGAAGCCATTAGGATTATGAATCGTGTCGATACATTTAATATTGGTATTAGACATTTTTCTATTTCCACTGCCGGCTTACCAGAAAAAATTCGCCAATTGGCAGACGAAGATTTGGCTATTAATTTAGCCATTTCTTTGCACGCCCCCAATGATTTAATTAGAAAAAAAATTATGCCTATTGCTGAAAAATATTCTTTAAAAGAAATTTTTTCTAGCGTGGATTATTTTATTAAAAAAACTAGCCGTAAAGTTATGTTTGAATATTTATTAATTAAAGATGTTAATGATTCGTCTGAAAATGCTTTGGAATTAGCTTCATTGATGAGAAAAAAACTTTATCATCTAAATTTAATGACTTATAATTTAACTGGCGCATTTTCTGCCACACACCCGGAAACTGTCAGAAGATTTAAAGAAATTTTAGAAAAAAATAAAGTTCAAGTAACTTTTAGAAGAAGTTTTGGTGAGGATATTTCTGGTGCTTGCGGACAATTGGCTGGTAAAGAAAAATAAAAAAGAATCGGGTTATTGGCCCGATTCTGCTTTTGTTAATTTAATGCTTTAAACAGCTTTCTCTCAAAATTTTTTGAATTGGGATCTCCTGTTTTGAGAATTTTTTTAATCTCAACTGGTTTAAAACTGATGGCCCAAGATTTAAGGATATTAAGCAAAGTTTTAATTTGAAAACCACGTTTTTTTGTGGCCATTATAACTGCTTGATTTAAAAAAGAAATAGCTATAGATTGCGCCAGATCTTTAACAGAATATTTAAACTTGCTATCGCAAAACATAAACATCAAATGGCTTTTTTCAGATAAACTTGCGGCTATCTCTTGGGGCATTTGCTTGGGAAAAAATATTTTATTAAGTTTGGATACGATTTCACTGGTGGTGTTTCCATCTGAAAAATCCTGAAGTGTTAGCAGTGGTATTTCTTTAAATTTGTCAATGGTTATTGCTTGCTTAGGATGTTGAAAATTATAAGCACAGATATCTGAATAAAACACTTGATAAAGGCAGCTGATAATTTTATCTAATAATTTAACAGTTTTCTTTTTTTGCTGAAAAATTTTTTGTGTGAAGTTCAAAATTTTAAAGATTAACCAATTAAATAGACTGATAATCACTATATAGATTAATGTCAAAAGAAACCACTGACGAAAACCTGTATTAATTTTCCAAGCAAAAAAAGAATTAATAATAATAAAAATGATTATAAAAATGACAACATAGAACCAGAATAATTTTTTTTTCAAATGCTCGTCCTCATCTGTAATTAAAACTATCAGCAAAAGACATACAGGTAAGGTAATAAACCAGTGTAAATAATATAGCATGGGCAGATTAATGCCCCAGTTAATTAATATTTTTTCTAGTTCGTTATTAAGAAAAAAAACACCCAAAGAAAACAGAGCAACTAACAATATATTAATAATATTTTTTTTCATTGCGGAGCCTCCAGTTGATGAGATAAAATTTCAGCTAATTTTTTGGCCAAAAATTTGACTGTGGCTGAAGGATGCTCTTTAATTAGCAAAGAGCATTCAGTTTGTAAAGCAGTTATGATATTTTCTGGCAATGAATTTTGGAAAAGGATTCCATTGATTTTTGACACAATAGTTTCGATGTTTAAAAAAACAGAAATTCTTTGCAACACCACTTCGGCAAAAGAATAAAAGCTAAAAGGTGCTAGTAGATTTTTTGTATTGTATTCTATAACCCCATTGTGTATACTTCGAAAAATACAACCAATTATAGGATAAGTTAGTTCCGTGTCTTTTTGTGACATTGTTTCCTCCCCTAAGTTAAATTTTTAAAGCTTAATAAGGTCAAAACCTTTATTTTGATCTTTAATTTTATAACCAAGTTTTTCTACTTGCTGTCGCAATTGATCGGCTTTTTGCCAGTCTTTGTTTTCTCTGGCGCTTTGTCTTTTATTGGCCAATTCTAAAATATTTTCTGGCACAATATTTTCTTTTGGTTTTATGTTATCTAAACACAGACCCCAAACCTTGTCAAAGTCTAAAAGCAATTTCTTTTTTTCGGAGTAGGGAAGTACGTTGTCTTTAATAATTTCCCAAAGCATAGCCAATGTGGCAGGAATGTTAAAATCATCCGTAATAAAAGATATAAAATTATTTTGGTAATCCGTAATCCGTAATCCGTAATCCGTAATATTAGAATTATCAATTTGTTTTTCATTAAGAAAATTTGTTAATTTTTCATACGCAGTTTTGCTCGCTTCCAAAGATTCCCATGTAAAATTCTGTTTGCTTCTATAATGCGCGCTCAAAAAGAAATAGCGCAAAGCCATGGGCGAAAATCCTTTTTCTTTAACATCAGCCAATGCATAACTTGTGCCTTCGGATTTGGCCATTTTTTTATTATCCACTGTTAAATGTTCGTTGTGTAACCAATAGCGCACAAACTCTACACCATTGGCCGCTTCACTTTGGGCAATTTCATTAGTGTGATGTACGGGTACATGTTCTATACCACCCATGTGTATATCAATGGTATCGCCAAGAAATTTTTTAATCATAGCCGAACATTCAATGTGCCAACCGGGAAAACCATTACCATTTTCTACCAGACCAGAATGAAATGGCGATGGCCAAAATTGCAAAGCCTGCTCATGCACGCCAGCTTTAAAAAACCACAAAGCAAAATCTGCGGAATTTTTTTTCTGATCATCAGAAACATCACCCTTACCCGCATCCGCAATGTTTTTTTCCATTTTTTGTCCGGATAATTTGGTGTAATCTTTTGCTTTGGAAATATCAAAATAGACTGCTAAATCTGTGGCATAAGCAAAACCTTTATCTAAAAGAGTTTGTACCATGGCAATAATTTCTGGAATCATTTGAGTGGCTCTGGGTTTAAAATTTGGTTCTTGAATATTTAATTCTTGAGTATCTGTTTCAAAAATTTTAATATATTTTTCAGCAATTTGATCTGGCGATAAATTATCACGTTTGGCCGCACGTTCCATTTTATCTTCACCAGTGTCAGAGTCAGAAGTTAGATGACCAACATCTGTATAATTGCGCACAAATTTAACTTGATAATTTTGGTATTCAAAACTGCGGCGAATTAAATCAGCCATAACCATACCGCGCATATTACCAATATGTTGGGTCCAATAGACAGTTGGTCCACAATGATACATTAAAACCTTGCCCTTTTTTAAGGGTTTAAATTCCTGCTTTTCCCGACCAAGGGTATTGTAGAGCTTCATAAATAAATTATAGCGATTTATTGGTGATTTGGCAAACCAAAAACCGACCACATGTCGGCGTTTGTTTAAAAATTCAAAAATTAGATTTATTTTAAAATTTAAAATTTAAAATTAAAAAATTATTTAAAAATTGAAAATTATATTTATAGCCATTTTTTCTTTTTAAAGACCAATAACATTGATAAAGCTCCAAGAATCATAATCATAACTACCAGCCAAAAATCATATTTAGAATTTAAAAAAGGCATGGCTTGCATAGTATTCATGCCAAAAATGGCCGCAAACAATGTCAATGGGAAAACAATGACTGAAATAACTGTTAAAGTTTTCATAATTTCTGTTTGCCGATGAGACATTAAAGATTCGTGCGTTTCGTGAATAGCATTAATTGATTCTTTGTAATTTTCTAAAAAATCCCAAATATCTTTGGTGTGATTGACTAGATTATTAAAATACAAATGCAATTGATTGCTTGGATAAAATTTTTCCGAAACTTTGATAAGTTTGGAAATAATACTTTTGTGCGCTTGCATGGCTTTTCTAAAGTTAACAATATTGGTTTTGATGCGTAAAATTTCGGTAATAATGGCTAATCTTTTTTCAAAAACATTCAAAACATTGGTTTCAATACCATCAATATCTCTATTAATATGACTTAACATGGGGAAACATTCGTGAAGTAAGTTATTTAGAATTTCATATAGAATTATTGAGCCATTGGTCATATTTTTTTCTCCAAAATCAGTATTTTTTTCTGCAGCTTTGGCCAAATTGATTATTGGTTGTAGTTCATCGCTGTGAACAGTAACTATTTTTTCAGCATCTATAAAAAAATCAACTTCGGATGAGCGGATTTCCTTGGTTTCTTTATCATAAAAAGGAAATAAGAGAATCATAAAAATATATCGGCCACGATCAACAAGTTTGGGTCTTTCAGTAAGCGGGGAGCAATCATTAAGATCCTCAATTTCTAAATTGAGATTTTCTTTTAACCAGCCTAATTGTTTTTTGCCTGGCTTGGAAACATTATACCAGGTAAAATTGTTGTGTTTAAAAATTTGGATGTGATTCATGTGAATATTATATCATATATTTTATTTTTGTGCTAAAATATAGTTGTGGATATTATTAAAAAACCAACCATAGAAAAATTTCCAAATAATTTGACACCAGAAAAAAATATTGAAGCTGGTGGTTTTGAGTTGGAAAATAAATTTGAGCAGGGGATAGAGGAAAATAAAATTGCAACAGAGCAAGAACAAAACATAAAACCAGTTTCTGCTGGTAGTGGTGTGGGCGCGCCTGGTATTGATCAATCCAAAAGTCCTTTGCATCAAACCTTGGAAGCAATCTTAGAAGAAGATTTGGGTGATTTATATTTTTCTTTACCCGAGAACAAACAACAGGAATTTAAAATCAAAGGTGAAGAGACTACTAAAAAAATTGCCTATTTATTAACTAACGCCAAGGCTACTTTTAAAAAAGTTTTTAACCTGATTTTTAAATGGTTGAAAATTATTCCAGGCGTTAATAAATATTTTTTGGAACAAGAAGCTAAGATTAAGGCCGACCGGATACTTGAAATCAAGTAATTTTAAAATTGTATTCAATTGACTGACATTGGATATTTGTAATTTTAAATATGTCTACTTTTTTCTCACCTTCACTTCTGGAAAATCCTGCTTTGATAGTTGGCTTATTTTTAGTTGCTATTATTTTGGCGATTATAATTGCCTTTTATATTTGGCGAGCCTATGTTAGAAAAAATTATCAAATTCCCCAAGAAATGCGCTCAGTTATTATGTTAATAACTGTACCCAAAGAATCTTTGGCCAGTAAAGATAGTGATAATGCTAATAGTAGCGCGAAAATTCAGGAGCAAATTTCTTGGGCTGAAAATCTTTGGTCTTCATTTGGCGCCATTAAGGCAGCTAAGGGTTTTAAAGCTTGGGCTTATGGTCGTTATGATGAAATTTCTTTAGAAATTGTCGCTGAAAATAAATTAATTTATTTTTATGTAGTGGCCCCCAGATATTTGTCCCAATTTATTGAACAACAAATTCAGGCTCAATATCCCCATGCCCAAATTGAATTTCAAGAAGATTATAATATATTTTCACCCAATAGTGCTGTGGCAGCAGCCACCCTAACTTTAGTTAAACCAGATATTTTACCCATAAAAACTTATCGTAAAATAGAAACAGATCCTTTAAATGCTTTAACTAATAGTTTATCAAAATTGGAGGCTAGCGAAGGGGCAGTAATCCAACTTTTACTTCGACCTGGAGAAAAAGAGTGGCATAAAAAAGGTAGGAAAGCCGCTAAAGAAATTTTATCTGGAAAGAAAATTGAAGATGTTTTAAAACGTGTAGTTAAAAAAACTTGGTATGAAAAAATGGCCACGAGCACTTTTAAAGGCATGGGAGATTTGCATACCATTATGACCGCCGGAGAAAATAAAGATGAACAATCAATTAAAAACAACAACACCTTATCGCCATTGGATCAGGAAGCTGTAAAATCTATTGAAGAAAAAATTTCTAAAGCCAGTTTAGAGATTAATTTAAAAGTAGTAGTTTCCTCTTTAACCAAGGTCGCGGCTGAGTTAAATTTAAAAAACATTTTAAATGTTTTTGGACAATATCAAATTTTTGAATATGGCAATGGCTTTAAAGTTAATAAAAGAAGTAATATTACAAAAATAGTTTCCGAAGTAATTCATCGTTCATTTGATGACCAGGCGACTTTTAATTTAAATACTGAAGAGTTGGCTTCTATTTATCATTTTCCTTTACCAACTAGTTCTACCCCTAATATCAATTGGTTAGGCGCCAGAAAAGCCTCAGCTCCAGTGAATATGCCAGAGGAAGGTATAATTTTGGGTAAAAATATTTATCGTGGCAAAGAAATTTTAGTGCGCATAAAAAAAGAAGATCGACGGCGTCATATGTATATTATTGGTATGACTGGTACTGGTAAATCCAAATTAATGGTTAATATGATTTTGCAAGATATTTATAATGGCGAGGGCGTGTGTTATATTGATCCACATGGTGAAGAAGCGGAACTAATTGCCGCCAATATTCCAAAAGAAAGAAGAGATGATGTTATTTATTTTGATCCCTCTGATGTGGAAAGGCCCATGGGTTTAAATATGTTGGAAGCCCAAACAACTGAAGAGAAAGATTTTGCCACCCAAGAAATTATTGAAATTTTATACAAATTAATGCCCAGTCGTGAAATGGGTGGCCCGATGTTTGAACATTATATGCGTAATGCCATTCTTTTGCTCATGGCCGATAAAGACGATCAGGGCACTTTTGTAGAAATTCCTCGGGTGTTTGTTGATGAAGATTTTCGTAATCACAAACTTTCACAATGTTCTGATATTTTAGTTCGTTCATTTTGGGAAAAAGAATATACAGCCTCACAACGTGGTTCCACTGGCGCTGATATGCTTTCCTATATTATTTCTAAAGTTGGTCGATTTATTGAAAATGAAATGATGAGAAATATTATTGGCCAACAATATTCTGGTTTTAATTTGCGGGAAATAATGGATAATAAAAAAATTCTTTTGATTAATTTATCTAAAGGTAAACTGGGGGAAACTAATTCGGATTTGTTAGGTTTAATGTTAGTTTCCAAACTGCAGATGGCTGCCATGTCAAGAGCAGATATGCCTCAAGAAAAAAGGTATGATTTTTATTTATATATTGATGAATTTCAAAATTATGTCACCGATTCCATTGCTACTATTTTAGCTGAAGCCAGAAAATATCGCCTTAATTTAACTATGGCTCATCAATACATTGCCCAGCTAACCAAAAATCAAAACACGGCGGTGCGTGACGCGGTTTTTGGTAATGTGGGTACGATTTGTCCATTTAGAATTGGTGTGGAAGATGCCGAATTTTTAGTGAAACAATTTTCACCTGTTTTTAATGAGTTTGATTTAATCAATATTGAAAAATTTAATGCTTATATTCGTTTAATGATTGATAATCAAGCAGCCAGACCGTTTAATATGGCGGCTTTGCCACCAGCTAAAGATAATCCAGATTTTTTTAAAAAGATTAGTGAATATTCTCGGCTTAAATATGGACGGCCGAGAGAAGAAGTGGAGGCAGATATAATGCGTCGTTCCAAACTTGGTGAAGGCATGGAGGCAGAAACCAAAGATCGGTTTGATATGCGTTAAGGTTTTTTTATAAAGAAAAAATAAAAAATAGCCATTTAAAATGGTTATTTTTTATTTATAATTAGCCAAAATAAATATTTATCCACATTTTATATATTGTTAACATTGCAGCAAAGGGGTTTACACTTTAGCTCAAAGTTTTAAGCTTAAAGTAATTAAAATTAAGCTTAAATACTATGAACTACTTTGACCCCAGATATATGATTTTGCAAGAAGATAAATT
>Ga0209717_1000549_pt1 | contig 45543 bp, 34 predicted proteins | sample AD_UKC048_MetaG_FD_184418 | JGI IMG/M metagenome (GOLD analysis project Ga0209717, IMG submission 184418) | Active sludge microbial communities of municipal wastewater-treating anaerobic digesters from USA - AD_UKC048_MetaG (SPAdes) (version 2) | ecosystem: Engineered > Bioreactor > Anaerobic >...
ACTCGTCCAACACCCCACCCGCCCTGTGCAACGCACCGGAAAACAGGGACTGACTCCCTCCGAGTCCCCGAGGAGGGCTGTCTGTCCCCGATTTCCGCAAACTCGGCCAACACCCCACCCGCCCTGTGCAACGCACCGCAAATCGGGGACTGACACCCTCCGAGTCCCCGAGGAGGGCTGTCTGTCCCCGATTTCCGCAAACTCGGCCAACACCCCACCCGCCCTGTGCAACGCACCGGGCCAATCTATAGGGTGTCCTTCTCGAAAGGACCGTGCACGGATCACGTGACGGCACGCCTCCGGCGCCGGGGGCGCCGTCCAACTACGATCGGGAACCGCATCGTCGGTCCCGATGGAATGACCAATCCTGGTATCGAACGTTGCTTGAGACCCAAGATGCTTGGGTTACTCAAGCTGAGGAAGTCGAGCGGATCCAAGTCGAAAGGAGTGGCCGCCAAACACGACTGGCCCTACCACATACCGTACGGCACCGAGCCTTTAACCGACGTGCTACCCAGGCAAGAGAAGGACGCCCGTCATCTCCAAGATGAAAACGCGCCTGCTGGGCACGATCCGTGGGGTTACTCCGTGCTTACGCACGTGATTCCCTGTCGATACCCTGTGTGACTACCGCTGCTCGCCTTTGGCGTCCAACTCGCGACCCGATCCGCTCGGCTTGGTCCGGAAAACGGGGACTGACTCCCTCCGAGTCTTCGAGGAGGGCTGTCTGTCCCCGATTTCCAAACAACGCAATCGGAAAGCGCGAACCCCGCTTTCCCCGAGTCCCCGAGGAGGGCTGTCTGTCCCCGTTTTCCGAACACCACAGGGCGTAGGCGTGCGGTGCGTGGAGCGAGACTACTAGGCCCGCATCGCCCCCTGCAACACGCCCAGGGCCTGGAGGTAATCGCCGGCGCCCACGTACTCGAGAATGAACGGCGCATTGGGCGTGTGTTTCGCGGCCAGCATGACGAACTTGGGATAGTCCAGGTCGCCTTGGCCGGCCGGTACGCCGCGATCGACGTGCAATTTGCGGTCTTTGGCGTGCAGGCAATCGATGTACGGCCCCAACTGCACGAACATCTCTTCGAGATCGTTGATCTCGAGCAGGTTGGCGGGATCGAGCAGAGCCCGGATGCGCGGCGAGCCGACGTCCTCGATGAACACGCGGGTCCGTTTGGCGCTGGCCAGGAATCCGCGAAAGAAAGGCTCGATCAGAATGGTCGCGTCATGCTTCTCGGCCCGCTGGACGAGTTCCTTGCCCGTGGCCACCATCTGGCTCCAGACCGGTTCCTGGAAATGGTAGGGCACGCCCTCGGGCTTCTCCGGCTCGTAGTGGCCCGCCTCGGTGATGAAGGTGTGCACGTCCATGGCCGCGCCGATGCCCATCATCGCGTCGAAGTACTCGAGGTTCGCATTCCGCTCGGCCTCGTCGGGATGGATGAGGTTCGTGTAGACGCCGATGCTATGGATGGACACGCCGGCCGAGCGATACGCCTCGCCGATGGCCTTGCAGCGGTCGGGCGTCAGATCCGACACGTCGCTCCGCCCGTTGTACTTCCAGTACCGGCTGTCGCTCTGGTTCAGGAACAGTTGCACCGTCCGGATGTCGTGCGCCGCCAACTCCTTGGCCAGTTGCTCATTCGTGTACTCGCCGAATCCGAGCGTCGCCAGGCCGATCGCGGGGGCTTTGGCCGGTGTCGCCGATTGTGCCAAGGCCGAGGCGCCGATGAATGGCGCCGCCATACCCATACCGACTTTGAGCGCCGTCCGGCGCGGAATCCGATGCTCGAGCATGATCCTTGCCCTCCCTCTGTCGACCTGCCGGCTGAGAATGCTCTTTCTACTTCTTGTCTTTCAAGAGCGCGGCTGCGAGCGCCTCCTGATATACGCGCAGCACCGAAACGCTCGCGCGCGCAGCCACCGCTTGGCAGTCGTCGAACTCCGGGGCGTATCGACACGTCTCGTCACCGAATCGGCCGGCCTTGACGCGAACCGGCCCCCACGCCGTCTCGACGTCTTCCCACGTCCGTTCGAGGCAGATGCGGCGTTCGTGCCGTATCCGTACGCCGAGAGTCGTGCTGCTGCGGAAGAACACGGCCGCGATATCGGACAGCTTCTCCTCATCGCACAACACCGTAATGAGATAGGCGGGCCGACCCTTCTTGCCGAGGATCGGCGTAAGGAACACATCGCGCGCGCCCGCACCGAGGAAATCCCCCAAGAGGGGCGCGAGCAGTTCCGGCGTCATGTCATCGACGTTGCATTCGACGACGACGATGGGCTCCGTCGCGGCGAGGGCCTCGACGAACTCGCCGAGGAACACACGCAACACGTTGGCGCGGTCGGGCAGATCGCGCGTTCCCGAGCCGTAGCCGACCGCGGCCACCTTCATCATGGGCATGACGCCGTACTCGCGCGCCCAGTGCGATACCAGCGCGGCGCCCGTCGGTGTCGTTAGTTCGCCGTCCGCTTCGCCGGCGTAGCTCGGTATACCCTCGAGCAAGAGCGCGGTGGCCGGAGCGGGCACCGGCATGACGCCGTGGGCGCACTTCACGGTGCCCGAGCCGACGGCCAGCGGAGACGAAACTACGTCGTCCACGCCCAGGAGATGCCGGGCCAGGTGCGCGCCGACAATATCCACAATCGAGTCCACGGCGCCGACCTCGTGGAAGTGCACCTTCTCGGGCGTCGTCCCGTGAACAGCGGCCTCGCACTCGGCGATGCGCGTGAACACGGCCCCGCTGTCCGCCTTCACGGTGTCCGGCAGATCGCCCTTGTCGATGATCTCGAGCACGTGGCGGAGATGCCGGTGCGGATGATGATGGTGTTCTTCTTCCAGGACGCGGAATTGCGTCGCGCGGATCCCGTGCTTGTCGACCTTGTCGGCCGATACGTCGAAGCCAGACACGCCAAGGGATAACAAGCCTGCGCGGACCGCGTCAAAGTCGGCGCCCGCGTCGATGAGGGCGCCGACGATCATGTCGCCGCTCGCGCCGGAGAAACAGTCCATGAAAAGCGATGGCACTCGAATACCTCCCAATGACACGCCATGTGTTCAGTCTGAACTGGCGCGCGCCGACGCGATCCGGTTGATCATGCCGGCTAACATGCCGGCCCCGTAGCCGTTGTCGATGTTCACCACCGACACGCCCGTGGCACACGAGTTCAACATGCTCAGCAGCGCCGCCACGCCGCCGAAGCTGGCCCCGTAGCCTACGCTCGTCGGCACGGCGATCACCGGCTTGTCCACAAGACCGGCTACCACGCTCGCCAAGGCGCCTTCCATTCCGGCGCAGACGACCAATACCGTCGCCGCCTCGATGGTCGCGCGCTGATCGAGCAACCGATGCAGCCCGGCCACGCCGACATCATACACGCGGCGCACGGTGCAGCCCACCGATTCTGCGGCCACCACCGCTTCTTCGGCCACCGGGATATCGCTCGTGCCTGCGCACAGAACCGCCACGCAACCGTCAAGCGGCTCGACGGGCTCCGCCAGTATCGACACGGCTCGGGCCACCTCATGATAGCAGGCTTCCGGACACGCCGTACACAATGCCTCGGCCACGTCGCGCGTGCAACGCGTGGCCAACACGTTGCTGCCGTGGGCGCGCATCGCGTTGACGATGTCGAGCACCTGCTCGCGCGTCTTCCCTGCGCAGAAAACGGTCTCGGGAAACCCGCGGCGCAGCATTCGATGATGATCGACTTTGGCGAATCCGAGGTCTTCGAAGGGGAGGGATCGAAGTTGAGCGACGGCGTCGTCGATGGTCACGAGATGTTGCTCGATCGCTTCGAGTAATCTGCGGAGTTTAGCTTCGTCCATGGCCGCTCCAGCATATTTAGACTTAGTACAAAATTCGACCGCCCACAATATATGCGATCCTCTTTCTTTAAATATACTACCTCTAGATCATGCGTTTTTCAAACTTCGAAAAATGATCTTGTTTATGCCTATGATTTGTGGCAAAATACCTGGCCTTCGCAGTCCGCGTCGGTCGGTGAAGGTGAACGAGGTGGCGCGTCGGGTTTCGGCGGCGAAGGGGTTGAATGGGCCTTGCCGCGGGTTGTACTCAACGTATTCACGCTCAGGAACAGGGATTAGTTATGGGTCTGCACAAGATTACGAAGGGGTTGGATCTGCCCATCACCGGTGAGCCGGAGCAGACCATCCACGAGGCGGCGCGTCCGCGCCGGGTGGCGATTATCGCGGGCGACTACGTGGGCTTGCGTCCGCGCATGCTGGTTTCGCATGGGGACGAGGTCAAGCGTGGCCAGGCGCTATTCGAAGAGAAGAAGGCGCCGGGCGTGTTGTACACGGCTCCGGGGGCAGGCCGGGTGAGTGCGATCAATCGGGGCGCGCGGCGCGCGCTGCAGACGGTGGTGATCGATCTCAACGAGCGCGAGATGGCCGGCGAGCGGGCCGAGGCCGACGAAGTCCAGTTCGCCTCGTACACCGGCAAGGATCCCGTGGGGGTTGACGTTCCGGAGATCAAGGCGCTTTTGCTCGAGTCGGGCCTGTGGACGGCGTTGCGGGCGCGTCCCTACGGGAAGGTGGCGCGTCCCGACACGAAGCCACACAGCATCTTCGTTACCGCGATGGACACGAATCCGTTGGCGCCGTTGGCCGACGTGGTCTATCTCGAGGACAAAGAGCATTTCCAGAAGGGCCTTATCTGTGTGGCTCGCCTAACCGAAGGTAAGACCTATCTGTGTAAGGCTCCCGCCACAAGGATCGACGCGGCGCCGTATAGTGGCATTGAGGTCGAGGAGTTCGGCGGCGTTCATCCGGCGGGCAACGTCGGTACGCATATCCATTTCCTCGATCCGGTCAGCCGCGACAGGACGGTGTGGCACATCGGGTACCAAGATGTCATCGCCATCGGCAAGTTGTTCGCCACCGGCCGCCTCGACGTGACGCGCGTGGTATCGCTGGCGGGGCCCATGGCGAAGCGTCCCCGGCTATTGCGTGCGCGGATTGGAGCCTCCACCGACGCGTTGGTCGAGGGCGAACTGAAGGAGGGCCCGGTCCGGGTCATCTCGGGCTCCGTATTCAACGGACGGACGGCCTCGGGCCCGGTGCACGGCTTTCTCGGCCGTTACCATCATCAGGTCACGCTGCTTCGTGAGGGCTCGCCCCGCGAGTTCCTGGGCTGGCTCATGCCGGGACGCGACAAGTACTCGGTTACCAACGCGTACGTCTCGTGCATCGATCGCTCGAAGAAGTATGGCTTCACCACGTCGCTAAACGGAGCGGAGCGAGCCATCCTGCCGATCGGGGTGTATGAACGTGTGATGCCTTTGGATATTCTGCCGACGTTCTTGCTTCGGTCGCTGATTGCCGGCGACCTCGAGCGGGCGGAGGAGTTGGGATGCCTTGAACTGGACGAAGAGGACCTGGCGCTGTGCACGTTCGTGTCGCCGTCGAAGATCGACTACGGCCCGGTCCTTCGGCGTGTCCTGACAGAGATCGAGAAAGAGGGTTAGGAAGGTTCCCCAAAACCGCGAGAGAGCCCCTATGAAATTGTTACGTTCGATCCTCGACAAGCAGGCCAAGTGGTTTGAGAAGGGCGGAAAGCTCCAGCGCCTGTATCCGTTGTGGGAGGCCAATGACACGTTCCTGTATACGCCGGGAACGGTCACGCGAGCGGCCTCGCACGTCCGCGACGCCCTCGAGCTCAAGCGGCTGATGATCACGGTAGTCGTGGCGCTTGGACCGTGTGTGCTCTGGGCGATGTTCAACACCGGATACCAGGCCAACGCGGCGCTGAATCATGAGATGATGGGCCAACTCAGCGGTTGGCGTCACTTCATCCTGCAACTCCTGGGATCGTGGGTATACAATCCGCACAATCCCATCGGATGTATCGTGCACGGCGCGCTCTACTTCTTCCCGGTGTACATTGTTACCCTGGCGGCCGGCGGCGCCTGGGAGGTCCTCTTCGCGATCGTGAGGCGTCACGAGATCAACGAAGGATTCTTGGTCACCAGCCTCCTGTTTCCCCTCATTCTCCCGGCCACTATCCCGCTGTGGCAGGTGGCCCTGGGAATCAGCTTCGGCGTGGTCATCGCGAAAGAGGTCTTCGGCGGCGTGGGTATGAACATCCTCAATCCGGCGCTGGCGGCCCGCGCGTTCCTATTCTTCGCCTATCCGGGCCAGATCTCCGGCGATCAGGTGTGGACCGCGGTGCCGGAAGGTTGCGCGGTCGATGGGTTCAGCGGGGCGACGTGGCTGGCCCGAGCGGCCGAGGGTTCGCTCGATGTGAGCTGGCTCAAGGCCTTCGTTGGATTGATTCCCGGATCGATGGGCGAGACCTCGACGCTATTCTGCATCTTCGGCGCGGTGGTACTTGTCATGAGTCAAATCGGTTCGTGGCGGGTCATGGCGGGCGTCTTCGTGGGGACATTGGGCATGTCGCTGCTTCTCAACGGAGTGGGCTCGGAAACGAATCCCATGTTCGCCATGCCGTTCTGGTGGCACATGGTGCTCGGCGGTTGGGCCTTCGGTACCGTGTTTATGGCGACCGATCCGGTGACGGCCTGCTACACGAACAAGGGCCGACTCATCTACGGATTCCTGATCGGCGTGCTGGTCGTGCTCGTCCGGGTCGTCAATCCGGCGTATCCCGAGGGCATGATGCTCGCCATCCTGCTCATGAACGTGTTCTCCCCGCTCATCGACTACTTCTTCGTGCGGGCCAATATCAGAAGGAGACTGGCGCGAAATGCAGCATAGCACTCGATCCACCATCCTATTCGCCGCGGTGGTGTGCTTGGCGTGCTCGGTGTTCGTGGCGGGGTCTGCGGTGGCCCTGCGCTCGTTCCAGCAGCAGAATGCGACCCTCGACAAGCAGAAGAACGTGTTGGCCGTGGCCGGCCTCGTCGAGCCGGGCCAGCGCCTGTCCGCCAAGGATGTCGAGGATCGCTTTCGCGAGTCCATTCGCCCAAGGCTCGTGGACCTGAAGACCGGCGCGTATGCCACCGACGAGGAGAAGACCCTCGATACATACGATCCCGAGAAGACGCCGTCGGAGCCTGCGCCGCCGAACAAGGCGCGCGTGATGCAGCTCCCGGAATACACGTTGGTGTACCAGGTGGTGAAGGACGACAAGGTCGAGCGCGTCATTCTGCCTGTACACGGCAAGGGGCTCTGGTCGACATTGTACGGCCTCTTGGCGATGGACGCCGACGGCAAGACGATTCGCGGCATTACGTTCTACGAGCACGCGGAAACGCCGGGGCTCGGCGGCGAAGTCGACAATCCGAAGTGGAAGGCGAAATGGGATGGCCGCCAAGCCGTTGACGAGAAGGGCACGGCCGTCATCTGCGTCGTGAAAGGCACGGCCGACCAGCCGTACGAGGTCGACGGGCTCTCGGGCGCGACGTTGACCAGTCGCGGCGTCACGAATCTGGTTCAGTTCTGGCTGGGCGAAAACGGTTTTGGCCCGTATCTGGCCACTATTCGGAATAAGCGGGAGTAGCCTGATATGCCTGTCCTCGGTAAAAAAGAAAAAGAGGTCCTCTTCCACCCGGTGTTCGATAACAACCCCATCGGCCTCCAGGTGTTGGGCGTGTGCTCGAGTCTGGCGGTTACGACCAAACTCGAGACGGCCATCACGATGAGCATTGCGCTGACGACGGTGACGGCGTTGTCTTCGTTCTTCATCAGCTTCATCCGCGAGCGCATTCCCCCGACCATCCGGATCATCGCCCAGATGACCATCATCGCCTCGCTCGTGATCATCACGGACCAGGTGCTCAAAGCCTTCGTGTATGACATCAGCAAGCAGCTCTCGGTGTTCGTCGGCCTCATCATTACGAACTGTATTGTCATGGGCCGGGCCGAGGGATTCGCCATGCAGAATCCACCCAAGCTGAGTTTCCTGGACGGTATCGGCAACGGACTCGGCTACAGCACGGTGCTCTTGACCCTGGCGACCGTACGCGAGTTGTTGGGCTCGGGGAAGCTCCTGGGCCATCAGGTGTTGCCTTTGGTTACCGAAGGAGGCTGGTACGTTCCCAACGGGCTGATGCTGCTGTCGCCGGCGGCGTTTTTCATCATTGGCATGCTCATCTGGGCGCTCCGTACCTGGAAGCCCGAGCAAGTCGGATCGGAGGACTAGACATGCTGGAGCACTACCTGAGTCTTGGCGTCAAGTCTATCTTCATTGAGAACATGGCGCTGGCATTCTTCCTGGGCATGTGTCCTTTCCTGAGTTGCTCGAAGAAGGTCGACACCGCTATTGGGCTTGGCGTGGCCGTCATCTTCGTGCAGACGATGACGTTGCCGTTGAACACGCTCGTGTACAACTACCTGCTCCGCGAGGGCGCGTTGGCCTGGTTGCATCCCAGTTTGGCCACCGTGGACCTGAGCTTCCTAAACTTCCTGAGTTTCATCGGATCGATCGCGGCGAGCGTTCAGTTGGTCGAGATGTTTCTAGACCGTTACGTGCCGAAGCTCTACTCGGCGCTCGGGATCTTCCTGCCGCTCATCACGGTAAACTGCATCGTACTGGCCGGTTCGCTCTTCATGGTAGAGCGTGACTTGACCTTTGGTGAATCCGTGGTCTTTGGGTTTGGCTCGGGCGCGGGCTGGGCGTTGGCGGTGCTGGCGTTGGCCGCGATTCGCGAGAAGATGCGCTACAGCAACGTGCCGGCGGGACTGCGCGGCCTCGGCATCACCTTCATTACGGCCGGCCTCATGGCCATCGGATTCATGGCTTTCTCGGGGATTCAACTGTAGGCGAAAGCAAGCGACTAGGAAATCGACGCAATGCTGACAGTACTTCTAGGCGTAGCGATGTTTTCGGTGCTCATCCTTGGCATGGTGTGCCTGTTGATGGTCGCCAAGGCCAAGCTCGTGGCCTCCGGGGAGGTCAATATCCTCATCAACGACGACCAGGACAAGTCGCTCCGCGTCCCGGCCGGCAACTCGCTTCTGCAAACGCTTGCCCAACAGAAGGTCTTCGTGCCGTCCGCGTGCGGCGGGAAGGGTACGTGCGGCACATGCAAGGTCGTGGTGAAATCGGGGGGCGGAGCGCTCTTGGCTACGGAGCGGGGCTTCATTAATCGAGGTCAGGAACGCGCCGGCGTACGTCTGGCCTGCCAGGTCAAGGTGAAGCAGGACCTCCGAATCGAGATCCCCCCCGAGATCTTCAGCGTCCGCAAGTGGCAATGCAAGGTCCGGTCAAACCGGAACGTGGCCACGTTCATCAAGGAACTCGTCCTCGAATTGCCCGCGGGCGAGGTCGTGCCCTTCCGTGCGGGCGGCTACATCCAGATCGAGTGCCCTCCGCACACGGTTCACTACAAGGATTTCGCGGTCGAGGAGGAATACCGTCCCGATTGGGACAAGTACAAGTTCTGGGACTATGTATCGAACTGCACCGAGCCGGTCACGCGGGCCTACTCGATGGCAAACTATCCGGAAGAACGCGGCATCATCATGCTCAACGTCCGCATTGCGACGCCGCCTCCGCGTTCGCCTAAAGACACGCCGCCCGGACTCATGTCCTCGTACATCTTCGGCCTGAAGCCGGGCGATGAAGTGACGATCTCTGGCCCCTATGGCGAGTTCTTCGCCAAGGAGACCGATGCCGAGATGATTTTCATCGGTGGCGGCGCCGGCATGGCGCCCATGCGTTCGCACATCTTCGATCAGATGAAACGCATCAAGACCCATCGTAAGATCTCGTTCTGGTACGGCGCGCGAAGCCTGCGCGAGATGTTCTACGTCGAGGACTTCGACCAGTTGGCGGCCGAGAATTCCAACTTCACGTGGAACGTGGCCCTGTCCGAGCCGTTGCCCGAGGACAACTGGACCGGTTACACGGGATTCATCCATCAAGTCGTGTACGACAACTACCTCAAGGACCATCCCGCGCCCGAGGATGTCGAGTACTACATGTGCGGCCCGCCCGTGATGAACCAGGCGGTGATTCACATGCTGACGGATCTCGGCGTCGAGCCCGAGAATATCATGCTCGACGATTTCGGCGGATAGGGCACTTGAACCTGGACGGGCACCGCTTGCGCCCGGGCGATGGACCGTATGGACACAATGGACTCGAATGGACATAATCGTGTGTATCCATGTTGTCCACGAAGTCAACCGGCCCTGCCGTAGCAGCTAGGTTCAACGATACGCCATGGAACGGCCAGCCTCATCCAACAGTGTGCGCCGTGCGGTGCGCGTCGCGATCGTTATCCTACTCGTGGTGGTTGGTGTGTGGTCCGTCTCCAAGCACAGGAAATCGCCGCCGGACAATGCGGCAACCGCCGTGCACTCGTTCGCCGGCGAGACGATGGGCACGTCCTACAGTGTCAAGGTGTGCGTGGCCGCCGAGGACTGGGCCGGCATCGAGGGCCGCATCGCCGACGCCGTCGCGCGCGAACTCGACCTTGTCAACGCCCGCATGTCGACCTGGCGCGACGACTCCGAGCTCTCGCGGTTCAACCAGAGCGACGGCGCCGAGCCCTTTCCGGTATCCGAGGAGACGCTCGCCGTATTCAACGTCGCCCGGGCCGTCAGTGAGGTCAGCAATGGCGAGTTCGACATTACCGTCGGCCCCCTCGTCAACGCCTGGGGCTTCGGCCCCGACGAACGCTCGATGGAAGGACCGGATGACGCGACCTTGGCTGCCCTCCGACAGCGCGTCGGTTTCAAGCTGGTCGAGATCGACGAGGCCAACCGCACACTCCGCAAGGCCCGGCCCGATATCTACTGCGACCTGAGCGCCGTGGCCAAGGGTTACGGCGTGGATCGCGTGGCCGAAGCGCTCGACGCACTGGGCATATCGAGCTACATGGTCGAAGTTGGCGGCGAGGTCCGCACCAGAGGCGCCAAGGGCGATGGCCCGTGGCGCATCGGAATCGAGCGGCCGGTCTCCGAGGCCCGCGCCCTCCAGGAAGTCCTCCACATGCCGCCCGACGGCATTGCCTTGGCCACCTCGGGCGACTACCACAACTTCTACATGGTTGACGGCGTGCGCCTGTCGCACACCATCGATCCGCGCACCGGCCGGCCCATTGCACACAACCTCGCCTCGGCGAGCGTCCTCGCGCCGACCTGCGCTGAGGCCGACGCCTTTGCCACGGCCCTCATGGTCCTCGGCCCCGACGAAGGCTACGACCTCGCCTGTACACTCGACCTCAAGGCCCTCCTCATCGTCCGCGATGCGCCCGAGACCTTCTCCGAGCGCATGACGCCGGCCTGGGAGGCCTGCGGCATCATGCACGCGGAATAGCCGTGATGGCAGATCCTCAGCTCTACCGGCTCTTGGTGGTCGTGTGATAGGATTCGCTTGCCAGGCCGTGAAAGGGAGTCCCATGCCCCTCAGCTACCGCGAGAATTACCTGCGCAACGCGTCGTTCGAAGGCCCGGAGTACATGCCCGTCCACCTTGCCATCTCGAATGCCTCGTGGGACCAGTGGCGAGAGGCCATGGAGGACGTCGTCGAGCGTCATCCGCGTATCTGGCCCGATTTCCGCAAAGGCCAACGCGATTGGGATCATTTCGACTTCGGCCCGGCGAACACAAAGGATGCGCCTTTCACCGACGCCTGGGGCTGTACGTGGCTCTCGAGCACCAACGGCATCGAAGGCGTCGTCGTCGATGCGCCGCTCAAATCCTGGCGGGCCTGGGGCGAGTGGGAAGCACCGAATCCTCTCGAAACGGCGGATCGCGGCCCCGTCGACTGGGCACATATCCGCGCCGACATGGCCGCGCGCAAGGAGCGCGGCGACCTCTGCGAAGGCGGCCTACCCCACGGCTTCTTCTTCATGCGGCTGATGTATCTGCGCGGCTTCACGAACCTCATCGAGGATATGTGCCTCGACGAGCCGAAGCTGTGGGACCTCATCGACGTGCTCTATCGCCACAACCGGATTCTCGTGGATCAGTACCTGTCGATGGACGTGGACATGATGACCATCGGCGAAGACCTCGGCGCCCAAGGCACGCCGCTCATCAGCCCCGAGTTTTTCCGGAAGTTCTGCAAGCCCACCTACGAGAAGCTCCTCCAGCCGTGTCGCAAGAAAGGCTGCCACGTCATGATGCACAGCGACGGCTACATCATGGATCTCCTCGATGACCTCATCCTCGCCGGCGTGACCATCATCAATCCCCAGGACCTCTGTAACGGCATCGAGAATCTCCGCCGCGAGCTCAAAGGCCGCGTGTGCATTCGCCTCGACGTCGACCGCCAGACCGTCGTGCCCTACGGCACGCCGCAGGAGATCCGCGACCTCATCGAAGAAGAAGTCCGCACGCTCGGCGCGCCCGAAGGCGGCCTCGAGCTGATCTGCGGCATCTATCCGCCGACACCGCCCGAGAATGTCGACGCCGTCGCCTCCGCCTTCGAGGAGTTCCAAACCTACTGGTTCGATGGCCGGGCTAAGGCCTGACGACTGGGCGCCCGCGCTTGACTGGTCGCGCTTGAATCCGTACCGTCTTGCGCGTCTCTCGAGTTCGGCATACAGGCGTTTCAAGGAGATCGGGCGTATGACCTTCCGCGAGCTCAATCGGGCGATATTTCGGCGCGAGCCGGTGCATGAGGTGCTGTGGCAACCGCGCCTCGAGCACTGGTACAACGTCAACAAGCAGGATGGCACGCTGCCGGAGCGGTATCGGGACTTATCACTACTCGAGGTCTTCGACGACCTTGATTGCTCGGTGCGGCCTTATTGGGCGTTCAATCCGACGATCCGGATCGACGAAGACGAGTCCGTGAGATCGGAGACCCGCGAAGAAGGGCTGCGCACGTTCGTCACCACGCGCACGCCGGTCGGCGACCTCGTCATGGTCCACCTGCGCACGTCGACGACGCACGTCGTCGCGAAGTTCCCGGTCGTGACGCCGGATGATATGCGGATCATGGCGTGGATTCTCGAGCACCGGCGCGTCTGGTTCGATCAGGCGTGTTATGACGCGGCCTGCGACCTCATCGGCGAGCGCGCGGCGCCGCAAATCTACATTCCGCGGATCAATCTGATGCGGCTCATCATCGATTTCATGGGTTTCGAGAATGGCATGACGGCGTTGTTCGAATATCCCGCCGAGATCGAGCGATTCTTCGACGTCATCAACGAAACCGACAACGCCATTCTCGATGTCGTGGCGGCGTCTCCCATCGAGATCGTCAACTACGGCGACAACGTGCATCAGGCGCTGTGCTCGCCGCCGCTGTTCGAGCGGTGGGTCATGCCGGAGTATATTCGGCGCAACGCGCGGCTCCACGCCGCCGGCAAGAAGACATATCCGCATTGGGACGGCGACTGCGGCACGCTCTTGCCCTACGCTCGCGATTGCGGTTTCGACGGCTACGAGGCCATCACGCCGGTGCCGCAAGGCGACGTCACCCTCGAGCAGGTGCGTGACGCCCTCGGCGACCGCATCCTTCTCGACGGCGTGCCGTGCACCGATTTCCTGCCGTCCGAGCCCGTCGAGAGTCTCGTGACGAATACGCGCAAGTGCATCGAGTACTTTGCGCCGAATCTCGTGCTCGGTATCTCGGACGAGATCTCGCCGGTCGGCGACATCGAGCGCGTGCGCATGGTTAGCGAGATCGTGGCGGAACACAATGCCGCAGCCCGGGCCGGCGCGTCTGCGACTCGGTGATTCGCGGCCTGATTTCGCGGCTTCCTCCAGGCTGCCTGCAAGAAGTGCAACCTCTTCGCCCTTCAATCGTATACAATGATGGAACGGAAGAAGCAGGGGCACGGCGGCAATGGAACGAGCTGAGGACGATCTGCACGCCCAGGTGTGCCAAGGTGACAAGAACGCCTTTGAGGTCTTCTGTCTAGGCATCGAGAAGCCGTTGTTCGGCTACGTGAGGCAGGCGGTCAAGGACAGCGACGACGCCAAGGAACTGGTGCAGGAAGTCTTGCTCCGCGTCTACCGCATGGCGCGTAGCGGTGAGCTCACGCAACGGCGCGGCTCACCGAGGGCGTTGGCCTTCAGCATCGCCCATAACTTGGCCGTGGATCATCTGCGTCATCACGCCAACGTGACGCGCTTCGACCATGGCGATCATGTCACACCGCACGTCTCCGCCGTCGAGCGCGCGTTGCTCCGCGAGCAACTGGACAAGGCGCTCGCGGACCTCCCCGAGAATCACCGTTCCGCGATTGCGCTTCGAGCGTTCGGCCAACTCAGCTACGCCGAGATTGCCGAAGCGCTCGGGGCCACGCCGGCCTCCGTCAAGACGTGGATCCTCCGCGCGCGACGCCGGCTGGCTGAGCTTCTAGACCGGGACGGTCAATATCTGGGAGAAGGACACCATGAGATGCGATAGTGCGGCGCTGTCGGCGTATCTGGACGGCGAGGTCTCGGAAGACGTACGTCAGGCCGTCGAAGCCCACCTCGAACAATGTGCCGAGTGTCGCGCGGAACTCGAACGCTTCCGACGAATCGATGCGATGTTGGGCGTCGAATCGGAACAGCCAGGGCTGCACCTCGAGCTGATGCGTCGTGCCGATGCGGAGGATGCGCCCGTCCACGAGAGTGCCGGGCCTTCCTGGTGGGGCTATGCGGCCGTCGTCGCCGCCATGGTGTCAATCGCGGGTCTGGCGGCGCTCATGTACTCCCGGTCCGGCCGCGAGGTCGCGACGCCCGCGGCATCTGAGGTGGCGGCAGCCGAAACGCCCGCCCTCCCGGCTGAAACACCTGCCGACCAGGAAGAAGAAGCACCTGTCGAGGTCGCCGAGGCTGAGATGGAGGCTGTTCAGCCGGCGGTCGGAATCGAGTTGACGCCGCCGGAACCGGTATTCGACGCGTCCACACTGCCCCTCGAGCTCGCCGGCGTCCTCATGGGCGAGAAGCCCGTGGCCATCATCACGTACACCGCAACAGGGCGGCAACGCACCGTCGGCGTCGGCGCCTTCGTCTTGCCGGACATCAGAGTCGCGGCCGTGGCCAAGGGCAAGGTCACCTTGCGCCGTGGGGATGCCGAGGTCGTCCTGACGGTCGGGCGCAAGTCGGCCAGCCAGGGAAGCCGAGACCTCGACGGCACGTGGCTCGCCCGCGTCTTTCTCGACGGCTCGTCGAATGCGGCACTCGAGGACGTCGTCCAAATAACGACCTCGGCGCCTGGGTCCCTCACCATTCAGGGGCAGATCGACAACAGCGCGTCGCCGATCACGCTGGCCACGGCCACCCTCAAGGGAGACTACCTGGTACTCAACGCGGGCGAAGGCTTGCTGGCTGAATGCGACGTGAGCGGCTCCGTCACCCACGACGGAACGCGCATCAGGCTCGAGGGCGATATCCGGATGGTCTCGCCTGAAGATAGTCCCGTCCAGCACGCCGTGGTCGAGTGCAAGAAGATCACCGAAGGCAAGGAGCCCGATCTCGTCAAGCAGAAAGAATGCGAGGAGGAAGTCCGCGTCCTGTGTAAGGCCCTCCAGCGCTATGCGGATGATCACGATGGGCAGTTTCCCGGAACGCTACGCGATTTGCTGCCCAACTACCTTTCCGCCGAGGAAATCGGCGGAGATTCCGCGAACCGGACTATCCGGTACTTCGGTGGTGCATCCCCGTCCAACGTGCCGGATGTGCAGAGGATTTGGGACGAGACGGATTCCACGCTCCCTTATCCGGATCGCCTCATGGCGTGGGAGAACAGAATCGAGGCGCTCTGGGGCGGGGACTTCCCCCCTGGTGGGCCGCTGATCGAGGTCGAATACAAGGACCCCGCCATCACGGTGGTCGGCAGTGCTTCAGGCAGCGTCCGAACGACTAGTGCGGAGGGTGCGGCAACGAGCGCCGCTGCCATGAGGGCGATTATGGACTCCAGCTCGAACAACCTCAAACAACTCGGCCTCGTTGTCAGAATGTTCGCCAATGAGCACAATGACTACACGCCGCCCGGCTGGGCCTGCACGTATCCCGAGTACATCACCGATCCCGAAATCCTCCGTCATCCCGCCGATGCGAGTGCGGGAATCGACTACGAGCTCTTCTTCCCGGCCACGCACGACGGATTCGTCCATGAAATCACCGGGCAGCCCGACGACGCGACTGGACGGGCCGCGGCATGGAGTACGGTGCCATTGGCCGCCGAGCGCACCCCGCATCGTTATGGGGCAAGCGGCGAGCTGGCGCGCATCGTGCTGTTTTGGGATGGACACGTCGAAGTCGTGCGGATGAGTGAGTGGGAAACCCGCATCGCGCCGTACATCGAATACCGCTAGGCGGTTCGCTACGCGCGCTTGCCCGGCAACGGCGGAATCCCGGAATCGGAATCGGAATCCGGCGTCCTTGGCTCGGGTGGCTCGTCGGAGGCATCCAAACGAACCACGCCCTCGTCCTCGAGTTCGGTTACGGGCGTTGGGATCCCGGACTCGGCTTCGGCCTCCGCCTGAGCCTGAGCACGCGCCTGACGAGCGAACGCCTCGGCTTCCTCGGTGGCCTGAATACGCTGGATCTTGCTGATCAGCGACGGCGCGGAAGGATTGCCCAACTGCATGGCGCGTTGGGCCAGCGCCTTGGCCGGATTGAGATTCCCCACGCGGTAATAGCAGTACGCCAGACCATACCACGCCTCGGAGTTTTCCTCATGATCGGCCACAATGGAGCGTAGAATGCGGACCGACTCGGCGTAACGGGCCTGCTTGGCCAACGCCACGGCCCGGATGATCTTTTCCCGGGTCGTTGCACCGTCCAAGTTGTCAACAGCCATTGATGTGCCTCCCGCACGCGCGTTTCCGGTCTACGCTCCTCCACGTGTCAAAACGCACTACCCACTGAACGGTCCACCCCACTACCTCAACCTCCCACAGCAAGGCCCGCCGGGACGACATCACACTCCCGTTCCCCACTGCATCACAGACTGGATTATAGAACGCCTCCGCAAAATGTTCAAGCTTCATGTGTTTCTCACCTTATCGCGGACATCATTTCACGGAAATACGAAAATGCGCCTCGTTCGATTCCCCGCGGAATGCTACCGAATGTCTCCCTTCGGACAGGGTCCAACTGCCGGCTTCGAGCGAGAACGGATCGCCCTCGGGTTTCCATGCGAGTTCCCTCATTTCTCCCGCTGCATTGTCGGAAGCGTAGACACACGTGGGCATGGGTAGGTCCATGGGCCATGCGATCTGAACGACGACTTCCGAGCCATTTTCCTCGCTCTCCCTATCCATCTGAACGCCCCACGCGGTCTTGGAGATTCCGATCATAGTTCCGTCGGCGAGCACGGCCGAGGTTTCCCCGTGGGGCCAAGCCCAAACATGCAGCACCTGGGCTACGTCGTCCGCCGTGGTTATCTGGGCATGGCTGCGGGCCTTGGCTCCGGCCCACGTATCCACCCGGGGATCGGCCACGGGAATGACGGCGCCCCAGCGCACGAATACCGGAATCACCTCGATGGGCGCATCGACGGTCACGACGCGGCCGCCCTCGAGCAGTCCACTGCCCAGACGGAGACCGCCGCCGCCGGGATCGTATTCACTGTGGGGCCACAGCGGCGCCCACAGGCCTTGCGGGAGATAGAGGGTGCGTTGTCGCGCGCCTTCCTCGACGACAGGCGCCACGTAGAGATCCCCGCCGCACATGAACTCGCGGTCGATCTCCCAGCATCGGTCGTCGCCCGGGATGTTGAGGAAGGCGGCGCGCATAATGGGTAGGCCCGTGTTGCGCGCCTCGTGCGCCGCGTTCATTAGGTACGGTACGAGTTGCGTCCGGAGCTTCTGGTAGCGTCTGGCGATGTCCATGAGTTCCGGCTCGTCGAAGATGCGAACTCGGCGAACGCCACGCAATTCCTCGTTGTTCATATCGCGCATCAGGCCGCAGAAGGTCGAGAACTCAATCCATCGCTTGACGAGTTCGGATGTCGGCGGAGGCACCAGTACCGCGTGGAATCCCCCGGTATCGCTGCCCCAAATCGGAATGCCGGAGAGTCCCACGTTCATGCCGGCGCAGACTTGTGCCGGCAGGCCGTCCGACCGCGACCAGTCCGCCTCGGGATCGCCGCCCCACATGGCCCAGGCCCACTGTTGGCTTCCGGCATAGCCCGAGCGGTGGAAATAGACGAAATCCGGCGCGACGCCATCGTTGGGATCGTCGTCGAGTTCGCGGAAGAATCGATAGCCGGATCGCAAATAGATGAGATTGTAGGGATTGTGCCAATAATGACCCGACCGGCCATCGGCGAACAACGCGTCAGGCGGCACGTACTCACCGAAATCGTACATGGTGCCGTCGAATCCCAAGTCGACGAGCATCCTGAGCTGCCGATGCCACCAGGCGTCGGCGCCCTCGTGCGTGTAGTCCACCTGGCTGATCGTGTAAGTGTTCCGGTGGACGAGATTGACAAACACGTCCTGCACATAGGGCTGGCCGTCGGCGTTCCGGACGAAATGGCCTTGCGCCCGGCCCTCGTTCCAGAGATCGGCACACCGTTCGCGGTCCACGCGCGGCTGGATGTAGCACAAGGTGCGAAAACCGAGCTCGTTGAGCGCCGCGTTCTGCGCCCGCACGGCGTCCTCGTGGCCGCGGTAGCCCGGCACCGGAAGGATGGCCAGCCAGTCCGGGGCCACACTCGACGGGATATCCTGCTCGCGGAAGAGCCGAGCGACTTCGATCGGGCCGCCCTGTCGGTAGCCGCCCAGCATGTTCCATGGGGCGAGCATCCACGCGGGCGGGACCTGAATGCGTCCCGTGCGCTCGGTGTACTGTCGGAGCGCGTCGGCCGGTGTCGGCCCGGCAAATACGACGACAGATAGAGCATCGGCCTCGACTTCGACGCGCCAGAGGTCGTTTCGTGACGCGGCCATATCGAAATGGGACGGCTCAGCCACGTCGGCGAGCAATCCATAGCCACGGCTCGACAAGAAGAACGGAACCGGCGCATAGCTGGCATCTTCGCCGCCTGGGAAGGCGTACTCCGGTGGCCAGTCCGGGCGGAAGCGTCGGAGCCAACCGGGCTCAATGCTGCCCTCTTCGGCCCAGCACTCGAGTCTCCGACCCCGCTGATCGATGCGGTTGAAGCGTTCGCCGAAGCCGGCGTAGTGCTCGTCCTCGGGCGCGGCGAACGCGAAGGCGACGCGCTGCCGCGCCCCATCCGACGCAGGCACGGACGCCGCCAAGCGCACCGCGCTGTCGTAGAACGGCCCCACCACGAACAGGAGCGGACCTCGGCTCGGGCGATACGTTTCGACGCTGAAACACACACGATCGTCGAGCACATGGTAGTCCGTTGCCGCCCGTGACTGGATCCACGGTTCCTTGAGGCTCAAGAAGCCCCGGTAACCCCAGTAGAAGGTGTTCCAATAGAAACCGTGATCCTGGGTGTAGGCGATAGGCGCAGCGCCGGTCCACTTCCAGCCTTGAGCCGAGTGAAGCAACTCGACGCCGTCCAAGTCGCGGACCACGGAGACACCGAAGGGATCGAGGGTGACGCAGACGCTGAGGCCGCTGCCGCAGATTCTGAAGCCATCGGCGCTTTGCGCCAGCGAGAACGCCACCGTCGGCGGCAATGGCTCTTTCTGACCTGGAATACCGGGAATGGCCGGATCCCTTGGCAGTCCGAACGCCGTCGAAGCCGCCAACACGAAAGCGGCAACGAGGTGTCCAAGCGGCGCGCGCACACGGAGCATCATACCGGAGTTGATCTCATATCCTGCGCGGCGGTTCCCTGACGGCGTCGCACGCGTGTGTTCTAGCGGTGGCACGGCCTTCCAGGCCGCGGGCCCTTGTTGCGCGTCGTCAGCCGGCCGCGCTGCCGAGGCATTCCGCCTGGAATCCGTCGCCGGTGGTCGCCATCCATTCTTCGAGAGTTCGGCGGTGCCATTCGAGCACGCCTCGCCTAGCTGGATCTTGGGCGAGGTTGTTCATCTCGCCCGGATCGGCAATTCGGTCGAACAGCATCTCGGGCGAGGCGCCCGTCGAGAACACCACGTACGTGTACAGAGCCGTGCGGATCATGCGTCCCTCTTCCTCGGGCGTGATGTGCAGTTCGGTCACGACGAACGGCCGGCCCTCGCTGTGTGGTGACTCGATTGACTTGCGGAGGCTCTTGCCGCGGAGGCTCGACGGAATTGGGATGTCGGCATAGTCGCACATCGTCGGCACAATGTCGAGTCCGGAAGCGAGATGCCGCTTCTCGACTCGATGGGGTATCACGCCCGGCCAACTCACGATCAGCGGGACCCTAGTCGGTTCATCGTAGAGCATCAGCTTCACAACCCACTGGTGTGCGGCAACGCCTTCGCCGTGATCACTTGTGAAGATGACCAGCGTGTTCTCCTCGATATGAGCCTGGCGGAGCGCGTCGAGGACGCGTCCGATATGAACGTCCACGGCCTCGACGAAGCGATAGTAACGGTGCAGGTAGTAGCGCCACTGATCGTCGGACCAGCCGACGGTGCGCGTGTTCTCCGGGCCGTATTGCTCGCGTTTACGTTGGCGCGAGATGAACTCGGGCTCGCCCGGGTCCACGGCGAAGTTGGGCGGGAGTGGGGGAAGGGGCTTGCCGTCGTCCGGTTCCGGGTATCCTTCGCTGGGCAATCCGCAGATGTCGTGGGGATTGTGAAACGACACGCCCAACAAAAACGGCGTGGCATGGGCGCTTGTGAGAAACTCGATGGCCGAATCCGCTACGTAGGCGTCGACAATGGTGCCGCTGAAATCGCGTTCGGGCCGCGTAGACGGCTGCAGGTAGTCGAATCCCGGTATTGCCGACTCTTTGGGATAGCTTGTCGGTAGGTGCCACTTCCCCGTCCAGGCCGTCTCGTAGCCGGCGTGGCGGAAGAGGCTGCCCATGGACGGGAGGCCGGTGTCGAACTGCTGATGCTCATTGTGCGGCACGCCGGTTTCGTGCGGCATCCGGCTGGTGACGAGACTACTCCGCGAGGGGCTGCACACCGGGGCGGTGCAATACGATTGCCGGAAGAGAATGCCGCGTGCCGCCAACGAGTCCAGGTTCGGCGTATGAAGGTATTCGTTGCCGGCCACGCTCATCGCCGAGGCCGTCTGCTGATCCGTCATGATGAAGAGCACATTCGGCCGCGCCGAGTTGGTGCGTTCTTTCGGAGCGGCGCCCAACATCACCCATCCGGCCGCGCGTTTCAAGAAGCCGCGCCGACCCGTTGTGCGAAGCCAAGCAGATGGCATTTCGGGTTTCCCGATCCGGCAATGCGGTTTGACATCGCAGTGCGCCGTACGACACTATAACTCTTTGCATTGATGTTTGGAAAGCCTGTGGTACGCCGACTCTGGTTTGAGTCGAGGGCGCGAGTGCGGAGCGGCGTCCTGTTGCAGGCATCGAGTCTTCCTTGGCGTCCAATCCGGAGATTGGTTCGCCGAGATGACGTGATGGACGGTGTCACCGTCTAAGAGGGAGGAAAGGTCATGAGCGGTAGGGGAAAGAAGGTCACGTGGGTTGTCGTATGGGCGTTGGTGTGCGTGGGCTTCGTGCTGGGCGGTTGCGGTCAGCAGGCATCGGGTCCGGGCGATGCGCAACCGGCCGCAAAACCGGCGGAAGCGGCTCCAGCGGAAGCGGCTCCGGCGGAAGCGGCTCCAGCGGAAGCGGCTCCAGCGGAAGCGGCTCCAGCGGAAGCGGCTCCAGCGGAAGCGGCTCCAGCGGAAGCGGCTCCAGCGGAAGCGGCTCCGGGCGAAACGATCGAGTTGTCGTACAGCATTTTCTTCCCGCCGACGCATATTCAGTGCACCACGGCCGACGACTGGGCCAAGGAAGTCGAGAAGCGGACCAACGGGCGCGTGAAGATCACGGTGTATCCGGGGGGCACGCTGACCAAGGCCGATCAGTGTTATGACGGCGTGGTGAAGGGCATCTCGGACATCGGTATGAGCTGCCTGGCCTACACGCGGGGCCGATTCCCGCTGCTCGAGGGCCTCGATCTCCCGCTTGGTTATCCCGATGGCAAAACGGCCACGCGGATTGCCACGGATATGGTGATGAAGTACGCGCCTGCCGAAATGGCCGATACGCACGTGCTCTACATCCATGCCCACGGCCCCGGCATTCTCGCATCGAAGAAGCCTGTGCGGAACCTGGATGACGTGAAGGGCTTGAAGGTGCGCGCCACGGGTCTGTCGTCCAAGATTGTCGAAGCGCTGGGCGGGGCGCCGGTCGGTATGAGCCAGCCCGAGACGTACGAGGCCCTGCAGAAGGGTGTTGCCGAAGCCACTTTCTGCCCCATCGAGACGCTGAAGGGCTGGAAGCAAGGCGAAGTCATCGAGTGTGTCACGGACACGTCAGTGATCGGTTATACCACGGCGATGTTTGTCGTGATGAATAAGGCGAAGTGGGAAGCGCTTCCGGCGGACCTTCAAGAGATCATCTCGCAAGTCAGCGCCGAGTGGGTGGACAAGCACGGCGAGGCCTGGGATCAGGCCGATGCCGGAGGTGCTGCGTTCATTCGCGAACTCGGCCGCGAGGAGATCGCCCTGGCACCGGAAGAGGAAGCCCGGTGGACGGCGGCCGTCAAGCCGATCCTGGACGAATACGTGAAGGCTACCGAGGAAAAGAGCCTGCCGGGCAAGACGTTCCTCGAAGACATCCAGGGCCGACTCGCTGCGGAATAGTATCGAATCCATGAGTGGTACGAGACAACTGGCCGCCACGGCCCGAACGGCCTATCGCGGTTACGAGAAGGCCGTGACGGCCGTGGTGTTGCTTCTTTCCGTCGTCGCAGGATTGGGCGTGCTCACGATGATGGTGGTGACGTGTCTGGATGTGATCCTGCGCCTTTTCGGCTCGCCGCTGATCGGCGCCTATGACATCGTGAGGCTGGCGGGTGCCGTGACCATCGCTTGCGCATTGCCCTACACCACGGCGGTCAAAGGCCATGTGGCCATCGAGTTCTTCTTTCAGATGCTGTCTCGCCGTGGCCGGATCCTGGTGGACACCCTTGCGCGCAGCATCGGCATGGGGTTGTTCGGCTTGTTGGCGTGGCAGAGTGTCGTGTACGGCAATGGAATCAAGAGTAGCGGCCAAGTGACGGCTACGCTCCAGATCCCGCTGTTCTGGTTGCCGTATGTGCTTGCGCTGTGCTGCGGCGTCGTCGTTCTCGTCATATTCCACAACCTCATGCATCCTGGCCGCGAGATGATCAAGCCATGACGCCTGTGCAAATCGGCATTCTCGGCTGCGTGTTGCTGTTCGTGTTGCTCACGAGCAGCATGCCGGCCGCCTTTGCGATGGCCACGGTCGGACTGGTTGGATTCTCCATGATCGTGTCGCCCAGCGCGGCTTTCAGTATGATCACGGTCGATCTGTTCGACACCTTCTCGTCTTACAGCCTCACCGTGATACCGCTCTTTGTGTTCATGGGACAGATCGCGTTCCACGCCGGCATAAGTCGACACTTGTTCGATGCGGCGTATCGGTGGCTTGGGCCGTTGCACGGCGGCATGGCTATGGCGACGGTTGGCGCGTGCACGGGGTTCGGCGCCATCTGCGGTTCCGGCCCGGCCACGGCCGCGACCATGGCGTCGGTGGCTCTGCCGGAGATGCGTCGGTTCCGCTACTCGATGGAACTGGCAACGGGCGCTGTCGCTGCAGGCGGCAGTCTGGGCATGCTGATTCCACCGAGCGTGGTCTTCATCTGCTACGCGATCATGACAGAGCAGTCCGTCGGCAAGCTGTTCATTGCCGGCATCGTGCCCGGCCTCATGATCGCGGCGCTCTTCTGTGTGACGATCTACATCCAGTGCCGGCTGCGGCCGGAACTGGGCCCGCCGGGGCCTTCCACCACCTGGCGAGAGAAGATACTGGGCCTCGGCGGTGTCAGCGAGACGCTCATCCTATTCATCGTGGTGATGGGCGGCATGTTCCTTGGTTTTTTCACGCCTACCGAGGCCGCCGCGGTTGGCGCGGCTGGAAGCCTCGTCATCGCACTGGTCAGACGCCAGCTCTCGTGGCACACGCTGGCGCGATCCCTTCAGGAGACCATCCGGACTTCCTGTATGGTCATGGTGGTGGTGGCGGGCGCGGTGATGTTCGGCCATTTCCTCGCCGTGACGCGGATCCCCTTCGAACTGGCCTCGTGGCTTGCCGGTCTGCCGCTTCCCGGCTGGACGATCATCGGCTTCATCATCGTGTTCTACTTGCTTGCCGGCTGCTTCGTGGACGCGTTGGCCTTGGTGCTGCTAACCATTCCCATATTCTACCCTGTCGTTACCGAGTTGGGGTATGATCCCATCTGGTTCGGCGTGATCATTGTGGTCATCACACAAATGGGCGTGATCTCGCCACCGGTTGGCGTCAACGTCTACGTCGTCAGCGGTATCGAACGCGATGTTCCGCTCCAAACCGTGTTCAGAGGCGCCCTGCCGTTTCTGGGCGCCTTGATCGTTGCGGCCATCATTCTGGTGGCCTTTCCGCAGGTTGCGGTGTTCTTGCCGAGCCTCGTCGACTAGGCGACGCCGCGCAGGGCCGAGAGAAGGAGGTGGGCCGTATGGACGTGAACACGTTTCCCGTATCTCCCTACAACACCATCCTGTTCTGCACGGACTTCTCCGAGAATGCGGACTTCGCCTTTGACTATGCCATCGATGCCGCGCGCCGCCGGCCCGGTTGTGTGCTCTATCTTCTCCATGTCATTCCGGAACCCGACGCGCAGTTCTGGAAAACCTATCTCTACGAAGTCGAGGACATTGACGACAAAGCCAAGCACGATATCGACGCGCTGCTTCAAGAGCGCTATCTGCCGCGCATTCCGGCCGGCGTCGATTTTCGCGCGGAGATGTGCATCGGCAGGGACTACCTCAAGATTCTCGAATTCGCGCGCGAGAAACAGGTGGACTTGATCGTTATGGGCCGGCAAGGCCGCGGCTCGATCGAGAAGATGCTCTTCGGAAACGTCACCGAGCGCGTGGCGCGCAAGGCCGAGTGCGCGGTGCTCGTTGTGCCCCTCACCGTGAAGAGCCGGGGCGCGAAACGTGCCGGGCAACCCGCGAAGCCGTCCGAGTAGACCTGGAGGAGCGCTATGCGCGGCACGCGTCCAAACATCGTGTCTATTGTCTCAGATGATCAAGGCATTTGGGCGCTCGGCTGCTACGGCAATGGCGAAATCCGCACGCCCAACCTCGATCGCTTGGCCTCGCGCGGTATCCGATTCGACAACTTCTTCTGCGCGTCGCCCGTGTGCTCGCCGGCGCGTGCCTCACTCATGACGGGGCGCATCCCGTCGCAACACGGCATTCACGACTGGATCCGGGAAGGCAACTCGAGAGCGGACGCCATTGACTACCTCGCGGGCCAGCGCCTGTACACGGATCGCTTGGCCGCGTGCGGCTACGCCTGCGGTTTCAGCGGAAAATGGCACCTGGGCGATAGCGCCACGCCCCGCGATGGCTTCACGCACTGGTACGTCCACGAGCGCGGCGGCGGGCCGTATTACAACGCGCCCATGTATCGCGATGGTGAACGCGTTCTGGAACCGGGATACATCACCGATGTGATCACCGACGATGCCCTTGACTGGATCGACCGAGCCGCCCGCAGCGACGGGCCGTTCTATGCCGCCGTGCACTACACCGCGCCGCACAGTCCCTGGATTGACAACCATCCCAAAGCGATCGTCGACTCCTACGACGATTGTCCCTTCGCGTCATGTCCCGACGATCCGCCGCATCCCTGGTTTCTCGGCAGCACCGTTCCCGGCGGGGTCCGAGAACAGCGCCGAGAGAATCTCAAGGGCTACTTCGCGGCCGTCACCGCCATGGACGCGAACATCGGTCGGATCCTCGACAAGCTCGATGCGCTAAACATCACGAAGGACACGCTTGTCTTTTTCATCAGCGATAACGGCTACAACTGCGGCCATCACGGCGTCTGGGGCAAAGGCAACGGTACCTTTCCGCTAAACATGTACGATAGCAGCGTCAAGGTCCCTACCATCATCGCCCATCCCGGCGCGATTCCCGCCGGAACCGCCTGTGCCGCCCTGCTGAGTCAGTACGACTTCATGCCGACCTTGCTTGACTACCTCGGCATCGAGCATCCGGACGCCGACACGCTTCCCGGGAGGAGCTTCGCGTCACTCCTGCGCGGCGAGGCCGTGAACGAGCGCGAGGAGGTCGTCGTTTACGACGAGTATGGTCCCGTCCGCATGATCCGCAGCCGCGAGTGGAAGTACGTCCACCGGTATCCTTACGGGCCGCACGAACTCTACGATCTTGTCAGCGATCCGGATGAGCGCAACAACGTCTTCGAGGAACGCTCGACGGCCGCGCTGCGCGCCGAGATGAAGGCGCGTCTTGAGGCGTGGTTCGCGCGCTACGTGGCCCCCGATCGCGATGGCGTGCGCGAAGCCGTATACGGCAAAGGCCAACTACGCTTGGCCGGTCCGGCCGGACGCGGCGAGAAGGCCTTCGCCGACGATGTGTGATGCCGAGGCGGTCACGCCGGCGGTTTGCCGGTGGCCTGATTGACCACCACGCGCCTCCGAGCCTTTTCTGAAACGCATTCGCCCTTGGCCACATCGGATTCGGTGAACGTGGCCATGAGGATCTGCTTGTCGCCCGTCCGCGAATAGTCGTAGATCAAATAGATCGTGCCGTCCGGCGCCTCGACGCCGTCCGGATACGACACGCCGCCCCGTTCGTCGATTACCAGGCCACCGTACCACGTCGCACCATCATCGTCGGATAGATAGGCCGTGAGGTGCGAGCGGCCCTCCATCGTCGGCGGATGGTGCTTAACCAGCAGTAGCTTGTCGGACTTCAGCCGGCGGATGAAGAATCGCGCCGTCTTGATGTGGGCGATCTTCGACGGCTGTCCGGCGCTCCAGGTGACACCGCGATCCGTCGAGAAGCTCTCGCCGATACCGTAGTCGGTGCGCGCCAGCATCCACAGCGTGCCGTCGCGTTTCTCGATTACCATGTGCTCGTCGCATCGGCGGCCTTCGATATCCGATTTGCCAAGCGGGCGGAAGGTCTTGCCTTGATCCGTTGAGCATACGACGTATGAGCCCGTCGCGGCCGAGATGTCGTGGGCGTAGGATTCCTCGATCACGTTTGGCTTGAGAGACCAGATGGCCGCAGGCAGCAGCCACTCGCCGGTGCTCAACACGGTGGGCTTGTTCATCATGATGCCGTCGCACAGACGGCGCGGAGGCGACCAATTGGCGTCTTCGCGATCGGACTCCTCGGTCATGATGGTCCACACACCCGAGCGGCCGTCCCAATGGCTGTAGCCTTGTGCCCAGAAGAGCCACAGGCGTCCTGTGGGGTCGTGCCAGAGGCACGGATCAAAGGCGCGGACGTCGCCCGGTGGATCGATCACGAACTTGACGTCCGACCAGGTCGCGCCATCGTCGCCGCTGGTAACCAGCATGACGTAGTTCCACGGGCCTTCGGTGGGCCCACCGCCGTACCAGGTGGCCCATAGGCGCCCGTTCGCGGCGCGCTCGATACCCGGTATGCCCTGAAAGATACGGGCGCGGTCGGCGTATTCCGGCCCCGGATGGAGCAGCACCGGCGGCGGCGCCAAGGCCGGATCCTCGGCGCCCTTGTCCTGCGCCCAGCCGGCCGCGCCCAGGCCCAGCGCCAGCAAGGCGGCCGCACAGGCGGCAATCACTTCCATCGACATGCTTCTTCCTCCTTCCGAATGGCGCGGAAAACGGGGACTGATTCCGTCCGAGTCTTCGAGGGCGGCTCCCTGCCCCCGCTTTCCGCATGGCATTTCACTGTCACGGGAATCCGCGCGATCATGGCTTCAAGAGGACTTTGATCGAGTCCTCCGGATGCTCGACGGCCGCGAGGCCCTGCTCGAAATCGGCCAACGCGAACTCGTGCGTGACGATCGGCTCGATGTTGATCAGTCCGCGTTCGAGGTAGTCGATGGCCACCGGGAACGTGTACGGCCCGAGGTGCGCGCCATGGATGTTCAGCTCCTTCCCGTCGCCAATGATGGTCCAATCCGCCGCCGAAAGGCCCTTCATGACGCTGAACTCGACGAAGGTGCCGGCCTTGCGGATCATATGAAGTGAGGGCACGATGGCTTCCGGGTTGCCCGTGGCCTCGATGAGGACGTCGCAGCCGTAGCCATCGGTCAGGTCGAGGACCTTCTGCACGACGCCGCCATCGTTCGGATTAAAGGTTAGATCGGCGCCGAACCCGCGCGCGAGTTCGAGTCTCGAGTCGATGAGGTCCAGCGCAATCAGGAGGCCGGGATTCTTGAGGCGTTCGGCCGCCACCATGCACAGGCCGAGGGTTCCGCAGCCCACCTGCACGACCACGTCGCCCAGCTTGATCTCGCCGCGTTCGACGGCGTGCAGCGCACAGGCCAACGGCTCGATGAGGGCCGCATGCTTGTGCGACACCGAATCAGGCACCTTGTACACCAGCGCTTTGTCCGGTAGTTTCATGAACTCGGCCATGCCCCCGTGGACATACTTCTTGAATCCGAAAATGTTGGCACGAATACACAGCCAGTAGAGGCCGGTGCGGCAGTACCGGCATTCGCCGCACGGCACGATCTGTTCGGCCACAACGCGATCGCCCACGGCCACGGCATGTCGCTCGCCGGCGCCGTCGCCCAACGCCACGACCTCGCCCGTGAACTCATGCCCGGCGATAACCGGGCCGTCCACGTACGCTGCGCGGTACTCGTCGCCCCAGAACAGCGGCGCGCCCGAGTAGCACTTGATGTCGCTTGCGCAGATGCCGCAGTCATGGACCTTGAGGATGATCTCACCGGGGGCCGGCCGCGGCACGGCCACCGGCTCGAGACGATAGTCACGCGGCCCGTGGCACACCACGGCCCGCATCATTTCCGGCAACGCCGCCCCGTCCTCTCGCATGGCCATCATGCCCTCCTCTTCACGCCAACCGCCGACAACGTGCTATCGTATAGACTAGGTTTGCGGTGATTCAATACGAGGATGAGAACGGATTCACACGATGGGCGACTTGCTCCGACAGCAGTTGTTGAAGAAAGGCCTGGCGACCAAGAAGCAGGTGAAGGCCGCCGAGACGGTACTGCGACAGCAGGCGGCCGAGACACGCAAGGCCCAACAGGCGGGCGAGACCGTCGAAACCGAGCAGGACGCGGTGGCCGAGCTTGCGGCAAAAGCCCATGCCGAAAAAGCCGCCCGCGACCAGGCGCTCAACGAAGCGCGCGAGCTCGAGCGGGCCGAACGCGAGGCCGAGGCGCAAGTGCGCGACCTGATTCGTCGTCACCGGATCGAGGTGTCTCGGGGCAACGTGGCCTACCATTTCGCACACGGCAAGACCGTCAAAGCGCTCGATGTCACGGAAGACACACAGCGCGATCTCCGTGAAGGGCATCTCGCCATCGCGTTTCTGGACGGCAAGTACGAGTTCGTAACGGCCGACGTCGCCTACCGAATCCTCGACCGAATGCCGGAGGCCATCGTTTGCCTTCACGATGAGCCGGATGCGTTCGAGGACTCTGACGAGGGCGCGGATCCCGAGTGAGCCGGTGGTCCGTGTCGACGGCCTACACGGCCCGCAAGGCCTGCTCGAGGTCCTCGATGAGCGCTGCAGCCTTCTCGACGCCGATCGAGAGCCTCACCGTGTTCTGCCGAACACCGAAGGTCGTCCGCCGCTCCGGCGGCAGGTAGAGCATTGTCGTCAGATACGGGATGCAGATAAGCGATTCCGTAGCCCCGAGGCTCACCGCATGGTAGATAACCCGTAACGCGTCGATAAACCGCATGGCGTCCTCGATCTTCTCGCCGACGTCGAAGGCCATCATGCCGCCGAATCCATTGCGCATCTGCTGGGCGGCCACGGCGTGGCCGGGATGACTGGCGAGGCCCGGATACGACATGCCGGAGACCTTGGCGTGCGTGTCGAGGTACTCGGCGACGCATTGGGCATTCGCGTTCGCACGCTCCGCGCGCAGTTCGAAGGTCTTGAGGCCCCGCTCGAGCAGCGATCCGGAGTAGGCGTCGAGGGTTGTGCCGATGGCCTGTCGCGTGAACCACAGGGCGTTGTAATGATCCTTCGACGTTGCGATCGCGCCCGCCATGAGGTCGTTATGGCCGCCAAGGGCCTTGGTGGCGCTGTGAATGACCATATCCGCGCCGAGCGATAACGGTAACTGATGGTAGGGCGTCGCGAACGTGTTGTCGACGACGAGGAGTGCGCCGGACTTGTTGGCCGCGCGGCGCACGGCGGCAATATCCACGATCTTGCACAGCGGATTGCTGGGCGTTTCCATCAGGATCATACGCGTGTTCGATTTCACATGCTGGTCGAGGGCATTCGCCTCATTGGCATCGAGCCACGTGATCTCGACGCCCATCCGCTCAAGAATGAGCGACACCTTGTAGTTCGCCCCGTAGGTGTCGTGGAACAGGATCAGATGATCGCCGGCGCTCAGATACGTGAAGTACACCATCGTGCACGCGGCCATGCCTGATGTACAGATGATGCAGTCCTCGGAGCCCTCCATGGCGGCGACCTTCTTCTCGACCTCACGTACCGTCGGATTGTCATCGCGGTGGTAGGTGTAGCCGTCGATCTCGCCGTCGGTGATCTGGCGGAGCACCTCGAACGACGCGTATTCATAGTTCACGGCGTTCACAATGGGCGTCACCATCGGCCTATTGCCGTACGGCGTCAACGGATCCGGTAACATGGCATTTCCCTTCTCAGAACAGGAGCCCGCTCCTATCAAGAACACCATCCGCAGCGGAGAAATAGAACCCGGAAAATAGCAGTTTTGCGCACCACCGCGCAAGGCGGCGATGCGGTTATTCGGCCAGAGAGCACGAGTCGCAGGCCGCATCGCGGCCGCAACACGGCGTATCGGCGCCACAGTGCGGCCGCGCGCCGCGCGTCGCCGAGTTCACCACCACGCCGCCGCCCGTGCCGAACAGCCGCCGCACTGGACCGCCGCACTCCGGGCATTTCTTCACTGGCGCATCCAGAATGCCCTGGAACACCTGGAAATGCTTGCCGGTCTTCTTGCACTCATACTCGTACGTGGGCATTGCATCAACTCCTACTCGCTACGCGGGCCGAATCCCGTCGAACACGCCTCCGTGGGACGGGAACGGCGCAATACGAGGCTGCCGACCTGGCAGCCGATATCCCGGGCGATGACGGGACACTTGGCTTTCAGTATAAAGAAAATGTCTTTGCCGGTCTCGCTCAAGGTTTCGTAGTTGCCTTGGCCCTTGGCGATAATGAGGTCCGCCGCGGCAAACCGTTCGCGAAAGGCCTCGCTACACTCCCGGAGGATGGTACCGGGGACATCGGCTCCGTTGTCGATGACCTCGACTCGTTCCGTCAGGCCGACGGCCTGGGCGTCGGCCATCGTCGCGTCATTGATAATCGGCATGCCGCGCACGGCCACGGTGACGCGCGTCCTCGGCAATTCCTCGATCAGTACCCGGTCGAACACGATTTCGCCCGCGTTGTCCGCGAGGTACAGGATCCGTTTCGCGTGATCCACCGCGCCGGCAAACGCGTCGATGTCGCCGTTGAAGGGTTCTGCCACGGCCTGATCGACGGCATCGAGCACGTGGCTTTCGTCGAGGTCCGTATAGATGGCGAGGTCGATCACATTGCCGGCCATGGCTAAGCGAACCGCCGTCTCGAGCCGATGGGCCGACGCCGCCACGCGTGCCTTCAAGGCCGGATACAATGCCATGGCGGCCCGGTTGAACCGGTCTTTCATCGCCCGGTAGGGATCCACCTGGCCCGACACGTCGCGCATGATACGGTGGATTCGGTGGCCCATGGCCGGGGGCGACTCTCGGAGGTCCATTTCGCTGGCCGCACGCAGTACCTCGCGTAGCACGCGCTCATGCACGACCTCATCATCCGTCACCATCCGAATCGAGTCCAGCGTCTGGCGTACGAAACACGGAATGCAGTCAAAGAAGGTCTTCACCTGGACCACCTGTGGGCTGTGTATCGCAGAAATGGACTTCCGCATTGACGGAAGGCGAAGCATCATGGCGGAGGCCCCGCCCCTCTGCGTGCTCCGTAGTATACAAGACAGGCCGCGCCCAGTGGAAGTCCGTACGCTGACTCGCCTCGAAGACGGTGCCGCGACGCGGGCCTACCACGTGCGCGTTTCGTCGGCCTGCGCAGAGGCGAAGGCCTGCCTGTATGTCTGTTCGGTCGTGGCGTCATTCGCCAGCACGATAAGCTTGGCCGCCTCGAGATCGCCGGCCTCGACGATGACTTTGCCGCGCTCGGCCTTGAACGAAAGGGACGCGACGCCTTCGGGCCCGACTTCGAGTGCCACGGCCGGCGCGATCCACTCCGGCACGGCCACCTCGAGTTCGACGGCCGGTTTGGTCGTAAACGGATAGGCCTCCGGATGGATCTCGTAGTCGCCGTTGGTCAGGCAGATCAGCACCTTATCTCGAGAAACCAGCGGCAGCGCATACGTCTTGTCTGGCGCGACGACCTCGGCCTCGATAGGCTCAGCGCCCAAGAAATCGTTTCGGGTTACGCTCAGCACGCGGCCCCAGCCGCGCATTGCCTCGCGCACATCCGGATACTGCTCGGCGATAGCATGGTCATAGTTGAACCAGATGATGCCTTTGGCGCCTTGGCCGAGGTTCTGCAGCAACTGGACGGCCAACTCGTTCGGCGTCGGCACGGGGCGTTTCGGCCGTTCGCCCCAGCCGGCGATGCCCTGCGACCACACCCATATGGGCTTCGGTTCGGAACAGCCTTTGAGGTCGCGCGTGTAGTAGCCCGTTTCTTCGAGATGCGTGCCGTACATCTTGGGCCACTTGCTCGACGTCGGCGCCGTCACCGAGTAGTGGTCCATGCACGGAATGTCGCAGATCGGCGCGTACTCGAAGAATTTCACGTTCCGGCACAGCGTGATGAACGTCGGCTTCGTGCGATTGTATCGACGCACGGTCTCATCACCCAGGAGCATGATATTCGCCGGCGTACTCCAGTCCGGCTCATCGGCCAGCATCCAACAGGCTACGGCCGGATGATCGCCGAGGCTGCGCACCTGGTCCACGTCCACCGGCACACCGCAGTGCGTCATCGTCCGGAATCCGTAGCGCGCCGCCGTCTCGGTGAAGAAGGTATCCTCGGCACGCCCGCCGCGCACGAACGTGTCGATGTGGAGGCGCCGAATCTCGTCGAACGTATTCTCATTGTTTGACCAGCATCCGATGGGAAACCGGTCTTCGAAGGCGCGCCGGTGCGCGAACACCGCCCGCGATTCCTTGCCGTTCTTCACCATGACCGAGACGATGGCGAGATCGGCCGGCTGCAACGGCTCTTCCAAGGTCACGCGGGCGATGGCGTGCGCGTTATCGCTCATCCGCTCGCCCAACCACGCAAGGTTCTCCACCCGCCGTCCCTCGACGGCAATGTCGCCGAGGGTGACCTCGTCCGGGCCGCGATGGCGCACGTGCACCTCGAGTTCGGCGAGGCCGGGCAAGATGCGGATCAGCGCGATCTGCACGGCATCCTCGCGCAGTTCCGTTTCGCATCGACACGCAGGCCGCCAAGACGCGCGCTGCACATACGAGAACTCGAAAGGCGTCCCCGCGCCGAAGTCTTCCGTCACGGCGTTGATTTCGAGCACGGTCAACTCCCCGGGATCGAGATGCGGATCATACACGCGGTCCCAGGCCAGGAAGCCATCGAGCCGCCAATGGGATTCGTCTTTGCGGTTCACACGCCAGAACGCCAACTCGACCGGCTCGGCCGCCACGTTGCGTAGGTACACGTATACGAGTCCGCCGCGATTGGGGCGCTCGTCGTCCGGCTCGACGAGAAACTCCGTCTCGTACCGCGCCGGCCGATAGCCCACATACTCGACGCGAACGCTGTCCGCGCCGCGCGCCTCGGCGTCGGCGCCTTTCTGACGCGTTTGGGCCGTTGCATTGAAGGGCCACGCGGCTACGGAGAGCCATATTAGAGCCGTGAGGAAAACACGCGCCATCTTGATCATGACCAATCTCTTCCCTCGCTGCGGGTCGGCCGTGGGTGGGCCAAGCGTTCTTGCCAGAACCGGAGGCCTAGAAGACCTCGTGCATACGCTGCAACAGGGCCGAGGCCTCGCGGTGGTACGTCGGGCCGATCTCGGGCCCGCCCGAGTTCTCCTCGCCGTACGGCCTCTTGCCGTACACATGTGGCGGCTTCGCATCCCACTGGCTCTTCGGCAGCATGTAGCCGATCTCGTCGTTAGCCAAGCCGATCATGAAGTTCATCCGGCCGTCCATCTGTTCGTAGAGCGGAGGCACCTCGACCGGATCGATGGCGAAGTCGCGCCCTTCCTTGGCTTCAATGCCCCCCACGGCAATCTCCGGATACAGCTCGCCCGGCGCCGTCAGAATCTCGACCTCGCCAATACGGATGACGTTGACCTCGCTGCGCGCTTTGCCCCAATACCAGCCGGGGTGCGCCAGGCCCAGGGTGATGGCCCAGCCGAGCATGCCCGACATGGGCGCGTAGATGGTCTTGGCGGCCACGGCGACGGCCGGCGTTTCGTTGGGCCAGGCCTTCTCGCTTCGCAACAGCGAGGCGCATTCAATGGCGAGGTTCTCGCCTAAGGCCTGGGCCTTTTCGAAGGTGGGCGCCTCGAGTATCTCTTGCGTGTTCCGATCGGGAACGCCCATGTGCAGTTGCGTCATCAGTCCCCCGATGAGTCCCTGGAAATACAGGCACATGCCGCCGAAACCCTCGCAGCCTTTCGGGTCCGGGACGCCGTTCTCGAGTCCTTCGCGCAGGTAGTGGCAGAAGTCCGCCGTGAGTAGCGGATTACGGCTGTCCAGCGTCTCCGGATGATTGCCCCAGCAGACGACCGTGGCGATGGTTTCATCCGTGCCGTGCTTCATCAGACGCAGGCAGCTCAACCGCTGGTCGATCACGATAGGCGGCCGGCTGTCACGCACAAATCCGTCGGGGTGCAGTAGCGTCTGCGCGCAGATCATATCAGCGGGTTCCAGATGGCGCACGGCTTCCTCGATGGCCTCGCGGTTCGCCTCGTTGACACGTTTCATGTAGGCCTTGTCTTTGCAGAAGAACGGCACAGGATAGCTCCACAATCCCATGGTGTCGGGAACTTCATGGATATGGAGGGATGAGAACATGACATGGTCGATGCCGAGCGACGGATCAAGGGACTCCCGGACGCGAATGAACTCCTCGATGAAGATCCCGATGCTGTCGACGGTGACCATCACGACCGTCACGCCGTTGTTGCGGAAGGCAATTGCCCGTGTCCACAGGCGATCGTGAATGCCCTTCGCGGGGCGGTTGTGATTGAAGCCCGCCATCCACACACCGTCGAACTTCCCGTTCTTATTAACATCGTTGTACGTGTCGCCCTTCTGCTTCTCATAGAGGTTATTCCCGTCGACGTCGTTCCAGGTGTCGTACTGCTCGAGGTCGGGTGTGATGTCGCGTTTGGCGACACCCACTTCGAGCACCCCCGGATCGAGGGCGTCCGAGGGTTCAGGCTTCACGAAATCGAGCTTGTAAGACCGGTACGGGCCTCGAAGCTGGCAACCAAGTGATCCCGAGGCCAGGATGGCCATGACCAGTAGACCGGTGATGACTTTGTGTCGGAGAAGGAAACCGCGAGACTTGTCCATTCTGGTACGCTCCTCAATACTGCGTATGCATCGAAAATCACAGAGCACCGCCCCTCGCTTTGCGAGGGACCGGGACCTGACCTCCACGTGCCCGAGGAAGAGCCCGTCGGTTGTGGTCAGACTACGCAACCGGTCTTATGGATTCAGTCCGAGAGGACGCGGATGCGCTTCCGGTTGCATGAGTTATCCCAGTGCCCGCCCACGGTGCCCGGCCGCCCACAATGCCAGGCCGGCCAATGCCAGAATCACCACGTCGCCCACGTCTCGAATGGACACGATGGAAGCTCCTTCCTCGACGGGGTCGGTGCTTGCTTTGGCACGACCTTGGTCGGGAGTGCTGAAGCCGCTATCGCCATCGTTGTTGCGCGCGCGCACCCAGTAGAAATAGAGCGTTGCCGTGCCGCGGCGGAAACAGCCTTTGTCTTCGGCCGCTGCGCCTCGGTCATCGTAGCTCGTGGCCGTGATGTCCTCGGCGATCATTTCCATATCGGCGCTGATGCTGTCTGCGACGCTTCGATACACGGAGTAACCGGTCGCGCCTGCTACGGCGCCCCAAGACACGCGCACCTGGTCCTGGAAATCGCCGTCCGAGGCCGTCACGCCGGTTGGTGCGTCCGGAGGAGAACCGGCCAGGTATCCGTCGATCGCCGTGTAGAAGCGCCGGAATGAAGAGTAGTAGTCGTAGTTGTTCGAGCGGTCGGCTCCGCAGGTATGTTGTGTGCCGCCACTGAGTGCACCGGCGACACAGTAGCCGCCGGAGCCATCATCCATGAGCAGGCAGGATCCCGAGGAACCCGTTTCCGTGACCCCTTCATCCCAAAGGACTTTGGTTTCATGGAGGTAGGATAAGCCCAGCTCGGATCCCGAACGATCCACGGCCAGAACCGAGCCGTTGGAGACGCGCATGTGGCACGTGCTCAGCGCGGCCCCTCCCACGGGATGGTGGATGCATGTGACCGCCTCGCCCACAATAGGATCGCGCGTAGCGCCTTTCAAGAAGGTCCTGTTGGCCGGCAGGCTGTCGAGCATCATGAGCGTGCAGTCCAACTGACTGTCGGTGACCAGCGTAGCCTGGCCGCTGCTGCGCGGAAGCGATCCGGTGGCTGGTGCGTCGGTTCCGCCGCAGGTGGCAGCCCGGTAGTCCCACACGACCTCGACGCTCCACGGCTGCACGCCGGTAGGCACGCAATGGTTGGCGGTGTAGAAATAGGGCCCCTTCTTCACGCTGTCGAGTAGGCAACCCGAGCATACCCCATGGTCCAGCTCGTCGATGGGCATGACCAGAAAGCCCACGCCCTTGCCCAGTTCCTGGATCGCGGCGCTCGCGCAAGCGATATTGATGTTGCAAGAGAGCTCCGCCTTGAAGGCCGGCGACGTCAAGTCCTCATAGAAGTGGGAAATGGCGACCAGTTTGATGTCCGGAGCCGCGTTGCTTGCGCCTCGAACCACGAGCACGGCCGTATCACCGAAGATGGTCGGGAGCCAACGCCCGCCCGGTGCGTAGTCCGCGACACTGAACGGCCCAAAGGCTCGGAATAGCTGGGGATCGACTACCCAGACCTCATCGCCGGGCCCCAAAGCCCCCAAGTCCACGCGTAGACGAACGCCCGCGGCGTCCAGGGAAGTCACCGAGGCTTCGTAGACGGTTCCGATAGGCGTTGAAACCGGCTCACCGAAGAGGTCCGAAGAACTCATGTCAACGGGGAATCCCGCTGCAACGTGCAACACGAGCCCGTCTGGCGCCGTAGCCTTGAGCGCCTCGTTCTGGCCCTCGAACACGTCGAAAACATGGACATCCTCGAGTCCGGCCAACCAAGTAGCCACCTCGTCGACGGAGAGCTCGTCCGCCATGGGTGCAGACAAAGGAGTCATCGCCAGAAACGCGGCGAGACACAACACACCACCCACCACACAGCCCTTGTTCATGCCCAGTCTCCTCTCCTTGTCGATACTATGTGCGGGCCGGTCAAAAAGTTCCTGCCCTGGCGAAACGCCCGGGCTCTAACCCCTTCCCTGAGTTGATCATACCACGTTTTCCGCCTTTCATGACATGGCGTATCGACGCGCCAGGCATTGCTGTCCCAGGCTCACGGGGCCAGCTCGATGGTCCGCTCGGCGCGCGTGCCTGTGGCCACGTCGGTGAACACGAGGCGCCACGTGCCCGCCGGGTCGTTCAAGGCGAAGGGGATGGCCGCGTTGCCCCGGCCGCCGGGGCAATCGATGTTGACGCTATACTGACGGTGCGGTATGTCGCAGCCGGGCGCGAACACGTCGACGTGAACGACATGGTACTGAGGCGGGGCCGATTCGGTCTTGACCTCGACGCCCATGCGGACCGCATCGCCAGGACGAGCCCTCGCGCCCATTTCGACGGCCACTGCGGCCACTTGGTAGGGCAATACGGCGAATACTTGGGGCCAACCTCGGCTGACCGTGGTGGACCACGATGCGACGCGCCCTTCGGCCACCGGTTGGCCGGAACGCACGTCGCACACGAAAGCCGCCGCGTCGAGGGACACCAAGAGCGGCTGCGCCTCGAGGCTGCTCACCAGGATGTCCTGTTGCAGGCACAGGTACTCGAGGTCGCCGTCCGTGAAGCGCACCTGCTCGATACATCGCGGCCGCCCGTTCTCGCCGCGAAGGCTCAGGGGGCTCTTGACGCCGGCGAGGTCGAGAAAATCGTTCAGCACGGAAAGCAAGACAGGCGCTTCTTCATCCGCTCGCGCCGTGTTGAAGGTTGCGAACGGGACATTCAGCAGGATGCCCCTGCCCGCGTTCTTCATGGCCACGGACATAATCGGCGCGCCGTCGACCTCGGCCAGCGCGTTCGCTTCCTTGAGGCGAAGAGCCGGTTCGAGGACGAAGAGGTCGGCCTTTCTGCCTTGGATGTCTATCTCGGCGCGCATCGGTGCCTGCGCGAAGGCCGCCCGTCCGACGGCGGACGTTACGCCGAAGACATCGTCCAGCGGCCTGTTTTCGCGAATGACGCCATTGCCTGTCAGGAGGGTGGCGCGGCCATCGGCAATGATCGTGCCGCCGCGCTCGACAAACGCGCGGAGCGCGGCCACGTGCGTGTCGGACAGGCACGTGGCATATGGCAACAGCACCACGCCGTAGTCGTTCAGCGCTGTGGCATCCTTCTCGATCGCGTCGGCGGCAACGAACTGGAACTGGCGGCCGAGATCCTTGATCGCGTGCATCGCTCCCTTGAGGTTGTTCAGCCACGACACCTCGGATGGCCATGCGGTGGACTCGTCCAGTTTGGCGGCAAGCGTCGCCGCGAAGAAGTCGGTTTGCGAATACAGGATAGCGATGCCGGAGTGGTCGCGCGTCGCGTGCAGGAGGAGTTTGCCGGGGCCGGCCTTGATGGCACGCGCCTGATTGAAGAACCAGCGGCCCATGTGCGACACCGACAGGTCCGGATTGAACGGAATGTAGTCGCAGCCCCACGACGTCCACCACCAACACGAGTTGTGGCCGCGCAAGAGATTGTGCCACGTGATGGCCGAGAATCCGTCCTCCTTGTCGGCGACGGCGTTGCCCCACTCGCCGGTCAGCGCACCCGGCCGCTTGAACGAACGGACGAGATCGCCCTGCGGCTCGTTCGTCGTATACACCTGGTTGAGTTCGAGACCCTCCGCCAAGTCGTTGAAGTCATAGCCCGCGAGCCAGTGATACGAGAGCAAGCCGTCCCAGCCTACCTTGGCGCCGGGGTCTTGTTCGCGCACGAAGCCGGCCAGCCGCCGGTGCAGATCGGCAAATGCCGAGTCCATGAAGCGCCGGAAATCGAACCAGGGCGCGAAGGACGTCGTCTGCGCGGCCGCGTCCTCGATGAGCATGGGGGAGAGAATCTCGTCGAAGGCCGTGTAGGCCGTGTGCCACGCGGCATTCAGGGCCGCAATATCCGCATAGCGCGCCGACAACCATTCGCGAAATGCCGCAACACTGCCGGGCGATACCTCGACCTCGACGCCGTGCCGCGCCAGGTAGTTCTCGTCGCCAAGGGTGTACGCCGTGGGCGCATACGGCGCTGCCTGGCGGCACGAGGTGGCCATCGCAGCATGCTGCCCTTCAATCCACGCCTCGTTGAAGAGGCCAGGTCCAAGCGAGTGGTCGGCGGCGGCCTCGCCGGCGATACGCGTCACGTACGGCACGAGGCGCTGCCCGGACCACGCCGAGAGCGCATACTCGCGCGCGGCCCCTTCGTCGCTGTAGCCGCCCATGTGGCAGAGGTCCATCATGTCCGAGCCCATCTCGTAACACAAACGGTTCTCGATGCGCACCGGGCGTTCGCCGCCGGCATAGGACCACATCAGGACCGTGAAATCATCGTAGGGAAACGCGACCGGTATCGTGAAGGGCACGCGCGTTACGGCCAGGGCCGTGTCACCGGCGAACAACGCAACGTCGAGGGCGTGACTGACCGCCACCGGCGCCGGCAGCGTGACTCGCCCCGCCGCCTCATTACCGGTCACGGGCGCGGTCGTCTCGGCCAGCCATCGGCCAGAGCAATCCTCCACGTGCCAACGCACGGTGAGTCCGTCAACACCGCCCGGCTCGACCCGGGCGCGGAACGTGATCGGTCCGCCGGCGGGGAGGTCGACGACCGGTGGCCCAGCGGGGTGAATCTGCCTTGATGGCTCGATCCGGACGTCAGCAATAGCTTGAGCCCCGGCCACATCGATCACGGTGCTGCCGAACCCGACGCACTCGCTCTCGGCGTCGGCCAGGGCAAGATCGACATAGTACCGGCGCATGGCCGGCAGTGGCGGTACTCGCACGCACGAGTGCTCGCGATCGAACAGGTCGTCGCCGGCGGCCGCACGGACGTCGTGGTCGTCCTGGATGCGAACCCATGAGCGCGCCCACTCGCCGCCGGCGATCGTTACCGGCACCGTCGCCGGCTGGCCGGCCTCTACGGGCGCGGCCGGCTTGCCGTACGTCACGGAGCAAGGGAACGGTCGGCCGGCGGCGGCAAGCAGCGCCATGGCGTGCAAGGCCAGGATCCGATCATCGGCGCCTTCGAGCCCTTCGGTGACGTCGTTCAGCGGCAGGATCGATTGGTACCGGCCGGTGTTCGCCTTGAACACGACCACGCGTCCCTCACCGTACCGATAGCCTTCGAGAGGCGGGCCGTCCACGGCTCGGCCTCGACTCCCGGCCCGGAGGCCAGGCGTCTCTGCCCACGGGATGGCGTCGAGCGCCGGCTGGACGAGACTGGCGTCCGGCGTCGCCGACAGTTCGGCCGGCCAGCCGGCGAGGGCGTTCGCGCCGCCGGCGATGAGGAGGCCCTTGCCGCTTTGCACTTGGCCGATAATGGCCGCGCGCAACCTGGGGCCAATGGCGCCGGGGTTCAGCGAGGCTACGACGATCACGTCCGTCGCGTCGTCCAGACAGATGCGCGCGGCGTTACGCGCGGCGAGGCTTGTTCCGAGCGCGCCGATGCCGGTTTGGCCGCGATAGGGCCACGCGTTCGGATCGGCGAGTGTGTCCGCGGTGTCGAAGTACTGATGGCGCACATTCATCTCAACGCGCCACGCCAGTTCCATCGTGTCATACGCCGCCCACCGTGCGACGAATAGCGCCACGCCGACGGGCGGGCCCGACACTTGTGCTGCCCACGGGAAATCGAGCGCCGCCGGATTCGGCTGCCACGTCTCGGCGGGCCGTTCCAGTTGTTCCTCATCCGCGCGGACGACGTGCGCGATGCGTTCGGCATCCGTAGGCAACGGGACCAGCGGCTGGTCAAGATCGGCCTGGGTGAGCTTGGCGATAGCGTCGGACTCGGCGTCCGCGATTCGGCGGAAGTACGCGCGCGTTTCCTCGTAGTCCGGCAGGCCCGGGAATTCGTACAGGCCGAGGGCGAAGGCGCGTTGCTCCGGATTGAGCGCGATATCCACGTATTCGGCATAGCCGCCGATGGCGCTGACGGTCACGCTCGAGGAGGCCGTGGCGTCGCCGAGGATCAATCCCGCCGAGCCCGCGCCGGGGCGATCCGGCTGAATGTCCTCGAGTAGAAGCCACCGCTCGGAATCGAGGTCGATGGCGGCGCTGCCTTCCGTGAGCGTGCGCGCGTGCGTGGTCAGTGCGCGTGTCCACGGTTTCTCGAACGTGACGGGATAGGCCATGAACCGGAGCTTTACGTCCCGGATCGGCTCCTTTGGCTCGTAGCGGCCGAAGAACAGGAGCTTGTCGCTCTGCGAGGTGATGGCGAAACGCGCCACGGCCTTGACCTTGGGCGTGTCCCATACGTACTCGACCATGGCGTCCGCGCCGAACTCGCGCACGACGCGGAACGTCGCCTTCCAGTCGTTGATGTTGAAGTCGTCGAATGTCCAGATGAAGAAGCCTTGGTTGTACCAATTCTCCATGGATGGCCCGGCGATGCCGAGGGGCGTGTAGCCGATAGTCGGCGCCCACTTCGAGAAGTCCACGCGCGCCGGATCGTCTGCGCGCTCGATGACGTCATAGCGCAACGTGTAGCTGGCTGCCGACGTGGCCAGGATCACATCTTGCACGACGCGCCTGCCCTTGGCCGTGTCCGAGATCTGCGGCGAGCCAATGGTGGCGCTGGCGTCCTCGATGGCTGCTTGACCGCATGCGACGCCGGCCAGTAGGCACAGCCCCGACAAGAACGCTGCCATGCGTTTGAGCATCATCCGTTCCTCCTCGATATGGCTACAGAGGCGCTAGGTTTCTGCGATCAGTCGCGCGCTGAGCACGCCGCGCGCCGGCACGTCGGCATACACGCTATGACCGTCGTGCTTGAGCGTCTCGTCCGTGTCCTCTTCCGCCAAGGATGTGCGCCGGGCCTCGGCAATCGTCAGAGAATCAATGCGTACGACGGTTGCCGCATTTGCGTCGGATGGATTCCAGAGACGCAGGATATGGCCGCGGCCATCCTCGGCGCGTTTCAGCGCGAGCAGTTTCACTTCGGGAGGCTCCACCGCGATCAGGCTGACCTCGGGCGGCAGGGGACGCGGCCTCGCGTGTTTCGTGAAGATGGTATCGAGGGACGTCACGGCCGATTCGCCCAGCCGCACGCTCTGGCCGTCCGAGAGCGTTCCGCCGGCGCGGATGACGTAGCGGAACAGGAACGGCCCGTGCTGGCTCACGGCGAAGTTTGTACCGAAGTTGTTGTTGAAGATGAGCGAGTAGATGTGGCCCTTGTCGATGTCCTCGGCGGTGAGCGGCGGATGCTGGGCGCGCTCGGCCACGAGGCAACTGTGCGCCGGCGATACGTAACCTCGATGCAAACCGCCCAATTCGGCGACCGGCGCGTCGAGCGGCGACCACAACACGCTGCGGCCGTCGCTGTCCACGCGCGCCCAGTGCTGGATCGTCAAGGCATCCGTGTACGCGCCTGGGAAATGATCGGCGATCGGCTCGAGCGTGCTCAGGACGCCCTCGTAGCGAAATCGCGGCGTCGGAACCGCGAAAGGAAACGCCACGTGGACATCGAGGAGCGGCGTGGGATCCTTGAGACCGTGAACGGCGACGTGGACTTCGTCGAGCCCGTCGTACAAGGTGATCGTCTCGCACACCACCGGATGGCCGTGGAGCCGGCCGACGCGCCGGATCACGGCGCCGACCCCGCCGAGGGCTTCGGTAGAAACGGCCACGTCTTCGAGCGACCAAACCTCGTCGGAATCCGGCCGGCGGGCGATCACGTCACCGAAGCCGTAGGGCGCGGTGCCGTCGAGCAGCTCGACACCCGCCCGTTTGTCGAACACGCTCGAGATCTGGCCCGAAGCCGAATCGTAGACGATGCGGTAGAACCTATTCTCGATGGCGCACGCCGAAACGGCGAGCGTACCGGCAAACTCGGGCGCGGTCTCACGCGGCACGAGCCGGTAGGTCTTGTAGCCGCCGGCCGGCACGTCGTCGGCCCGGAACACGAGGTCGCGGCACGTTCCGGTGGGCGTTTCCATGAAGCCGTAGCGCTTCCGGCCCTGGCCAAGGCCGTTGCGCTGGGCCGCATGGGGCACCGGCGAGTACACATCGACGTCGTCGATGTGCCACGGGATCCGGCGGCCAGTCGATGCGTCGATGAGGTCGAACCGGCCCTCGACGATCTCGGGCGACGGATGGGCCGGCCAGCGATCATGCAGCGGCACGCCTCGGAACGCGCCATCGCCGACCGGATCGTCCTCGGGCGGCACCGGAACCATCGTACTGCCGCAATTCGAGATCTCGCGGAGTGGCGTCCGCACGAGGGCCGTGCGGGCGTACGGCAGCGTGTTGAACACCACGAGGTGAAGACCCTCGGCGTCGAGCCGGACGTGATCGGCAATGCGCGCCTTCGCCCGAGTCGCGGCGTCATGCGCGAGCGCGGCCGCGCGGTACGCGTGCACGCCCTTCTCGCGCTCGGACGCGGCCGCCGCCGGCCCGGCGGGAAAATGGTGGCCCCAGGTGTGCTCGTCGTGCCAAAGGACGTCCTGCCACGCCTCGGCCAGTTCGTCGGCGGGATACGGACAGTCCGTCAAGGCCGCTGCTACCGTTGACAACGCTTCGGCCGCCGGCAGCGCCACGTGGTTGCCGCGATTCACGGCCGTGGCCGCTGCTGTCGACGTCGCGCCGACGGGATAGTCCTGGCCGGGCAACTCGCCGCGATGCACGCGGAGGTCGTCCGGCACGACGCGGATGAAATCCTCGTAGAATCGCGCGTTGGTGCTTGACACCAAGCGCGGATACGCCCAGCGCTCGTTCCAGTCGCGGATCGTTTGCGCGTACCCTTCGATGTACGGCGAGTTATCGCGCGCGCCGCCAAGAACGGGCCACCGCAGCACGCGGTACGGATAGTCCGTCGTTTCGAGGTTGGCTAGCGCATCGGCGAGGCCGGGCAGGCTCGGATGATAGTCTCCGCCGCAGCCCGAGTTGTTACACCAGAAGAGGAGGCGTTTGCCGGAAGGCGCCTCCCACCAGAACGCGCCGGGGCCATCGTGGCCGAACACAGCGCGCTGACTCCAGAAGTGCTGCATCGCCGGTTTGCACCAGCTCCAGTAGTGGGGGAGACCGGGACACACAATCTTGATGCCCGCCTCGGTGAGCGCCACGCAGAGGCCCCACGAGAAGCCGGGAATATCGTTGTGCTCGGCCGAGACGATCGGAACGCCGAACTCGCGCCCGAGCCGGAATGCCGTATACACAGCGCGCGCGAGCGTTTCGTGGCCGCAGAGCTCGGTGACCAGGTTGCCGAACAGAGCGGTGAGTTCAACGTGGCCGGATTTGACGAGGTCGCGCATCGCGGCAGCCCGGTGCGGCGCGGCATGCTCGAGATAGTGGGCCACAGACCACGCCTGCTCGCACACGATCCGGAACTGCGCGTCGTCAGGATACGCCCGCGTGTGCTCGACCATATCGATGGCGGCGTCGAGAAAGGCGTCGGTCTCGCGCAGGACGTTCGACGCCAGGTTTGTGTAGCCGACATCGTGATGCGAGAGTTGCACCACGTGGACGAGCCAGCGCCGCGGACTCTTCCACGAGACTCGGCGCGTATCGCAGACGCGGCCGTCGTGTTTCAGGACGAACTCGCGTTCCGACGCGCCGGTGACTTCAGGCACGAAGATCTCGTGCGTAGACTCGGCCGCCGGCCCAGCGACCATGGCTGTCTCGATGGTCGTACCACCCACCGCAACCGCGACGGTCGCCTGTGCCGGCGCGTCGTCGCAGTTCCGCACCGTGACCTTGACACATTGCTGCAAGTCGCCCGCACGGAGGAATACCGTTGGCGTGACGGCTGCAAACGAGAGTCCGTTTCCCATAGCCCTTTCCCCATCGCGGTCGCCCACAACGCCAGTTTACTAAAAGTTAAAGGGACAGACTACTTAACTTTCAAGGCCGCCAGGTCCAACGGCTGGCTGAGAGCACCGCAACCATGTGAAAGTTAAGTAGTCTGTTAGCATGCATAGGTTCGAAGTGGATGGGTAAGCTTGGAAAAAAGGGAAGCCACCTGGCAAGGTTATCTAATGGAACTGCGTGGACCAACGGGTTGGCCACGAAACCTAAGGAGGCTTCCCA